>Ga0137309_102275_pt1 | contig 11719 bp, 7 predicted proteins | sample NAcewiD2O_June_FD_97179 | JGI IMG/M metagenome (GOLD analysis project Ga0137309, IMG submission 97179) | Mouse cecal microbial communities from Vienna, Austria - N-Acetylneuraminic amended D2O_June | ecosystem: Host-associated > Mammals > Digestive system > Large intestine > Cecum | place...
TGAGCAGACAGCGGACACGCTGCAAAAGTTCTTTCTGCTTCGGCGACAGTGCCTTGGCGTGGGGATGGAACCAGTCTGCCAGGTACACGCCGCCGCATCGGCCTGTGCTTGTCCGAATAGGATATCGGAGTGACAGGGTTGTGATGTCATTGCGGATCGTGCGTTCAGTAACTCCCAATAAAGAGGCGAGGTTGGCTGTGGTCATATGCCGCTCTCTGCACAGGATGTTCATGAGCTCCGTCTGACGTTCATAGGGCTTCAACCACGCTCACCCCCCATCGAGGACTCCATGATGAGAAGTATAGAGATAAACCCGGAAAAATCCTTTCCGAATAGAAAGGGACAATTTTTATTTTGGCGAAATTCAGCGCTTTGCACATATTTCTTGCCTTGGTTCAGAAAATATGTACAAACTTCGACCACCTTTTGGGTGATATCTGCCCGGTGCCATTTGCATTCCACTCAGAATTCCTCCTGTTTTCTGAATTTTGATGGGATGAGCGATCAAAATGCCAGAAGTAGAGGTGGTGCCCGAGCGGAGTACCACACTGCGACAAAATTTGATGAAATTCTTCTTTTTTTGTAGGTTTGGGGGGTATGTGGCCTACACCAAAGAGATAGTCTCGAATAATTCGACAGTTTTCTACAGAATTTTCCACAAATAGGAGTAGAATTTTGTTGCAACTTGTCGAATAGAAAAAGGGCCGCAGAAAGCCCAAGAGCAATCTGCGGTCCTGTCAAAATTGGAGGGGGCTGTATATGCGCCTGTAACCCGAAGAAGTTACATCGCACCGCTGAGAAAATATCCCTTCATATCTTATCTCTATAAAAAGGGGGCGTTAAGGGGATTTCATCTCCCTTAACGCCCCTTGGGCTTGGTACACTGGATACAAAAACGAGGTTGAAAACAACTTTTTAATTTGCAGCAGGCTTGGTGTCCTCCGGCTTGTCCACCAGAAACTGAAATACAGCCTCGACATCACTTCCTGAAAGATTTTCCGGTAATCGTATGACGTCTTCAGAAACGGATACGCCATCAACCAAACCAAATTTAATTTGCAGCTCACAAGGTAGTTCTGGTGTAGCGCAGCTGCAGGAGGACAGCACCACATCTGGCTGGTGTGTTTGGCAAAGGTGTGACACCAACAACTCCGGAGAACATCCCCACGGCAGATACTCCAACCCATACAGATACGCCATTGGATGGTCTGTAACTGCAATACACCCATACCCTTCTCGCGTCAAGCGATCCCGCAGTCCGCACAGCAGAAGCAGAGATGTTTCTCCATGGGGTTCGACTTTTATGACAGATACTTCCGGGTCCATGGGGGATTCCTCCATCTGTGTGCTCATCAGGAATTTCCGCTCCCCCTCATCCCAGAAAAGGCATGGCGCACCCTTGCGGAGACTCTCGGATGCCTCACACGCACAGACGATGCCAGAGCGCCCTTTTGAGCACCGAAAGAGTTCGCTCCAAAATTGTTCGCTGCTTGGAAGAGGCGGCAGCAGTACGGCCACCGCCCGCGTTTCCCGTTCCGCTGCCGCTAAAAATTCTTGTTCGCTCGAAAATTCCGCCAACATATGAAATTCCAGGAGTTCCGGCGTTGCGAGACGGCTGTTTGGAGCAAAGACGAGTGCTAATGAAAGGAAGTCCGGCCTCATCCTTGCTATGGAAACCGGCTCTCCGGCCAAAGCACAGTACAGTTCCGGTACGGGCTTCCAACCGCTGGAAAGCAGAGCATGGACCTTTGCAGTGACCGTTGGGGCCGCATAGCTGTTGGAAACAGCGGTTTCCACTTTCCCCCGTGGATAGGCGGAGAGGTCGTGGCGGGACGAAGCAAAAATTTGCACGTCATCTGGCACGGCATCACGAACATATACCTGCCCGCCAACCAAAGCCGGGTCCGCCGCCGCCCCCAGTACACCGGCACAGCAGGCAGGGACGGTGTACCGCCCCGCATCATTGCTTCTGGCGGCGACGATGGTCTGCCCCTGTTGAATCAGCTTCGCAACTACCTTGCGGATCATCTCCTGGTCACAGAGCTGGGTTGTCCCGGCGCTCATGTGGATCAACGGGATCCCCTTTTCCAGACACCACTCCAGCGCCGCCAGCAACTGTGCCGGGGAGGTCCGCAGCTTTGGCTGGAGGAAAATCGCCAGGGAGCAAAATTCCGCGTCTGGAGCATATTTGTGGATAATTTGCGCGCAAGTTGTCCCGTGGCTGGTCCGAATCAAATCTGCTTCGCTTCGAGGGCGGAGGATTCCGTCCGGCTCAACGATTAAATCATCTTTCAGGCAGATATCCGGGCACCGGCGCAAATCAATTCCATCATCTATCAAAGCAATCAACACCGCCAGGCCCCCCTATTCCGTTTGATACCGTTCCTGCTGATAACGGAACAGCTCCGCATACCGGCCATTTTGAGCCAATAGTTCCTGCTGGGTGCCGTCCTCCAGTACGCGCCCATGCTCCAGCACCACGATCCGGTCCGCCAGCGCCACATTGGTCAGCCGGTGGGAGGTAAACAGGACGGTCTTGCCCTCCGCGAGACCCCGGAGCCGCTCAAAGAGCTGGTGCTCTGCCCGTGGGTCCAGATTCGAGGACGGCTCGTCCAGGATCAAAGCGGAGTGCCTGCGGTAAAACGTCCGGGCCTGAGCCAGCTTCTGGTACTGACCGCCGGAGAGTTCCATTCCGTTCCGGTCAAAAAGCCGGGTCAGGAACGTATCCAGCCCCGCCGGGGCCTTGTCCAGAATGTCCTCCGCACCACTGTCAATAATGGCGCGGGTGATAGCGGCATCGCCCTCCGTCCGCTCCGCGTCCGCGATAGAAACGTTCTCCCGAAGGTCAAAGGAATAACTGGGATCGTCCTGGAAGTAGACGCTGAAACTTTTGCGCAGACTGCTGATGGTATACTTCCGAATATCTACACCATTGATCTTCACCGCTCCCTGGTCCACATCATAGAGCCGAAGAAGGAGCTTGATAAGGGTGGACTTCCCGGACCCGTTCAGCCCTACCAGTGCCACGCGCTCATGCTTTCCTATGCGAAACGATACTTCTTGCAGGACCTGTTTGTTGACTCCGGGGTAGGAGAAGCTCACTTTGTCAAATTCGATGGTGTCTACTTGCTCCAGCGTCAAGGTGCCGGTGTCGGTTACGCGATTCCGGTAGCTCTCCAAAGTCTTGAGGTTCTTGATTTTGAGCTGATTGTCGTAAATCTGCATCACTGCGTTGGAAAGCACATACACGCCGGACCAGAGCTGGGACACCAAACCGGTGTAGAGCGAGTAATCCCCTACAGTAGAGACCCCGTCCAGCACTCGAAAAGCGATATCGATGCCGATCAGCGTTACCACCAGCTCCGGCAGGCACTCCAGAATGCCGGTCAGGATGCTCCGCCGCCGGTTGACAGCTCTCCGCTCTTGGAAGAGTGCGGTCCAAAGCCGCTGGTATTTCTCTTTGATCCGTTCGCAGACATCAAAGAGGCGTAAATCCTGAGAAAAACGCCGGTCCAACAGAAGGTGCTGGAGATAATTTTTCTGACGCTCGCCGTTGATCTGTTCCAGGCTCAGAGAGTAGATCGCTTTCGTGTATTTGACAGCAACAGCGGAGGACGGGACGCAGGCGCAGAGGGTGATCAGGCCGTAGAACACATTCAAGCGCCCCAGAACCACAAAGGAAATCAGGACGGAAAAGACAGCGCTGATGGCGGAAATGGTGTTCCACAGCAAATGTGCTATGACCGAAGCGTCCCGCGTACAGGATGAGAGTTTGTCATAGTAATCCGCATTGTCGAAGTATTCCAGATCCGCTTTTCCAGCCTTATCCATCATGTACAGGGCAAGCTCTTTGTTGATGATGTCGCTGTGCACAGTCTGCGTATAAAGCTGGGCCTTTTGCAGCAGGGAACGAAGAATATTGACAGCGAGCAGACTACCTGAAAAGAAAAGTAGCCACATTGCTGGCGAGGGGACCGCAAGGTCCCCTGCCAACAAATCCAGAACATACTTGCCCAACAGTGATCCTGCCAGCGTCAGCAGCGGCGGGGTCAGGTTGCACACCAGGCGCAATACGGTATATAGCCGGGATGTCTGCCAGGACAGCGCCAGACACGCTGCCACAGCGGAGAAAAAAGCGGATATATTCTCGGTTAGCTTTTTAGGCATGATCTACGCTTTCCTCTCTACCTTACATCAGACAACTTGCTCCAGCAGGATCCCGTCCGCCATGTGGTAGACCTTATCCGACGCCTCCGCAATGGCCAGGTCGTGGGTCACGATGATGACGCAGTAGCCCTCCTCATGGGCCAGACGGCTCAGAATTTCTACCACATTCCGGCTGTTCTCGCCGTCCAGATTGCCCGTCGGCTCATCCGCCAGCAGGATGCCCGCCCCCGTTGCCAGGGACCGGGCAATGGCCACCCGCTGCTGCTCGCCGCCGGAAAGATTGGCGGGGAAGCGGCGGTGCTTTTCGTCCTGGATGCCCACACTGGCAAGCAGAGTCCTGGCCCGCTCCTTGGCGTCCTTCAGGGCCACCTCGTTGAGCTCCATGGGGTAGCACACGTTCTCCATCACGGTCAAAAGAGGGAAGAGCTGGAACGCCTGGAAGATCACCGACACGTCCTGCCGCCGGTAGGCGTCCAGGTCCATCCCGGCAAGGTCGTTGCCGTTGAGCAGCACCTGGCCTCTCTCCGGGCGGTCCAGGCCCGCCATGATGGACAGCAGCGTCGTCTTGCCGCTCCCGGAGGGGCCTACCACCGCTGTCACCTGGCCGGGCTTGAAGGCGCAGCTGACATTATTCAATGCCAGACGGTCTGCGTTTTTATAGCGGTAGCTCACATTTTCGATCACGAGTTCACTCATTTGCGTTTCCTCCTATTCCTACTCCTTCACTTGCAACAGCTCCATTGGCTTCCTATTGAGGATTATCACAGCGCTAACGGCTGCTCCGGAGGTCCCGGCGGCGAGGTACAGCGCCGTACACAGGAATATGCAAGACACTGCTCTCCCTGCCAAAAGGAAGCTCCCAGCCGCGCCCAGCGCCAGCCCGGCCAGGGTCGGAAACACCTGCTGGAGGAGAAGGATTGCGGCGCTCGGTCCTCTGCCAGTGCCTTGAACCCGCAAAATAGCCACATGCTTAGTGTTCAGCAGGGTCAGCAAAACCGCCGTTCCCGCCGCCGTCAGCACCGACAGGGCAAACACCACCGGATAGAGGGCTTCGGTCAGCTCCACGCTCTGCTCCAAAGGGGCGGTCACCATACGAAGCTCCTCATCCCAAACCACGGCCTCCAGGCCGCTCTGCACGGCATCCTCCGCCGCCCGGAGGAAAGGAGACAGGTCCCGGTTCAGGGCCGGGTCCAGCCAGAGGTGGACCTTGCTGTAGGAAGTCCTGTGGCCCCCCAGGCGCTGGTAGACGCCCAGCGGGAGCAGGATCGAGTCCCCGCCGCCGTCCACGCTGCCAGTGTAGTACCCCGCCACTTCGCAGATGTGGAAGCCCTTCCAGGAGAGGGCAATCGTGCCGCCGTATTCGTCGTACAGTTCTTTGGGCAGGACCACTGGGAAAACGCCCGTCCAGTCCTTGCCAAAGAGGGACCCGTCCCAGCCGTCCAAATAGGAGATCGTAACCCGGCTCCCGCTCCCGGCGGGGGTGAGGAAGGTGTCCACGTCTCCGATAGCCCGGAGGCTGACGCTCAAAACATCGTCCCCCACCGCCGCCTGGTCCGGCATTTTCTTCCCGCTGGAAACAGAGGGCGGTCCCTCCTCCATCCCCGGCGTATACCGGATCAACGCACCGGGAGACGCGCCCTCCAGATATTTCTCCGCTGCGTAGCCGGTGTCCAGCAGAGCATCCAATACGTCAGCACGGATATTTCCCTCTCCGGCCGTCAGCTCCGCCTCCACGGAGGTATGCTCGTAGAGCCAGCCCGCGCGCTCCCGTCCGTTCAGAACGGACAGCTCCATAGTCGCAAGGCCCGCTGTAAACCCTGCCGCCAGTGCGATTGTCACGGCAGTTTTTCCCTTTGACCGCACCACCTGCCGCCACGCGAACCGCAGCGCCGGACCCATCCCCGGCCTGCGGATTTTTTGCGCCGTCAGAGGCTTGGGGCGGAAAATTGACATGGTTCTGGTCCTTTCTGCCTCCAGCGCTTTGGCCGGAGAACCGGTGAGGACGGCGGCGGGGACAGTCCGCGCCGCTTTCGCGGCCCTGCCGCCCTGGAGCAGAACCAGCACCGGTTTTCGGAACAAAACCGCCGCGCTCCCCACCGTCAGGGCTGCCAGCGCCGCAAAGCTCCCGCCCAGCAGCGCCACCAGCGCTCCCGGCCCCAGGGCCGCGCCTGCCGCGCTGCCGAAGGAGCGAAGGCCCTCCAGTTTCTCCGTGCCCTGCGCCATCGTGTACCGCCAGCCCAGAGCGCCGCCGGAGAGAACCCCCGCAAGTCCCAGTCCCAGCAGCGGTGCCGATACCTGCCGGACGCACACCGCCGCCGGAACCCCCAGGGACCGGACGATGGGCAGCTCCCTCCATCGCATCCGGAGGTAGGCGAGGACCACAACTCCCAACGCCGCTGCCAGAATCCCACCGAAGAGCACCGTACCCAGCAGGGCCGACCGCTCCAGAGGTCCCGCCGCAGCCTGAAAGTTCTCCCAGTTGTTCTCCGGCAGTGAAACCCGGAAACCCAGCTTCGCCAGCGCCTCCCGGTTCTCCGCCATAAAAGCGGCCTTCTCCTCCGGGCCGGTGAGGACAAAGCTGACGGTGCCCGGACGGGGGAGGGAGTCAAATCCGCCGCCACTCTGTCCGTCCCGCCGGTAGTCAAAGAGGGATGGATAGTCCGATATTCCCGTATCCCGCTCGGGGTCCCGATAGCTCATGGCAAAGTCCTCCGGCACCGTGGAGGCTGGGACATAGACGTCGTTGCGGACAAATGTGGACGGATAGGAGGCCAGATGCCCGTAAATCCCAACGATCTCATAGGTCCTTACGGCCTTGCGCGACTGCTCCACGGCCACATCATAGGGCATCCCCGTCTCGTTGTCGAAGTAGCCGAAAGTGGAGGGCAGGTCCCGGAGCTCCAGGGTCAGCGTGTCCCCTACCTCCAGCCCCCGGAGGGCGGCAAAGGCCTCGTTCACCGCACAGAGAGGACTGCCCTGCCGGTCATCCTCCGCCGTCAGCCACCGGCCCCCGGCGAGGCGGATGCCTTGGGCCGTATCCCGCGTCATGGGGAGCGCGCCCATGTCCCGGACTGCAATGACGTTCAGGCTGTGCTGGATGTCCCACTCCACCTGGACCTTCTCGCGTAAGGCGGACAGAGCGGAGCCGGTCCAGTCCAGTGCCCCGTCCTCCGGCACAGGGCAGAACAACCGGCTTTGGGAGAGCGGCAGCAGATTGACGAAGGTTGTGACAGCGTTTCCCGCCCCGTCATACTCTACCCGGCTTCCGGCGAAGGGGTAGTAGAGGGTCTGGACCAAGTAGCGCTCCCCCCTCTCCAGGGCGGCATACGCGGCCTCAACGGCCCCGCTGTCTATCCCGTTCCCGGACCAGACTACGGCCATCCGCCGCCCCGGTTCCACCCGCTCGGGATATCCGCAGAGCACCTCGTCCACCTGAAAATAGAACGTCCGCCCGCTCCAGTCCAACAGTGTTCCCATAAAACAGACACTTTCGCTGGTGTTGGTGTGGTTGTCGGTGTCCGCGTTGCAGATGTCCTCCTGAATGACACCAATGGTGCAGTCGTAAGTATTCACCGTCTGGACATAAGGGTTTTCCTCCAGCCAGGCCGCTGCCTCGTGGGTGTCGGCCCAGGGGTCGCCGGTGGCGGACACCAGGGTCCCGATGGCGGCATAATACTCCGCCAGCCGCTCCGTCTCCTGGGCGATGAGCAGGTACTCCGACGCCCGGGAGACAAAGGCAAACGCCGCCAGAGCCGTCACCAAGACGAGGCACAGGGCCTTCCCCGGCTGCCGAAAGGTGGAGCGCAAAAAGGGATTGGGTTTCATAGTCGGCCTCCTACTCCTTCACTTGCAGCATCTCCAGCGGGTTCTTCCCCGTCACTGCCGCCGAGCTGGCTATGGCTCCCAGTACGCCCGCCGCCAGGTACGCCGCCGCACACACCGCCGTCCCTGGAGCAATGCCGGGCAGAAGATCCGGCCTCGTCCCTCCGATGTAGAGAAGGATGCCCGTAAGACCGATAGTCAGCCCCGAAAAACAGGTGAACACCTGCTGTAAGCTCAACATCAAAATAGTCTGGATTTTGGCCGTGCCCTGGACGCGGAGTATGGCGGCTTCCTTCGCCAAGAGCATCACGAACAGCACTGCCACCCCAGCTGCCGACAGCAGACTCAGCGCCAACACCACCGGATAGAGCATCCGCATCAGCTCCAGCGCACGCTCCAGGGGGGACACCGCCTGCCGGAGCTCCCCGTCCCAGATGACGGCCCGCAGGGCGGTAAGGGCCGTCCCTTGGCTGGCGGCGGCGGTGTTCACGATCTCGGTGAAGCGCTCCAGCTCCCGGTTGAGGCTGGGCGTCAGCGTCACATGGACTTTGCAGTAGGTTGGGGCGCGGCTGGCGCTGAGCTGCCGGTAGGCACTCAGAGGGGCCAGGACGGGGTAGGCGTCCGCGCCGTCCACGGCCCCGGTGTAATACCCCGCCGCCTCGCACACCCAGAATCCTCGGCAGGAGAGGCCCACGCGGCCCGACTCTCCCGCGTCCAGCGCGTCGTAGAGCGCCTTGGGCAGGACCACCGGGAAGGACTCCCCGCCGCTCCATTCCTGTGGGAAGAGGGAGGCGTCCCAGCCGTCCAGGTAGGTGATCGTCACACCCTTTCCACTCCCCGCCTCGGAGAGGAAGGTCCCCTCGTCCCCAAAGGCCCGGATAGCGCAGATGGATACATCTTCTTTGTCAGCGGACACCGTCCCGGTCTCGTCCATAGAGGCCTCGTACCGCACCGCCGCGCCGGAGGCCGCGCCCTCCAGGTACGCGTCCGTCGCATACCCGCTCTCCAGCAGGGCATCCACGGTGCTCCCCCGGAGGAAACCGCCGCCGGGCATCTCCACGCTGCTGTCCGCCTGGACCAGCTCGGCCTCCACGACGGTGTTCTCGTAGAGCCAGTCGATCTTCTCCCCGTTCTCCACGATCGCCAGCCGGATGGCCGAAAGGCCCACCGTGAACCCCGCCGCCAGGGCGACGGTCAGGGCGGTCTTCAGCCTAGAGCGCACCAGGTGCCGCCAGACAAAGCGGAGTGTCATCAAAATTCCCGGAGACCCTTTTTTCGCGGAGAAAGTCGGGGCTGCTGCCAGAGGGACCGCAATGCCAGCCGCTTTTCCGGCCTTGACGGCGGCAGAGGCCGCAGGTTCAGGCAGAGGCGTCCGACTGGCTCTCCCCGCCACTGCACCCTGAATCAGCCCCAGCACAGGCCGTGTGGCCAAAAACCACGCCGCTCCCGCCGCCAGGACCGCCAGCAGGGCAAATGCGATGGCCCACAGCGCCGCCAGGGCGGATAAAGGCAGGCTCTCCGCCGCCGCGCCGCTCAGCTCTGCCAGGGATTGCAGGGCCTCACCGGCGCTCCGCTCCAGCTGCCGCCAGCCAAGGGCCGCGCCCAGTCCGGTGCCCAGCGCTCCGATGAGGAGCAGCGGAGAAGCCGCCTGCCGTGCGCACCGCGCCGCCGGAAGCCCCAGCGCCCGGGCGCTCCCCATGTCCCGCCGCCGGGGGCGGAAGTAGAGAAACGCCGCCAGTGCCAGCCCAATCACCAGCACGCCGGAAAAGAGAGCCGCGCTGGTCCGTGCCGAGCGTTCCATGGGCCACGCCGCAGCCTGGAAGTTCTCCCAGTTGTTTTCCAGCATCTCCGCCCGGAAGCCTAAAGCATCCAGATCAGAGCGGGCCTCCTCCACGAATGCCGCCCCTGCGCCGGGGTCCTCCAGGGTGAAGGACAGCGACCCCGGATAGGGGAGAATCCCCTCCCCGCCCATCTGCTGAAGCTGGTAGGTATAGGTATCGCCGTACTCCAATAAACTGCCGTCCAGGGTCCGCGCCGTGTCCCGCTCCAGGTCCCGCCCGCTCATGGCGAAATTCTCCGGCACGGTGGAGGCGGGGACATAGGTAAAATTCCGGACGGCGGTGCTGTTGAAGCGGCTCAAATAGTCGTAGATGCCTACAATCTCATAGGTCTCCGTCTGCCGCCGGGCCTGGGAGAGAAATGCGTAGTCGCTTTGTCCGTCCGTAAAGGACCGGCAGTATCCGAACAGGGAGGGGACGTCCCGCAGCTCCAGTGTCAGCGTATCCCCGATCTCCAGACCCCGCAGGGAGGCCAGATGCTGGTTGATGACGCACACCCGGCTCCCTGCCGCCGTGTCCGCCCCGTCCAGCCACCGTCCGGCGGTGAGATAGATGCCCTGATTCGTGTCCGCCGTCAGTGGCAGTGCGCTCATGTCCTCCAGAGCGGCCACGTGCAGGGCTCGCTGGTCCTCCCAGGCGAAGTCGAACCAGTCCCTCCAGTCCGCCAGCGCCGGGGCGGACCAGTCCGGTTCCCCCTCCGCCAGAGGGTAGAAATAGGCGTCCTCAGAGAATGGGAGGAGGCGGAAACCCACATTCCCCAGCCGCCCGGTGTCCGGGTCATAGGAGATGGAACAGCCGGGAGAGCCAGGGATATAGCTGCCAAGGACCAGGTACCGCTCCCCCACTGTAAGCGCTCCGGCCTTCTCCCGGTCGAAAGAATCCCCCAGTCCGACCGCCATCGTGACTACCTGTCCGTCGGAGAGGTAGTCCTCGTACCCCAACAAGGGCGTATCCACCAGAAAGCTGAAGCTCCCGTAGTCCGCGCTTTGCAGCATCCCGCAAAAGGCCACGGAGAAATTCCGGCTCTCAGCGTCGATGTCCCCGTTGGAAAATCCGTCCTGGATGATGCCGGAGGTACACGCGAAGCGGTTCACCGCCGCCACATCCTCCCGGCTTTGCAGGTACGCCGCCGCCCCGCCGGTGTCCGCCCAGGGGTCGCCGTGGGTGTTCTCCAGCGTCCCGACCGCCTGGTAGTAGCTTCCCAGCCGCGCCGTCTCCTGCCGGATGAGCAGCCACTCCGCCCCGCGGGCCACAAAGGCGAAGGTGACCAGCGCTGTCAGGGCCAGCAGGAAGATTGTCTTGATTGGCTGGCGCAAGGTGGTGCGAAAAAATACATTTTTGTTCATACTGACCCCTTCCAATTTATACCAACTGGTGCCCTGTTTTAAAGGACACCAGTTGGGTATATCATATGTTCTTAAATTCAGCTATTGGCGGTGATTAGAAGTGGTACTGCTATGTAGTTTGCCTGAGCATTTTGGCTTTGAACGATGGTGTTTAATGCTCAAACATGGTACACAAAATACCTACATATCGCCCCCAGTGGGGAAGTTCGTGCGTGCGGTGGAGTATCCAGCGTAGTGACCGATAGAAGAGCTGTTGGATTCCGCCACCGAGGAATCAACGCGTGCAATGGCAGTGCATCCGCAATACGAGCCACAGTAACACGTACAGCCACCACAGGTCGCGTAGGCTTCAACGGAATTCAACTTTTTGGGGGAGTTCTTGCGATTGATCATAGATGTTCCTCCTAACGTGAGTAATTTTGAATATAAGAACATAGATACCTACTTTAACTGTTTTCGGACAGCGCTACAGATTTTTCTGATTGTATTGAAGCCATAATCAGCAAGGTCTTCCGAAGAAATTCTTACCGAAAATTCATTTTCAAT
>Ga0137309_102277_pt1 | contig 11713 bp, 10 predicted proteins | sample NAcewiD2O_June_FD_97179 | JGI IMG/M metagenome (GOLD analysis project Ga0137309, IMG submission 97179) | Mouse cecal microbial communities from Vienna, Austria - N-Acetylneuraminic amended D2O_June | ecosystem: Host-associated > Mammals > Digestive system > Large intestine > Cecum | place...
ACTGAATGGCTGCTCTCTCTGAGCCACCAGTCCATGACATCCTGCCCGCAGTGCCATTTCAAATAGGGCTTGCCGTTATCGATCCGAGCCTGGAGCATACGGTCAAAGGCCCGCAGATACGCCCGCTCATATTTGGGATATCGGGCAAACTCCCGGCGCATCTGCTTGGCCCCGGCAAGGGGACAGCCAATGCACCCGATCCGGGAGTACCCTTCATCATAGAGGCAGCAGTGGGAGATGCCACGGGACTCCAGATACTCCCACACATCTTCTTCCAGCCAGTCGATGATGGGATTGAGGGTGTGCATGCTTTTCATCACGCAGGATTCCAGCAGGCGGCGGGCCTCATCGTTGTCGTTCATTAGCTTGATACGCACGCTGCTGTGGCTGTTCAGCTCCAGCACGCCCCAGCCATTTTTGCACCTGGCACTTTCCGCCCAGCGAACGCCGGTTATTACAAACCGCCCCTGGCCGCCGCGCTCCTTGAGCTGGTCGCAGCAGTAGCGGACTATGCGTGTCGGAGGCATACCTTTCTTGACGATCAAATCCCACATGGTGATACCGGGACGCTCCACAACAACGTCGGGATAATGCTCCCGCATAAACATAGATAACCTCCGGCGGGTCAACGGTGGTCAGACTGTAATGGGCATCGAATTTCACACCGGCTTCCCGGCACAGATGGTAGACGGCCTGGCTGTCCTTGCCGCCGCTGAACGCCAGATAATATTCTTCCGGCGGCTCAAAGGTGCGGAGCCGGTCGATGGAGACCTGCACCTTGTCATGCCTGCCGAAGAGCGTTTCTTCTACCAGCATGGCGGTTTCACATAGACATCCCCGGAGCCTGTTCCTGCACAAACTCCGGGGCAACCGTCAGGCATATTTCATTATTTGTTGTATCCATATCATCGATTTCCGGGCGCGCCGAGAGCATATCCAGGAACAGCCGCCAGTCAAAAGCTGTAAGGTTATCGTTGAAAATCTCATTTTCAATATCAGCATCCACGTTTGGATAGGAGATGGTGAACTGCCCATCCTCCTGGCCGGAGATTGCCTGGTGGACATATTTATCCACCAGAGCGTCCATCTGCACACAGAAATCCCGCAGGATAGGGTAGCGGTCCATGAGGGACAGCGTCCTTGCGCCGGACAGGTAAGCTGCATACCGGGCGTAGGAAGCCCCTTCAGAATTCATGAGGATGCCATCATCGATGCCCTCGCACAGTACCAGCATTCCGTGGGTGATGCCATGCTTATCCATGTGCAGTTCGCTGGCGTGTTCCGCAATGCAGGGGTGATCCCACAGCAGGTGTTCCTTTAAATAGCGGAACTCGCCGGGAGACAGCTCCACCGTATGCTCGACCACCCAGGGCTGGGCCGTTATCTCAGGCTCCTTGCGCTGGGGGATTACTTTCACTATCATCTTCTGTACCTCCGATTTCATATTTTGGCACGCCGTACCCCAGGATCTCAAAGTATCCTATGGGGTAACTGTTCTGCTGGCAGGCGTCGCCGGAGTTTCCCTCTATGGTGTACACCCTACCATTTTCCACCTTCTCCACGATACCCACATGGTCTGGGCTGCCGTCCTGGGTTCCGTTTTCCAGCCAATCGAAGAATATTATCATGCCAGAGGTGGGTGTGGCGGAGCCATCCATCCAAAGGTTTCTGGCCTGAAACCAGTTCACCCCCTGGCTGCAGCCTGAAAACTTAGGCATAATGCCGCTGTCGATATACCCGCACTGGTCTGCACACCAGGAAACGAAACAGGCGCACCATTCTACCCGCGAGGGGAACCCATACCAACTCCAGTACGGTTCACCGCCTACGTTTCCAAGCTGGGAGCGGGCCACGTCCACGATCTGCCGGTTCACAAAAGACATGATTTTTTTAAAATCATCCGGGTCGATGTCCGTACCAAAGGCAGCATTCACAGCGGCGATGAGTCCTGCATGGGTCTGTCCCTCAACAAAACAGCCCGCCAGTTTTGCTGCAAAGTCAGGCTCATGGGCGAAGTCACCCAGAGCAAAAACGAACAGCACCAGCGCCTCTTTGAGCCGCTTTTCCTGTCCTCTGCCGGTCAATTCCGTCTGGATGGCATTGCCGGTATCCTCCATGAATTGCAGGTCGGCGCGCTGTTCGGCAGTGAGATTCTGCACAGCCAGGCGCTGGAACTCGTCCACATCGATCTCAAAATCAGAGCTGAAAATGGCGATTACCGCTGCAATGGGCATGATGACCGCCACCAATAATGTCAGCACGATGCCGACCACTTTCTTCAGCGTTTTTGGGTCTGACAGCAGAGCAACAGCTATTTTCTTGAGGGCTGCACCGAGAGCTGCGCTCATCGGCCACCGGCCTTTCCAAAGAGGGTTGACTTGTAATCCGGCGCAATTACCTGGAGCAGGTACCTTTCATTGCCGCAGCGGTACAGGCAGGTACCGCGCTCCGGGTACTTTATCAGCTCAAATTCGCTGGGCTCCACCTGCAAGGCGTCCATGAAATCCTTGGGGTTGATCTGCCCGGCATTGAACAGAAACTGATGGGTTGGAATGGAAAACAGCGGTTTCGTGAACTCCCGGATGCTGGGAATCAAAAAATCCTCGATATTCTGGCTGGCCAGGATGATCGAGGAGTCTTTTTTGCGAACACGCTTCATGGCATTGCGGATATATTCGATTGCCGTCATATTGGTGAGAAACAGATACAGCTCATCGATGCTGGCGGCGGTGTTGCCCTTGCCAAGCAGTTTGTTGGACATATACGAAAGAATGTTGAACAGCATGGCGTCTTTCAGGCGTTTGTTGGTATCCATAAGGCCCTTGACTCCGAAACACAGGAACTTGTCATCTACGATATTGGTGTGACCGTTGAAATATTTGCTCTCCGCGCCCACGCACATGGAGTTGATGCCCAGGCACACCTCCTGGAGCATTTCCTCGGTGTAGAGATACTTCCTTTCTCTGTCGTAGGTGTTGAATTCCTCCTGGCACAGCTTATAGAAGTCGGACATGGTGGGGAAATCCGTGGGCCGCTTTGTGGAGTAGTCGGTGCTGTCCGTGATGCCGAAGCGGGCGTAAAGTTTCATGAGCAGGATTTCTATCGTGTCAATTAGAGGGTCGCTGAAATCCTTATAGACCCGGAAGAAGTCTTTGAGGAAGGCGATATGCTGACTCAAACGGGTGACTCGCTTGAAAGCATCCGGTGTAGCGGCGTCCACATCCCCGGAGCCGTCTGTCCATGCTTTTGGTTCCAGCGGGTTGATGGTGTACTCCCCGGACATGAAATCGATATAACATCCACCCAAGGCGCAGGTCAGTTCCTCATACTCGGACTCCGGGTCCAGGCAGATGCAGGTCTTGCCACTTTCCCGGATATTTGTTAAAATGAGTTTCAACAGGTAAGACTTTCCCTGCCCGGAGTTGCCCAGGATGAGGATGTTGCTGGTTGTCTTATCTTCTGCCCTGCGGTCGAAATCGACCAGCACATTGGAGCCGTACTTGTCCCGCCCGATATAAAGGCCATGGGGGTCTGTCTTGCCGGAGAAGTTGAAGGGGTACAGATTTGCCACAGAACTGGCAGGCAGCACCCGCTCATATTGCGCTCCAAACTGGTTGGCGCCCACCGGCAGAACAGAAAGGAAGCCCTCTTTCTGGCGCAGGGTCAACCTGTCGACGGAGATTTTGGAGCGGGTCAGTTCCATGGATATCTCGCTCTGGAGTTCCTTCAGCTTGTCCAGCGAACGTGACTTTAGCTCGATAAAGACGGAACAATGGAGCAGGGGTTCCTTATTCTTCCGCAGGTTGGCGAGGAGTTCTACCACATCCTGGAGGTTCCCCTGAGCCTCGATGGTTTCATTGACATCGTTGCCGCCGGACATGAGCTTATTTTTTCTAGTGGCATTCTGCATGATTTTGCGCTGCTCCATAGGCTCCACCAGCCGGTGATAGATGCGCAGGGTCACGCCGCTGCGGTCGGCGAGCTGGGACAAAATTGCTTGCTCCTCGGTGCTGGGCGGGTACTCCCGCACTACCCACACACTGCGGTAACTGTCGCCCACGATATAATAGTCGCTCATAAACCGAACAGCACCAGGCAGGATACAGTCGAAGAAGTCCTTGGTGCGGACAGCCTCAAGCTGGGCCGGATTCATCTTTTTGCGTTTTTTCTTGAACATATAAACACTTCCATTTCTATATTTTTGCTGCTATGACCAGCAGCCTGCCGTTGTGGGCGGAATCATAACAGGTGGACAGGGTCAAAAGCTGCCGTCCATATTTAGGGATAGGATTGGTGGTGAACAGCGCTTTGCCAGCAATTTTCTCAACAGCGTTGTTGAAATCTTCTGCGTTATCGGCACCTACAAACTTATACCACTCATCGTTGCTTTTCACTTGAATGACAGCGAACACCTGATACTCAGCACAGCCGTCCGCTGTTTGAAATTCAATGATGGGGTGCTGGTCGCAGAAATCCTTCTGTACATAACCCCGCAGTCCCGCAAACATGGTGCCGTTCATCATGTTGTGGCCGTAGATGATGAGGTTGTCGCTGTCCAGGCTACACCGAAAATCCAGAAAAGGCACACCCGATTCGCTGTACTCGCCGTGGAAATTCCGGCGCAGGTACCGCTCGGGATCGTCTGTCGTGTGCATAACCGGGTAGTTAATGTCAGTGCCGGGGATGCACAGCCAGCCCACAAAATCACCGTTCATTGCAAACAATTCAGAGAGGTCACGACGCTGCTCTTGGGATTCTTCCTCATTATCCGGGGTAGGAGTTGCGGTGGCCCCTGGCTGCTCAGTGATAGCAGGAGATCCCGATGGCGTGGAATTCACATCGAGATTCTCCACAGTCACAAGCTTAACGAGCTGCTCGAAGTCCTCTTTTTCTTTCTGCCGTAAGAGCAATTCCCGGCCCACCATAGTGCCGCAGACCATCAGAACACCCAACAACAGAATAGCAAAAACGCCGAACTTAATCCTCCGGCTCGTCATAGTATACCTCGAAAAACTGGCCGCCGTCGGTGTCCGGCAGTTGGTCGCCGTTCATGCTGGAATCGAAATAGATAGCAAGGAATCGCTTGATATCGCTTTTCCTCATGCGCCGCACCTCAAAGCCCTGCTCGGAGATCACCTTTTCAATGCGGTTCACGGCCTGGAATACCTGTTCAGACTTCATCCCTTTACACCGGCTTATGAACAGGAACTGCCGGGCCGTCGCCATCTCCGCCTGCGCCCGGTCCAGCATATCCATGTCCTGTTCCAAGAGATGCCGCACCTGGGGGTTACGTTCCTCGTGGAGCCGCCCTTGCAGATATGCCTGGTTGTCATCGAAGCACTCGCAGGAGTCGGTGCAGGTGATCTCGATATCTGGGATGGCGGACAGCACCATCATGAGGTGGCGTATCTTTATCTCGATGTTCGTGTGGGACAGCACCGAGATATTGGTGGGGGACACCAGAAAAAATAAGAGCTCGCCACGGCTGGTGGCAAGCCCGTATCTGGTGAAATTCTGAATCCCCATGAGCTCCTGGGTGGAGCGGCCTTTCTTCTTTATGCCCATTTTCATTACCTCCAATCGTAGGTTTGCTGGCTGGATATAAAGTAGCTGGCGGCATACCGCAGGAAGTCCAGCACCGTGGTGTCATCCATGCGGATGGTGAGAAAAGCAAAACACAGCGTCACTGCCGCCGGTACCATGAAGTGGAGCTGCACCAGCGCCAGCACGGACAGCAGCGCCGCCACGCACAAGATGGCGAAGTCACGCAGGCCCCAGAGCCAGAGATTCGCCGTCGCTTTCAGGTTTTGCGGATATAAATAGGTCGTCATTTGATGCCTCCTTTATGCGAGTGCCTTTGCCACAGACCGGGTCATGTTGACCGCCGTGCTGGTGGCATGGACAACACTCATCATATTGACTTTTACGCTGGAATCCAGCCCAAACTGCTGGGCGATCCTCGGCACTTCGCCCGCTGCCAGCATGATCCCCAGGGCCAGCAGCATATTATCCGAGAAAGTCAGCAATCCCAGGAACAGCAAGGTTGTCTGTAAAAATGCCGTCAGGCACAGGGCAATGATCTGCTTTATCCATTGGTTGAAGCCGTCGGTGTATCCCCTGGGAACCGAGAACATATAGAGCGCTCCTACCGCCATCTGAATCAATAAAATTCCTCCGCGCTTGATATTAGCAAAGAAAATTTTCATCACGCAGTACGCAAAAGCTATGAGGGCCAGCAATTCAAACAGCCCTATTACGGTATTCTGCGGCAGTACAAAGTTCGCCGTTAGGATAGCAATGCTCTGCTCCGACAGCCCTTGCGCCTGCTGCCCGGAAAATATCCGTGTCAAATCACCGGCAAAGGTGTTCTGCAAATTGATGCAGAACTTATAAAGTTCTACAGGAACAATCCCAATCAATGAACAGGCGAAAAAGCCCTTCAGCACATTTATTGCAGTAGTCTTGACACTGGCCCTGCCGGTCTGGTATTCTATGGCTATATCGAACACAGCTACTACGGTTCCGGCGATAAACAGCGACCAGCCGAACATGGTAAACAGGGATATGGTCGCGCTGACCCAGTTCAGGTCGAAAATATCCGCGCCCATGTTTCCCATCATGGTGAAGAAATCGCTGGCTGCGTCAAAAATCGTGTTGTAAAACCATCGGATCATGGCGTCCCATATGGCAGCAGACACCTGCTCTCCAATCGTATCGAACACCCCGCCTACGGCACTTCCAATACCTCCGAGGATGTCGCCTAACCAATCAAAAATGTTGACCACCTCCTAAAAATGTAGGGATGATGGACGGCGCACGCCGCCCATCTCCCGGTCAAAAAATTACAGAATAGTCCAGATATAGAGCGGCGCCGTCATCATGAAAATCAAGCAGGCGAACAAGATGGCAGGAGCAGTAAACTCAAACTGCCCATGTTTTTTGTATTCAAAATATGCAGTTCCAAGTTTAACAAAGAACAGGATTGCCAGGATCATGTCTATGACGGGGAACACCACGTTGTCCACCACCGCCCGGATCTGGGTTTGTGCCGTTGTCCATGTGCTCTGAATTGCCCCTGCCACGTCGCCGGTCGCCATAGCGGGAACCGCCAGAACCGGCACCAGCAGGGCCGCAAACACAGTGCAGAGCAAAAACTTTTCCCATCTTTTTCTCATGCCAAAACATCTCCTATCACTTTTTTGATTTCATGTTCCTTGATAATTCTAACCTTGATATTGAGATTGTGCGCCAGCTTGATTTCTTGCGCCATGCCCTCCGTGGTTTCATCCCCGAACACCCAGACCTCATCGCAAAACCACAACAGGCTAAGCCCGGCCGCAATGCCCATTTCACGCTCCTTGGGGATGCTGTCATTCAAACACATCGCATAAAAATGCGGGGTGACCGGAGCCGCCCCGCACCTCAGTGCGTATTCGCTATACCGCTTTGCCTTTTCCAGATTGCCTGCCACGTCCCCGCTCAGGGGAGCACAGATATACACCTTCTTCATCATTCAAAATCCTGCTCCTTTTTCTTTCTGCTGTACATAATGATACCGGACACCAGGCCGCCCAAGGCGATTGCGCCCAGGCCCAGCCAGAAGCCCATCATGGAGCGGTCGCCGGTCTGAGGGTTGCCGGGATTGGGAGTGGTGGGCTTGTCCGGCGTGGGCGGCACGATCTTCACTGTCTGCCCCTCATCGTTGATATTCTCATGGGCGGCGATTTTTACCTCGCCTTGATACAGAGTTTCAAACACAACGATTTCCGTGGCCTGGGTGATACCGCTGCCGTCAAAGGTGAACTGCACTACAGTTTCACCGTCTGCCTTTTCGGGAGCGAAAACAACCTCGTCCCGAATCTCCTGACCGTCAATCTTCAGGGGTTCGCCTGTGGCTTTGTCCATGAGAACGCCTGCCAGCTTGTACTCCAAGCCAGGGGTCAGGTTCTTGTAGGACACCACGTCCTCAATGGTGATTTCTTTTGCGGGAGCGGCTTCTTTTTTGCCGCCGATGGTGGCCTTTGTGCCGATCTCCGGCCTGGTGACAGTGATGGTAACGGTCTGCTCCTTGTCGCCAATATCCTCATGAACAACGACTTCTTTGCCGTTCAGAGACAGTTTCTCGAACACCACGATATCTGTAGTGGAGTTCACCCAAGAGGTGTCAAAGGGGAAGGAGACTGTGACCTCTCCTTCAGCTTTTTCGGGCGTAAACACAACCTCGGCGCGGATTTCCTCACCGTTGAGCTTAAAGGGTTCGCCGGTGGTCTTGTTCATGAGCGTACCGGTCAGCTTGTACTCTTTCCCAGCAGTCAGGCCCTTGTAAGACACCACGTCCTCAATGGTGATGAGACCCTCGTCGGATACCTCTTTCTTGCCGTTCACAGTGGCTTTCGTGCCGATCCGCGGCCCGGTGACAGTCACTTTGACGGTCTGAGCAGGGTCCTCAATGTTGGCGTGAGCCGCAAGCTCGATCCCCTCACGGGACAGGCTCTCAAAGGCCACAATCTCGGTGGAATCCACCAGCCCGGTGGTATCGAAGGTGAACTGTACTACAGTTTCGCCGTCTGCGGTTTCGGGAGTGAAAGTGCTCTCGGCATGGATTTCCTCGCCGTCCACCTTGAGGGCCTCGCCAGTGGTCTTGTCCATAAGGATGCCGTACACAGAATACTCCTTGCCGGGAGTCAGATTCTTATAAGCGACCACATCGTCAATGGTGATGGGGCCATCGACGGTAACTTCTTTTTCCTCTCCGATGGTGGCCTGGGTGCCGATCTCAGGCACATGGACGGTGACCGTCTGGTTCTCATCGTCCAGGTCGGCATGGACAGCCAATTTCCGGCCATCCTGATACAGATTCTCGAACACCACGATATCTGTGTCGGCTTTGATATACTTGGCGTCGAACTCAAAAGAGACAATTACAGAACCATTAGGCGTTTCGGGTGTAAAAACAGTTTCAGCTTTTACCTTCTCGCCAGCAATTTTCAGAGGGTTGCCTGTAGATTTGTCCATAAGCACACCCTTGACAACATACTCCTTGCCCGGCACCAGAAGGGTGTACTCCACTACATCTTCCAGCGTGAAGATTTCGGTAGCGTTGACTTCCTTTTCGCCATCAATGGATGCAGTTGTGCTGAGTTCCGGGATGCGGTCATTAACAACCGTGATTTCAATAACCTGCTCGTCCCGCTCCACCTGCACATGGTGGACATCCGTGTTGGGGAGATACCCGTCGGCAGGCTGCAGCTCCCGGACGATCCAGTTCCCCAGAGGGACATTCTCAAAGCTGAACACACCTTCCTCATCTGAAGTAGAGGTCAGTATGGCGGTGTCAGAGGTGAACTGTAATGCATCAGGACGGAATAAGCCGAACAGCGCACCAGCGATGGTTTCCTGGGTCTCCCGGTCGATTTTCAAGCCCTTGATTCTGCCGTAAATGAGTTCGTTGGTGATAGGTTCGCCGTCGTTCAGGGCAATTTCCACCAGAGCCACGTCCTGTCCTGCGTACTCAAACACAACCGGGTACACAGTGTCCGGCAGGGTGTAGTGCTTATCAGTAGAAACCTCTTTGACATAGTAACTGCCCAGAGGGAGGTCGGTGACAAACACAACGGAGCCGTCCTCAGTGCAGTTTATGGTTTCAATCAAGCCATCGGCGGGTATGACGGAACCATCCGCAGCGGTGATATCCTCGCTGGCGTACAGGCCAAACTGCACCGTAGCGATTTCGCCGTTCATGCCGATCTGGAACCGCTCGTCCTGCTCCAGCACCTTATCCAGGCTGATTTTTATCTTCTGCCGGTCATCATGAAGAGTGGTGCTGGTTTCAGTGATATCGGTTTCCTGGCCTGCATAGGTCAACTCTACCAGGTGCGTTTCTGTGTCCAACACGGCGCCAAACGGGGCCTCAACTTCCCGCACCTGGTACTTCCCCAGGTAGAGGGGTTCTGTGGCAACGGGGCCTTCCTGGGCGGTCGTAAGGGTGGCGACAACCTCGCCCGCTGCATAGCGCAGAGTGCCGTCCGGGGTGATGATGTCCTCGGCAGCAGTCACCTCGTAAATCGCACCAGCCAACTGCTTTTCCTCGTAGACCGGCTGATAGCTTACGGGTAGGCCAACTTCATTTCCATCTTCGTCAACAGAACTACCGCCCAGAGCAGTCACGGAGGAGAACACTTCTCCAGTCTTGGATACTTTGATAAGGCCCTTTTGAGGCATATTGGGCCGCTCAACTTCTACCACGGTGACAGCGCTTTCCTCTGTGGAATTGTCCGGGGTGATGTCAAAATAGACCGGCTCGGAATTCAAGACGTAGCCATAAGGAGCCTGTACCTCGACAAGCGAATACCCGGTACCATAGGGCAGAACCTCCGGTGTGATGAGGGTACCGTCCGTGGTGGTGTAGAAGGTGTCGATGGTGGTTACTGCCGGGTAGGTGAACTGCATGGTGACGAGCTGCCCGTTGGAATCGTAAATCTGGAAACCTGCGCCAGCATAGGGGATAGCCTTGCCGGTTTCCGCATCCGTCTTGATTACCTTGACATAGCTGGCGAAGGGAGCGTTGTTGATGAGATACCGATAAACCCCGCCATCCTTATTGATGAACACGTCGAAGTCCTTCATGAGCTCGCGCCCATCCCAGCCCTTGGTCTGGCGGACGGTGTACACGCCGTAGGGCAGCAGCTTGGTTTCGGCGTAACCGTTTTCGTCGCAGGTCAGGTAGTCACGTTCGGATTCCTTGGCGCTGCTGTAATCACCAGCAGATTTCAAAAATACAGCAAACTCAGCACCCACCTCGGGAGTCTCAATCTGGGTGGAGCCATCGTCGCAGTGCTTGATGAGGGTGATCTTCCCCTTCTGCACGGTTTCGGGGCTGGTGACAGCAGGGACGGAGTTGAACTCCACCTCATACTGCTTGGGGTCGGCCCCCACGGGATACACGGTTTCATCCAGCAGGTACCCCTCGCTGGGGCTGATTTCCTGAACCGTCCAACCAGAACCGCAGGTGTAATAGCTGGTGGTGAAATGTCCTTCAGAATCGGTGGTATAGGTGTCCACCAGCTTGCCGTCCTTGTACACGCCGTAGATGGCCCCTGCCAGAGTGGCGTCACCCTGGGACGCAGTCGTTTCGCCATCGACCTTATTCAGAGTGATATTGAATTTCTTCAGCACGTTGCGGAAGGTGGCGTTGGTGGTTTTCTCCCACTCGATATTGGCGGTCTGAGTGGCAGGTATCACATACCGAACCGCCGTGTCCACTTCCTCCAAGGTGTACCCGCTGCCAATGGGCACGTCAGTGAACTGCGCTACACCAGAGCTGTTGGTAGTGGCGTAGAGGTCAACGGTTTCGCCCATGGAAGACGTACCGAAAAGGTGGAACCGAACGCCGCTGTTCAGCCCATCCTCACTGTTCTTGGTGACGGTCAGGCTGCCTTTCTGCAAGCTGTTATTAAAGCTGACGGTCGCCGTCTGCCCGGCCTGGACGGTCACCTTCTGCGGCTCTTGGGGAACGTAGTCGCCAGCCATCTGCTCCGTGACGGTATACTCGCCCGGCTGCAAATTGTCGATCTGCACCTCGCCACGGCTGTTAGTGGTGACAGTCTGGTTGATGCCGTTGCCGGTAATCTGGAACGTGATGCCCTCCACCTTGCCGTCCTCGGAGGTCTTGACGATTTTGGCGGAGCCATAAGAAACATTCAACTTGAGATAA
>Ga0137309_102286_pt1 | contig 11693 bp, 12 predicted proteins | sample NAcewiD2O_June_FD_97179 | JGI IMG/M metagenome (GOLD analysis project Ga0137309, IMG submission 97179) | Mouse cecal microbial communities from Vienna, Austria - N-Acetylneuraminic amended D2O_June | ecosystem: Host-associated > Mammals > Digestive system > Large intestine > Cecum | place...
TACTGGGTATTGCTTGTAGCAGAGCTTCACAAGATTAAGCAACTTCGTTGCAAATCCCTTCGGGAAAAACTAAATATTGTTATTATTAACAGACTGAGTAGAGAGATTTACTTGGTCTTTTTTTGTAGAAAAAAAGAAAGGAAGAGTTGAATGAAAGCAACAAGACATAATGGAAGGTCGGGAAAGCATGGGACTTATGATGCCAAACATAATGACCGCAGATTTGATGTTGAGAACAGTGAGCATATTGACGCAGAGAGGACGAAATTCAATGTCTATTGGGACTGCTATCAGGGTTATAGTCTGCCAAATGATGAAAACGAAAGAGCAAGATTTACTTTTACCGAAGTGGAGAAGGCATATTATGTTGAAAAATATTCAGATCATGTGGAAGGACAGAACGAAAGAAATCGAAAGGCAAGGCACTATGACCGTGTAAAAACGATTGATGGTATTCTTGAAAATAACAAAACGTGTCCGGAAGAGACTTTATTACAGCTTGGAAACATTGACGGAACAGTTTCAGCCGATGTACTTGCTCAGATTAGTGCAGAATATTTTGAGGAATTTAATAAGCGATATGGTTCTCACGTCCATATTTTGGACTGGGCTTTGCACCTTGATGAAGCTACTCCGCATATCCATGAAAGGCACGTTTTTGACGCATTGAACCAGTATGGAGAATTATGTCCCCAACAGGATAAGGCATTGGAAGAATTAGGGTTTGAACTTCCGAAGCCGAATGAGAAAAAGGGAAAGTACAACAATCGGAAGATGGTCTTTGATGATGAGTGCAGAAACGCCATTTTGCCGGGGTTAGGTATAAATCCCTGTCCCCGGCAAAAGTGCGCCCGCAAAGCCGCATATAGCAAGGCTCTTTTCGCCCCTACTGCGTAACATGAGGGCATAAAAAAAGCGGCGTTCCTGTTCTCCCGTGTTGGGATAGAGAAACGCCGCGTATGCGTCGTATTCAGTTTTCATTTATTCTTTCTCAATGCTGTGTGCTGGTGGCTGGGCTGGCAGGGTTGGGGGGGGCGGCATATCAAGGCTCTTTCCCTTAAAAGTAGTAAATTGGTAGTAAATTCAGCTTGAAATCCTGCTTGTATGCCCGTAAATCAAGGCTTTTTTGAGATAATCAACCATTTTTTGATAATAGTGCCTAACATACAAAAAGATGCCGTTCTTTGGAATAGAAAAGTAAATGTTCCTGCATTTCCATCCTCTTTTGATGTTAGACCTGAGTTAAGAAAAAATCGAGATATTGGATCTGCAATTTGCAATTTCAGTAATCCTGAGAAAGTAAAAGGAGAGCGTGCAGAATTATCACTTCAGTTTGAGCATAGGGAAGAACAAGGTGGAGATCTGGGTACAGTAGAGGAAATGGCGAAAAGAGAAGGCGTAAAACCATTAAAGCCGAAACAGAGTAAGAGCATGAATAACGAAGAAAGTTGAGATAGCATTAAATCTTCAGGAATAATGTAATGAAGAGCGAAAAGGCTTCATAGACCTTGACTTATAAATAGAAATGGGATAAAATAATCTCGGAAACCAAGAAACAAAGAATATTATTTCTTTGATTTACATAGAATAGAGGAGGAAAATATAGTAATGCCAGCGACGATGACGAAAGGTAGAGTTCCTATGGAAATGAAAAAATTGAGTATTTCTGCGAAGCGGCAGATTACCATCCCACAGAAATTTTTTACCATGCTGGGATTTGATACAGAGGCAGAATGTACCGTTCGTGGAAATGAACTGGTTATTCGTCCTGCCAGAGCCAATACGGGAGGGGAATTTGCGGAGCAGATTCTGGCGGACCTGATTGCCAATGGATACAGTGGTAATGATCTTCTGGAGCGTTTTAAAAAGGCGCAGGGCCAGGTACGCCCAGCTGTAGAAGCAATGCTTGTGGACGCAGAGCAGGTTGCATCTTCAAAATCTGGTCATATATCTTATGAAGATGTATTTGGTACGGAGGATGAAGAATGACAGAGGTACGTTTTCTTCTGCCTGCAGCGAAATTTATCAAAAAGCTGAAAGATAAGAAATTGAAGATGCTGTATCAGGAAGCGATTGATAAGATAAGAGAGGACCATACGGTTGGGGAAGCCAAAACAGGAGATCTGTCAGGTGTGTATGGGTATGATATTTATTACAATAAAACAAATTATGAACTGGCATATACAGTAGAGTATCTAGAGGATAAGGTGATTGTTGTGATTATGGCTGGGACCAGAGAGAATTTTTATGATCAGCTGAAACAGTATATGAGGAAAATTTAGGCAGGATAAGGGCAAAATTATATATGTGCTTTGAACAAAATTGCCTATAAATTTAGCACTCTATACTTGACAGTGCTGATAAAATCCCGAGTTTGACAGTCTTTTGACAAAAAAAGTCCCGCAGACCGCTCTGACAGCGGCTTTCGGGACTTTTGTAAACTTTTTGATTGCACGTTACGCCTTCGGTTTTTTCGTCTGCGAACAAATATTTCTCATTTTTTTAATAGGAACGATCTGCTTTGAAGTACAAAAGCCAAATGTCTCATGCAGGGCATGCGGCACCGGGGATAATCCACGGTCTGTTTGATTTCTAATTGATAGTCCATAGTGGCCTCCTGTTAATATTGTGAGAACGAGACTGCCATAACGCAATTCGTTCGCATAAATTCGTTGAATCATGCGGGCGAAAATGACGCTGCCGCAGTCATGGGATTGTCGCCCTTCTGTACGAAGCGTGACCTGTACTATGACAAACGGAACATCCAGCCGGTCGTGGATGAGGAAGAGGATAACTGGGTGGCAAGCAGTACGGGTATGAATGTGGTGCTGCCAGGGCGATTGCAGGCCTTTTAGCACAGGAATGTGCGGTGCCGGCAGGACTGGATATCCTTCTGAAGGAGGCCCGGCGGGAGCTTTCCCTCACTTTGTCTTCCAGACAGAAGGATGCAGTGCGGAAGGCATTTACCCATGGGGTTCGATTCCTGCCCCCATCCACTTTCCGTTTGCGTGTCCGAGCGGTCTAGGGTGCCACTCTGCTAAAGTGGTGTGCGGCGACGCACCGAAGGTTCAAATCCTTCCGCAAACGCTTTTATCGGAAGATATATCATAGTTAAAAAGGACCGGTGAGAACCGGCCCGAAATCGTTGCAAACACTTTTTATACCGTTAATAATTCATTTTGAAGATTGAGAAGTTCCTCCTCTGTAAGGCCGGTAGCTTTCATAATTTTTACGATTTCAGTACCATCTTCCAGTAAAGACTTTGCAATTTCTATTACTTTTTCCCTTGCTTTCTGATTACCATATTCAATTTTTTCCTTCTCATAAAGCTGTCCTAACTGTGTCATGTTGATGCGCCTCCTTATTTGATCCATGTAATTCCTGTCTATAAATTTGTCACTTGCAACTATCACGCCGGACAGGGTAAAAATCCGCTGCCTTTCGTCCGGTATCTGTTCAGCCAGTTCAACGATCCTCTCCAGCATACTCTGTTTCCCTTCCGTACCGGGAACCGTAAGCGGCAGGATCACTAACCGCATCAGGTCATCATTTGCCAAGGGGATGGCGGTCTGGAGTTTGCCCTGAATTTCATTAAAAGCTGCCTCACCATCTATATGGGACAGGAAAGCCTGCTCGGTACGCAGGGTAAAACAGTCCGTTTCAAGCGTTGGTTCCGCGCTTTGTACATCGCTGGTGTAGATAACGATCAGGCGCAGGTTGAATGTTTCATCTTCCTTAAAGTATTTTTCCATTACCCGTGCGATATAATTCAGATATTTTATCTTATTCGCCTTTTTGTATACCGATTCATAATCTACAATCGCATAGGTGCCATCTTCCAGCAGAAACAGGTTGTCAATGCTTTTCTCATTTGCAGCAATCTTCGGCAGGTCTGTGGGAAGCAGTTCCCTGATCTTCGGCAGGTCAATGCCATATGCCGCAAAACTTTTTTCTTTATAAGTCTGGCCGAGGATCTTAAATAAAATATCCTTATTCTGATAAACGATTCCTTCTGACATTATATTCCTCCCTGCATCTGTAATAAAGTCATATACTGGAGTTCCATATTTTTGTCCAGCTTTATTTCAGTTACTCTTTTATGGATTGCTTTGACTAACGGGCTGGAGGTCTGCTGCACACAGGTGTCAGTGCTGTTTTCGATATAAGCCAGAAAATCCTTCATCTCGTCATCCACATCATCCTTTTTACCCTTAGTGCTGAGAAATAATATTTCAGTGGTTTCATCACCAAGCGTCAGAGACAAATTCTCCAGACACCGGTTCTCAAAGGTGTAGAGGTGCCGCCCGTCGGAAAATGGATCAAAGGTGCAGATAAAGATGATGTACGATTTCTTCAGCTTTGTACTTTCCTCTCCGGGGATGATTATGCTTGAGTCAATATTACATTGAAAATATCTTGTTTTTCTGAGAAGCTCCTCATCTCCACAGCACAGCATCTCAATAGAGTATATGGTATCCTGCTCATCATTGATACAGGCATCTAAGCGGAGCCTCTGCTGTTAGGTGCAATGTCAGTAGTTTTCCGGGTATCAGGGAACTCTACCTTTTTCTCAAATTATAGCATGATTCTGCCGTTTTGTCAGTTGCGATTTGAAATTGATATACGGATTGCGAACAGAATCCGTATATAGAATAAGTATCCTGTGATTATCCGGATACTTGAAAAAAGCTGCCGTATTTCAGACAGCTTTTTTAAGATTTGTGGCGATAAGGAAACTTATGCCGACAGCATTTCCAAAAATTCCTGCTCAGTCAGGATTTTAACGCCGAGCTGCTCTGCCTTTGCCAGCTTTCCTGAAGGTGTCGCGTTGCCTCTATACCTGAAAAGACAGGCGGATATACGCTGTCAAAAGATCAGGGGGCTGCATTTGCAGTCCCCTGTAGCATTCTCTTTATTTATTATTTAACCGGGCTGATCTTCTCATCATCCACCAGGAAGGAATCGCCATCCTCCACGATACATACCATCGTTTTACCAGTGTTGAGCTGGATCTCATTGCCTGCGTCATCGTAATATCTGGTCGCGCCGTAATCGGAAGACTTCTCCCAGTTCACATGGATACCCCTGCCGTTGGTAAAATACCAGCCGTCCCTTGTGTTGTCGATACACTGGAAGGCAAGATATCCCTTAAGGTCGCGGACTTCATAATAAGTATTCTGAATCAGAATATTCTTGAAAGCAAGCTGTTTGCCGTTGGCCATGTCGATATGAGGGCCGTCGCTGTCTCCGGAAAGATGCTGAAATCTGTCATACAACCCGGTTTCTTCATTATAAACAAAGTAGCAGTTGGTCACCGGATAAGTGGGAGACATGTCTATCCTGCCGGCATCAATAGCGTCACTGTACTGCTCCAGCGTGTTGGGCTCGTTAAAAGGCGCAAACTGGTAATGCTGCGCATCGGCGTAACCATCGCGGTATTTCAGGCTGTAGCCGAGTTTGTCGATGTCGGCCAGAATACCCTCCGTATCCACGTATGAGTTGTCGGTAGCGTTCTTGGCATCCTTGGCACGCCAGAAGTTGCTGCTGGAGAGACCGTCGATATCTTCCGTATCGGGACGGTTGATCACTTCGTCTATGTAAAAAGGACCGCCGAAATGAATATAGAAGGAATCCCACTCAAAAGACCAGTATACATAGTAGTCGCGGCAGCTTCGCACGTTGCCGATCCTGTCGAAATCGCTCCAGTCCTGAAACAGGGCCATCAGACGGGTGATACTGCCTTCCACGTTGCATTCATACAGAACGTCGGCGCTGGATAATCCGTAATGGGAAGCCGTCTTCGTGTTGGGGATCATGACGGTGATCGGTCGCGTATTGTTGACTTCCTCACTGACCCACTCATTCGTGATGCGGCTTCGCACCATGCCTTCTTCGGGCGGCACATCCTCAGCAATGTCTGTAGTCTCTGTCTCTTCTGCCTCTTCTACGATTTCTGGTTCTTCTATGTCATCGATAACCTGTTCAACAACCGGCTCTGCAATAACTTCTTCTTTTTTACCACAACCAAATAACAGAAGAGTGGACGAGAAGGCTACAAGAAAAAGTACTTGTAATCTTTTCATTTCTAATCCTCTCTTTCTTCTCTGTTCCGGGCTTGACCCATTTCTCCTAGTATATCATAAGCAAAAAACAGAGTCACTAGAAAAAAATTGAAATAATCCACAAAATGTCAAAGGCGAGGAGCGGAAAGTTTGTCAGTATATCCAGTCACCTTTTTGGCTGTTTTGCCAAAAAATAGAGCCAGGAATCTATGTCTTAGATTACTGGCTCAATAATAGTGCTTTATGCGTTTCGTTCTGCTTTCAGTTGGTTTACTTCTTCGAGCGAAAGTCCTGAAATATTTGCTATTTCCTCAAGTAAATATTTCCCAGCCTCCAACATTCGGATTACTGTCATCTTTTTTTCTTCCTGTATTCCCTCTTTCAAGGATTCTTTCCTCATATCCTCCATGATGCGGCACATCTCACTCACTCCCTTCGGATTTTCTTTCAGATACCGTGTTCGGTCTGCCATCAGCTCAAAATTCATATCGGATGCCTGTGTACAGTTAAAATCATGCATGAGTTTTCCGAGACTGGATTCTCCCCGGTATTCCCCATTCACGTACAGGATATGTTCCCCATCTTCAAAAGATTTACCCATGGCAAGGTTGATTCTCTCAATCGGATAAACCGGCTCGCCTTTGCCATAAAAATCTTTCTCAATAATGAAAATCGTATAGGTGTCCGGCAGTTCTTTAAACTCCTGTCCGGAATGGAGATTCTCCACATCCATCACGCTGGAATGGTATCTTGCCCTGTGTGGGTCTGCCCCCCTTTTCCTGTCTTTGGATTTCCAAATCGTATTTTTTCCCGGCTGAATCCGTTCCATATGCGTCCAGGCAGATAGAACGCGCCCCGGCCAGCCTTTTCATATCCTTCTGTGTTTCGCAGCCGGTGATGACCAGATCCGGCTTATCTGTGATAATGCGTAATACAAATTCTGCCAATGGTATGTTGTCTTTGAATAGACAGCGCATAAAATCATCGTCAATAGGCCGTAAGTCACGCAGGCGCTGTAAATCCTTTTGGTGCTGCTGTTCCGTTGATGTCAATGTCCCACCTGCCTTTTCTTTCGTTTTCATGATTCCATGCTACCATAAACCTCCTGATTTTACAAGCCGTTATCCGGTGTATTGAGTCAGGCATTCCTAAATACCGGCATCCCATTATTATCGCTTTTTCACATATGTGCAGTCTTATTTCCCGACATTTGCTTTATCTTATCGCTCGTGGTTTCCCTGCTGGTCCCACTGAAATACACCCAGATACCATAGATTGTTTTCCTGATCTTCTTTACCAGCGCCGGCATGTCCTTTTGCACTGCGCCGGTCTGGGGCGTTATATGGGATTTTATTTGCATAATTTGGCAGCAGGTTGTATGATAATGGTACTGTGATGATTCAAAAAGAAGTGTTTTGGGAAAAATATGCAGTAAGACAGGCAAGAGTGACAAAAAATCGGAAGGCGGGAGAGCAGTATGAAGAAAATAATCGTGACGGGCGCGGACGGTCAGCTGGGACGCGCCATCAATCTGCAGTATGCGGGCAGCGAGGCGTATGAGCTGATCAATACGGACGTAGGGGATCTGGATATCACGAAGATAGACAGGGTGATGGAATTCGCGCGGCAGGTACGTCCGTATGCGATCATTAACTGTGCGGCGTATACGGCGGTGGACGCCTGCGAGAAGGAGGAGGATCTGGCTTTTCGCATCAATGCCATAGGGGCGCGGAATTTGAGCATCGCCGCTGCGGAGACGGGCGCGAAGCTGATGCATGTCTCCACGGACTATGTTTTTGACGGAAAAGGGACAAGGCCCTACCGGGAGACGGATCCGACAGGCCCGCAGGGCGCTTACGGCAGGACGAAGCTGGCGGGGGAAGCGTTCGTGAAGGAATTCAGCAGCAGGCATTTTATTATCCGCACGGCCTGGCTGTACGGGGACGGTAAGAACTTTGTCAAGACGATGCTCAGGCTGTCGGAGACGAATGACAAGGTGAGAGTGGTCATGGATCAGGTGGGATCGCCCACCAGCGCCGGAGAACTGGCGAAGGCCATCGCCTGTCTGCTGCCTACGGAGAATTACGGCCTGTTCCACGGCACCTGCGAGGGCGACTGCAGCTGGGCGCAGTTTACGGAGGAGATTTTCCGGCTGGCGGGAAAAAGCACGGTGGTGGAAGCCATTACTTCGGAGGAGTACGGCGCGGCGGCCACACGTCCGGCCTATTCCATTCTGGAAAATTATATGCTGAAAATGACGACGGACTTTCAGTTTGCGGACTGGCATGACGCCATCGCGGAATATATCGGAAATCTTTAAAGCGTTTCAGGGTGAGTAAAGGGTATAAAGAGAAAAGAAAGGAAAAGAAGGTTTTATGCAGAAAACAGCATTGATCACGGGTATTACGGGACAGGACGGATCCTATCTGGCAGAGTTTTTGCTGGAGAAGGGGTATGAGGTGCACGGTCTTATAAGGCGGCACAGTATTTCAAATACGGCGCGGATCGATCATCTGATCGCTTCCGATTATCATAAGGTAAAGTTTTTCCTGCATTTTGCGGACACGACGGATTCCAGCAATCTGATGAGGCTGATCGCTGAGATCCGGCCCACGGAGGTTTATAATCTGGCGGCACAGTCCCATGTGGGCATTTCCTTCGACGTGCCGGAGTACACGGCGGAGGCTACAGGTGTGAGTACGCTGAAACTTCTGGAGGCGATCCGGGTCAACGGCGGTACGTGCAGATTCTATCAGGCTTCCACTTCGGAGCTGTTCGGCGGTATTCCGGAGACGGCGCCCCAGAGTGAGAAGACACCTTTTTATCCGAAAAGTCCTTACGGTGCGGCGAAGCTGTATTCTTACTGGATCACGGTGAATTACAGGGAGTCTTACAATATGTATGCCTGCAACGGTATTCTGTTCAATCATGAGTCCCCGCGGCGGGGCGAGAACTTCGTTACGCGCAAGATCACGCTGGCGATCGCGAATATCATAGCCGGCGGACAGGACAAACTGTCCCTGGGCAATATGAACGCGAAACGCGACTGGGGTTTTGCGGGGGATTATGTGAAGGGCATGTGGCTGATGCTGCAGCAGGACAGGGCCGACGACTATGTACTGGCCACGAACGAAACGCATACGGTGAGAGAATTCGTGGAGGCGGCTTTTGCCGAGCTGGGTATTGAGATCCGCTGGGAGGGCACCGGTGTCAATGAGAAAGGATATGATGCGGTTTCGGGCCGGCTGCTGGTAGATGTGAATCCCGAATTCTACCGGCCGGCGGAGGTGGAGTTCCTCTGGGGCGACTGCGCGAAGGCGGAGAAGGAGCTTGGCTGGAAGCGGGATGTGGACTTTAAGGGACTCGTGGCAATGATGATGGATGCGGACTTGAGAGAAATCGCGGGCATGAGCTGTGAGGAATATGCAGAACGTCAGAGAAAGGCATGATCTATGCTGTCGGTAACAGGAATATGGCTTTATATGCTTGCCACCACGTTTCTTACGGGGTACGGTATACTGCAGGCGCTGACCCGGTATGTGCCGTACCGGGTCAGGCATAAGGATACTTATCTGTTGTGCGGACTGGCCGCGGTGACGGTGTACGCACAGCTGTTCAGTCTGGTCTGGCGCGTGGGCCTTCTGGCGAATCTGCTGCTTACGGCAATCTGCCTGCTCATTTTGTGGGTTAAGAGGCGTTCACTTGCCCTTTTGCTGCGGGAGACCTTACGTGACAGGCGGGGAAAGGCGGCCGGTATTTTCGCCCTCTTCCTGTTATTTGCATACGGTACTTCGCGGGGGATCCTGCACTATGACACGGCTTTGTATCATGCCCAGAGTATCCGCTGGCTGGAAGAGTACGGTGTGGTCAGGGGGCTGGGGAATCTGCACTGCCGGCTGGCGTATAACAGTTCTTCCTTCGCGCTGTCGGCCCTGTACAGCATGGCCTTTCTGGGCGGACAGTCTTTTCACTGTGCTGCCGGCTGGCTGGCTTTTGTGCTGGCCAAAGTCTGTGCGGAGATCACGGGGCATCTGCGGGCTGGCAGGCTTTGGCCTTCCGACTTTGCCAGGGTGATGGGCATCTACTATCTGGTCAATATTTTCGACGAGATGATCTCGCCGGCTTCCGACTATTTTATGGTACTGCTTGCCTTCTATATCGTCATCCGCTGGCTGGAGCTTCTGGAGGACAAGGAAAAAGAGATGTTGCCTTTCGGGCTGATCTGTGTGCTGGGCGTTTTTCTGATGACGGTGAAGCTGTCGGCGGCGCTGATCCTGCTGCTGGTGCTCTATCCGGCCTTCTATCTGTTGCGGGGCAGGCGGTGGAAGGAGACGGGGATCTGCCTGCTGCTCGGTCTGGTGACGGCGCTGCCCTTTTTTATCCGCAATGTGATCCTGTCGGGCTGGCTGGTCTATCCTTTTACGCAGATCGATCTTTTCCAGGCGGCGTGGAAGATACCGAAGGGAACGGCGGACTATGACGCCCGCGAGATCCAGGTCTGGGGCAGAGGCTATTCGGATGTGACCCGTTATGAGATCTCCATGCGGGAATGGCTGCCGGACTGGTTCCGTTCTCTGGCAGCCAGCGACAGGCTGCTGGTGGCCGCTGCGGCGGTGGCGGTGGCAGTACTGGTGTTCTGTGCGGCGGGGATGGCCGCAGGATTGTGCCGGCGGCGCTGGGATCTGCTGCTGGTGCAGGTGACTGTGGCCGGCTCATTTGTGTTCTGGCTGTGTACTTCTCCGCTGATCCGTTACGGCTGCGTCTATGTGTATCTGACGCCGGCGGTGGTGGGCGGATGTCTGTATGACGCGTTTTTGGAAGGGCGCATGTCGGGCGGCCGGGGGGTCAGGCTGCAGAAGGCGGTCAGACTGTGCGGAACGGCGGCGGTGGCGCTTCTGCTGGTCTATAAGGGGGCGGCGCTTGGCAGGGAGATCATAACTTCCGCTGAGAATGACTACTGGCTGGCGCAGAAAGACTATGAAAATTTTGAGACGGTTTCTTATGAGATCGAAGGGGTAACATTCTATTGTCCGGTGAGCGGGGATCAGGTCGGGTATCAGGCTTTTCCGTCGTCACCGGTAAAAGCGGGTATCAGGTTTCTGGGCTCCGGGATTGCGGACGGATTTGCGCCGGTGCAGGATACGGATACCGCTGTGGTTGGCGGACCATAGGCGGAGTATCATGGACGAAGTATGACAGCCGGAGTATTGCTTTAAAGCGGCGGTGCGATGAATTACAATTTACAGCGAATGGTTTGTCTGATATCATGTAGTTATATGACGAAACTACGCTGACAATTCGATTCGCAAAGGAGCAAAATGGCAATGATACAGGAAAATACAGTGACCAGCGGTGAATTGGAAGAGGCTATTTCCAACTTCATGTCCAAACTGGGTATCCCTGCGCATTTGAGAGGCTACTACTATTTGAGAAGCGCTGTGGAAATGTGTACAGAAGATATGGAACTGGTAGGCAGTGTTACCAAACTGTTGTATCCGGATCTGGCGAAGCGGCATAAAACTACGGACCAGAAAATAGAGCGTGCGATCCGCAACGCGATCGAGGTATCGTGGGAGAGAGGAAACAGCGACCTGTTCGAAGAATTATTCGGCTACAGTAATTCGGAAGAGT
>Ga0137309_102288_pt1 | contig 11690 bp, 9 predicted proteins | sample NAcewiD2O_June_FD_97179 | JGI IMG/M metagenome (GOLD analysis project Ga0137309, IMG submission 97179) | Mouse cecal microbial communities from Vienna, Austria - N-Acetylneuraminic amended D2O_June | ecosystem: Host-associated > Mammals > Digestive system > Large intestine > Cecum | place...
GCCATCGACCTGCACACGGACGCCCGGCAAAAGTTCCCGCTGGTGCCCAAGTCTGACACCTGCAAATTGCTGGTCAGGGAATCGGTTTCCCAACTCAACGCCGTCTCCCGTACGGTGGAGACCTACCGCACCGAAATGGATCGGTTGGCTTCTCGGCTCCCGGAGTATGAGACCGTCATGGCCATGACCGGCGGAATGACCAAATTTCTCCGCATTTACTACGGAAAAGTCCGTGACGGCCTCAAGGAACAAGGCCTCTGGGAGCAGCCCCCCGCGAGCCTGGCAAGGCTGACTGATACAGGCCGCTTTACGACTTCCTGACTCTCGCAAGGCGCTGACAGCATGGCTTGTCAAGGATGCCGCTGGCGCGGTGTACTCGACCCCAACAAACTGGATAAAATTACCAGACCGGCGCTGACGCGGCGGTCTATTTGTAGTTCCCTTCACCGCCCTTTCTCCGCCTGAAAATAATCTGCCGTCAAGTCCATTTTGGGGCTTGACTTTTTATTCGCAGGCTTTATTGCTCATTGCCAGGCGGTATGAGAAAACGTCTACTGTTTTCACTTCAAACAAGACCTTCTCTCAGTGGAATGAGGTCTTTGCCGGCGTTACCATCGCCTCCGCCATCCTGGATCGCGTCCTGCATCACTGCGCCGTCATCAATATCAAGGGTGAATCTTACCGCCTGAAAGAACGCAAGGAATTTATGCGCCAAAAACAGCAGATCGTGAACTCTCTATTTGAGCAAGGAAACGCTTGATTTTGTTACCCGCCTTGCCGCCGAAAAACTACAAAATTTCTTCGGCGTTTTCTTACATTTTCAGATTGGCGTTGACAGTCTCCTCTCTATGGAGACAGGCTGCGGAGCGTAGGCGGAGGAGGACGAGAGTCCGAAGGGCTCCTGGATATTTTGTTTCGTAAACTGAGAGAACTGTCCGGTCAGGCTCCGGTAGACCTTGCTCACATCGCCCGCCATGGTTTTTGACGCGTCGTTGACCCACAGGCGCAGCTGCTCTGTGAGCTGCCGACATCCGCAGGGGCAGAAGTCCTCCTCCTGGGTGAACCGGCGGTAGATGCAGCCGTCCGCATCCTTCTGAATGGCCGCCAGCAGCCGGGCGCGGTACCCCCTGCTCCAGCCGCCGGGCCAGCACCTGCCGGAAGGCGTCGAACCAGCTCCTGCGGCGCAGTTCCTCCTGGGAGGGGGAGCCCTCCGGATGGAGCATCCGGGTGTAGAACGCGTCATCCACCACCTCCAGCGACTTGAGGAGTACGGTGAATGGACCTCCACGGTACAGCGGGGAGAATTGCGCAGGAGTGTGATCGCGCCGTAGCCTCCCGGTCGCTCTTGTAGAGCAGCCGGCGGCCGATCAGGGCGTTGAGAAAGGTACTCTTCCCGCGGGAAAACATGCGGAGGACCACCACCCGGAACGTGCTCTCCTCATAGCGCTGTTCCAGCTCCCGGCAGGCATCCTTCAGGTCCTCAGGGAGGGCAGGGGCCGCGGTTTGACACAGCTCCAGCAGCTGCGCGGCAAGCCGCTTTGTTTTTTCAAATCCCTCTGATGGCTTTCCATAAAATTTTTCGGGCCTCTCACCCAAATACGGCAGGATTCGTCCGCATTATTATGATATCTTCCCCAATTTGTCCAGAGCCTTTTCCTCCGTGCGCGTCCCGGAGAAAACTCGGAGAAAACTCCTCCAGCAAATGAATTGACTTCCCCGTCAGGTATGTTATACTAAAGCCATAAACAAATGAGCCGTCCGCGCCGGACCGGCGCGGGCGGGAGGAAGAGGAGGACCCACATGACGTTAAGCGAAGCTATCTCCATCAGAAGCTCCCTGCGCACCTATCTGCCCGACCCCATCAGCGAGGAACAGCGCCGCCAGCTGGGCAAGGCCATTGCCCGGTGCAACCAGCGCTCCGGGCTCCATGTCCAGCTCATCTGCGGCCGGCCGGAGCCCTTCAGCGACCCGGAGAAGACCCGGGGCATCCTCTCAGGAGTACAAAACTACTTTCTCTTCGCCGGTCCCCGGGAGCTGGAGGACCTGGAGGAGAAGTGCGGCTATTTCGGCGAGGAGCTGCTCCTCACCGCCGCGGACATGGGCCTTGGCACCTGCTGGGTGGGGGGCACCTACGACCGGGAGGCGTGCTTGGCGTTCCTCGCCCAGGGGGAGGAACTGGTCTGCGCGGCCTCCGTGGGCCATACGGCGGAGACCCGTGCGGGGCGGGAGGCCCTGCTCCGGCGGTGGGGCCACCGGGAGACCAGGAGCGCCGCGGAGCTCTCCGAGGGCCTGGACCGGGCCCCGGCCTGGTTCGCCGCTGGGATCGAGGCCGTACAGCGGGCCCCCTCCGCCGCGAACAAGCAGGGCGTCCGCTTCCGCTGGGAGGCGGACGGGGCCGTCCGGGGGGAGATGACCCGGGAGGGGCCCTTCGCCCTGGTGGACCTGGGGATCGCGAAGCTCCACTTCGAGCTGGGGGCCCACGGCGGCGCCTGGACCTGGGGGGACGGCGGCGTGTTTGAGAAGGCGGCGGAGGAGAAGAGCTGCGGCGCGGTGGTCTGGCGGGACGCCGGAGGGGCGCGGGAGTACCTCCTGGCCCGGCACAACGGCGGACACTGGAGCTTCCCCAAGGGCCATGTGGAGCAGGGAGAGCAGGAGGCCGAGACCGCCGCCCGGGAGATCCTGGAGGAGACGGGCCTCACTGCGGACATCGACACCGGATTCCGCCGCACCGTCACCTTCTACCCCAAGCCGGGGGTGGTCAAGGACGTGGTCTTTTTCACCGCCCGGATGTCCGGGGGCCGGGAGCACGCCCAGGAGGAGGAGATCGCGGACCTGGGCTGGTTCCCCCTCCGGGAGGCCCGGGAGCTGGTGACGTACGCCTCCGACGAGGAGGTCCTGCTGGCGGCGGAGGAGTACCTGGGCCGCGATAGGAGATAGCGAAGCGTAAACCAAAAGTTTCGTCCACCTTTTCAAAGGTGGTGGGGTGCAGGGGCAAGGCCCCTGCTGGGTTTGGGCGAAGCCCAACATTCATTCGTAAAAATCTGGAGAACACTATGGAAGATTATTTTTCCCTGCACCTGCCGGAGGACGAGGTCCGGGCCATCAGCAGCATCGGCCTGGCCCACTTGGGGGACGCGGTCTACGAGCTTTTGGCCCGGAGCTACCTCTGCGTCCACGGCAAGGCCACGGGCAAGGGGCTCCACCGGGCGGCAGTGGAGCTGGTGCGGGCCCAGGCCCAGGCGGAGCGTGCGGAGCGCATCCTGCCCATGCTGACAGAGGAGGAGCTGACGGTCTTCAAGCGGGGGCGCAACGCCCACGTCAACACCATCCCCCACAGCGCCAGCCGCACGGACTACCTCCGGGCCACGGCGCTGGAGTGCCTTTTGGGATACCTGTATTTACACGGCCGGCGGGAGCGGATCAACCAGCTCTTCGCCGCCATGATGGAGGAGGACGGCCATGCCACTTGACGCCATCTGCCTGACCGGCATCGTCCGGGAGCTGCGGCAGGAGATTGTGGGCCTTCGGGTGGAGAAGGTCCAGCAGCCCGCCCGGGACCAGGTGATCCTGACCCTGCGGGGGAACAAAAAACTGCTCCTCTGCGCCGGGGCCAATCAGGCCCGCATCCACCTGACCGCCCTGAGCCGGGAGAACCCCGCCGCGCCGCCCATGTTCTGTATGCTCCTGCGCAAGCACCTGGGCAGCGCCCGCATCGCGGACATCCGGCAGCCCGGCCTGGAGCGGGCGGTGATCCTGGAATTGGACATCGTGGACGAGCTGGGGGAACCGGGGCGGCGGTCCCTGGCCGTCGAGTGCATGGGCCGCTACTCCAACCTGATTTTGCTGGACGGGGAAGGGCGCATCATCGACTGCCTGCGCCGGGTGGACATGGAGATGAGCGAGAAGCGGCAGGTCCTGCCGGGGCTCTTCTACCGCCTGCCCCCGGCCCAGGAGAAGGCGGACCCGCTGGAGACAGAGGAGGGGGACTTCGACCGCCTCCTGGACGCCGCAAGCCCTGAACAGGAGGCGGAGCGGTTCCTCCTGGACCACTTCTTCGGCATGTCGCCGCTGGTCTGCCGGGAGATCGCCTTTTCGGCGGGGGACGCGGGAGCCCGGCTTTTCACCCCGGAGGCCCGGGAGGGCTTGAAGCGGGCCTTCTTCGCCTGGCAGGCGGCGGTGAAGGAGGAGCGGTTCGTCCCCTGCCTCCTCACCAGAGACGGCGCGCCCTGGGACTTCTCCTACCTGCCCGTCCGTCAGTACGGCGGCGCGGCGGAGGGGGAGGCGTGGGAGAAGTTCTCCCCCATGCTGGACGCCTTCTACGAGCGGAAGGAGCAGGCCGAGCGGGTGCGGCAGCGGGGTGCGGACCTCCAGCGCGCCGCCTCCAACGCCCGGGACCGGGCGAAGCGCAAACTGGCCCTGCAAGAGAAGGAGTACGCCCAGACCCAGGACCGGGACAAGCTCCGCATCTGCGGCGAGCTCATCACCGCCAACCTCTACCGGATGGAGAAGGGGCTCAGCCGCCTGCAGGCGGAAAACTACTATGAGGAGGGCTGTCCGCTGGTGGACATCCCCCTGGACCCCCTCCTGACGCCCCAGCAGAACGCGGCCAAGTACTTCAAGCGCTACAGCAAGGCCAAGACGGCGGAGCGCTATCTCACCGAGCAGATGGCCATCGCCCGGCGGGAGCGGGACTGGCTGGAGAGCGTCCTGGACGAGCTGACCCGGGCGGAGACGGAGCAGGACTTCGCCGACATCCGCCGGGAGCTGCGGGAGGCCGGATACCTGAAAAACCGGGACAGCGGAAAGAAGGAGCCCCGCCGGGGGCCCAGCAGGCCCAGGGTGTTCCGCTCCAGCGGGGGCTTCCGCATCCTGGTGGGCCGGAGCAACCAGCAGAACGACCAGCTGACCAAGGAGGCGTTCAAGTCCGACTACTGGTTCCACACCCAGCGCATCCATGGGTCCCATGTGATCCTCTGCGCCGAAGGGAGGGAGCCGGACAAGCAGTCCCTCACCGAGGCGGCGAGCCTCGCCGCCTGGTTCTCCCAGGGCAGAGAGGGCGGTCAGGTGGCCGTGGACTACACCCAGGTGAAGAATGTGAAAAAACCGGCGGGCGCACGGCCCGGCATGGTGGTCTACGACCCCTACCAGACCGCCTATGTCACGCCCAGCGAGGCGCTGGTGAAGGCGCTGGAGGAGAAAAAGTGAAGGGACTCGATCTGTGCCGGGGGTTCTTTTTTGAGGCGGCGAAGCCTATCATGGACCAGTACTTTCCCGGCCTCACGTACTCCGCCGGGCTCATCGGCTACGGTTCCGACGTCCTGGGGTACGACGACGCGGTCTCCCGGGACCACATGTGGGGCCCCCGGTTCTACCTCTTCCTCCGGGAGGAGAACATCGGTCTGGGGGAGGCGGTCTTTGCTGCCCTCTCGGAGCATCTGCCCTGCACCTATCAGGGCTTCAGCGTCAACTTCACGGCCCCGGACCCCGATGACGGCGGGGTCCAGCACCCGGAATTCGTGGACCGGGGGCCGGTGCGGCCGCTGATCTTCATCCGGACGGTGGACGGGTTTTGGGAGGAGCGGCTGGGGACCTCCCGGCTGACGGACCTCTGTCCGGGGGACTGGCTGGCCTTCTCAGAGCACCGCCTGCTGTCCCTGAACGCCGGGGAGCTCTTCGCGGACGGCCTGGACATGAGGGCGCGGCTGACGCCCCTGCGGTACTACCCCTGGGAGGTGAAGCTGTACCTCATCGCCTCCAGCTGGGACATCATCGCCTCGGAGCAGGCGTTCCCCCGGCGCTGCGGGGACTGCGGGGACGGCATCGGGGCCCGCATCCTCTGCGCCAGGATCTGCGAACGGCTCATGCGGCTGTGTTTCCTGTACCGGGAGACCTACGCACCCTACAGCAAGTGGTTCGGCACCGCTTTCTCCCGGCTGGACGTGGGCGGGGCGCTGAAGGAGGCCCTCCGCACCGCCCTCTCCGCGGAGACCCCGGAGGAGCGGGAAGCGCACCTGGTCCGGGCCCAGGCCCTCACGGCGGAGCTCCACAACCGGAGCGGCGTGACGCCGCCGGTGGACTTCCGGGTGGAGGACTATTTCGGAAGGGACATCCGGGTGATCCGGGCGGAGCGGTTCGCGGAGGCCGCGTCGGAGGCCCTGCGGGGCACGGCGCTGGAGGGCGTACCCCTCATCGGCTCCATGAGCCAGATGGGCGGGCTGTCCAATTTCTCCGACGATCCGGCCCGGATCCCGCGCATAAGAGCGCTCTACCGCGGGGAGGAAGGATAAAAGGTTATATTTTTGAGAAAAATTTCAATCCCCTCTTGCCTTTTTCGCCGCCACCCGGTATAATAAAACCGTCCATTTTGGGCGATTTTTCATAATAACAACAAAGGAGAGTGACGACATGGCCGAAGAGACCAAGGCCCCCCTGACCGAGGAGGCCGAGAGCAAGCATTTCATCCACCAGTTCATCGACGAAGACATCGCAGAGGGGGGCCGGTTCCAGGGCATGACCGTCCATACCCGTTTTCCCCCGGAGCCCAACGGCTACCTGCACATCGGCCACTGCAAGGCGCTGTGCATCAACTTCAGCACCGCCGAGAAGTACGGCGGGCTCTGCAACCTCCGCTTTGACGACACCAACCCCGCCAAGGAGGACGTGGAGTTCGTGGACGCCATCCAGGAGGACATCCACTGGCTGGGGTTCGACTGGGGGGACCGGCTGTTCTACGGGAGCGACTACTTTGAGAAGACCTACGAGCTGGCCGAGGGCCTCATCAAGAAGGGCCTGGCCTACGTCTGCGAGCTGACGCCGGAGGAGTTCAAGGAGTACCGGGGGGACGTGAACACCCCCGCCCGCTCCCCCTGGCGGGACCGGCCCGTGGAGGAGAGCCTGGACCTCTTCCGCCGGATGCGGGCCGGGGAGTTCCCCAACGGGGCCATGACCCTGCGGGCTAAGATCGACCTGACCAGCGGCAACTTCAACATGCGCGACCCGGCGATCTACCGGATCAACCACACCCACCACCACCGGCAGGGAGACAAGTGGTGCATCTACCCCATGTACGACTTCGCCCACCCCATCCAGGACGCCCTGGAGGGCATCACCCACTCCCTGTGCTCCCTGGAGTTTGAGGCCCACCGGCCCCTCTACGACTGGGTCATCAATAACTGCGGCCTGCCCGCCAAGCCCCGGCAGATCGAGTTCGCCCGCCTGGGCATCAACTACACCGTCATGAGCAAGCGCAAGCTCCGCCTCCTGGTGGAGGAGGGCCGGGTCTCCGGCTGGGACGATCCCCGGATGCCCACCCTGCGCGGGATGCGCCGCCGGGGCTACACCCCGGCCTCCATCCGCAATTTCTGCGAGCGCATCGGCGTGGCTAAGGCCGCCAGCACCGTGGAGTACGCCTTTTTGGAGCACTGCCTGCGGGAGGACCTCAACGAGACCGCCCAGCGGGTCATGGCGGTGATCCGCCCGGTGAAGCTGACCCTCACCAACTACCCCGAGGGACAGAGCGAGACCTTCGAGGTGGAGAACAACCCCAACCGCCCGGAGGACGGCACCCGGACCATCTCCTTCTCCCGGGAGCTGTACGTGGAGGCGGAGGACTTCCTGGAGGCGCCGGTGCCCAAGTACAAGCGTCTGTGCCCCGGCGGCATGGAGTGCCGGCTGAAGGGGGCGTATCTCATCACCTGCACAGGCTGTAAAAAGGACGAAAACGGCAATATCGTGGAGATTTTTGCCACCTATGACCCGGAGAGCCGGGGCGGCAATCCCGCCGACGGCCGGAAGGTCAAGGGCGCTACCATCCACTGGGTGGACGCGGCCACGGCTGTGGATGCGGAGTGCCGCCTCTACGGCAATCTCTTCACCGACCCCGCCCCCGACGCGGCGGACAAGGATTTCTTAGACTGCCTCAACCCCGATTCCCTGGAGGTGGTCACCGGCTGCAAGCTGGAGGCGGGCCTGAAGGACGCCGCCCCCGGCGATCGGTTCCAGTTCATGCGTGTGGGCTACTTCTGCCCGGACAGCAGGGACAGTTCCCCGGAGCACCTGGTCTTCAACCGCAGCGTGGGGCTCAAGGACAGCTTCAAGCTGTAGGAGGGACCGTTTTCCCATCGCTCCCATCAGGCGACCTGAAAAAAACAGGAGGTGCTGGAAGGTATGCCGTTCAAAAATTCGATCCTGTTCCGTCTCTTCGGCGGCGAGTCCGAGGAGAGCAAAAAAGAGAAAGAGCCGGAGGAGAAGCTGCTTGACGGGGGGGAGGACGCGGAGCCGGAGGAGCAGGCGTACAAGCCGGCTCCCCTGGACACAGCTCTGCTCCAGCTCCCGCCGGAGCACTCCATCAACCGGCTCTGGGGCCTGCGGATGGAGCAGGCGGGGTGGCTGAGCGCGCCGGTATTGCGGCTGGGCCTGCCCCCGGGACAGACCCAGCCCCTCAGCGACGGGGAGCTGGAAAAGGAGCTGCCCCGCCTGCGCCTGGCGGTGACCTCCGCGTCCAACCAGCGGGTGGCCAAGGCCGTGCCCAAGCATGAGGACGACCCCCAGCCCAATATGGACGCCCTGGTGACGGTGTTCCTTACCCAGGGGCAGATGACCGCGTGGGTGCTGGTCTTCCCGCCGGTGGGCAGCGGCAGGGAGCTGGACCGGGAGCTCCTCTCCGCCGCCCTGCGGGAGAACCAGGTGACCTACGGCCTGGAAGAGGAGACCATCGCGGCCATGCCGGAGAGCCGGGACCGATACTTCCACCTGTTCCTCATCGCCAAGGGCGTCCCCCCTGTCCACGGGCAGGACGGCGGCGTCATCGACCGGTTCAGCCGGGAGATCAAGCGGGAGATCACGGTGGACGAATTTGACCGGGTGGACTACACCTCCCTGAACCTGGTGCAGAACGTGGAGGCGGGGGAGGTCATCTGCGAGATCGTGCCCTCCCTGTCCGGCAAGCCCGGCACCACCGTCCAGGGCAAGGAGGTGCCCGCGAAAAACGGCAAGCCCGCCGTGCCGCCCAAGGGGCGCAATACGGAGCTCAACGAGGACGGGACCGCGCTCATCGCCACGCTCTCCGGCCATGTGGAGTTCAAAAACCGGGCCTTCCAGGTCAAGCCGGTCCTGGATATCCCCGGGAGCGTCGATTTCTCCACCGGGAACATCAACTTCTTCGGGGATGTACATATCCACGGCGACGTCTGCAGCGGCTTTGCGGTGCGGGCCATCGGGAACGTGATGGTGGACGGCATCGTGGAGGCCGCGACGGTGGAGGCCGGAGGTGATCTGGTAGTGGCCAAGGGCGTGGTCGGCAACGGGCAGGCCACCATCACGGTCCAGAGGAATCTCTTTGTGAAATACATGGAGAACTGCTGCGTCCGCGTCCGGGAGAATCTACAGACGGACTGCCTGGTCAACTGCGATGTGTACTGCAACGGCGTGGTCCAGGCCCGCTCCGGGCGTGGGACCATCATGGGCGGCAGGATCTGGGCCGCCCACGAGGTCAGCGCCAGTATCGTGGGCTCCAAGTCCGAGTGTGTGACGAACATCCTGCTGGGCGGCCTGCCCTACGAGCACGCCGAGCGGGAGAGCATCTATGCGGAGCTCCAGGAGCTCTACGAGGAGACCGAGCGCACAGAGCTCCAGCCGGAGAGCCCGGCCAGGACCAGCCGGCTGTCCACGCTGGAGCGGAAGCAGTCGGTGTGCAACCTGCGCCTGGAGCGCCTGGAGAAGGATATGGCGATCCTCTCTGAGCAGGCCCAGGGGGAGGAGGAGGGGGCGTACCGCCTCTCCGGCGGCATCGTCTACCCCGGGACCGTGATCTCCATCGGGGAATCCATGCTGCGGGTCCACTATGAGACCCGGCAGTGCATCGCCACCCTCGTTGGCGGCGAGATCTGCCTGATGTAAGTTGAAATCTCCCCCTCCCGGCTTTCGCCGGGAGGGGGAGATTTTTTGAGGGGAGCAGGTTCCCGGAGCCCGGTTTCCACACGGGAAGAAAAATACCCCTTGCAGTCCCGGGCAAAAACGGCTATAATGGCACCAGAGCCCCTTTTTTGGGGGAAAGAAGAAAAATGCCTTGGACTTGAAAGGAGCGCAAGATGAGCTTTTTTGACGAGCTGACCCAGAAGGCAAAGGTCGTGGCCGCCACGGCCTCTGAAAAGGCCCGGGAGGCCGCCGACTCCGCCAAGATCTCCGCCTCCATCATCGCGGAGAAGCGGGAGCTGGACAAGAACTACCGCGCCATCGGGCAGTGGTACGCCTGCGAGCACCTGGAGGGCGAGGTGCCGGAGGCCATCGCCGATGTCATCGCCGCCGTGAAGGCGTCCCAGGAGAAGATTACCCAGCTGCAGGCCCTGCGGGAGGTCAAGGAGGCCGAGGAGGCCGCCGCCGGGCCCGACGGCAAGGTCTGCCCCGTCTGCGGCAAGATCAGCGACACCAAGTTCTGCCCCCACTGCGGCGCGCCCATGGGCGAGTAAGGTACATACTTCCCGGGGCCGGACCCGGCTTTCTGCACCTTCGTTCCGACTCCGGACCGCCGCCGTCCGGGGACGGGGCGGAGGTCATTTTCCTTCCATGATCCCGTCACGAGAGGAGGTCTTTCTATGCTGGACCGGAGCGAGGTGGGCCCCCGGGGGTATCTCAACGAGGACTACCGCCTCTTCCACCTGCGGGACAGCCGTGCGCTGAAGCTGGACTACCACTACCACGAGTTCGACAAGCTGGTGCTCCAGCTGGGGGGCCGTGCCGCCTACCACATCGAGGGACGGCGCTACCCCCTCCAGCCCATGGACGTGCTGCTGGTCAGCCGGGGGGTGATCCACCTGCCGGCCGTCGACCCCGGCGAGGTCTACGAGCGGATGGTGCTGTGGATCAGCCGGGACTTCCTCGCCCGGTTCAGCGGGGAGGAGGCGGACCTCTCCGCCTGCTTCACCCGGGCGGCTGAGCGCGGGGTGCACCTCTTCCGCCCCCGCGGGGAGGACCGGGGGCGCTACCGGGACCTCTTCGGCCGGGTGGAGGAGGCCGGCTCGGAGGACGCCTTCGGCGCAAGGCTCCTTGCGGATACCTGCGTCCTCCAGCTGATGGTGGCCCTCAACCGGGACTTCCCCGCTGCGGAGGCGGCGGAGGGGGCCTACCGCTTCGACCCGAAGATGGAGGAGGTCACACGCTTCATCCGGGAGCATCTGGCCGAAGAGCTGACCATCGAGCGCCTGGCCGGGACCTTTTTCCTCAGCAGGTTCTACCTCATGCACCGCTTCAAGGACGTCTACGGCTGTACGGTCCACCAGTACATCCGGCAAAAGCGCCTCCAGCAGGCCGCGGAGCAGATCCGTCTGGGGGTCCCGGTGCTCAAGGCCGCCGGGGATGCGGGCTTCCGGGACTACTCCGTGTTCCTACGGGCCTTTCGCGGCGCCTTCGGCAAGAGCCCCCGGCAGTGGAAGTGACCAGTGTCAACGGAAGGAGGAGTCCAATGGTCGTTTTGATAGCGGGCGCGTCTCATACAGGGAAGACAGTGCTTGCTCAAAAATTGCTTGAAACGTATCGATATCCCTATTTGTCCATAGACCACCTGAAAATGGGGCTGATCCGCAGTGGAAATACGGCGCTCACCCCATTGAGTGACGAAAAGGCGCTGACGGACTATTTGTGGCCGATTGTGCGTGAAATGGTAAAAACAGCCATAGAGAACAAGCAAAACCTGA
>Ga0137309_102289_pt1 | contig 11686 bp, 11 predicted proteins | sample NAcewiD2O_June_FD_97179 | JGI IMG/M metagenome (GOLD analysis project Ga0137309, IMG submission 97179) | Mouse cecal microbial communities from Vienna, Austria - N-Acetylneuraminic amended D2O_June | ecosystem: Host-associated > Mammals > Digestive system > Large intestine > Cecum | place...
GGAATGTTGCTGTTGCCCGCAAAAATCTTGATTTTGCTCCCGTGTACTATCATGTTAGCCTCCTGAGGTATATCGAAAAAATTTTGATTCTTATTTATCCGTCCGCGGAGCGAACTTGTTGCCATTCCAGTCGGGCTTGTTGACCTGACGGGCGCGGGCTATGGCAAGCGAGCCGCCGCCGACGCTGTCGGTAAGCGTGGAACCTGCCGCGATAAACGCCCCGTCGCCTATATCGAGCGGCGCAATCAGATTGGAGTTGCTGCCGATGAAAACATTGCTGCCGACGCGCGTTTTGAACTTGTCTTTGCCGTCGTAATTTACGAACACCACTCCGCAGCCGATGTTGCAGCTCTCGCCCATTTCGCAGTCGCCGACGTAACTGAGGTGGGAAATTTTGCAACCGTCGCCGATTACGCTGTTTTTCAATTCCACATAATCGCCTATCCTGCACTTCTTGCCTATGACGCAGTTCGGGCGAATATAAGCGAACGGACCGACGGTGGTGCTTTCGCCTATGTAACTGCGATAAAGCCTGCTTGCGTCCACGGTTGCGCCGCGCTCTATAACGCAGTCCTCTATCACGTTGCCTTCTTTTATGACGGCGCCGCTTTTTACCACGGTTTTGCCCATGAGTTTATTGCAGCCCATAATGCGCGCGCCGCTTTCGATGACTACGTCGCTTCCGACAAGAGTGGAGGACGGGTCTTCGAAACAGACGCCGTTTTCCATGTGGTAAGTATTGATACGGTTGCGCATGATATCGGTAATCATGGCGACCTGTTTGAAATCGAATGCGGTGACGAAATCTTCCTCGTCGAAATAGCAGGTGTCTTCTGTGTAAATTTTATCTATGCGCAGAAGAAACGAAGTTTTGAGCACGTAGCCGCGCGTCATTTTAAGCACGTTTCTGTCGCTTGACGAAAGCTGTTTTACTGCGTCCAGCACGGTTTTTTTCGTGATGAGAGGCGTGTCCGAATACAGCAACACCGTATAGAGGCGTTCGGGATTCACGACGCGGCGCACGAGAGAAGGGAGCGACACGAAACCGTCGTAAGGGACGGTGGCGGTGTAGCTGTCCGAAAGCGCGGTCTTGACCCATTCGTGACAGGTTTTGCCGAGAATCTCCAAATCCGCGGTATTGCCTAACTGCGGGCAGGACACATTGAGTATTATTCCGCAAATATCTTCCATACGGAATTTATTATAACATTCGCACCGTCCGTTGTCAACTTAATACCGTACAAAAAACCGCATAAAAATCGGCTGTCAAAAACAAAAACGGTACCTTTCAGAAGAAAGATACCGTCCCTGCTTTGCGGACTTAAACCGTGCCGCGAACCGCGCGCGGACATATCCGTATCGGCGTTATTCCGCCGATGCGGCGCCGCCGTCCGACGTTTCGCCTTCTACGTCCGTTTCGGTTCCGTCCGAGCCTTCCGTTTCGCCGTCCTCGCCGCCGCTCTTTCTGCCGCCGTCGCCCGTTATAATGCCGAGCACCACGAGCAGTGTCAGTCCCGCGCTTATAATTTCGTTGACGGCGGGAATGTCGAATTTGAGTCCGACCGCCTGAGCGAATACGAGCAGCGCGCCGATAAGGCTCATCCAAAAACTTTTACTGCGCAATTTCTCTTTCACAGCTTTGTCCTCCTTTTCCCTCCCTCCTCTTTTTTCGTTTTATCCCAAAGGAGAAGCGTCAGCCCGCATATTTGGTATACAGTTTGTAGTAAAGGTATTCGGACAGGTTTGCTCGGAAAAACGGGTCGTCCTTTATCAGCCGCGCGGCGTCCGAGCGGTTCATTTTAGACAGCAGTTCGTCCATTTTATTGTAATTGCCTGCGTAAACGCTTTCCTGCGACGATTTCGAGCCGTCGAGTTCTTGCCGTTTCTTTTCGTTGTCCAGCATTTCGCCGTAAAGCCGCTGTTCGAGTTCCAGTCTGTCCCGTTCTTCTTTCGCGCTCTTTTCTTCCAGCGAGTTGTTGTATTTGAGCGTATCCAGCATTGCCGCTTCGTCCTTTGCGCGCAGTTCCTCGACTTTTGCGGCGGTTTTGTTTGCGAGTTCTTTCATCAGCTCGTCCGTTGCGGTCTGTTTTTTCCCGTCCAGCGACAGCAGTGCGTCGGCTATTTCGTTTATCAGCGCGTCGTAGTCGTTTTTCGCGGCAAGCAGCGTATCGGCTTTGCTTTGCTGCAAATCCGCCGAGCGCGCAACGGCTATCGACGAGCGCGCGAGTCCGCGTTTGAGCACGTCGCCGTCCAGATTCCTTTTTGCATCGCCGTAGGCGTTTTCTATTTCCGCGAATTTTCTTTCCGCGTCGGCGTCGGCTTTGCCGCGGCTCTTTTCGAGTTTGTCCTTTTCCGCTTCGGACTGCGAAGCGATTGCCGCAAGCGCGGCGCGCTCGTACTCGGCGAGAGTGTTTTTCGCCGCGGTTTCAAGCTGTTCGTCGGTCTTAGGCGTATACTCCGCCTTTTCGTACTTCGCTGATTCGGGAAGCACGGGTCTTTCCGCTTCGGATTTTGCGCCGCCCTCTATCTCCTCTTTGAGTTTGTCAAGCGAGCCGTCGGTCGGCTTCTCCTCTTTCGCGCCCGCCGCGTTTTTCCACGCCTTTTTGAGTTCCTTCAAAATATTCATCTTTCACTCCTCTTTCCTGTCTGCGGCTTTCATACGCTATGCGCTTTGCCGCGCCGTATCTTGCCGTAAGCGTATTTGTACCGTTATAAGTAATCACCGTAATAAAGTCCTCCGCCTATTTTTTCTATCCGTCCGCTTCGGGTAAGCAGACATTCTTCGCCGAGCGACACCGTACCCTTTTCCGTCACGGCTTTCGTGACGGGGTCTATCTCGGTTTCGCGCACCGCGCCGCCGCTTTTGACAAGCAGACGGATTTTGCCGTCGGCATACTCCGCATGACAGACGCTGCCGCGCGGAAGTTTCAGCATGCCGCTTTTGAAATTCATTTTGCCTCCTCCTCTTGCCCGAAAATAACGCTCACCTCGGATTTCACTCCGCTTGCTCCCACATTCGTTACGGGCACGCGGCAGACATAAGTCACGTTTGCGCGCTTGTATACGGAATCGGACAGTATTACTCCGCCGCTGCCGCCCAGCGGAATATACGACAGATTTCCGCCGCCGTCCAGAGCAAGCACGCAGCCGCCGATTCTGCAAGCCGAAGTAAAGCGTCCGACGTCGCACGGCATGCCGCGAACGCCGCCGTCGCAATCGGTAAGATACATTTCTCCGCCGTTTAGAAACACCCCGTCGAACGGTTTTCTTCCCGGTTCGCAGTCCACGTCCACGCCGTCGCCGCTTAAACAGTCCGCAACGTAATTTATCCCCGTATCGTCGGTAAACGATATAAGCGGGCCTCTGCCCGACACGCTGCGCGCGCCGTAGTCCGCGTAAACCATATCCAAAAATCCCTCTATGTCTGCGTTGTCGGCGCCGCTGCCGAACACTCTTGCGGTAAACGTACTGCCTGCCGCCGCCAGGCGTCTGCCGTCGGGGCAAAGCAGCACGCCGTCGCCGCCGAGAGCGAAGCTCTCCGTCTGCGCGGCGGTTTGGTTTTCGACATTATAGACGACCGCCGTTTCTCCGCGTCTTGCTATGAGGGTATACCTGTTTTCGCCCGCCATCGCTATTTCGAACGAATCCGCCTCCGCCAGTTCGATTTCTCCGTCGCCGCCGCTGCCCGTACGGCGCAGGACGCCGCCGTCGAGCGAGAACAGTTTTTTATCGCGGGTCAGTCTGACGCCGCGCCCCTTTACGCGGTAAAATCCGAGCACCGAAACTTCTCCGTCCGTCACGCGCAGCAGGCACGCCTCTTCCGAATTGACGACTGCCGCGCACGATGCGTCCGCGTCCGCAATTATAAACGCGCCCGCACCGAAACAAAGACCGGTTTCGCAGGGGCTGCCTGCGCGGTTTCTGCCGCGCTCGACGCGCCAATCGGTCAGCGGAGCGGAATCCATGCTTACGGATATAATCTCGGTAAACTCCCTGCCGACCGAAACTCTGCCGACCGCCGCCGCTCTCGTGGAAGCGGTAACGGTTTCGGTGTTTTTTTCCAGCGGTTTGAATTTGAGTGCGCTTCTGCCGCCGAGCATAAGCGTCATTTCGGGCGCGGCTTTCACCGCAGCCGAGAACGTGACCCTGTCGGAGCCGAATACGGTTTGCGCTTCCGCGGCGTAGGAAAAGTCGTCGGTGGGATACGGCGCGGCGCACAGCGGCGAACGGTCGTGACCGCCGCACAGCGACGCTTTTTCCAACGCGCCTTCGCCGAGCAGCCACTTCGCAAGCGGATTGTCGCCGCGGGTAAGCGCGGCGTTCGTTCGGCTGTAACCGATTCGGATTTCCGCGCAAACGCTCAGCGGCTCTCCCGCCTTTTTTTCAAACGGTTCTTCCAATGCGAAAACCGCGTCCTCGGTTATACCGTCCGCGCTCAGCGCCACGCCCGTAAGCGTGAAAGAGCCCTCTTTGATAAGCGCGCTGCGCAGTGCGAACATGCGCGCCGCCGGGTCTGTGTTCATGTCGGCAAGCTCGGAATCGACTCGGATTTCGCCGCCGTCCGTAAAGAGAATGAATTTGTTTGCGTAGCGGCGGCCTCGGACGAGCGCGGCGAATATGCGCGCGGAAGCATTCGGGATTTTTGCCGCATACTCCGCTCCGCCGCCCGAAACCGTGATTTTCGCGTCAAGCATTTACGATACCTCCGTCGAGTTTTATATTTACAAGCGCGCCGACCGACGCGCCGCGCCGTTCCTTTATGAGATACATCGCGTCGTCGCTTTCGGCTATCAGCGCAATCGGGTCGCAGTTTTTTACGGCACGGGCTTTTCGTGCGTTCACGTCTGCGCCGATTTTCATTGCCGCGCCTTTGACAGCGTGCGGATACGGCGAAGTGAAATATCCGACCTTGCCGTCGGACGCGGATATCACGAAAAGTCTGCCGCCGCGGTAAGTAACGCTTGCTTTCCCGTCGGCTTTCCCGAGCGGAGAAAAGCGGACGGTATTCAAATCCGTATCGAGTTCGGCGCAGAACAGCATGCCGAATCCGTCTTTGAACACGAGCGCGAATCCGCCGTCCGCCGCGCAGATGTCGCAGTCGCAGCCGCGCGCGACGCGCTTTTTTTCGGCAAACGAAAATTTAGAGTCCGTCCGCGTCACGGTGACGAATCCGTCTTCCGCCGCGCACAGCGCATAAATTTCTTCGACGTGCGCTATGCTCATTTTCGCTTCGGGTTCCTCCGTCGCACAGCCGAGCGGCGCGATTATTTCGAAATCCGCGCAAAGCCCGACACTGCCGCCGTCGGGAATAATATCGACAGTTATGTCGCCCGAGCCCGACACGAAAAACACTTTTTCGCCGCTGCCGTCCGCACTCTCCGCCGCCGCTTTCAGTCCGCCCGCGCTGAGAACGATTTGCCCTTTTCCGCAGTATCGAACCTTTACGGTCACTGCCGGGCCGTCCGCCGCGCCGCGGCGCAGCAGAGTGTGACTGCCCTCCGAAAGCGAGGATATTCTGTACACGCAGGACTCGCTGCCGCGACGGCTTAAACCTGCCAGTTTCGCTTCAATTTCGTCGGCGCGCAGGTATGCGAGTTTTCCGTAATCCATTTTTTCTCCTTTATGTTTTCAGCGCGAACGTGACGCCGCTTATGCGCGTACCCGTCCCGCAGGAAGATATTTCCGCGCCTATGCGCCGTCCGCGCATGCCTATCTTTACCGTTTTCATGTTTGCGCCGCCTTTCAGCCTGAACGTGCGCGTTCTGCCGTCGCATATTATTTTCAGTTCCATATCGGTTGCGGTATGCAGGCTTGCGCTTTCCAGCGTTTTCATGCGGTCGGTTTTTCCGATACTTCCGAGCGGCACGCGCCACACCTTTTTCGTGGGCGTGCCGAAAGCCGCTCCGCACGGCGCAACGGTTACGGCTCTGCCCTGCGACACGGCAGCGAGAGTGCCGCCGCCGACAAACGAACTTATCTCGAATCCTTCCGAAATTTCCGCATTGCCGCCGAGCGTATCGTAAACGAGCAGGCGGTCGTTTTTTTCGCCGCCCGACGAATACGCGAGAAAATATTTGCCGTCCGCCCAGTAGCCGACCGCGCCGTCCTTTTTCGGCGTGATGCTTCCGAGCGATTTGAGGACGGGCGCGGTGGAAAGTCCGTCGAACACGTTGAGTCCGCCGTCCGAAAGGAATATGACTTTATCGCCGCACACCGCCACGCTGGACGGATAGATTCTGCCTGCCGACACATAGAGGTTGGACACGGAAAATTCGCTCTGGTCGGCGTATGCTATCATGCGCGAAATGCCGTAGTCGCGGAATATGTAGACGTAGTTCAAAAACGCCACTACTTTATTGGATTTTCCGTAACCGTCGGCAAGTTCGACGAAGCCGCCCGAATCGAGCGACTGCGACCAGTTGGTCGGGTCCAAATCGTCGGAAAACCGCACGCTTGTCACAGCGTCCGCGCTTGTCACGAACAGCCGTTCGTAGTGCAGAGCCATGGACGTTATTTTAGGCGAGGACTCGACCATTCGCGCGGTTTCGCCGTCGTATACCGCCATGCCGTCGACGGAAGAACAGATGAGCGATACGTCCGTGCCGTAAAGGCGGTAGTCGGCAGCCGACACCGTGCCGCGGGCGGTTATTCCGTCGAGTATTTCGTCCTTGCCTCCTTTCACGGCGTGGACTCTGCCGCTGCCGTCGCAATACATCGGCGTTACAGTTTCGCCGCCGTCCTCCGTTTTTTTATACAGCCAAGCGTATTTCACGTCTGCCGCTCCGCCCAAAAGCGTGCACTCCTCTATGCCCCAGCCGTCGGTCAGCACGCCCTCGCGGATACGGAAATTTTTGTACTTCGACGCATACGCGGCGTTCACCGCCGACTCGTCGTGAACGAAATCCGCACCGCCGAGATAGTCGGATATTTCGATGCGCGAGGCGCGTTGTCCGCTCGGCAAAAGATAAGGATTTTTTCTCACCCGAGCCACCTCCTGCGCGGCGTTTTTCTGCCGCTGTTGAGGTGCAGCAGCATGCGTTCGAGCGCGTCGCGGTAACGCTTGTCCCACATCTGCGCATCCGACGTCTGACCGCTCATCAGAGAGTATTCGGTCGCAGCGCCGTAGGCGAGTACGCGCAAAGGCACAACGGAGTCCTTCCACGGCATTTCGCCGCCGAGCGCCGTTTGGGGCGGTTTAAACGCATATTTGACTTTGACCGTGCCCGAGCAGCCGAGCTGCAGCGAGTCGTACAGCCTTTCGAAAGTCAGATTCGCTCCGCCGCGTTTGACACGCAGTACGGCTATCGGTTCGCGCTCGAAATCCCCGTATTTTATTCTCTTGTCCTCTTTGACATCAAAGGTCTGTTCGCTTATGAGCGGCACGTAATCGCGCGCGATTTCGTCCGCCGTATAGCCGACTGCGGCGAGCAGTTTTTCCCTGTCGCTTTCCTCCAAAATCTTTTCGCCGCTTTCGTTTTCCGAAAGCAAGCCGAGCATGCGCGCACACTCGTTTATTACATCTTCCGTCAGCATATTCCCTCCTTTTCATGCGCCGCGCCGACCCTCGCCGCCGCGCTTTCCATTGCGGCGCTTATCCTCTGCCGCTCCGTTTTTTCCGCTTCCCGTTTCATGTCGGCAAGCAGTTCGTCCGCGCGTTCGCGCCTTGTCCGTCTTACGAAATCGACGGCGCGTTCGTCCAGCGTTTTATACGGCAGCGTAACGCAGTGCGTGCTGCCTTTCTGCGCCCTGCTGTGCACGCTTAGCGTTCCGCTTTTTCTTTCGCGCAGTACGAAATAGGTTTCGTCTATCTCTTTGAGCCGACGCACGATTGAATATAAATCGCCGCCGACTTCTTCGTATTTCAATATGTCCGTCATTGTTTTTCCTCCCGCCCTCCCTCTTTTTGTTTTGTTGTGTTTTTATAAGGTGCAGACCCCTCGACTTCGCTCGGGGTGACAAATTAAATAGCCGGGTCGACATTTAATAATTTTACGGCGACCGACGGCAGAGAAGCAAGCATTTCGAGGAAAAAAGGTTCTTCGCGACGGGGCATGTACACCCCCGTACTTGCCCCCGAGCGAAGGTTCTTTTTGACATAGAAATGCGACGCTTATATGCCGTCGGAATAAGAAGGCAGAGAAGCGAGCAGTGCAAGGGGCGACGCGTTAAGTAAAATGTCCTGTGGACATTTTATAGCCAAAGCCCGATTTGCCCTTGGCAAATCGAGGTGGCGGTTTTTCCCGACGGGGAGCGTACTTTTATGTACGTGACCCGAGGGAAAGTTCCTCTTAACGTAGCAATGCGACGCTTATATGCCTTCGACTTAGGTGCGTGTTATGCCCGTAAGCTTAGCCTGCCCGTTAGGTCTGTCGCAAATCAAGTCGCAGTATTTGACCAAAGTGGCGGTGTACGTGGGCTTGCCCTGCGTCTGGCGGAGTATGCGTCCGTTCTCGGTTTCGAGGTAGCGCCAGTCGCACAGACGGTGGAGTTTGAACGACTCGGTGTTGAGCAGATACATGCTGCCGTCTTCCACGAAACGGTCGTAGACGAGCGGTATGCCGTTATACGACAGGGTTTTGAATCCGCCCTCGAGCTGCATTACGTCGATGTTGCGTTTATACTGCGCCATGTATTCCTGGTAGGCGTATTTCGCGGTTGCCGAGCACGCGATGAAATCGACCTGACTGCCTGCGTTCATTTCGAGGCGGTCTATCGCTTCCTGCAAGGCTATCTCGTCTATCGCGCCGCCGACGTCTTTCGTGTAGGGTTTGAGGAACGGATAATCCGCCCTTTTGAGCCCGTATATGTCCTTATCCGAAAACAGCGCGGCAAGTCCCGTTATCTCCTTGTCCTTGCTGCCCTGCACGTACAGCACGCTTTTGTCCGTGATTGCGGCAGACGGTTCGGACGTGAACGCGATTTTTTTGCCGTCGCGGTCCACGCTTGCTATGCGCAGCGCGGCGTTCGAAACAGTGCCCGACGGCGTGTAGACGTCCACCACCAGTCCTTCGATAAGATTGTTTACGCCGTCCACGGGATATTTGCCGTCGCTTGCCGCACCCACGGTGCAGAGCCTGCCGCTGCCGTCGCCGTAAAGCATTCTGCCCATGTTGAATTTGGACGCGGTGAGCAGTCCTTCCATTTCGGCGTTGAGCAAATCCGTGAACGCGCCGCGCCCGTCTGCGGACGCGCGTATCGCCTTGTCGGAAATTTCAATCTGACCGTAAAGATTTTTGAGCGTCGTGACGAACTGAACGTAGTTGTTCGAGTGCGCCTGAGGCAGTGCGCCGTCTTCGTCGCCTGCGCCCACGCCGCCGTTTATCCCCCAGCTTGCCGCCTTGCGTATCTCCTTGCCCCACACGTCGCCGGACGTTTGTTCTATCTTGGTGAGCAGCGGATTGACTTTCGTATTGAGAAGTTCCGTCACCGTTCCCAGATAGACCGATTTCAATGCGTTTTCCGCATTTTGCAATGTTACCATTCGATTATTCTCCTTTTGGTTTTTTCTTTATCCCGACCGCCCGCCCGTTTGTTTCAGCGCGAGCTCAAAAACAGCTCGCACAGTTTTTTCGCTTCTTCGAGCGACTTAGCCCCGAGCGGCGGCGCAAGCGCGCCCGTGCCGGCAGGCATGGACGGCGAGTGGCGCACAAAACTTTTCAGATAGTCGTCTATCACCGCGCGGCGCACATCGTCGCGGCTAAGCACGTACTCACTGACAAAATCGGCGTCGTCGAGAAGCCGCGCCGCGGTCTTTTTGACAAGCGCGAGCGTTTCTCCGTCGAGCGACGGTTTTTGCAATTGTGCGTCGTTTTCCGCCGCGGACTGCATTTGTCCGACGTTTTGCGCCGGCTGCCGCGTTTTTGCGACGGACGCCGTCCGCGAGTCTGTTTTTCCGACTTTATTCGACATTTTGCGACACCTCCTTCAAAAAGCGTTTATGCTCGTTTATGTGAGCCAACAGCGCGGCGCGCGCCGCCCGTCCGCGACGGTGGGCGAAATTGGAATCGGTGAGCGCATAACGCGTGTGACGCGCTATATGCAGTTCGTGATTGTCGAGTTCGCACACCTGCAAGTCTTTGCCGTCCGCGGCGGCGTTCTCCCTGTCCGCGCGCTTGGCGTGAACGGCGCGCTCGTCGCTTTGCGATTCCCAGCCGCCGTAGCCCAAAGTGTCGAGCACCTTATAGCGCGTTTCCTCGTCGAGCCGTCCGTCGCCGTCCTGCAAAAGTCCGCTTTTGAGCAGTTCGAACAGCGTGTTGCGGCGCACGGCGAGCGTGGTGGAAAGCTCGTTTTCCGTATCGAAAACCACGTCGTCGCAGCTTATGTCGCCGCCGGTAAAAGTCATGAGTTCGACATCGCCGTTTTCGCCGACGAAGCGCGTAAGCCTCGGGCGCGAGGCAAACTGCTTGTAAAGCCGCAGTACGTGCCTCCCTATTTCCCTTGCCGCGCCGCGCACGAGTTCGGCGCTGACGCTTAACCGCGTGTCGTCCTGTTCGATGAGCAATTGAAGCGCGACGCCGCTGGTGACGCTGCTCGGCACGGAGGATGAACGCATTATTTCCGACACGCCGCTGACGGCGATAAACTCGTTTAAAAGGCGGTCTTCCTCGGCGGCGAAATCGGACGGGACGTCGCCGCAGTTCATAAGACGCGGCGGCTGCGAGCCCTGACGGTAGACTATGATTTTGCCCGGCGAAAGTCCTTCGTCGGCGAGGTTGTCGAGGTCCACGCTTCCGTCCTCCACCGTGAGCACGCCCATGGCTATACGGTTCAAAAACTCGTGCTTGCGGTTTTTGACGGCATTGTACGCGCGTTGCAGCGGTATAAGCCGCTCGACCATGCTCTGACCGAAGAAACAGCCTGCGCGGCGCATACAGTCCTGTTTTACGAAAGGGAAGTCCCTCGCCCCGTCAGCGCCGTTTATGTAAGGGAGCTCTCCGAAATGCAAAAGTTTTCCGCCGGCAACCGCTTCGAACGTGCCGTTTTCGCGCCCCTCGCTTGCCAGCGTATAGCGTTCGATTACCAGCACGCACCCGTCCTTTTTGCCTGCCGCCGTACTCGCGGTCATGTCGCTGCGGTTGATACCGCCGCTTACCGCTCCGAGCGAGGGCAGCAATATATCGACCTGCTCCGGCTTCACCTTTACGCCGTAGACGCGCTCGATGTCGGCAACGGGCACGGCGCGCGCATGAATCAGCGAGCGGCAGTCGCCGAGAGAGCCGCAGTCGGGCGAATCGGGATATATCTCGTAAGGCGGGCAGACCTCTATTTTCACGTCGCCCTCGAACACGGGGCGCGAGTCTATGCTGCCGACTTTTCTGCCGCCGCAATCGTTCCAAGTTATCTTGTAAAACACGCTTCCCGTGATTTCCGACCACATTGCGCCGTCGCTCAAAACGCCGTCGAGATTGTGTGCGGCATTTGCGCTGGCGAGTATTTTGCTTGCGGCGGACGCGGTTTTGATGTCGCTGTCGTCGCCCGACGCGGGACGCACGCTCATGACGGGACGCACTCTGCCGAGCTTGGCAAGACGGGTTTCGACGACCGAGGCTATGTGATTGTAAACCTCGCGCTCCTGCCAGAAATAGTCCTTTTCCTCGTCGGACACCGCGCCGCACGGGTCTATGCAGCAGAACTGGTTGCCGAGTACGAAATTCGTATTGAGCCGCCACTGCGCCTCGAATCCGCG
>Ga0137309_102294_pt1 | contig 11677 bp, 5 predicted proteins | sample NAcewiD2O_June_FD_97179 | JGI IMG/M metagenome (GOLD analysis project Ga0137309, IMG submission 97179) | Mouse cecal microbial communities from Vienna, Austria - N-Acetylneuraminic amended D2O_June | ecosystem: Host-associated > Mammals > Digestive system > Large intestine > Cecum | place...
ACCGGTCTGGAAACGCCGTTGTTTGTCCAGGCGGCGGAAGGGGGTACGATTTCTATCGGGACGGCGGAGGACTTGCAGAAAATTGGCACGGACAGCGCCTATCCCATGAGCGGGGATTATAAATTGACCGCAGATATTGATTTATCCGGCGACGATTGGGAGCCGATGGGCGGTCATATAGGTAATAAGGGTACATGTAACCCGGCGGAAGCAAATGTGTTTTCCGGTACGTTCGACGGCCAGGGTCATGTGATTTCCGGGCTGACTATTAATTTGAATGATTCGATTAATCAGGCAAATAAGTATGGGCAGGTCGGATTTTTCAGTGTGATCGGTTCCAATAATGCAAGCGATTATGCGGATGTAAAAAATATAATTTTTACGGATGTTGCTATCCGTACAGATTTTCCAGATGGGCTGGCGGCCGTGGGCACGCTGGCAGGTGAGGTCAATGGGTACGCCAATATTTCTGGGATTGTCGTTGTGGACGGCACGTTGACAGTCAATCCTTCGGGAATCTGCGATACTGTGGGAGCGGGAGGAATTATCGGAGAGTGCAGGACGTCGGACGCCGCCATTATGAATAATTTTATTTCCGTCAAGGACTGTTATAATGGGGCGGATGTTTTTGCAGACGGTTCCCGGTCGGATTTAGTTTATGCGGCCGGCATCATTGGACGTGTTGCACAGTCTGCCTGCAAGACGATTGTTCAGTGTGTCAACACCGGCATCATTCAGTATGCAGGCTATGATGCTTTTGGCATTGCTACAGCGCAGAATGGCAACGCAAGTTTTTTGGGCACGCTTAACGATTGCTATATCCCGTCTTCGTTGGAACAGCAGGTTTTGGGAGGGGTGACGGCAGTCAAGGATAAGGAACTGCTGGGCGGAACGCTCGTTGGCCATCTGTCGGCTGATACCTGGCAGGCAGAAGCGGGCTGTTATCCTGTTCCCAAGTTTTGCTTATCTTCCAGCGCGGCGGGAAGAATTTATCTCTCCGGGCTGTCGCTTACATTTGCAGAAGGCGAATCGTCATCCGGCGTAAGGACGGAGATTGTGCTTCCACAGACGGCGGGAACAGATGCGATTACCTGGAGCAGCAGTGAGGAGACGGCTTTAACCATTGAAGGTGATAAGGCGGTGGCGCATCCGACGGAGATTGGTATGGATACGACTGTGATGCTGACAGCCAGGTCTGCCAAAGGATACAGCCGCGGGTTTAAGATTGTAGTATTGTCAGACAATGCGCAGACGGCGGCATTCGACCAGCCCTATGCCAAGGTGGGGACGGCGCTGACTGTTTCTGTGTCAAATCTGCCGGAAGGCAGCAGCCTGAATTATCGGTGGAGTGTGAACGGTACAGCTATCTCCAATTCCGGTAATAGTTATACGCCGGCCAAGAATGATTTGGAGAAATTTATTTCCGTCGCCATTACGACAGCGGACGGCAGTGTGAGCTGGAATCTCTCTACTTATTGCAGCGAGCTCCCGGTTGTCTACATAGATACGAATGACGGTCAGGGCATTAACAGTAATACGGTGGCTAAGGACGCCGTCATGAAGGTACAGGGAAATGATGAATTCAACGATCAGTCTTATTGGTACGATGGAGAGACGACAATCAAGGGCAGAGGCAATTCTACCTGGAGCCAGGCAGTGGCATGGAATGTGAAAAAGCCGTACAAATTAAAGCTTGGCACGAAGACAAACTTGCTGGGGCTTGGCAAGAATAATAAGAAGGCCAGCAAGAACGCCAATAAGCATTGGGTGCTTCTGGCAAATATGATAGACCACACCAACATGCGCAACGAGCTGGCATATAATTTTTCGAGAGATGTAGGTATGGAAGTGTCTATGGGTACGACGAATGTCGTGCTGATTCTCAACGGACAGTATCAGGGTATCTATGAGCTGGCAGAACATGTGCGGGTTGGTTCTGCGCGTGTCAATGTGCATGAGTGGGAAGGCCAGGCGGATGATATTGCGGAGGCGATCTGTTTACAGAATCCCACGTTGAAACAATCTGATCTGGAAAAGGCGATGGAACAGGATTATAGCTGGGTGACAACGAAAGAGTTCACGTTTAAAGGCGAGACTTATAAGATCGCTGATTATTACACAGATGAAATCCCGGAAATTAGCGGTGGATTCTTGCTGGATATGGATTTCAGGAGCACGTCAGACCAGTATAAATATATCTCAACGTTTTCGACAAGATATGGAAATATCCCCATGTTTTTCCGTGCGCCGGAATATGCGAAGACGAGCCCGGAGATGATGGCATTTGCCAAGGATTATCTGGACGCCTATGAAGCGTCGCTGCGCAGCCCAGATTTTACCGCGGATTATAAAGGGGAGAAAGTCCATTATACGGATTTGTTTGAGCTGGATTCTCTGTTGCAATACTGGCTGCTGTGCGAGTATGTGAACAATTGGGATTCTATGAAGAATAGTACCTATCTTTATAAAGATATAGACGGCAAGGCAAAGATGGGGCCGGCTTGGGATTATGACTGGGCATGGGGCAATATCAATATGTACAGCATGACCGGGCCGTTTGTGTACGACAATTGGCATACGACGCTTTGCGGTATGGACACCTCACAGGGCGGTTTTGGAGAGCAGGGGTATCAAAAGGAGCAGTGGAACCGTTACTTGGTGAAAGACCCTTATTTTGTGACAAAAGCATTTGAGTTCTATAAGAAATACCGCCCCACTGTCATTGAGGATATTATGAAAGACGGCGGTACGATCGACACTTTGCAGAAGAAGTACAGTTCAGCATCTCTGGCTAATGATGATAAGTGGGCTTACTCTTATGATAGGTGCAGTGGTTTTGCTTTTGTAAATGGGCAGAAGGTGCAGACGACAAGCCAAAGGTATGATGCAGCGATTGAGTCCTTAAAGACATTTATTGAAAAGCGTGTAGAGTGGATGGATGCGCAGTTTACAGATGTGCAGGGGTTGTATCGGTCTCTGGGGAATCAGGTGTCCTCGAAGATTGCGGTGACAGCCACAGAGGACAGCGCAGACGGCGCTGTAACTGCCACGGCAAAAGTAACGGATACCAATGTAAATGCGGTGACGTTCCTGGTGAACGGCAAGAAAGCGCAGGTAGACGGCAATGTGGCTGTTCCGCTTACGAATGGGCAGGCAAGTATTACCGTTGACAGCAGGTTGTTAGAGGCGGCAGACGGCGCTATGAATACGATCGAGGTTCTGGGGCTGAACGGCAGCGCCTATGTACCAGGCGCCATGAACTTTGCCAATATAGTAACGACAAATGTACAAGTTCCAGCGGTATTGACAGGTACTGTCAGCGTAACATCAAGCAGGGAAGGCGACGTTTCCTATCCGGGAGATACGCTGACCGCCAAAGTGGGCGATGACACCAATAATACCGGAACCTTGAGTTACCAGTGGTATGCAGGCAGCACGAAGATAGAAGGAGCCACTAAGACAACATATGTGCTGACAGAAGCAGAAATTGGAAAATCAGTGAGCGTCAAAGTTGCCAGTACGGTGGAGACCGGACAGCTCCAAGGAGATTATACAGGGACGATTAGTGAGGAACCAGGACCGGGGCCAGATCCAGGGCCGGAGGAACCGGCTAAACTGACTGGAACAGCCGCCGTAGCTTCAAGCAGAACCGGCGGAATATCTTATCCAGGCGATGTGCTGACTGTGAAAGTTACACAGGATAACAATAGCGGGATATTGACTTACCAGTGGTTAGCTAATGGGGCTAAGATAACAGGGGCAACCAGAGCAACTTATATGTTGACAGCCAATGAAATTGGCAAAAAGCTGACCGTGGAGATCACAAGTTCTGTAGAGACTGGGAGAATCAGCGGGACTTATACAGGCAGGATAACGGCCAAGCCAATAAAAGCGACGAGCATTTCTGTGTCTGCCAAGAGCAAGAAGATGTATGCTTACCAGACGTTGCAGTTAAAAGCAACCGTGAAACCCAAAGGCGCATCCCAGAAAGTTTCCTACACCGTTGACAAGAAGTCTGTCGCTGCCATTTCTAAAAGCGGAAAAGTAACGGCAAAATCACCGGGCAAAGTAAAGATTACGGTGAAAGCGACGGACGGAAGCAATGTGAAAACAACGTATACCGTTACTGTGTTAAAGCCCGTGCTCAAGGTTAGCGGCAAAACGACGGTTAAGAGGAAGAAATCCATTACCTTGACAGCCAAGCCGTATGGTTTGAAGGGCGCAGTCAAGTGGAAGTTAGACGCCAAAGGCAAGAAATTGCTAAAACTGAAAAAGATGAAAGGAAACAAGGTGAAGCTGACGGCCAAGAAGAAGACGGGAACAGCGAAACTGACAATCACCTGTGGAAAGAAAATAGTTACGAAAAAGATACGTGTGAAGAGATAAGAAATACAAGAGAAGGTAGAACAAAGTGGGCAAGCCCGCTTTGACGCGCCGAGCACAATTGCGAAGCAATATTTACCTCTTGTGCGAGTGCGCATATTATTTTTTCTCTTATAGGAAGACACTTTCACGCTTTAGCGTGACAAGGTCTTTCCTATAAGAGAAAAACAGGAGAGCGAAGCCATGAGTATAAAAAATAGAAAGGGATGAGCAGTACATGAAGTTAGGAATAACCATGGAAGGCGGAGCAAGCCGCACGGTATTTAGCTGCGGCGTGGCAGATGCATTTTTAGAGGAAGGGATTATGCCGGATTATTTTATCGGCGTGTCGGCGGGGATTGCCTATGGGGTGTCTTACCTCTCCAAGCAGAAAGGCAGGAACCTGACGATTATCCAGAAATACATGAATGATAAACGGTATATGGGTGTGCGCCATTTGTTAAAGAGCAGGAATTTCTACAACATTCCTTTCGTGTTTGAAGAGATACCAAATAAGCTGGAGGCTTTTGATTTTAAGGCGTTTGAATCATTTCCGGGGAAGGTGGAGGCGTGCGTCACCAACATTCATACCGGGAAGGCCGAATATTTGGAAGTTCCCAGGCGGGATGATAAATTTCAGGTGTTGGTGGCAAGCTGTGCGCTGCCGATTCTCTTTCAGCCGGTAAAGGTAGGCAAACATTATTATCTGGACGGCGGCGTGTCTGATTCCGTTCCCTATAAGCGGGCCATCGAGCAGGGCTGCGATAAGAACATCGTTATCCTCACCAGGGAGCGCGACTATGTCAAGAAAGCGGAACGCGCGGGCAATGTCTCCATCAAATTGTATAAAAAATACCCACATATTGCAGAGGATTTAAAGACGCGTCCCCAGCGGTACAATGCCTGTATGGAAGAACTTTTAGAAAAAGAAAAAGCCGGCCAAGTATTTGTGATTGCGCCGGAAACAACGTATGGCGTCAGCAGGACAGAGTCTAATCCTGACAAGTTGACAAAGCTCTACAAAGAGGGCTATCGACAGGCAAAACGGCAGATGGCAGATCTGAAACGGTATTTAGGAAGGGAGTAGTGCATGAGGATTTTTCATCTCTCTGATCTTCACATTGGTAAGCAGCTTCATGCTTACAACCTCAAGGAAAATCAACAGGCGGTACTGTCGCAGATTGTAGACAAGGCACGAGAATACCGCCCGGATGCAATTTTAATCTGCGGCGATATTTTTGACCGCGCGGTGCCTTCGGGAGAAGCGTATACAGTTTTTGATAAATTCTTACAGGAGTTATCCGCCATTTCGCCGGCGATTCCGGTACTGATAATTGCCGGAAACCATGACAATGCCCAGCGTTTGGATTATGCCTCTTCCTTTCTGGAAAAGCATCAGATTTATCTGTCGGTATCGGCGCCTGCACAGCAGGAAGAACATTTGAAAAAGGTTGTGCTGCATGACATGCACGGGGAAGTGCATTTTTATCTGCTGCCATTTTTAAAACCGGGGTATGTGCGGCAGCTTTTTGCGGAAGGGGTAGTCCACGATTATGAGAGCGCAGTCCGTGAAATTTTGCGGCGGGAAGAGATTGATTATGGGAAGCGCAATGTGCTGCTGTCCCATCAATTTTATACGAACGGCGGACAAGCCCCTGAGCGGTGTGAATCGGAGCAGCTTGTAATTTCCCTTGGCGGCTTGGAAAATGTGGATGCGTCTGTGGTTGAGAAATTTGACTATGTGGCCTTAGGGCATATTCACGGCGCGCAGATGGTAAAGTTTCCCCATATCCGTTATTGCGGGACGCCGCTCAAATATTCGGTCAGTGAGGAACGCCACAAGAAATCCATTACCATGGTGACCCTGGAGGCGAAAGGAACGCAAGCTGTCATAGAGACGATTCCCCTGACGCCGTTTCAAGATGTGCGTAAAGTGCGCGGACTGCTGCGAGAAGTGATAGAGAAGGCCACAGACGAAAACCGCCATGATTTCCTCAGTGTTACTTTGACGGATGAAAAGGAGCCTTACCATCCCAAGGAACAGCTCGAGGAGGCGTACGATTCTATCTTGGAGGTGCGGATAGACAACACCAGGACGAGGAACCGTATCGAGGAAGCGCAGGGGGAGACATTCTGTGTGCAGCCGCTGGAGATGTTTCGGTCGTTTTATCAGGAAATGCAGGGGCAGCCGTTGACCGCACAGGAGGAAGCGTTGGTAGAAGAGATTGTGGATGAATGGAGGGAAGAAATGTGAAGCCCATAACATTGACAATGTCGGCGTTTGGCTCCTATGCAGGAGAGGAAACGATCGACTTTTCACAGATGGACGGAGGGGTCTTTCTGATTACCGGGGACACAGGAGCTGGAAAGACGACGATTTTCGACGCCATAACGTATGCTCTTTACGATCAGACCAGCGGCGGAAAGCGCGAGGGGGCGATGATGCGCAGCCAGTATGCCAGCCCGGATGTGCCGACCTTCGTGGAGCTTACGTTTTCCTATCGCGGAAATTGTTACAAGGTGCGCAGGAATCCCAGCTATGAGCGTCCGAGCAGACGGAAAAACAAGGAAGGGCAGCGGACGCTTACCATGGAAGCGGCGTCTGTTTCTCTGACGATGCCGGATGGAAAAGAATTTCCGGGGAGAGCACGGGAAATCAATGAGAAGATTGTTGAGATTTTAGGAGTGGGACGGGAGCAGTTTACACAGGTTGCCATGATTGCCCAGGGGGAATTTATCCGTCTGCTCCATGCATCTTCCAGAGAGCGCAAAGAGATTTTCGCGAAGCTATTTGATACCGGCGTTTATGAGCGGATTCAGAAATATTTGCGTGAGAAGAGTAAGTCTTTGTATGGGAAATTAGAAGACAACCGTAAACTGTGCGTGCACGAGATTCAGGGCGTACAGTGCGCCACGGAAAGCACATGGTGGGAAGCGTGGCAGGAGAGTCGGCAGCGGTTAGAAACTGACGCCCCACAGATTCAGGAAGTTTTAGCGAAAATTATTCGTGAACAAGAGGCGCAGGAGAAAAAGCAAAAAGAGCGGGAACTAGCGTTAGCAGGACAGCAGGAGGAGTTGAATTATAAGCTGCGCCAGGCACAAGAAATCAATCGTCTTTTTGCACAGGCGAAGAAAGCGGATGAGGAGATAAAAAGCAGTAAGGAGAAGATAAGAGAACTGCAAAAGAAGCAGGCGGAGAGTGAAAAATTGTCTGCGGACGTTGCCGAATATTATCGTAAGCGTGTGCCAGTTTTGACGGAGAAAGCGGCGGAGTTAAAAAGCTTACTGCCCAAATATGCCCGCTTGAAAGAGCGGCAGCAGGAAGCGGAGCAGGCAAACAGACAGAGACAGGCTGCGGAGCGCAGATTAAAACAACAGACAAAGCTTCTTGCCGACACCGAAAGCGAAATACAACGATTGCAGCAGTCCCATCAGGAATTGGAAACAGAGGCGGCGAAATTGCCGGAGCTTGCGCAGCAGGAAAAAGAATTTGCGCACAGACAATCATTGTTGGAAGAGATGATGCGAACACAAAAGCAATGGCAAGCGTACGAAACAAAGCGAAAAGAAGGACAGGATAAGCTGGCAGTGTTGTTGGAGGATTATCAGCAAAAAAGCCGGGAACACGACAGCAAATATCAGATGTTTATCGAAGGACAGGCAGGGTTTTTGGCACAGGAGCTTCATGAGGGAGAACCGTGTCCAGTCTGCGGCTCGCGCGAGCATCCGCAAAAGGCAGCCTTTTCCGGGCAGGCAGTCACGAAGCAGCAGGTGGAGGGGGCAAAACAGGAAAGGGAGGAAGCGGATAAGCGTTTGCAGGAATATCAGCAGCAGTTTCAGAAAATCCAGGAGCAATGCGAACAGCAAAAAGCCTTGCTATTGCGGGATGGACAGCGTATGTTTGGGGATGGTTTTGAGCCGGGGATGATAAAGCCGGCGGTTCGTGCAGCTAAGAAAGAGCGGGAGGAATTTGGTAAGAGGTTAAAAGAATGTCGGCGCAAGGCAGAAGAATTAGAGTCACAGCAAAAGAGATTGGAAGAGAATGAGCAGAAAGCGGTTGCACTGCGAGAACAATCCGAGCAATTAAAAGAGCGGCAGTTTCAAATTACGCTTGTGTTTGAGAAAGTAGAGCAGGCGCGCCAGGATTTGCAAGCAGAGCTGCCATTTGAGAGAGAAGAGCAGGTGCAGGAACAGCTTGTGGCTCTGCAAAAGGAACAGCAGGGACTGGAAAAGAAAAAAATGAGGGCGGAACAGGATTTACAGAGATTGCGGGAAGAGCTGGCAGCGAAACAGGCAGCGTTAGAGCAGCGGCAAGAGAACCGCCAGCTTCTGGAGCAGCAAATGGAGGGGAAACAGCAGATAGAGACGGCAGAGCTGACAGAACAGGCATCTCTGTTAAAGCAGCAGATGCAAATATTAGAGCGGGAAAAGCGTACAATAGTCAGCATGGTGGAAGCAAACTGCATGGCGAAACAGAATCTTGCCGCCTTGTATCGTGAGCGGGAACAGTTGAAGGCAGAGTATGAGCTGGTGGGAAATTTAGACCGCACGGCAAACGGCAATCTTTCGGGGCAGGCGAAGATGGATTTGCAGACGTATGTGCAGCGCAGATATTTTCGGCACATTATCGGGGAGGCCAACCGCAGGTTGGTAAAAATGAATGGCGAACAATACATGCTGCAATGCCGGGACATGGAAAACCTGAGCAAACAGGGGGAAGTGGGGCTGGATCTGGACGTCTATGATTTGGTGACAGACAAGGTGCGGGATGTGAAGACGTTATCCGGCGGGGAATCTTTTTTGGCGGCGCTTTCCATGGCGCTTGGCATGGCGGACGTGATAACAGAGAGTGCGGGCAGGATCCATCTGGATACGATGTTCATTGACGAGGGATTTGGCGCGCTTGATGAGGAAGCGAGGCAGCGGGCAATTCTTATTCTCAATGAGCTGGCGGGCGATACGCGGCTGGTGGGTATTATATCGCATGTGACGGAATTAAAAGAACAGATGGATCAAAAACTGGTTATCAGCAAAAACGACAGAGGCAGCCATGCCCGCTGGGTGACAGATAGCTGATAAGAAGGAAGTTATGTAACACATTCGTGAAGAACGACGATTTATAGAGTGGCGTTTTGCCATAAGGAGGATGCTGGGATGAAAATTGTTTTTTTAGATGCGAAGTCAATTGGTGAAGATATTGATTTATCCGGCTATGAAGCGCTGGGGGAAGTGGTAAAGTATGATTTTTCTACGCCGCAGGAGGCAAGTGAACGGGTTGTGGACGCCGACGTGATTGTGCTTAATAAAGTGCCCGTCAATCAAGAGACAATAGGCAAGGCAAAGAATCTGAAGTTAGTCTGCGTCACGGCAACGGGAACGAATAATCTGCATAAAGAGTATCTCGACAGCCGCGGCATTGCCTGGCGCAATGTGGCGGGCTACTCAACGGAATCTGTGGCGCAGCATACATTTGCGATGTTGTTTTATTTGCTGGAACATCTTCCTTACTATGACGCGTATGTGAAGACGGAGAAATATGTGGGAGACCGGATGTTTACGCACTTTGACCGCAAGTTTTCCGAAATCTGCGGTATGACATGGGGAATTATCGGTATGGGAGCAATTGGCAGGCGTGTGGCTGAATTGGCGAAACTGTTTGGCTGCCAAGTCGTCTATTATTCTACTACCGGCAAGAATAACCAGCCGGGGTATGAGCGCGTATCGTTTGAAGATTTGCTGGAACAAGCGGATATTGTCTCTGTACATGCGCCGTTGACTGCGGAGACGGAAAATCTCATGGACCAGGCAGCGTTTTTGCGGATGAAAAAGTCTGCCATTTTCCTCAATCTGGGCAGGGGTCCCATTGTCTCAGAGCAGGCGTTGGCGGATGCTCTGGAAGCGGGGGAAATCCGTGCCGCAGGGCTGGACGTGCTGTGTGAAGAGCCGATGAGCCGCGAGAATCCACTAAGGCGCATCAAGGACAGCGACAGGCTTCTCATTACGCCGCATATCGCCTGGGCCAGCTTGGAGGCGCGCACGCGGCTGATGGAGATTATTCTGGGGCAGATAAAAGAATTTTTTGACCTTGACAAACCTTGATTCATATGCTAACCTATAAGAACTCTTTGCACTGCATATAAATCTACAGTACAAACTGAGCAGACCGTGGCAGAACGCCATGGGGTCGGGTCACAGGAGTGACAGTGGAATATTACATCCACGGGACAGTAGTTGCTAATACTGATTTCGTGGGTGTTTTTTTATCTTATAAAGATTGATTTGTCACGCTAAAGTGCGGAAATGTACAATGCTTTTATGAGAAATGTGGATAACGTGTATTCTTTCGCTGAGAGCGGTTTTCCCCAAGCCCACATGTATAGTGCCATAGAGCTATCTTAAATTTTGGAGGTAACTGATATGGAAGAAAACAGAAGTATGGAACAAAAAAGTTCTGCGGCAGAACTGGAATTTCAGAAAGTTGTGAATAAGGTATCTCTGATTACAATTTTGGGAAATGTGGCGTTATCTGTAATCAAACTGTTGGCAGGAATGATTGCCCATTCCAATGCAATGATTAGCGATGCCGTGCATTCCGCATCGGATGTGTTCAGCACGGTCGTTGTTATTATCGGCGTTAAGTTAGCGTCAAAGGAGCCGGACAAAGAGCACCCCTACGGGCATGAACGCCTGGAATGTGTGGCGGCAATTATCCTGGCAATGGTTCTCTTCATCACAGGGCTTGGGATTGGCATGGAAGCGTTTCAAAATATTATCAGCGGTAATTACAGCGAGCTGCAAGTGCCGGGAATTTTGGCGCTTATAGCGGCAGTCGTGTCAATTGTCAGTAAAGAGGCAATGTATTGGTACACGAGATATCATGCCAAAAGGATAGACTCCGGCGCGCTGATGGCGGACGCCTGGCATCATCGTTCGGATGCGTTTTCCTCCGTGGGAGCCTTGATCGGAATTGGCGGGGCCATGCTGGGTTTTCCTGTCATGGATTCCATTGCCAGCCTGGTAATTTTTGTATTTATTGCAAAAGCCGCCTTCGATATCTTTAAAGATGCTATAGATAAGATGGTGGACCATTCTTGTGATGAAGAGACAGAGAAGTGTATTTATGATTCTGTTATGAATAACGAGTATGTACTGGGGATAGATTTGCTGCAAACGCGCGTGTTTGGCAATAAGATTTATGTAGATGTGGAAATTTTGGCGGACGAATCGTGCACTTTGAGGGAAGCGCACGATATAGCGGAAACGGTGCACAATGAAATTGAACAGAATTTTCCCAAGGTGAAACATATTATGGTGC
>Ga0137309_102299_pt1 | contig 11673 bp, 12 predicted proteins | sample NAcewiD2O_June_FD_97179 | JGI IMG/M metagenome (GOLD analysis project Ga0137309, IMG submission 97179) | Mouse cecal microbial communities from Vienna, Austria - N-Acetylneuraminic amended D2O_June | ecosystem: Host-associated > Mammals > Digestive system > Large intestine > Cecum | place...
ACTCCCCCGCCGAGGTGGACGCCCAAAGGGCGGCCCCGAGAAAGGAGTCCAGAACCATTGGTTCTGGCGCGTTTTTGGTTACTTTTGCCGCGGGGCAAAAGTAACCGCAGGGTCCGGGGCCGCGGAGGCCTCGGGGTGCGTGACGAACCGGCTCCCCGGAGAAGGATCAAGGCTTCTCTTCGAGAAGCTTCGCCAGCTCCGCCATAAACGTATGAATATCCTTAAACTGCCTGTAAACCGAAGCAAACCTCACATAGGCCACCTCGTCCACCTCCCGCAGCTTCTCCATGACCTGCTCCCCCACCATGTCGGTGGTGATCTCCCTCTCCAGGCTGTTCTGGAGATTCTGCTCGATCTCGTCGGTCATCCGCTCCAGCTCCGCCATGGAGACCGTCCGCTTCTCGCAGGCCCGGAGCATACTCCCCAGCACCTTGTTCCGGTCGAAGCTCTGGCGCCCGCCGTCCTTCTTGATGACCACCATGGGCAGGGACTCCATGGTCTCATAGGTAGTGAACCGCCTCTCGCAGGCCAGACACTCCCGGCGGCGGCGGATGCTGCTCCCCTCGTCGGCGGGACGGCTGTCCACCACTCTGCTCTCCTTGTAGCCGCAATAGGGACATTTCATAGCAAGGTCCTCCTTTTTCAGATGTAAATATATGGACAGCGTTAGCGCCCTGTGGTACAATGGCGCAAAAACAACGGAGGTATACCGCTATGTTATATAAACCGCTTTACCTGGTGACGGATATGTATGGCTGTCCCAACCGGTGCCGCCACTGCTGGCTGGGACACATGCCCAACCGGGCCATGGAGCCCGGCGCGGACGCCTGGCTGGTGAACTACTTCAAGCCGGACTTCGAGACCGTGGTCTTCTACAGCTGGCTGCGGGAACCGGACTTCTGCGACGACTACCGGGCGCGCTGGGAGCGGGACAACGCCCTCAGCGTGGGCGGGAAGCCGGAGCGGTTCGAGCTGGCCAGCTTCTGGCGGCTGGTCCGGGACCCGGATTACGCCGGATTTTTGAAGGAGGTGGGCGTCAGACAGGTCCAGCTGACCTTCTTCGGGCTGGAGGAGCTGACGGACAGATACACCGGCCGGAAGGGCGCGTTCCAGGAGCTTTTGCAGGCTACGGAGATCCTCCTCCGGCACGAGATCGCCCCGCGGTGGCAGGCCTTCCTCAACGAGGAAAACAAGGCGGAGGTCCCCGCGCTGCTGGGGCTCATCGAGACGCTGGAGCTGGAAAAGCGCTGCCGGGCGTTCGGGGCAGAATTTAAATTCTTCGTCCACACCGGGAGCTGCGACGGGGAAAACCGGAAGCTCTACCCCATCCGTATCGAAAAGGCCCATATCCCGGAGGAGCTGCGCCCCTATTATCTGGACTACGGCCAGGTGCTGACCGAGGCCCAGTGCTGTGCGCGGCTGCGGGACAGCGCCGCCCATGAAGTCCCCCGCAATGAGGACCGGATCGTGCTGAACATTGCCAACAGCTTCGACGTCTATTTCAACTTCACCCACATGACGGAGGGGTGGAGGATCGGCAATCTGAAAACGGACCCCCGTGAAGAGCTGATCCGCCGGATCGTGGAGGAGGACATTCCCGCCCTGGCGCTGGCCCGGGAGATCACTCTGGGCCAGCTGGCGGAGCGGTACGGCGATCCGCTGTCGGAAAAGGCCTTCTTCCTGGAGGATTACCAAGGCTATCTGCTCAACCGGTACATAGAGGACCGGCTGGGGTAGTTTTTTCCATTATATCACAAATATCTCCCAAAGAAAAGCCGCCCGAAGAAATTTTATCCCTCCCGCCAAAGTACGGGCTCCTCCTCCCGGAAGGCATATACCACGCACCGCGTCCCCTCCACGCGCTGTATCCGCCCCAGGCAAAAAAGGGCCTCCAGCGGGAAGGGCCGTCCCTCCTCCAGGGGCAGGGCCAGCAGCAGGACGCTCCCCTCCCGCCGCCGCCAGGCCCGTCCGATGGGCCGCAGGCGGTCGATGAGGAACCGGCTGTGAAACAGCTGGGCGGGACAGCCCGTCTCCCGCCAGCACAGCCCGGTCTCCTCGAACCGGAAGGACCGCCGCGCCTCTCCCCGCAGGAGCCTCCCCAGGGCCGCCGCGTCCCGGTTGTACACCCTGCGGCATACGGCCAGCCGCCCGTCCTCCGGGGCCAGCACCCCCAGGGCCAGCTCGCCCCCCTCTCCCAGCAGGAAGGCCCGGTACAGCCCGTCGCCGGGGTCGTCCATGGACGCGCGGATCTCCGTCCGCGCCCCGTTGGGCCCCCAGAGGGCCAGGGCGACCTCCCCCCGGCGCTCTCCCTGGCAGTATAACGGCAGACGCTCCATGAGCGCACCCCCTCTCAGGCAAGCCTATGCGCGCAAAGGGGGCCCCATGACGAATTTCCGTGCAAAATTTTGGAGAATTGGAAGCTTGGGCACTTGTAAAGGCTGGAGATTTGTGGTACATTGGGCATACTACGAAAAAAGGGGGCGATGCAATGGGAACAGCTGACGGGCGGCGCTCTGTCACGTTCCTGCTGATGGTCCTCCGGAGCCGTCCGGCCGGACCGGGCGGACGAATGTGACGCGATCCCAAAACCAAAATTCTGGAGGATTCAGTCCCATGGACAACAAGCATTACTATATCACCACCCCAATCTACTACCCCTCGGGGAAGCTCCATATCGGCCACTCCTATACCACCGTGGCCGCGGACGTCATGGCCCGCTGCAAGCGGCTCCAGGGCTATGACGTGATGTTCCTCACTGGCACCGACGAGCACGGCCAGAAGATCGAGGACAAGGCCAAGGAGGCCGGGGTCACCCCCCAGCAGTTCGTGGACAGCATCGTCACCGCCCCAGGCGGGGTGCTGGACCTGTGGAAGCTGATGAACATTCAGTACGACCGCTTCATCCGCACCACCGACGATTACCACGTGGCCGCCATCCAGAAAATTTTCCGCAAGATGCACGAAAACGGCGACATCTACAAGGGTTCCTACAAGGGCAAGTACTGCAAGCCCTGCGAGTCCTTCTGGACCGACAGCCAGCTGGCAGACGGCAAGTGCCCCGACTGCGGCCGGGAGGTCGTTGACGCCGAGGAGGAGGCCTACTTCTTCCGCGCCTCCAAATACGCAGACCGGGTCCGGGACCTGCTGCTGAACACCGACTTCCTGGAACCCCGCAGCCGCGTCCACGAGATGGTCAACAACTTCATCGACTGCGAGGGCGGCCTCCAGGACCTGTGCGTGTCCCGCACCAGCTTCACCTGGGGCGTGCCGGTGGACTTCGACCCGGGCCACGTGGTCTATGTGTGGCTGGACGCGCTGTTCAACTATATGACTGCTCTGGGTTATCAAAACGAGAAATATAACGATCTGGATCGATTCTGGCCCGCTGACGCTCATTTCGTGGGCAAGGAGATCGTCCGGTTCCACGCCATCTACTGGCCCGCGTTCCTCATGAGCATGGACCTGCCCCTGCCCAAAAAGGTCTACGGCCACGGCTGGCTGAACTTCAACGGCGACAAGATGAGCAAGTCCAAGGGCAACGTGGTGGACCCCTACCTGCTCTCCGAGCGGTACGGCGTGGATGCCCTGCGGTTCTTCGTCCTGCGGACCTTCCCCTTCGGGTCCGACGGCAACTTCACCAACGAGCTGCTCATTCAGACCATCAACACCGACCTCGCCAACGACCTGGGCAACCTGGTTTCCCGTACCACCGCCATGGCGGAGAAGTATTTTGGCGGCAAGCTGCCCGAGGCCCGGCAGGCAGACCCTGCGCTGGACGACAGCCTGATCTCCCTGGTCACCGGCCTCCGCGCCCGGTACGAGGAGCAGATGGAGAAGTTCCAGTTCCAGAATGCCCTGGAGGAAGTTTTCAAGGTTATCCAGCGTGCCAACAAGTATATCGACGAGAACGCCCCCTGGGCCCTGGCCAAGGACATGGATGCCAACGGGACCCGTCTGGCCACGGTGCTCTATAACCTTCTGGAGACCGTCCGGGTATGCACCGTCCTGCTGACCCCCTTCATGCCGGAGAGCTGCGGGAAAATCTTCGGCCAGACCGGCGTGGACGAGTCCGCCCGGACCTGGGACAGCGCGGCCCAATGGGGCGTCCTGCCCGCCGGGGTGGAGGTCCACAAGGGCGAGAACCTGTTCCCCCGGATCGACATGGCCAAGGAGCTGGAGGAGCTGGACCGCATCCAGGAGGAGGCCAAAAAGGCCGCCCTCCCCGCCATCGAGATCGAGCCCCAGAGCGAGGAGAAGGTGGACTTCGACACCTTCTGCAAGTCCGACTTCCGGGCCGTAAAGGTCAAGGACTGCCAGCGGGTGAAGAAGTCCGACAAGCTTTTGAAGTTCACCCTGGACGACGGCACCGGCACGGACCGCCATATCCTCTCCGGCATCGCCAAGTGGTACGCCCCGGAGGACCTAATCGGCAAGACTTTGGTTGCCATCGTGAACCTGCCTCCCCGGAAGATGATGGGCCAGGAGAGCCAGGGGATGCTGATCTCCGCCGTCCACACCGAAAAGGGCGAGGAGTGCCTGAACCTGCTGATGGTGGACGATAAGATCCCCGCAGGCGCCAAACTCTGCTAGGCAGCCGTTAGGCTGCCCGAGCGGTCGTTGGGCCGAGGGCCCAATGACGCGAGCCAAAGGTCCTGCGGCAAAGGCCCCGCCCGGAATATCTTCCGGGCGGGGCTTGCCGTTACAGGTGGGGCAGTCCCTCCCGGTAGCGGCGCAGGTCCGCCTCGCTGTACTGTTCGATCACGCGATCCAGGCCGGACAGCAGCCGCGCCCGGTCCTCCGGCAGACGGCCCTCCATGTTCACCGCGTTGGAGGCCCCCAGAGCGGCGAAGATCACCGGGATGTCCAGATGCTCTACCAGTGTGCGGACCTCCTCCAGCTTTTCCTTTTCCCCGGCCTCCGTCCAGTTCCCCGCCCGTATCTCCTGATACAGCCGGGACTCCGGGAAGACCGTCAGCATGGAGGAGCCTACCCGGCGGGGGCGGGTCCGGTTGAAGACCTCCGCAGAACGGACGGCGCTTTCCGCTCCCTTCCCCGCCCCGGCGATGCCCGCCAGATAGAAGAAGTGGTAGCCGATCCCCGCCCCGTCCAGACGGCGGGTCTGAGCGATAATGTCCTCCGGAGCATAGCCCTTGTCCATAAAGGCCAGGGCCTCCCCGTCCCCGGACTCCACGCCGATGGTGATGCCGTCATAGCCTGCCCGGGCCAGACGGGCCAGCTCCTGGTCCGTTTTCCCGGTGACGTCCGTGATCCGTGCAAAACAGCCGATGGTTCCGCACAGCGGGAAATAGGTCCGGATCAGCTCCGCGATCCGTTCCAGCCGTTCCGTCTTCAGCACGAAGGGATTGGCCCCCGTCAGGAACGCCCGGTGGGGCCCCGCCGACGGGGACAGGCCCTGCATCTGCCGGGTCAGCCGCTCCATAGGCCCGGTCTGAAACAGCTGGGCCTCCCGGAGGTCGGCCTCAATATCCTCCAGGGGCGACATGCGGAAGGGGAAGGGCAGATCGTCGTACAGGGTGCAGAATTTGCAGCGGTGATGGGTGCATCCGGCGGTGACCTCCAGAAGCAGGGAGTCCCACTCGTAGGGCGGCCGCCAGATGGTTCCGGTAAAGTGCATATGTATGCTCCTTTCAATGGTCGATGCCGTGATGGTACACCTTCCGGACCGGCGGCGCAAGTACGCAATTTAATTGGTAATAGTCCATTTTTTCGCACAAAGGGAGGTCGCCGGTATGCCGGAAAACAAATTCAACACGCCGGAGATGCTGGCCCGGTGCGTGCCCATGAGCCGCCTGCAAAGCGTTCTGGGCGGCAAGTGGAAGATCATGATCCTGTGGTACGTGACCGCCTACCGGGTCCAGCGGTTCGGAGAGCTCCAGCGGCGTCTGGACGGCGTCACCCAGTCCAGCCTCACCAAGTCCCTGCGGGAGCTGGAGCGGGACGGCTTCCTCCACCGGGAGGTCTATCAGGAGATCCCGCCCCGGGTGGAGTACACCCTGACGGACATGGGGCAGAGCTTCGCCCCCATCCTCCACCAGATGCTGGCCTGGAGCGAGGCCCATCTGCCGCCGGAGCGGCGGGATGATAAAAATATTTAACAGGGAAACAGGCTGGTATGGCCCGCCCCTCTGCGCATATTCCACAAATCCGAAAAATTTGTAGGAATTTCCTTGACATTTGGATTAGCCTATGCTAACCTGTGGGCTGTAGGTTAGTCTCCGCTAACAAAAACGAGCTGCAATTACCAATATATAGGAGGGAGGCCTGTGATGCCGTTGACAATGGCGCAGCCGGGTACGCGCAATCTCATCAAAAAGGTGGGCGGGAAACCGGAAACCCGGCAGTTTCTGGAAAATTTGGGCTTTGTGACCGGGGGAATGGTTTCGGTGATCTCCCGTACCGGAGGCAATGTCATCGTGGAGGTCAAAGGGGCCCGGGTGGCGGTCAACCGGGACATGGCCGCGAAAATTATGATTTGAGGGAGGGAGCACCATGGAAACACTGAAAAACGCAAAGATCGGTTCCACCGTTCAGGTGGTGAAGCTCCACGGCGAGGGCGCGGTGAAGCGCCGCATTATGGATATGGGCATCACCAAGGGGGTTGACATTTACGTCCGCAAGGTTGCGCCCCTGGGGGACCCGGTGGAGGTTACAGTCCGGGGCTATGAGCTGAGCCTGCGGAGGGCAGATGCGGAGATGGTAGAGATTCAGCAGAGATGCTGACGGGCCTTTGCCGGGACGGCTTCACTCCGCGCGCAGTGATTTTCAGTGCGGAGAGCTTTTACCGGACAGTTAGCTTGCACTAATTCATAGCGAAAACTATGATATGGAAGGAGAAATTTCCCATGAGCATTACCATTGCCCTGGCGGGCAACCCCAACACCGGCAAAACGACGTTATTCAATGCCCTGACGGGCACCAATCAATATGTGGGCAACTGGCCCGGCGTCACCGTGGAGAAAAAGGAGGGCACCCTGAAGGGCCGGAAGGATGTGACCATCACCGATCTGCCCGGTATCTACTCCCTGTCCCCCTACACCTTGGAGGAGGTGGTAGCCCGGAACTATCTAGTACAGGAGCGGCCCGACGTCATTTTGAACATCATCGACGGCGCCAACCTGGAGCGGAACCTGTACCTGACCACCCAACTGATGGAGCTGGGCATTCCGGTGGTAGCGGCCGTGAATATGATGGATGTCATCCGCAAAAACGGCGACAGGCTGGATGCCAAAAAGCTGGCCGGCACCCTGGGCTGCGAGGTGGTGGAGATCGCCGCCATTAAGAGCGACGGCGTCATGGAGGCCGCTGAGCGGGCCGTCAATGCCGCGGGTAAAAAGACCTCCGCTCCGCCCCACCGGTTCTCCGGCAGCGTGGAGCACGCTCTGGCCCATATCGAGGAGCTGACCTTACATAACTTTCCCGACGAGCAGCAGCGCTGGTACGCCGTTAAGCTGTTCGAGCGGGACGAAAAGGTCCGTGAACAGCTGGATCTGGACCGGGAGACCATCGACCATATCGAGGGAGATATTGCCTCCTGTGAAAACGAGCTGGACGATGACGCGGAGAGCATCATCACCGCAGAGCGGTACAACTGGATCGAATCCATCATCGGCTCCTGCTTCCGGCGCAAAAATCAGGGACAGCTGACCATCTCCGACAAGATCGACAAAATCGTCACCAACCGCATCCTGGCCCTGCCCATCTTTGTGGTGGTCATGGCGCTGGTGTACGCCATCTCCATGGGCGGCTGGACCATCTCCATCGGCACCGCCGCCACCGATTGGGCCAATGATGTGCTGTTCGGCGAGTGGGTCCCCGGCCTGTTCGATGCCGTCCTTACCGGCGTTGGCGTGGCGGAGGAGAGCTGGCTCTACGGCCTGATCCAGGACGGCATCGTGGCCGGCGTGGGCGCGGTGCTGGGCTTCGTGCCCCAGATGCTGGTGCTGTTCCTGCTGCTGGCTATCCTGGAGGATGTGGGCTATATGGCCCGTGTCGCCTTCATCATGGACCGCATCTTCCGCCGTTTCGGCCTCTCCGGCAAGAGCTTCATCCCCATGCTGGTAGCCACCGGCTGCGGCGTCCCCGGCATCATGGCCTCCCGGACTATCGAGCAGGACCGCGACCGGAAAATGACCATCATGACCACCGGCTTTATCCCCTGCGGGGCCAAAATGCCCATCATCGGCCTGTTCGCCGGAGCGGTGTTCGGCGGGTCCGCTCTGGTGGCCGTCTCCGCCTTCTTCATCGGTATTGCCGCTGTAGTGATTTCCGGCATCATGCTGAAAAAGTTCAAAGCCTTTGCCGGAGAGCCTGCCCCCTTTGTCATGGAACTGCCCACCTATCATGCGCCCTCCATGGGCAACGTACTTCGTGCCACCTGGGAGCGGGGCTGGAGCTTCATCAAGCGGGCCGGAACGGTGATCCTGCTGTCTACCATCGTGCTGTGGTTCCTCCAGGGCTACGGCTTTACTGACGGCGTGTTTGGCCCGGTGGAGGACAACAATTCCTCCTTGCTGGCCGCTATCGGCAATGCCATCGCTTGGATTTTCTATCCCCTGGGCTGGACGGGCGATATGGCCTGGAAGGCCACCGTGGCCTCCTTCACCGGCCTGATCGCTAAGGAGAATGTTGTGGGCACCATGGCCACGCTCTACCACTTCGCCGGTGAGGTCAGTGAGAACGGCGAGGAGATCTGGGCCTTGGTGGGGGCGGACTTCGGTGCCATCACCGCCTACAGCTTCATGATCTTCAATCTGCTGTGCGCTCCCTGCTTCGCCGCCATGGGAGCCATCAAGCGGGAGATGAACAGCGCCAAGTGGACCTGGGGGGCCATCGGCTACATGTGCGGCTTCGCGTATGTCCTTGCCATGATCGTCTATCAGATCGGCGGTCTTATCACCGGAGAAGCGCCGTTCGGAATTTTCAGCGTCATTGCAATCGTCCTGCTGGCCGGGCTGCTGTATCTGCTGTTCCGTCCCTACAAGGAGAACAACAGCGCGATTCGTATCAATGACCGCTCTGTGGCAAACGCGCGCTGATGTGAAAGGAAGGGATTCCCATGTTCGCCTACATTGCATCCCATATGGGCTACATCGTGGTAACGCTGGTTCTGATCCTGATCGTAGCCGCCGTTATCGTGCGGATGGTTAGGGAGCGAAAGTCCGGCAAAGGCGGCTGCGGCTGCGGCTGCAAGGGCTGCGCCAACGCTCCGTATTGCCACCCTCAAAACATGAGCGATGCTCACGCTCCGGGGGCCCCTAAGATTTAACTTGAATTGTCCGGAATGGATCCGGCCCCAAGGTTTTCGCTCCGCGAAAACGCTTGTACGCGCCGTCCGGCGCGGAAGAACGGGTTTCAGCCCAAACAATAACTTACGTCCTCTCGCGGTTTCTCCCCGCGATTTGACAGCCATACTCCTGAATGAATGATTACCAACCCCAAGGGGCCCCGGCCAAAAGCCGGGGCCCCTTGGGGTTGGGGTTTACGTCAGCTTTGCGGCGATCTCTTCCGCCGCGCCCTTCTCGCTTGCTCCGAAGAGATACCGCGTTCCGTCCTCCGCCGTCACCAGCAGCCACGGCCCCGTCCGGGGATCGATGCAGCAGGTCACCCGGCCCCAGCCGTCCGCGTTGAACTGCCCGGTGAGGGCGCTATCCATGCCCGTACCGGCCACCCGGCGGAGCGGAGGCCGCTCTTCCAGCACCTCCACCGACCCAATATCCTCCAGCGCCACGCGCCACTCCCCGCCGTAGTGGGAACCCACCAGCTCCGTCTCCGTCACCGCCAGTTCCACCGGGGCCCGCTCCATGCCCATGATCCATACCCCCATCAGCGGGCACGCCAGCAGCAGGACCAGGACCAGCGCCATGATGATCTGGGCGCGCCGCCGGGCCAGATTGGCGGTGGTCCCCACGCCCACCCGGGCGTTGACCATCAGGCAGGCGTCATTGGGGTTGTAGTAAAACATTCCCCAGATCCAGTGGTCGTCCTCGTCCACGTAGAACCCCTGCCCGCTGTCCGCTGTCAGCTTCTCCTGCAAACGCCGGACCCGGAACTCGATGCCCACCGCCTCCACGACGGTCACCGCGCCGAACAACAGGCACACGCCCATGCACAGCCACACATGGTCCAGCGTCAGCAACAGGAGCAGGTTAAGCAGCCCCGTGGACCAGGCCGCCACCAGCCAGACCTTGCCCCGGTTGTACCGCCGGATGCGGGTGAGGGCCATGGTCCGCTGGCTGTCGGCGTCCACCACCTCCGTCCGGTTCCGGTACAGACGCCGGTAGCAGAGGTAAAACACCGGGACCAGTGCCGCGCATATCGTCCACGCCCACCAGACATCCGGCTCAAAGAACAGAGGAATCAAAGCGATGAGAAACGGCGGCAAAAACCACCATGGGGAGAGCCACCGTATTTCCTCCGCCGCGGCCTGCAAGTCTGTGACCACTTGGGGCACTTCCTCTCTTTGCCGCCAGCACCGTGCTTCCTTGAGCCGCCGCAGGGCCTTGTTGCAGCGGACATAGGGGATGAAAAATATGACGCAGATAGCCTCCACCCAGAGCATCCAGACCGTCAGGAAGGCCCCGAAGCTCCGGAGGAACAAGCTGGGCAGCCCCGCCGCAAGCATGATCCAGCAGATCAGCTTCATCTCCCGCTTGTACCGCTCCAGCAGGGCGAGGACCTCCCCGTCCCCCTGCGCCTCGTAGGGCAGGGTCACGCCGACGATGATATTCTTCTTCGGCTTGCACTCGTTTTTCTGCACGAAATACATGATGGGCAGAACCGGCAGTGCGGCGGCCCACATGAACAGTCTCCAGCCCAAGGTCATTTCCCCGACACCTCCCCGTCATACAGCCTCCCGCACAGCTCCAGAACTTCCTCCCGTCCCATCCCCCCCAGCCGCAGCTCGCACAGCCGCAGCCGCAGGCCCTCCAGAGTCCGGGGGTCCGGCGCGCCCGCCGGGAGGCGCACCACCGCCCCGTCCCTGCGGCCCGTGGTGATGTACCCCTCCGATTTGAGCACCTGATACGCCTTGCTGGCGGTCATCATATTGATGCCGCACTCCTCCGCCAGGGCCCGGATGGTGGGCAGCCGTTCCCCGGGCCGCAGTTCTCCCGAGGCGATGGCAGCCACCACCTGGTTCCGTATCTGCTGATATACTGGCGTGTCGCCGGAGAGCTCCAATCGAAGCAGCATGGCTCCGCCTCCTTTGCATTATCTATTATAATGCAGATGATGCAAATTGTCAATCCTTCTTTTCGAAAGAAATGATGCAAAAGTCATACAGAGATGATGGGATATAAATACAAATCGGAAGAAAATAGAATACATTTCCCCCATATACTGGGTTTTATTACAAAAAGAAGGAAGAAATGGATATGAAGATCAAATGGTGGACGCTGCTGTTGCTCCTGCCGCTGTGCCTGACCGCCTGCGGCGGGACGCCGGAGAAGGAAAAAACCCCGGAGCCGGGACCGGTGGAACCCGTCAGCGGGATGGTCTACGTGCCGAAATTTACCGGGGCGGCGTTCGACGCCAACTACGTCATGGAGGCGTGCGTCAGCGGCGGGAAGGTCTATCTGGTGGGAGATGCCGGCCAGTACAAAGAGATAGAGGGTCCCGATGGGGAAATGGTCACCGAGTTCTTCTCCGGCACAG
>Ga0137309_102315_pt1 | contig 11612 bp, 8 predicted proteins | sample NAcewiD2O_June_FD_97179 | JGI IMG/M metagenome (GOLD analysis project Ga0137309, IMG submission 97179) | Mouse cecal microbial communities from Vienna, Austria - N-Acetylneuraminic amended D2O_June | ecosystem: Host-associated > Mammals > Digestive system > Large intestine > Cecum | place...
CCCAGCATTCCTCAGCAGAGATGCTCTTGCCATCTGCTGCCCGGACGAAGGATGCGGGGTGGCAGGGCCATGCTTCTGGTTGAATGCTTCCTGCTCCATTGTAAGAACCCGCATTCATAGTGGGGGATAGCGCAGGGGCGAGGTTTTTTCGTCAGAGGGCGGGAAATTTTCGCTATCAACCTGGCTTTCACAGGGAGCTGAAAGAAAGGCTTCGGCCCAGAGGAAAGCCCGCGCATTCTTTGGGCGCACAGAAACAAACAGGCCCTTTGCCAGGGCGTTTCTTTCTCAAACTTTTGGCAGCGTTGACATGTGGAAACAATCCTCGACATTGCCTTATGCATGTGCTATAATATCCGCAGGATATTTCAGCAGAGCCGAGTCCGCGCAGCGGAGCTACAAATCGCCCAGGCGATTTGGCAAGGCGCAAAGCGGCTTGCAGCTATGCTATAATGTCCGCAAGCGGACATCCGGAGAAGCCCTGAAGCGCGAAGCGCTTCTCTTTTGCGAAGCAAAAGCACCGGTCTTCTCCAAATAGATTTATGCTATAATGTCCGCAAGCGGACATCCGGAGAAGCCCTGAAGCACAAAGCGCTTCTCTTTTGCGAAGCAAAAGCACCAGTTTTCTCCAAGTGGATTTATTCTATAACAGGAGCAATGAAGTGCAGGATTCAGGATTGCCCGGCAACATTATGCGTGCCTGCTTTCGTAAAGCAAGAAAGGAATTTCACGATGACCATTGCAAAAGTGATTGAAATCATGGAGGCCCATCACAAAAACTTTGAGCCCGCCCAGCCCACCTGTGACGGGGTCATTGCAGGGGACACTTCCAAAGAGTGTACCGGCGTGGCCTTGACCTGCTGCCCCACGGCCCAGGTCATCCGCCAGGCCGCGCAGCAGGGCTGTAACTTTATCATCTGCCATGAGCCCACCTTTTTTGACGGATGGGACAGGACGGATTGGCTGGAGGGGGATTCAGTCTACCTGGCGAAAAAGGCCCTGCTGGAAGAAACGGGAATGACGGTCTACCGGAACCACGACCATCTGCACAGCGACAGGCCGGACGGCATTTTTACGGGTGTAGCCAAAAAGCTGGGCTGGGAGGCATATGCCCTGAGCGATGAATATATGCCCGGCTGCTGTTTCGAGCTGCCGCCCACTACGGTAAAGGGCGTGGCAGAGCAGCTGGCCTGGGCCATGCACATTGACGGCATCCGCGTGATTGGGGAGCCGGACATGGAGGTTAAGCGGGCGGCTGTGGTGTTCCATTTCTTGGGCGGGGATATGGACAGAGAGTGCCTCCGGTTCGTAAGAGAGCATGACGTGCAGGTCATCATCCCCGGTGAGGTGGTGGACTGGACAGTGGGGGAATATGTGCAGGACGGGCTGTTCCTGGGCCAGAAGCTGGCGCTGCTGAATCCGGGCCACTTCAACTGGGAGGAGCCTGGCATGGAGTATATGGCCCAATGGCTGGAAAAGGATTTGGGCGGAGCGGTGCCGGTTAGGTTCATCCAGTCCGGGAACCAGTATCAGTGGCTTGCGTTCAGCTGAAACCTGCTGGGGTAGGCTCTGGCTGAGCGGTTCTGCGGTGTGAATAGGGGCTCCTTTTCAGCATAGCAAGGCCCCAAAAAGGGCCCGGAATTCTTAGGGATTTCGGGCCCTTTTTTTCTTGCGCTTGAACAGGTTTCCCTTATCAGGCCCTTACTGCTCCAATTCTTCCTTTGTGGGGATTTCAAATAACCCTGACCACTGCTCAAAATCTTCTTTGCTCACATAGAATACAGCGTTTTTTCCGGCCAGTTTATTCCGGGCAGACAGCCGCTGCCAGATTATGCTGTTGGGAACGTCCATATAGTGGATTTTGGAATCCGCGCCCAAGGAATGGGCTTTTTGCCGGAACCCATCCCGCTCTGATTTTGTCCAGAATCCAAAATCAAGGATAACATCCACGCCGGACTGAAGGGCTTTTACCGCGGTTTCCCACATCAATTCTTCAATTTTTGTGTGGCGCTCGTCATGCTCCGGCTCTGAGATGTCGTGGCCGAACAAGAAATACTGCCATTCATCCGGCGTGAACCGCAATGCCTTATACTGGTTTTCCAGTTTTCTTGCTTCAGTAGTTTTTCCGCTGCCCGGCAAGCCTACCATCAAATGAAGCGCAGCCATATTGATACCTCGTCAAAATCGTTTTTTTCTGAAATAAGAGCTTGCACACTGTCTGTGAGTGCAGGCCCTAATATTATATTGCTTTCTATGGCTTCCACGTCTTTCCCCAAAGGGCGCCCGGGTATGCAGCCTTTTGGGGGAGAACCCGTATTCCTGCTCAGCGGGAAGGGAGGTGCAGGCGGGAGGAGCCTTAGCCGTCCTTGACCGGAAGGGCCAAGGAGCTTCTTATTTGCGGCCCAGCAGCCGCCAGGCTCGGAACAGGCACAGCCACTGGACGTATTTCATGTTGGAGTCGTCAGCAGGCAGGGGCAGGCCCGCCCGGCCCAGGGCAGAGGCCAGCTGCTTTTTGCTCAGCAGGGATAGGGCGCCCCGGCTCAGGCCCTGCTCCAAAAAACGGCGGAAGGACTGGCGCTGGCTGGGGGGCAAATCCGGCTGAGGCCTGCGGCGCAGTTCCAGCAGGACAGCGTCCACCCGGGGGGCAGGGTGGAACTGCTCCCGGGGGATGGAGGCAGCGATGCGCACCTGGAAAAACGGGGCCAGCATCAGGGCGGAAAGCCCGGGCCTGCCCTGTCCGGCAAAGCGCATGGCCGCGCCCCGCTCCACCACCAGCCAGGCGCAGGCAGGGGGATTGGGGGCTTGGCTCAGGCGGCGGAGGATATCCGTGGTGTGGGAAAAGGGGATGTTGGCAAACACCTTATAGGGCCCCTTTGGCAGGGGCATGGTGAGAAAATCCCCCTGCCACAGGCGCAGCCGGGCCTCACCGGCAAAACGCTCTCTCAGCCGGGCGCAGAGGGCTGAATCCAGTTCAGCCGCCAGAACAGAGCCGCAGCGGGGCAGCAGCTCCCGGGTAATATGGCCTTTGCCGGGGCCAATCTGCACCACCAGGTCTTGGGGGCTGATGTCCGTGCAGGCCAGCAGGCGGCGGATGGTCCGGCTGCTGGTGAGAAAGTTCTGGCTGGCCCACAGGGGGGCAGGGGTTTGCGGGCAGTGCCCACTTGGGCGCTGCTTGGGCCGCCGGTTGGCAGGATTTTTGGACATGAAAAAAGCACCTCTTTCGCAAAGTGTAAGGATAAACACGAAAGAAGGGAACGGCAAACACAGCCTGACCAGGGAGCCCCTGTCAGAGCCAGAGTTTTACCGGGCCCTTATTGTTTCCTCAACTTAGCGTTATTGGTGCACATCCTGTAGTATTTCAACCCTCCTGCCTCACCGGGCGCGGCGCCCGGCTGCATTGATTTTGTGGATACTTGAATGAAAACAGTATAGCAGATTTCCCGGCCCCTGTCAAGGGAGCATCTTCTCGTGCCAGGCGATTTTCCCGTCCAGGCGGGCCAGGGCCGCCTCAACCTGGCGGCGCTGCTCCAAAAGGGCCTCCCGCTGCTGGCGGAGGAGCTCCAGCCGGGCCGGGACAGTGTCCTCGCCCTGCTGGTAGAGGTGCACATAGGTGACAATGGCCTCCACAGTAAGGCCAGCGCCCCGCAGGCATTTTGCCAAATCGACCCAGGCCAAATCAGCGGGCTGATAGTCCCGGTGGCCGGAAGGGGCGCGGGTGACATGGGGAATCATGCCGATGCGCTCATAATAGCGCAGGGTGTCCTGGGTGATGTGGTATTGCTCGCTGACTTCTTTGATGGTCATGGCTGGATACTCCTTGTGGTGTAGTTTTGGGGGGCGGGCGAGGGGGGCCTGGCGGGGAGCCCATTCCGGGGTCAAGGGGCGCATGGCCCCTTGCAGGGGGTTGGGGGCAGCGCCCCCAAGGTCTTGCCCTTGACCTTAGAGGGCGGCGCTCACAGAGATTGGAGAGAGGCAGAGCATAAAGCGGCCCACCCAAGCCGGTCAGAGGCACCAACCAGCGCCGCCCACCATCCCGAACAGCTAATTCCGCCGGTTTTGGAAGTGGAGCGCAAGCGACACTTTCAAACACCGCCGGAGAGGCGGACTGGCCTTCCGAAACGCCGGGCCCTGAGCTTCTCAGCAAACTTGCCGCTTGCGGTGAGGATGTTGTGAACGGTTAGGCCCTTGACCTTACAGTAAGCACCATCTGACCGGAACGCTTAGCCTCCCAACGCCTGTGCAGGGCGTCCGCCTCTCTCCGAAAGTTAAGAAAGCCCGGCTTTCTTAACTTTCGGAATCTTGCTGCTGGCTGCGGCGTATGGGCGGCGCTCAGAGTGCCACGTTCAGACGCTTGGGGGCCGACTGGCGTTCTGCTTCGCTCCTTGCTCTTGGAGCGCCGCCTAAGGGCAAGGGCATGGGGCTTTGCCCCACACCCTACCAGGGCGCTGCCTTGGACCCGCAAGGGGCCATGCGCCCCTTGACCCCGGAATGGGCCCGCCGTCAGGCACTCGCTCGCCCTCTTGACCCCGGCTTGGCCCGCCGCCAGCCGCTGTCTTGCCCCCTATTATACTATTTCGAGCGGACTCTAGGTCAAGGAAAGAAACTCACAAATTTGCCGCTGCTCTTTTGTGGGTTTTGCCAGGCTTCCCCTGGGCGCTTCCTCTCCCTGGGGCTTGACTTTTCCCCGGCAAGCCGGTATAATATTCCTACAGAAGTTTGTGAAGGTGGTTTTTATGAGCTTTTTTAAGAATTTGTTTTCCAAGAATAAAGAGACGCCCCAAAGCCCTGCCCCTGCCGCGCAAAAGAGCGGCATTGCCCAAGAGCTTCCCGAGCTGGCGGAGGGTATGTCCCTGGATGTGGTGACAGAGTCCGGCAAGCTCATGCTCTCTGGCCGAATCAGCACAATCAGCGGCACCAGCCTGACTTTGGAGCGCCTGCCTGGCTGGCTCTCCTTTGAGACCTGCAATGTGGGCGACAAAGTGTCTGTGCGGGGCTTTACGCGCCAGATGATTGCCTTTAACCTGACCGGCACTGTCCAGGAGTCCACCCGCATGGTGTTCGGGGTGAAAAATTTGAAAGTGCAGCATGTGACCAACCAGCGCATGAGCTTCCGCCTGCCTGTGAACACGGAAGCCGCCATGTTCCGGGAGGATGACGAGCACCTCAGCCGCCCGGAGGAGTGCATTCTGGTGGACATCAGCACAGGCGGGGCCTGTGTGGAGACAGACTACATACACTCTGAGGAGGAAGTGATTCAGCTGCGCTTTAAGCTGGAGGACTACCCGGTCATGGTGTTTTTGGGGCAGATTGTCCGGGGCGCGGAGTATACCTCTGGCCGGTACCGTTACGGGGTGCTGTTCGCCCAGCCCAAGCCAGAGGAGCTGACCACCCTCACCCGCACCCTCTATAACATCCAGACCGGCAACCGCAAAGAGTGGAGCCGGGGCATGGAGGGGACCTGGTCCTGAATACAGCAAAAGCAGAGGCAGGCGGCTCAAAAGGGGAGGCCTGCCTTTTTGCGCGGAAATTTGTCGCTTCTGGGCAAAAAGACGGTGTTTTCGATTTTTCAAACAAGCCCTAAGCCCATCAGCCAAATAAAAAAGACCAGCGGGACAGGCCTCCGCTGGTCTTTTCTGTTACAGGCTTCTCAGTCTGCCGTGACGGTGAGGGTGCCGCCGCCCCAGCGCGTGCCCCCTTCTTCCAGCCAGAGTTCTGCCTGGCCCGGCTCTGGGGAGAAGCGCATCTCCGGGTTCCACAGGGCGAGCTCCTCCTTGCCCAGCTGGAAGGTGCAGCCCCGGCTCTCGCCAGGGGCCAGGAGCAGCTTGTCAAAGGCTTTCAGCTCCTTCACCCGGGGCACCACCGGGCACCGCCGCCAGCGCAGGAACAGCTGGGGAACCGCGTGCCCCTCCCGCTGGCCGGTGTTTGTCACCCGGAAGCGCAGGGAGACTTTCTCCCCTGCCAGCAGGGCGGTTTTGCTGATGCTGGAGGGCATCTGAGGCTCTGACAGGGTGAATTCCGTGTAGCTGAGCCCAAACCCGAAGGGGTAGAGGGGGGCCTCCCCAGGGGTGTAGGAGGCCTTGTGATTGCCATAACAGGGCAGGCCCCCAGTGCTTCTTGGCAGGGAGACAGGAAGCCGCCCGGAGGGGGAGAGCTGTCCGGTGAGGAGCTCCCCAATGGCCCGGCCACCCATAGGGCCAGGGTAAAAGGCCCACAGCAGGGCTTGGGACTGCTCCGCGATTTGGGGCACAGCGTAGGGCCGCCCGGCAATGATAACCGTGATGATTGGCTTGCCCAGCCGGAAGATTTCCTCTGCCAGCTCCTGCTGGACCCCGGGCAGGCGCAGCTCCATTGCGTCCACCCCCTCGCCGCAGTCCATCTCCAGAGGGCCCTGGGCCGCAGCCGCGCCGTTGTCCTGGAACTCCGCCCCCGAAAACCGGCTGGAAGAGCCCCCCAGGGCCAGGATTATCACATCACTGTCCCGGGCCAGCTCTACCGCCTGGGCAAAGCCTCCGCAATCCGTGCCCCGGATTGTACACCCCTGGGCGAAGGGGATTTGCCTGCCCAAGGCTTCCTCCAATCCCTGGAGCAGGGTGATTCCTTCCCCAGGGCGCTGGGGCGGGGTGTAGTCCCCCAGCTGGTTGTAAAGGCTGTTCCCATTGGGGCCAATAAGGGCCACCCTGCCCGGCTCGCACAGGGGCAGGATGCCGTGGTTTTTCAGAAGGACAGGGCTCTGCCGGGCCAGCTCCAGGCTCTCTGGGTGGGCGGCGTAGGTGAAGCGCTTGGGCGGAATCTCCTCCAAATAGGGATGCTCGAACAGGCCCCGGCGGAACTTTAGCTCCAGCACCGCCAGCACGGCCCTGTCAATGTCCTCCTCGCTGCAGAGGCCCAGCTCCACCGCCTTTTCCAGAGTGGAGAAGGCGCTGTCCCACAGGCTCAGCTGTACCCCCGCCCCCAGGGCCAGGGCAGCGGAGGCCTCAGGGCTGCCGCTGATTTCGTCCAGCCGGTCAATGGCCAGCCCGTCCGCCATAATCAGCCCCCGGAAGCCCAGCTCCTCCCGGAGCAGGGTGGTGAGCAAATCCCGGTTGGCGTGGCAGAACACCCCGTCAATCTCGTTGTAAGCGGCCATGACCCCGTCCGCGCCTGCCAGGCTGGCGGCCCGCATGGGGGGCAGGTGGATTTCCCGCAGTTCCCGGGGGCCGATGCGGGCCGCGCTGGCGTTGACGCCCCCAGTGGTCTCCCCCTGGGCGCAGAAGTGTTTGGCAACCACCCCGGCCCCGGGACGGCGGCAGCCCTCCACCGCGGCCCGGGCCATGGCGGCGGCCAGGCAGGGCTCTTCGCTATAGCACTCCTCGCTGCGGCCCCAGCGGGGGTCCCGGAGCACATCCAGCATGGAAATCAGGGCAAAGTCCACCCCCAGCTCCCGGAGCTGTTCGCCGCAGACCTGATAGGCCTTTTCCAGCAAATCCGGGTTCCAGGCAGCCCCGGCGGCCAGGTTCACAGGCAGCAGGTATCCGTCCAGGGCCTGGTGGCCGTGGGGGCACTCGCTGGAGGTGAGCATGGGGATGCCGAACCGGGAGTGCTCAATCACACAGCGCTGGGCCAGGTTATAGGCCTGCTTCATCTCCACCCCCGCAAGGCCGGTGGAGAAATCCCGGCGGGACCAGGGGTCAGCCCGGTAGAGGCCATAGAGGCAGCCCAGGCCGCCAAAGCGCTCCACCTCTTGGATAAATTCCTGGGTAAGGGCCAGAGGGCCGTCTTCTTTCGTGTAGCAGGCAAAGCCGAAAAGGCGCTGGTTCAGCTGGCCGGTTTTTTCCCGCAGGGTGAGCCGGGGGAGCAGGTCAGCAGCCCGGCGGGCGGGGGAATATTCAGGGTTTTGATAGAGCATAGGGAGGACTCCTTCCAAAAGTAAGAATACGGGGAATAAGCGAAAGCCTGACCCCGGGATGGGCTCGCCGGTAGGTGGCGGGTTTGGCGGGGCCGCAAAAAAATTTTTTGAAAAACATGCAACCGTTTTGGGAAAAACCGGATTCTTATAGGTAGAACGCAAAATTCACGGGGGCAACCCCCAAATTCAAAGGAGGACTACTTATGAAAAGAACCATGCAAAAGCTCACCGCCCTGCTCGTCCTGGCCGCGCTGCTGGCCATGATTGGAGCCTGTGGGCCGGACGACTTCGTGTCTCAGACGCCGGACCCGCCCTCCTCGGTGATGGAGAAGGACAGCACCGCCCACGAGGCCCCGCTGCGGGTGTTCGTGGAGCCCAATATGTTCACCCAGAGCCTGCAGGCAGAGCTGAAAAGCAAGCTGTACTGGGCAGAGAAGAACGGCGGGCCCGGGCCGGAGGAGGTGGAGTTTGAGTTTCTTCCCGGGCTTTCCGAGAGTGGCGGCTACGTCAACAGTTCGGACAGGGAGGCGGCTCTCACCCACCTGAAAACCGAGATGATGAGCGGCGCGGGCCCGGACCTGCTGATCTGCTCCTGCGACTATCTGGTGGAGATTGACCACCTATTCCGCTACCCGGAGCAGGCCATGAAGCGGAACCTGTTCCTGCCCCTGGACAGCTATATCGAAAACGCCCGGTTCATGGAGTGGGACAGGCTCTTTCCCAAAGTCATGGAGGCGGGCCGCACGGACCAGGGCCAGATGGTCCTGCCCCTGACCTGGCGGCTTCCCGTGACCTTTTTCCGCAAGTCGGAGGTGGAGCACACCCCCTCCCAGACCATGACCTATCAGGAGGCCATGAGCAGCGGGGACCCGGCGCTCGTCCTGAGCTCCGCGGGGACCATGCTGTATGAGGGGGAGATACCCAACGTTGTTCAGCTGGGCCGGGTGGGGGCCCAGTTCCTCCGGCTGGCGGACTGGGACACAGAGACCCTGGCCTTCTCCCAGGAGGAGCTGCTGAAGGCGGCGGAGGACCAGCGGGACCTGGTAAAGGGGCTGAAGGCCGGAGAATTCGCGGACGCGCCCCACTGTTTTCAAAGCGTCCTGTTTCAAGGCTACAGCGAGGACAGCACCCTCTATGAAGAGGGCGGGGAACTGGTCGACCCCTACCGGGGCATTGGCCGGGAGGAGCCCCTGACGATGGTGCCCGTCTACACCAAAGAGGGGGGCTACGGGGCCACCATCACCAGCTTTGGGGCTGTGAACGCCAACTCCAAGCGGCCGGAGGACGCTTTCTTCCTGCTGGACCTGATTCTGAGTAAGGACTACCAAGCCGGGTCAGTGATGGACAACCTGGCCCGCCGGAACCACTTGGGGATGCCCGTCCACATGGACCTGGGCACAAAGGAGGAGCCCTTCTGGGAGAACTGGCACCTGAGCAGTGAGGACTTCCGGACCTATACCCAGCTGCGGGACAATATCCGTCAGGTGCGCTTTGGGTGCAGGCTGGACAAGTATCTGGATGATGTGTGGGTACAAGTCCATCTTGAGACGGAGGACCTGCCCCAGGCGGTGGGGAAAATCTACCATCAAATGAAAATGGAGCTGGGGGAGAGCTGAGGGGCGGAATATCCCGGTTTCTGCCGGTTTTTGCCGGAATCAGCCGGAATAAAAATCGCGCGGTCCAGGGAAACGCCCCAGCCGCGCAATTTTTCACTTTTCAGCAGGCGGATATGTAGAGGCTTACAGGATAATCTCCCCGTCCACAGTGCCGGGCAGGGCAGCGGCGTTGGCCTCGTCGGTGTCCACGTGCATGGCCAGGGCATAGCTGGGGCTCACCCGGCAGACCACGTCGCCGAAGACCAGGCCCCGGCCGTTGTAGTCCACCTTTACAGAGACAATCTGCTTGTCCGCAACGCCAGCCTTTTTGGCCTCGTCGGGGTTAAAATGGATGTGGCGCTTGGCGGCGATGACGCCCTTCTCAATGGTGACCTCACCGGCAGGCCCTTTCAGGGTGCAGCCGGGGGTGCCCTCCAAATCGCCGGACTCCCTGATAGGGGCAGTGACGCCCAGCTTGCGGGCGTCGGTGAGGGAAATCTCCACCTGGGTCTCCTTGCGGCAGGGGCCCAGAATGGACATGGACATAGAACCCTTGGGGCCGATGACCTCGACCTTTTCGGCGCAGGCGAACTGGCCGGGCTGAGACAAATCTTTTTTGTTGGTGAGGGTGGCGCCGGGGCCAAAGAGAGCGGCCAGGTCAGCCTCTGATACATGGACATGATGGGCGGAAGTTTCAACCATAACATTCATTGGGGAATTCCTCCTAAAAAGAATATTTCTTATATTCATTATACACAGTGCGGGAGGAAAAAGCAACACCAAATTCCAATGGGAGATGGGGAAAAAGCGGAGGGTGAGCAGCACCTGACGGCGAGCCAAGCCGGGGTCAAGGGGCGTATGGCCCCTTGCGGGTCCAGGGCAGAGCCCTGGTGGGGTGTGGGGCAAAGCCCCATGACCTTGACCTTAGGGGCGGCGCCAGAAATCCCAAAGTGGCGCAGAACCTAACTCCCACCTCCCAAGCCCGTCAGAGGCACCAGAGTTCGCGAAGCGAACTCTTTCGCGCCGCCCCCACCTGGCCCAGACCATCCCAAGCAGCAAGATTCCGAAAGTTGGGAAAGCCGCGCTTTCCCAACTTTCGGAGAGAGGCGGACGCCCCGCACCAGCGTAGGGAGGCTAAGCGTTCCCGTACACTGCCGCTGGCTTAGAAAACGGGAGCTGACGGTAAGGCCAAGGGCCTGGCGGTCAGCAGCATCCTCCCCGTAAGCGGCAGTTTACTGGAAGGTTCAGGGCCGCCACGCTTGGTCAGGCCAGTCCGCGGCTCTCCGTGAGTTGGGAAATCTGTGATTTCCCAACTCAACGGATTCGCGCTGCTTGGGATGGTGGGCGGCTGCTCCGAAGAGTTCGCTTCGCGAACTCTGTGCCACGCTCAGACGGGGGCGGGCCGCCGGACGCTCTGCGCCGTCCCTTTCTCTTGGAGCGCCGCCCTAAGGGCAAGGTCGCCTCCGGCGGCTTAGGGCTTTGCCCGAGAGTTCGCTTGGCGAACTCTTCGAACCCACCAGGGGGCAAGGTCTCGCCTGTCGGCTCGGTCGGTTCGCAGCTTGTTTGCCACTGGCAAACGCTCACCCCCCTGGACCCTGGTCGGGGCTCGCCGTCGGGTGCTGCCCCTGCCGGTTTGACTTTCCTCCCCAGGTGTGCTACAATCTTTCCATCAGGAGGTGCTGCTATGTATCAGGATTGGGCCAGCTTAGAGGCTGCCTGCAAAAACTGCCGGAAGTGCGGCCTCTGCCAGGACCGCCATCATGTGGTGTTCGGCGTGGGAAATCCCCAGGCAAAAATTATGTTTGTGGGCGAGGGCCCCGGCGAAAACGAGGACCTCCAGGGAGAGCCTTTTGTGGGCCGGGGCGGCCAGCTGCTGGATAAATATCTGGCTGCTGTGGATTTGGACAGAAAAACCAATGTGTATATCGGAAATATCGTCAAATGCCGCCCCCCGAAAAACCGCGACCCCCTGCCCGAGGAGCAGGAGGCCTGCATTGACTGGCTGCGCAATCAGTTTATTCTGCTGCGGCCAAAAATTCTGGTATGCCTGGGCCGGGTGGCGGCCATGCGGCTGATGAAGCCGGACATTAAAATCACCAAGGAACACGGGACTTTTTTGGATAAGAACGGCACGC
>Ga0137309_102317_pt1 | contig 11610 bp, 12 predicted proteins | sample NAcewiD2O_June_FD_97179 | JGI IMG/M metagenome (GOLD analysis project Ga0137309, IMG submission 97179) | Mouse cecal microbial communities from Vienna, Austria - N-Acetylneuraminic amended D2O_June | ecosystem: Host-associated > Mammals > Digestive system > Large intestine > Cecum | place...
CAAAATACTCAATTTTGGCTATGTTTTTCTCCATGTGCAGTCTCTATAATAAATTCATCACTTCAATTCATAAGCGATGGAGAAAGGAGAACATGCAATGGAACGTGAACAAGCGCGCACGTTGACGCCGGAGGTCATCAGCAACCTGACCGTGCAGAGCGTGGCGAACATTCCCAGTCTGGCGGATGTCTTCGTACATTCGATGAAGGGCAAGACCGCCATTGTAACAGGCGGGGCAACCGGGCTTGGCTACAATGTGACCAACCGGCTGGCGGAAGCGGGAGCAAATGTTGTAATCGCTTCCCGTAGTCCCCAGAAGGGAGAAAAGGCGGAAAAGGAATTCCGTGAAAAGGGATACGAGGTGAGCTTTTGCCCGACCGATGTAACCGATGTGGAAGCCTGCCGCCGGGCGGTGGCTTTTGCGGAAAAAAAGTACGGTAAGGTGGACATTCTGGTTGCAAATGCGGCAACCTGGTCCATGTATTCCTACCTTGATATGCCGGAGGAAGAGTTTGACGCTGTGCTGAACTGCGACCTGAAGGGCGAGTATTTCATGGGACAGGCTGCCGCCCGCTCCATAGTCAAAAACAAGGTGCAGGGGAAGATTATTTTCATCGCATCTACCGCCAGGAAGGGCTGCGATGTGAACGGCGTTGCCATGATGACCCACTACAATGCCGCCAAGGGCGCCATTTCCAGCATGACCATCGGCATCGCAAAAGAACTGAAGCAATATGGCATCAGTGTGAACTGTGTGGCCCCCGGCGGAATGTTGAGCACGGGCACGATCACCAACACTGCGAAGCTTGGGGCGCTGTACGGCCCCGAAGCGCTGGCGGATCGCTCAAAATATTCCGCAGAATCCCCCACCACGATGAATCCGGACGAGGTGGCTCTGGTCGTATTCGGTATGTGTACGCCTATGTCGAATTTCATGTCCGGCGAGACGGTGGATGTCAACGGCGGCGTGCAGTTGAGTTATCAGAAACAGCCCTGGAGTTACACCGTAGAAGGATGCAAGCCCGGCCCTCAGAAGAATGGATGAGGAAAAACTGAAGAAGTATGTCGACTCGCGGGAATTTGCAGTTCCACAGGAAATGATTGAAAATGAATTGGCTTTTCTTGTTACTGAACTGCAGTGCCGGAGACGGTATGAGAATCTTGCCGGAGGTGGGCCGCTCTCCTATTCTCCAGAGGAACTGGAAGCGCAAATGGAAGATCTTCGTGCAGAGGCGGTCCGAGCGGTCAAAACCCGGCTTGTTATCCAGCAGATCATTAAAGAGCAGAACATCCAGGTTTCACCAGAGGAATTGGAAGCAGAGGCCCAGGGCATCGCGGCGAGGAAAAATGTGCCGCTTGAGATGGTCAAAGGTTTTCTGGGTGAAGACTTCGGAATGTTGAAGAGTGATCTGACGGAACGGAAAGCGGTCGCATATATCTGTAACCAGATTTAGTGTAACGTAATTTTGAAAGGAGAACAGACATGTCAGAGGACAAGAGCAACGTAAAGGCTTCAAGGATGCAGAAGGGACGCAAGTCCATCAACTACCTGCAAAAGCTGAAGGATGAAGGAACGCCCATCGTTCAGATGTGTCCCGGCCCCAGAGATCAGTACTTTACCATGGCGGCGGAAATGGCGGACTGCGACATCTGCCGGCTGACCGTCCCCGGCGACGGCCAGGACCCCCCAGAAGCAGATCGAGATGGCTCCCTGGTGGCTGGGTGTCGTCCGGCGGGCTGCGAAGCTGATCCACATCAACTTCTATATGCAGACCCCCACCTACGCATCCAGGGAGGCCGCCCTGGCCAACGGTGCGCTGTATATGAGCTGCGGCGCGGATTCCCTTCTCCCCATGGGCATCAACAATGATACACTGAAGTATATGGCGGACAACTATCTGGTGGTCATGGGCCATATCGGTGCGCTTTCCGGCTGGCAGACCGGACGGCAGGGCGGCTACAAGCGCCTGGGTCAGACGGCGGAGTCCGCCATGGAAGTGTTCAAGATGGGCTACGAGTACCAGGAGAACGGCATGATGGCTATGACGATTGAGCTGACCCCCATTGAGGTTACCAATGCCATCGCCAAGAAGCTACGGGTGCCTGTGATCTCCATCGCCGCCGGCGGCGCTGCGGACGGCTGTGAGATGGTGGACTTTGACACCTTCAATATGATGCCGAAGGCCGCTTCCCATGCCAAGGCATACGCAGACTTCTTCCCTTGGGCGATCCAGGCGTACTCCGGATGGGCGAAGGATGTCCGCTCCGGCGCGTATCCCGAGGACAAGCATGGCTACCACATGGACGAGGCGGAGCTGGATAAGTTCATGACCGCGCTGGAAAACTTCTAATTGCCATTAGGGTGCCGCTGATAAAATCAATATAGGGGGATTTTGTCAGCATAGCCTTAAGGAATCCTCTCAAAAGGGATTGCCTCAGTTTGGTGACAGCCGCTGGGGCAATCCTCCTATGTCAGAAAGATTAACTATTAGAAGTCAACCTCCCAAATGAAGGATGGTGGTAAAAAGTCAGATGGTTCAAAAAGGGTATGGCAAAGCAGAGGTCCGGCAGGACCCCGAATAGCTATTGAGCGGAATCAAATCGCTGGGCAATAGGGCTGTCCGGATTTCTCCAGAGCAAAGATGAGCCGCGCTTTTCCATGTGGGGATAGCAGTTTTTGAGCTGCCCGGATTGGTAAGTAGATGGGGACATTCCAGCGTAAGCCAGCAGTTTGTCGGGGGAATCAACCCGGGAGAAGTCGCCAACCTCGGCCAGGATCATGGCGACCATGCGGTATCCGATCCCCGGAATGTAAGACCACACCTTCTGAGTTGAGGATGAAGCAGTCGTGCTTGTCTTTGGCCACGTCAATTCCTACGCAAATCATAGCAATGCCTCCAACGGTAAATTTGTGATGCTGCATTCACAGAACACTTTGCTTTTGTAGCCTTGTTCCACATAAACCGTCTGGCGGTATTTAACTGATCAACAAAACTGCAAAGGGCTGTGGTTGGAACCTTTCTGGAACCATCTTGTGGTAGGAGTGTGAAACCAATCCACAGCATCCCTTACAGTGTAGCAGAGCCCTTGGAGAGGGGCTTTAATAACTACTACTCTATAATACAAGGAAAATGATTATGACAGATTGCTTCGGATATAAAGGCAAGATATGTGTCGTGACCAGCGCATCCTCCGGAATGGGGGAAGCCGCCGCAAAAATTCTTGTGGAACTAGGGGCGGAGGTATATGCGCTGAACAGGCGGACCTGCACCATCCCAGGGGTGACGAGTATTCCCGCGGATATGGCAAACAAAGAGAGTATTGACGCCGCCTTTGCCAGGCTGCCGGAGAAAATCGACTACTTCTTTGGCGTAGCCGGTCTGTCCGGTCTGCTCACGGACTATATGACCACCTTTAATGTCAACTATACTGCCAATATGTATATCTGTGAGCGGTATTTGAAGGAACGGATGCCGGAGGGCGGAGCAATCGTGCTGGTAACTTCTACGGCAGGAGTCGCCTGGAAGGAAAACCTGGAGGAATGCGAGAAGGTTTTGGGCCTGCACACCTGGGAGGAAGTTCAGACTCGTATGCGGGAGATTATCCCGGAGGGAACACCGGCACAAATGGCATATATGTACTCCAAGCGTCTGGCGAACGCCTACGGCTGCCGTCTGGCCATCGAGTTGGCGGCGAAAAAGATCCGCGTGAATCTGCTTCTCCCCGGCAGCACAGATACCGGGATGAAGGATCAGTTTGCGGCAATGGCGGGCGGCTTGGAGAATATGATCAAATATGCCGGATGTGCCGGACGGTTGGCATCCAGCGAGGAGATGGGATGGCCCATCGTTTTCCTGAACAGTGAAATGGCTTCTTTTATCAGCGGTTTTGAAATGATTGTGGATTACTGCGACAACGCTATGAAAAAGCTGGGAATGAAGCCGGAGATGTGCGCGGGCCCGGCAATCATTGATGCGGAGACTCTCCAGAAGCTTCTGACACAGAGAAAATAGCTCTGCAATAAACTGTTGTGGATGATATAACGAATCAGGCTGAGGGTAGCACCGCTTTTCCTGTCAAGCAAACCATCCTGGAGCGGTACAAGGCGCTGGAGGCTTCCTGCGGCGGCGATATTCCCCCTGAGAGACTATATGAATTCCTTTCAGGTGAAAACGCCAGAATCATGAATCGCCTCAACACAGACGGCTCTCTGGATGATTCGACTATAGAATGCGGCGAAATCCTATGTTATTCCAAAGGATGGACAGGTGGATGACCTGAAGAAGAGCCTGATTCTGACCAGTGTAGCATATATGGTTCAGTTCGGCGGCAAATTGATCCTGCGGGAGCGTCAGCCTGAAATGAGATCCATCCTGATGGGCTTCTACGCTAAAAACGGGGTTCTGCGTCCAATGTCTGGAGAAAAACTGAGCCAAGACTATGACAAGAACCCCAAATGTTCAGACGAAGCAAAGGAGGATATCGAGTTCAGGACCCCGGCCTGGCCTTGATATACTCCGCGTTTCATATCAAAAAGGTCGGAAGGGGCAATTCTTCCGGCCCTTTTGAATCCAGCACAACAACTTTGCAAATTAGTTTGCAGAATTCGTTCTATCTCGCCTCATTTGTGGAGAAAAAATACAAACAAGCCGCTGTTCGTTGACACAAGGCACGATGCCGGATACAATAGAGCCATCCTAATCAAACACGCTGTCATCTGTTTGCAATTCATATGAAAGAAGGTTTTATTGGGATGAAAAAGTTTCAGGACAAATTTCCCGAAAATTTCCTGTGGGGCGGTGCGATTGCGGCAAATCAGGCGGAGGGCGCTTATCTGGAGGACGGCAAGGGCCTTGATATCAGCTGCGGCTTTCCGCACGGCATCAAGCACGATTACGACCCGGTGATTGATCCCAGCAAGTTCTATCCCACCCATGAAGCGGTTGACTTCTATCACCGCTATAAGGAAGATCTGGCGCTGATGGAGGAAATGAACTTCAAAGCATTCCGCACGTCCATCAACTGGTCCCGCATTTTCCCCAATGGCGACGACGAGCAGCCCAATGAGGCCGGATTGAAATTCTATGACGATCTTTTTGACGAAATGCGCAGGCGCGGCATGGAGCCGGTCGTGACATTGAGCCATTATGAAACGCCGGTCCATCTGGTGGAGAAATATGGCAGTTGGCGCAACCGCAAGCTCATCAACTTTTTCCTCCGCTACTGCGAAACAGTCTTTACCCGGTATCGCGGCAAGGTCAACTACTGGCTGACCTTTAACGAACTGAACAATATGCGTCGGATGCCCGGCGGCGCCGGCGGCATTTTCTTTGCGGAGGGTGAAAATAAGCAGCAGGTTGTCTATCAGGCCAGCCACCATATGTTTGTGGCCCATGCTCTGGCGGTGAAGCTGTGCCATGAGGTCTGCCCGGAGGCAAAAATCGGCTGTATGCTCTCCCTCAGCAACGTCTATCCCCATACCTGCCGCCCGGAAGATGTTTTTGAAACAATGGAGCTGCGCCGCCGTTCGCTGTTCTATGGCGATGTGATGATTCGCGGCCGCTATCCGAACTATATTGCTCGTGTATGGGAGGAAGAGGGCGTGAAGGTTGAGATGCTGCCGGGAGATGAGGAGATTATCCGCCAGCATACATCCGACTACCTCGGCTTCAGCTTCTACCGTACTTCTACCCATGAATATGGCCAGCCCTTCTATGGGGATACCGGCGGCGACCAGGGAACGCCCAACCCCTATCTCGAAACGACCCCCTGGGGCTGGCAGATCGACCCGGTGGGCCTGCGCTACACGCTCAATGAACTGTACGACCGTTACCAGATCCCTTTGTTTGTGGTGGAGAACGGCTTTGGTCAGGTGGATGAAATTTCTGAGGACGGGAAAATCCACGACGATTACCGTATCGACTATATTCGCCGTCATGTTCAGTCGCTGAAAGAAGCGATCAAGGATGGCGTTGAAATCATGGGGTATACTTATTGGGGACCCTTTGACATTGTTTCCGCCGGAACCGGCGAGATGAAGAAACGTTACGGCTTCGTCTACGTTGACCGCGACAACGAGGGCAAAGGCACTTTGGCCCGCAGCAAAAAGGATTCCTTCGAGTGGTACAAAAAGCTGTTGGCCACCAACGGCGAAGAACTGTAAGGGAGGATAGACGGATGGATTACGCACAGAGAGCGCTGGAGCTGCATACACAGCTGCAGGGCAAACTGGAAATCAAGTCCAGAATCGCATTGAAGGACAAGGAGGACCTGGCCTTGGCCTATACGCCGGGCGTTGCCCAGCCCTGCCTGGAAATCCAGAAGGACCCCAGCAAGAGCTACGAGCTGACCCGGCGCTGGAACACCGTGGCCGTGGTCACGGACTGTACCGCCGTGCTGGGCCTGGGCGATATTGGCCCGGAGGCCGGTATGCCCGTTATGGAGGGCAAGTGCATCCTGTTCAAAGAGTTCGGCGGCGTGGACGCCATCCCCCTCTGCGTCAGGAGCAAGGATGTGGATGAGATCGTACACACGGTCCAGCTACTGGCGGGGAGCTTCGGCGGCATCAACCTGGAGGACATCAGCTCCCCCCGCTGTTTTGAGATCGAGGAAAAGCTGAAAGCCGCCTGTGATATTCCCGTGTTCCATGATGACCAGCACGGCACTGCCGTTGTTGTGACTGCCGCCCTCATTAACGCGGTCAAGCTGACCGGCAAGAAAATGGAGGGCTTGAAGGTGATCCAGAACGGCCCCGGCGCGGCAGGGACCGCAATCATTAAAATGCTGCTGGGCCTTGGCATCAAGGATATTGTTGCCGTGGACAGCAAGGGGATTATCTACCCGGAGCGCGCCGCTGGTATGACGGAGCAGAAAAAGGCTCTGGCGCAAATTACCAATCCCCGGCATCTCACCGGCGATCTGAAAGCCGCTGTGGAGGGCGCGGATGTGTTTGTCGGCGCCAGCGTTCCCGGCTGCCTGACCAAAGAAATGATCCGGTCTATGAATGAGAAACCCATCATTTTTGCCTGTGCCAACCCCACCCCGGAGATCTACCCGGATGAGGCGATGGAGGCCGGAGCTGCCGTGGTCTGCACAGGCCGTAGCGACTATCCCAATCAGGTGAACAATGTGTTGGTGTTCCCCGGCCTGTTCCGGGGGGGCACTGGATGCCAGAGCCAGCAAAATTACGGAAAACATGAAGGTAGCCGCCGCCTATGCCATTGCCGGTATTATGGGTGCGGGGGAGATGGATGCCGGACATATCCTCCCGTCTATTTTTGATGAGCGCGTCCGGCCCACCGTGTCCGCCGCCGTTATGGAAGCTGCAAAAAAGGACGGCGTGAGCCGGTTATAATATGAAAAAGTTGATAAGGTTTTGCGATGTCATAGCAATGCTGCTGTGGACAATCGCAATCATCCTTCAACTGGTTTTGGCTTATAAAAATGGATGCTCCCCATTAAGCGCCGCCGTTATGATAGCAACGTCGGCTGCCTTGTTGGCGGCAGTAATCCGGGGCACAAAAAAAGGCTCATCGGTAGAAAGAGTGGGTGGTAAAAACTGAACAAGCCCATGGCAACACAGGGGAAACGACTATGATTAAATTGCGAAACAAAAATCATGGAAGAAGGCCCCCCAAGTGCGAGCCAAGAAGCTTGTTCAGACCATCATCGGAAGCGCCGGTGCGGAATCTGTCATCGCAAGGTGGCGCGGTACGACAAGGGGCGCGGACGTCGGCGTTGGCGCGCCCTGGACATAGGCGGAAGCAAAGTATGTATTGAGGCAGACGAGCCACGGGTACGCTGCCGGAAACGCGGTGCGTAGACCCGTTTCATGTGGTTTCCTGGGCCACAGACGCCCTGGATCAGGTGCGTCGGGAAGCCAGGTCTGAGGCTCGCCAGCAGGCCAAAACTCTGCCCAAGCGCAAGCCCGGTCGTCCGGCCAAGGGCGAGGCTGCTCCTGAAAAGAACCAGGCAAAATCAGTGAAGAATCTACGCTATGTCCTGCTCAAAAACCAGGAGCATCTCTCTGAAAATCAGCAAGCCCAGCTGCAATCAGAATCCCCGTGTTCCGCGAGCTGCGCAAGAAAATCAAACGCCACTTTGACGCCATTGTTGCTGCCGCCAGATTCAGGCTTTCTAATGCCCGCTCCGAGGCCATCAACAACAAAATCAAACGCATCATCCGTACCGCTTTTGGCTTTCGCAACGTAGATAATCTTCTCGCTATGGTTATGCTCTCCTGCTCCAATCTTCATCCCACTCTCCCTAACCGCTGACCCGCCCACTCTTTCTACCCAAGCCTCATAAAACAAAAGATATCAGGATAAAGCCTCCCCCAAAACCGCAAATCATAACAGGAGCAACCCGCCGGGGCCAGTACGCCTCCGGCGGGTTGTTTCAGACGTTTTCAGTCATAAATATCCGCTTTGTCACTGATGTTGTAAAAATAGTTCCGCTCAACCTTCCGTTGAGAAAAAAGATTCAGGTTATTTTTGTTCTTCTCATATTGCAACGCAAAAATCTGCCCATAGAGGCAATCCAGCAAAAACAGCATAGCGGTTCGGGACGAAAATGCCCCCATCTTGAACCGGCTCTCCCCGCTGGTGACGCGCAGAGTAACCGTGGCAAACTTGTCGTAGGGAAAGGCGTTTTCCGCCGCAGTAATCAACACAAAGGGAATTTTGCTGCTCATCAGTTCGTCGATCACATAATGGATATGACGGCTGTTGCAGTAGTGGGAGACGATCAGTGCGGCCTGGCTGATCCTTGCGGAGGATTGCAGGCATTTCGCTTCCTCAAGCCGTTCTGCGGCTCCATCGTCGAGTGCATCCCGATCCGAATGAGCTTGTAGTGGAAATCCTCCGCTAATATCTGTGACTCGCCCCGGCCATAGATATGAACAATGTCCGCCTTTGCCAGCAGCCGGGCAGCGTCCATCAGCGCCTGATAGTCCAGGTTGTCATAGGTCGTTTTAAGCGTCTGCGTAGTCAGATTAAAAAAGGTCTCCGCAATTTCCGGCCCGTCCGCCTTTTCAGCGATAGGCATATCCACATGAATCTGATGGTCGCTCATGACAAAGGTACTCAGTTCCGAAGCAAGCTTGATCTTAAATTCAGCAAAGCCTTTTGTGCCAAGTTTTTTACATAACCGGATAATAGAAGCCTGTGAAACGTAGCACTGCTCACTCAGCTCATCCAGCGATAGATTGATAACCACACGCGGATTTGCTTCGATAAAGTCCGCAATCTGCTGTTCCGTCGCAGTCAGTTTGATCCTTTCGAATAGCTGCTCAATAATCATAATAATTACCTCTCCACCCCATACACGTTGCTTCCGACAGCCTGATTATATACCAAAAGTCTACCGTTTTCTACAAAAAATGCAAATTTCTCAAAATTGAAAGTTGATTTGCAAAAGTGGATGCTAAAGCGGGAGAAATATGAAGAAAACTTCCAAAAGGCCCGAAAATCGTTGAACTGCGTTGGACTTTATCGTATAGTAAGACCGCAAACAGATGGCAGCGAAAACAAGTTCCTCTACGACAACACGACTATGACGAGATCGGGAAAGGGAAAGAATATGGAATACGCAAAAATCGCGGAAACCCTCGTTGAGTTGAGCGGTGGCGCGGGCAATATCAGCAGCGTTACCCATTGCTCTACGCGCCTGCGGCTGTTCATTCGGAACAAATCCAGCGTTAATCTGGAACAGATCAAGAAAACCAAGCCCGTCCTGGGCACCGTGTTCAGCGGCGATGAGCTGCAAATCGTTCTGAGAAAAAATCTGATCCCCATCTATAACGAGGTCAGTACCCTTCACAACAATGCGGGCGGTTCCGCACCAGCAGTAGCGGAGGACAAGGGACCAATGACTTTCAAGGAACGGATCAAGGATTTGGGTACGCGGCTCATTGGATTTGTTTCCGCCGCCGTGACCCCGCTGATTCCCGGTCTGGTCGCGGGCGGTATGCTGAAAGTGTTCCTTCTGCTGATCACACTGGCCTGGCCCGCCTTTGAGGAAATGCAGACCTATACGCTGCTCAGCATGGTCGCCAATATCCCGTTCTATTTTATGCCGATCTTCGTTGCCTACGGCGCGGCCAGGAAACTGGGAAGCACTCCGCTGTATGCCATGACGGTAGCCGCCTGTTTGGTTTATCCGAACTTTGTGGAACTTCTGAAAGGCGAGGACCCCGTCACAATTCTGAATATCCCGGTCATGGTGGTTACTTACAGCAGTACGCTTTTACCTGCCCTGCTGATCGGTGTGTGCGCCCACTATGTAGAAAAAATGCTGACAAAGATCATTCCCGGCATTATCCGCCCTGTGTTTGTCGGCATGTGTACGATTGCAATTACCTTTGTTCTTGGTATCACCATTCTTGGGCCTTTGGGCGATATGGCTGGCAGCTATGTTGTCAACATCTTCCTCTGGGCGAATGACCATATGGGACCGCTGGCGGTTGGCCTGCTGGCAGGCTGTATGCCGCTGCTGGTCATGACGGGTATGCACCACGCCGTTACACCCTTCATGGTTCAGGCGATTGCTGATCCTGGGTATGATATCATGTTCCGTCCCGCATATTTATTGCACAATATGGCGGAGGGCGGCGCCTGCCTGGGTGTGGCTCTGCGGGCGAAAAACAAAGCCTTTAAGAGCCAGTGCTTTGGCCTTGCGTTCGGCTGTGTCGTTGCTGGCGTTACAGAACCGGCTATTTATGGCGTCAATTTGAGGCTGAAGCGTCCTCTGATCGGTGTGATCTGCGGCGCGGCGGCAGGCGGCGTGGTTGCCCGCCTGATGGGTGCGACCGCATATGTGTATGGCTATTCCACCATCCTGGCCCTCCCGATTTTCCAGGACACGATTTTGGCAATGCTGATTGGCGTTATCGTTGCTATCGCGGTTGCCGCTGTTGTTACATTCCTGCTTAGATTTGATGAATCCATTGTTGTGGATGAGGAAGAGGAGGAGACTGCGGCGCTTCCTGTGTCTGGCACTGCCGCAGCAGCGCCCAAAGGGCCTTTTGAGGTGTACGCTCCCGTAGTTGGTACGGTACTGCCGCGTGAGCAAATTCCTGATGAAACCTTTGCGACTGGCGTTTTGGGCGATGGCGTTGGCATCGAACCGGAAACCGGCGTAGTTGTTGCTCCTTTTGACGGTGAGATATCTTCCACTACAGATACATTCCACGCCGTTGGCATAAGCGGTCCCGGCGGTATGGAACTGCTGATTCATGTCGGTGTTGATACGGTCAGTATGCAGGTGGAGGGATTCCAGCTGCTGGTAAAAGAGGGCGATAATGTCAAAAAGGGTCAGAGGCTGATTACATTTGATATCGCCAAGATCAAGGCCGCCGGGCATCCTGCTACAACCGCGGTGCTGGTGACGAACAGCGATGATTATGCGGCGCTGACAGTAAACGCCCGCGGCAGGGTATCGGCAGGTGATCAACTGATTACTGTCGAGTAGTGGATTAGCACCAGCAAAACAAGCTTTATAATCTACCACACGACGGAAAAAGAAAAAACATTATATAGACGGTAATACAGTCATACCTTTAGAGACGACTTTGAGAAATCAAGGTCGTCTCTTTTGGTCTTTATGGAGTAG
>Ga0137309_102318_pt1 | contig 11609 bp, 7 predicted proteins | sample NAcewiD2O_June_FD_97179 | JGI IMG/M metagenome (GOLD analysis project Ga0137309, IMG submission 97179) | Mouse cecal microbial communities from Vienna, Austria - N-Acetylneuraminic amended D2O_June | ecosystem: Host-associated > Mammals > Digestive system > Large intestine > Cecum | place...
CAGCAAAGCCAAGGAAGCATCCACCGGCCTGGTGGGAACCCTACGCATCGGCTACACCAAAGGCTATGAGCGGAGCAATCTCTCCGACCGCCTGCGGGCCTTTCACCGGGAATTCCCCAATATCCTGCTGACCTGCTACCGCTGCGACACGGACATGCTGGCAGCAGGACTCCTCAATGGAGAATACGACCTGATCTTTACCTGGGACAGCACCAATATCCGCCAGGAACCAGAGGTGGAGACCCGCCTGATAGAGCGCGCCCGTCTGGTAGCCGCCCTCTATGGCAGCCACCCCTTTGCCCAGCGTCCTGTGCTCCGCCGGGAGGAGCTTAAAAATGAGACCATTCTCTATATGACCCCCTCCAGCACCGGTGATTCCTTCGGCGATGCCTATTTCATGCAGCTCTATCAGCGGGCCGGCTACCAGCCCAACATCCTTCTGCGCTCCAGTGACACAGAGAGCATCCTGATCATGGTGGCCGCGGAGGAAGGCATCTCCATCCTTCCCTCCTACATTACCGACAAACTGGGCAATGCCGACAACCTGGTCTTCGTTCCCCTGGAAGGCCAGGAAGAGGCCGAAGAGATCATCGCGGCGTGGCGGAAGAACGAGATGAGCGGACCCTTAAGACAGTTTGTGGACAGGCTGTAGTGGCGCGTTACAATATACGTTACTATTCACGGGGGCATCTGTGAACCGTTATATTTTACAGTAACAGTTCAGATACCCCTTGAACTGTTACGGTATCTGCCCATGAGAATCGCTACGCGATGGGGCAGATGCCCTCCGGCCACTACGTTTTCGTACGGTCAGCGCAGCGAGTGCGCTGACCTGTCTGAACTGTTACATTTTACATCCATTCTGTCAGCCGCTGGCCAAAGTCTGCCTTTACACGGTCTGGATATTGGATCATAATGTTCATATAAATAACGGCCATATTGACAGAAATGCAGGAGGTGAGCACATGACAGAAAAAGAAATGCTGAAATTATCTGTTGAAGAATTTTCCCGGGTCCAGCGGTACATGCTTTTGTCAGAGAAAGACTCCGATGCATATAAAGCTATGAAAGAACGATATTATGAGCGGAAGGTTATATTGACGTTTTCCGGAATCAGTCTGACAAATCTTGACCATATTAATGAATAAGCGCAACAAAATGGGGCTGTGAAAAAAGTCGTTGTTTCCTGCCGGCAGTTCAGGGGGTATCTGAACTGCTGCGTTTCCTGCGGGAAAGCACCGGAATGCTGTGGCAAACCGTTGTTTTCAAAACCGCCGGACAGACTTTATCCACAGTCCCATTTATTTTACAGAAAACCTCCATGCGCCCGGCAGGGGATGCGCTGCCAATGACTGGCTGGCGCATTTGGCTCTACGCTCCGCTTCGGTCGTTGCTAAACGTGTGCCACTGGCACACAGCAACCCTGATTTAAATCGCCTTCGGCGATGGAGTTTTCGAAATAACAGTTCAGACACCACCCTGAACGGTTACTATATTTTACATTTATTCCGTCAGTCGCTGGCCAAAGTAAACTGATCTACCAGATTCTTAAGTCCTGCGGCCTCTGCGGACAGCTCCTGGCTGGCGGCGGCGCTTTCCTGGGCGGTGGCGCTGTTGTTCTGGATGACGCTGGAGATCTGGTTGATACCCTCGGTCACCTGCTCCACAGCCTCAGACTGTTCGCTGGATACGGAGGCGATCTTGTCGATGGAGCTGACTACAGTCTGCATCCGGTTGACAACCTCTGTCAGGGTATCTGCCGTATGTTTAGCGATCTCTGTACCGGTATGTACAGCGCTGGTGGAGTGCTCGATCAGGATCGCGGTACCCTTGGAGGCTTCCGCGGACTTGCTGGCCAGGTTGCGCACCTCATCGGCTACTACGGCAAAGCCCTTGCCGGCGCTGCCGGCCCTGGCAGCTTCTACAGCCGCATTGAGAGCGAGGATATTGGTCTGGAATGCGATATCTTCGATGGCCTTGATGATTTTTCCGATCTCGTCGGAGCTGTTCTGTATCTTCTCCATGGCGTCCATAAGCTCCTGCATCTGCTGGTTACATACAGAAGCGTCCTCCCCCACCTGGTGGCTCTGGGAACGGACCTCCATAGCTCCGTTGGCGGTATGCTTTACCTGATCAGAGATCTCGCTGACCCGCGCCGCCAGCTGTTCCACAGAGCTGGCCTGCTCTACAGATCCCTGGCTCAGATTCTGGGCGCTGGTAGATACCTGGCCGCTGACATCCGACACATGGTCTGCAGAAGTATTGATCTGGCGCATGGTATCACTGAGCTTCACCTTCAGATTCCGCATGGACAGCAGGATATTCTGGAACGTGCCTACATAGGCATCCCTGTGGGAAGACTGGATGTCCAGATTCTGATTGGCCATTTCATTCAGAAGATAGCCGATATCATTGATGATAATGCTTAAGCCCTGGACCAGCTCTGTGGTGGAAGCAGCCAGCATACCCGTCTCATCCCTGTTCCGGATATCTGGAACAGGTGACTCCAGGTCTCCCCGTACAAGCAGCTTCATACGTTCCGCACATGCCTTCATGGGTTTGCTTATGTGTTCGGCAAGCATCAGGGCCACCACGACAGATGCCAGGATCGAAGCAGCAATCACAGCCAAATTGATGGCAATCCCTTTATAGGTGGCAGCCAGATAATCCTGATGGGGCGCAGTCACAGCCAGACTCCAGCCGTCTGTGCCGTTTACCGGCGCGTAGGCAGCGAACATCAGGCCGTCCGGTCCTTTATAGCTGCCAAAGCCATTCTGCCCCTTGCGCATATTCTCGTGGATTCTGGCCAGGGCCTTCAGGGAAGAGTCGCTCTGGGCCTGGGTCTCGATATTCTGGACTGTGATGGTGTCCAGGGTCACATCCGCTATGGTAGAGCCGGACTTATTGATCATATAGGCTCTGCTGTTGTTGCTTACGCGTATGGCGGAAACGATATCGTTCAGAAAGGTTTCATGGGGAACGAAGTACACGACTCCCACGATTTCAGAGCCACGGATACCCTTGTCATAGAGGGGCGCCGCCACCATGATGGACAGCTCTCCGGTAATCTTGCTGACCAGCGGCTCCGACACATAGATATTGCCCGCCATGGCCTGCTTTACATATTCCCGGTCAGAGTAATCATTTCCGTCGAACAGGCTGATGCCGTCTGCCCCGATGATATTGCCCCTCTGGAAATTATGCATCTTAATACGCTGATCAATGATGGAACGCTTCTCATCCAGAGATACACTGCGGTCGGACAGCTGCGGGATACACCCGGTGTCCATGGCGACATTCTTATAAGCAGTCAGTTCCTGCTCAACCCTTCCGGCCGCCAGAGTGGCACTTTCGCTCATCATCTGTTTCACGATGGCGTTGGTGTTGGTGTAGTCCAGTGAGATACTGACTGTTCCTACCAGGATTAGTGCTGCAAGGACAGTCAGCATTAAACACATGGTGATTTTAGTGCGAATACTTTTCATCTCTTGGTATCCTCCAGTTTTGTGGCCGGAATAAGTCTGCGGCAGATTTGACGCAGACTATGCAGCCATTATTTATAAACATTATACGAGGGAGGATAAGCGGTTGTCAATATTTGGGATTGGAAATTATGAAATACTAACGGATTAGAGGTTACAGTTCACGGGGCGGGGAAAACTGGACAAAAACAGACGTCAAGCTCGCTTGCAAGACTGTTTTCGTCCAGTTTTCCACATCAGGCGGACGCCCGATGCTTCTTGTCCGGCGGAGCCGGACAAGAAGATGCCCCCCGTGAATAGTAACGATTAGAGTTATTGTCCGTGGGGGGTCCGGGGGGAGCTTCCTTCCAGAGCTGGTATCCGCCGGCCGAGAAAAACCATCTGGCCGAGAACAGCAGCTTAACCCGGATAAAACGAGAAAGCCCCATGGAAACTTTTGCCGTTTTGCGCCGGAAATTTCTGGTAATCGTCTACCAGTAACCCTTTTCTTGTTTGCGGCCGGGTTTTTCGGGGCAAAAGGCTTGGAAACGTAAAGTTTTTAAAGTATAATAAGGAAATGGAGTAACAGTTGTAAGATGTCGGCAGTACATTTATGAACCAGAGGAGGAGCCATCATGCAGATCCGGACCGCTGCAGAATCGGATGTGGCATATTTGCGGGAAATTTATAATTATGAAGTGGAACATGGTACAGCTACCTTTGACATTGATCCCAGATCCATGGAGGACCGGATGGTCTGGTTTCAGGAACACAATCAGGGGAATCATCCGCTGCTGGTGGCCGAGATGGATGGCCGGGCAGTGGGGTATGCTTCCTTGTCTGCCTACCGGAGCAAGGAGGCCTATGACGCGACGGTGGAGCTGTCCCTCTATGTAGATCCGGCCTACCGGCGCCGCGGCATTGCACGCCGCCTGATGGAGGCTATTCTGGCTGAGGCCCGTGCCCGCAATGACATTCATACGGTGATCTCAGTCATCACCAGGGGGAATGAGGCCAGTATCGCACTTCATGAGGAATTCGGCTTTGTATACAGCGGCGTGCTGAAAGAAGTGGGGATAAAATTCGGGAAGTATCTGGACGTTGTTAATTATCAGCTTCTTCTGGCCGGACACGGGTGAAATAGTAACAGGTCTGCGCACTGACTGCGCTGACCGCGCGAAAACGTAGTGGTCGGAGGGCATCTGCTCTATCGCGCAGCGGTTTTTAATGGGCAGATGCCGTAACAGTTCAAGGGGTATCTGAACTGTTACCCTTTAATAATTTTGAAAGAAATTTCCCTCCATGATCTTCTTGTAATAAGTCTGCCCCTTGTGCTAGAATAGACAGTATTCGACAATCCAGGCCAGCAGTAAAAGGAAGCGAGGAATACACATAATGTTTCTGCACAGATCATTTTTCAGAAGGAGCACTAACAACCCCCAGCCCGTCGGCTCCGTGTCAGACCAGACAGAAAAACACTTATGCATGGAAAAGCGGGTATGCAGCACCCTTTCTTATCCGGTTTTCCGCCCGTCTGCACAGTTATCATATTTTGCCCATGGTTTTCCGGCCATTCTGCTGGCTGTCGGCATGGCCGCTGCTCTGACCGGCTGCAGCACGCCGTCTCCGGTGGAGACAGAAGCTGAAACCACAATGCCGGAGATTATTCTGATGGAGGAGACTCTGCCATCCATTGCTGCTGACGAGACGGTCATGGCCCTGACTCCCGACGGCCCGGTTCTGCCATCCGTGGAAGGGGTGGAGGCGGAGTACACAGAGCCGATCCCCGATTATCTGAGGGTGGGTATGAAGCATCCGGTGGTGACCAGACTCCAGCAGCGGCTCATGGATCTGGGCTTTATGGACAATGATGAACCTACGGAGAACTACGGTGAAGTGACCCAGAACGCGGTCCGGATCTACCAGCGCCAGAACAAGCTGGCCCAGGACGGCATCGTAGGCCCGGAGACCCTTCAGGCCATACTTTCCCCAGATGCCAGATACTACGCGGCCCAGCATGGGGACCAGGGTGACGATATAAGCCGGATCCAGGTCCGTCTCTATGAGATGGGATATCTGGCCAGTGAGGATCTGGTTACCGGCAATTTCGGAGACAGCACAGAAGAAGCAGTCAAGAAGATGCAGAATGTCAATGGACTGGATGAAGACGGCAAGGTAGGCCGTAAGACCATGAATCTTCTCTACAGCGAGGAAGTCAAGCCCAACATGCTTACCTTCGGGGAGAAGAGTGATGTGGTTCTGGCTGCCCAGAAACGTTTAAAGCTTCTGGGATATATGACCTCCGAGCCGGACGGTAACTACGGCCTGGACACAGTGATGGCCGTCAAACAGTTCCAGTCCAAGAACGACCAGGTGGTAGACGGCTTTCTGGGCCCCTCTACCCGGATGGTGCTCAACAGTGATGAGGCAGTGCCCAATGGTCTTGGCCTGGGAGACAGCGGTGAGAGCATCCGAAAGGTTCAGGAAATGCTGGGCAAGCTGGGGTATTTAAATACTGCCAATGCCACCGGCTACTATGGGGAGATCACGGAAAATGCCGTAAAGCTTTTCCAGCGTACCAACAATCTGTCTGCCGACGGTCTGGTAGGTGCCCAGACCATGGCCATGCTCACCAGCGGCGATGCCAAGAAGGCACCCGCCAATGCTCCCCGCCAGAACAGCAGCAACAATAGTAACCGCAACCAGACCTCCGGCGGCAAATCCAGCGGCGGCAGCATCCCCAATACCGGAAATGCCAGCGGAAGTGCAGCCGCTCTCATCAGCGTAGCCAGCTCCAAGCTGGGCTGCCCCTACGTCTGGGGCGCCAAAGGCCCCAACTCCTTTGACTGTTCCGGTTTTGTCTACTGGTGCCTGAACCAGGTAGGCGTCCGCCAGAGCTATATCACCTCCTCCGGCTGGAGAAACGTAGGCAAATATACCCGCATCAGCAAATTCTCCGACCTCCGGGCGGGAGACATCATCGTAGTAAGCGGTCACGTGGGCATCGTAGCAGGGGGCGGCACTGTCATCGACGCATCCTCCAGCGGCGGCCGCGTCGTCCACCGGTCCTTAAGCTCCTGGTGGTCCAGGAACTTTATCTGCGGGTGGAGAATTTTCGGATAGAACAACAGCTGTTTTAGAGTGTGTCTGAAAATTCATTCCCGGCATCTGCACGCCCCACTTCGCGGTATATTTGGCCCAAATTCACTTAACGTAGCCCACTACGCCGCGTTCATTTGGGCCAAATCTCCCACAAAGTGGAGCGCACAGCTACCGGAAAGCAATTTTCAGACACACTCTAGGGCGTCTCACAAAGCGCAGGGCACAAATGCAAGAAAACAATTTTCGTTACAGTTCACGGGGCGGGGAAAACTGGACAAAAACAGACGTCAAGCCCGCTTGTAAGACTGTTTTTGTCCAGTTTTCCACATCGGGCGGACGCCCGATGCTTCTTGTCTGGCGTAGCCGGACAAGAAGATGCACCCCGTGAACAGTAACCAATTTTCAGAAATGCTCTGGCAGAATATAGAAAGAAGGGGAAGATCGTATGATATACACATTTGCAGCCATCAATGTAGGTTCTTTTGAGCTGGAAATGGGAATTTATGAGATATCGCCCAAGTTCGGTGTCAGGCGGATCGACCACGTACGACACATGATCGCCTTGGGGAAGGATACCTTCAATACCGGTAAGATCAGTTATCCGCAGGTGGAGGAGATCTGTCAGGTGCTGGAGGAATTCGGGCGGGTCATGAAGTCCTACCAGGTCGCTGACTACCGGGCCTGCGCCACCACAGCCATGCGGGAGGCCCAGAACAATAAGATCGTTCTGGACCAGATCCGGGTGCGGACGGGGATCCAGATCCACATCGTCAGCAACTCGGAGCAGCGTCTCACCAGCTACAAGGCCCTGGCCAGCCGGGACGCGGAGTTCCAGAAGATCATCCAGAGCGGTACTGCTGTTGTGGACATGGGCTTCGGGAGCCTGCAGGTGTCCTTGTTTGACAAGGATGCTCTTATGTCCACCCAGAATCTGCCCCTGGGCGTGCTGCGGCTGCGTCAGTCCATGTCCAGGCTCCGGGCCACGGCCCAGCAGGAGCAGAGCCTGATCCGGGAAACCATTGACAATGAGCTGGTGACCTACCGCAAGATCTATCTCAAGGATAAGGATGTCCAGAATCTGATCGGTATCGGGACACCGCTTCTGACCATGTATTACAAGATGGAGGGCATGACTGCCCAGAAAGACCGGGTGACCAGGGAGGAATTCGACAGATTTTTCAACCGGTTGTGTGCCATGAACTTAGATCAGATCGAGGAGACCTTTGATGTCAATGCTGAGTACGCCTCCCTGCTGTTTCCGGCCGCTGCTATCCTGGAGAGGATGTTTGAGCTGACCGGCGCCCAGATGCTGTGGGTTCCCGGCATTCGGATCGAGGACGGCATAGCGGCAGAGTACGCCCAGGAAAAAAAGCTCCTGAAATTTCATCATGATTTTGACAATGACATCATCGTCACCTCCCGCAACATGGCCAAACGGTACAAATGCCATATGTCCCACGTCCAGACCGTGGAGACGGAAGCTCTCCAGGTTTTTGACAGTCTGAAGAAATATCATGGCCTGGGGGATAGGGAACGTCTGCTGCTGCGGATCGCGGCAGTGCTTCATTCCTGCGGCAAGTTTGTCACCATGCGGGACGCTTCGGATCGGGCTTACAATATCATCATGGCCACAGAGATTATCGGTCTGTCCCACCTGGAGCGGGAGCTGGTGGCCAATGTGGTCCGTTACCAGATGCTTCCGTTCAAGTACAATGAGGTGGAGATCCACGAGGACGAGGTGGGAAGCTCGCGGCTGGCTACGCCGGAGAACCTGACCATGGTCATCGCCAAGCTGACTGCCATGCTGCGGTTGGCCAATTCCATGGACCGGGGGCATAAGGGGAAGCTTCTGGGATGTCGTATCGTTGTCAAGGACAAGCTGCTGGTGATCACCACAGATTATCCAGGGGATGTGATGCTGGAGAGTATTTCCATCCAGCAGAAGGGCGATTTCTTCGAGGAGATATTTGGCATCCGTCCGGTATTAAAACAGAAAAAGAAGGTATGATTATGGCAGAGACAGAGAACATTTATACCAATCCTAAAAATTACGTAAATAGGGAAATGAGTTGGCTGGAGTTTGACTACCGGATCCTGGGGGAGGCCAGGGACAAGCAGATCCCGCTGTTTGAGCGGTTGAAATTCCTAAGCATTACCGCATCCAATCTGGATGAGTTTTTCATGGTCCGGGTGGCGTCTCTGAAGGATCAGGTTCATGCCAGGTACAAGAAGCTGGACATTGCAGGTCTGAAACCGGAGGAGCAGCTGGAGATGATCGGCAGGAAAACCCATGATCTGGTGAGCCTGCAGTATTCTACCTACAACCGCTCCCTGCTTCCGGCCCTGGAGAGTCACGGACTTCTGGTGGTCAGCAGTCATGAGCAGCTGACGGAGGCGGAGGGCAGATACGTGGACAAATATTTCCAGGAGACGGTTTATCCGGTGCTGACGCCTATGGCGGTGGATTCATCCCGTCCTTTCCCTCTGGTCCGCAACAAATCCTTAAATATCGCAGCCCTGGTCCAGAAGAAGGACGAGAAGGAGGTGCTGGAGTTTGCCATGGTTCAGGTTCCCTCGGTGCTGCCCCGGATCGTGGAGCTGCCAGAGACCCGGGACGGCGTCCGCAGAGTCGTCCTCTTAGAGGAGATCATTGAGCGGAATATGAAGCAGCTTTTTCTTAATTATAATATCGTGGCGGCCCACCCCTTCCGGATCATGCGGAATGCGGACTTTACCCTGGATGAGGAGGAAGCCAGCGATCTTTTGGTAGAGATCAAGAAGCAGCTTAAGAAACGCCAGTGGGGAGAGGTCATCCGCCTGGAGGTGGAGGAGGGAGTGGACAAACACCTCTTGAAGATTCTCCGCAAGGAGATGGCTGTAGGCAGCGAGGACATCTATGTAATCAATGGCCCCCTGGACCTGACCTTCCTGATGAAGATGTACGGCATGGAGGGATTTGACGATCTTAAGGCTCCTTCCTATACACCCCGGCCGGTACCGGCTTTGATGAATGATGATGACATATTCACCAATATCCGGAATGGGGATATACTCCTGCACCATCCTTACCAGACCTTTGATCCGGTGGTGAATTTTGTCCGCATGGCGGCCAGGGATCCGGAAGTGCTGGCCATCAAGCAGACGCTGTACCGGGTCAGCGGCCATTCACCTATAGTGGCGGCTCTGGCGGAAGCGGCAGAGAGCGGCAAGCAGGTCTCCGTTCTGGTAGAACTGAAGGCGCGGTTTGATGAGGAGAACAATATCAACTGGGCCAAGAAGCTGGAGCAGGCCGGGTGCCACGTGATCTATGGCCTCATGGGTCTTAAGACCCACTGCAAGATCACCCTGGTGGTGCGCCGGGAGGAGGACGGCATCCGCCGCTACGTCCATCTGGGCACCGGCAACTACAATGATTCTACAGCCAGACTTTACACGGACTGCGGCCTGATGACCTGCGATCCCAAGATCGGAGAGGATGCCACGGCTGTATTCAATATGCTTTCCGGCTATTCGGAGCCGCCGACGTGGAATAAGCTGTCTCTGGCTCCATTGTGGCTGCGGAGCAAGTTTGTGAAAATGATCCGGCGTGAGACGGCCCATGCCCGGAAGGGCCGGCCTGCCCGTATTATGGCCAAGATGAATTCCCTTTGTGATAAGGAGATTATCGCGGAGCTTTACGAGGCGTCCTGCGCCGGAGTGGAGATCCAGCTGGTGGTCCGGGGCATCTGCTGCCTGAAGGCTGGGATTTTGGGATTAAGTGAGCATATCTCGGTTCATTCCATTGTGGGGAATTATCTGGAGCACGCCAGGATCTTCTATTTTGAAAATGACGGCAGTCCGGAGGTCTATATGGGAAGCGCCGACTGGATGCCCAGGAATCTGGACAAGCGGGTGGAGATCCTTTTCCCGGTGGAGGATCCCCAGCTTAAAGAAAAGGTGATCCATATTCTCCGGGTTCAGCTGGAGGACAATGTCAAGGCCCACATCCTGCAGCCTGACGGTACCTACGAAAAGCCCGACAAGCGGGGCAAGGTGCTGGTCATGGCCCAGAAGCAGTTCTGTGAGGAAGCGGCAGCCATGGCACGGCGGCAGGTAGAGGAGACGGATGTGCATAAGACCAGAGTATTTGTGCCGGAGGAGGCATAAGATAAGGAGGAAACAGCATGTTATTTGTAGAATATCCCAAATGTTCCACCTGCCAGAAGGCAAAGAAGTGGCTGGATGCCCGCCAGGTCACCTATGAGGACCGGCATATCAAGGAAAAGAATCCTTCTGCCGGAGAACTGAAAAAGTGGCATGCTGCCAGCGGCCTGCCGCTGAAACGCTTCTTCAATACAAGTGGAATGCTCTACAAAGAAAAGGGGCTTAAGGATCTGCTTCCTACCATGAGCGAGGAGGAGCAGTATCAGCTCCTGGCTACTGACGGGATGCTGGTGAAGCGTCCTATCCTGGTGGGGGACGGATATGTGCTGGTCGGGTTTAAGGAGAAGGAATGGGAGGAGCGGCTGGGGAAGCAGCCGTGACGGTCTCATCTAAGAATGGGAGCCTCCCCTGAACTGTTATGTAATGACTTTTGTCAATACCTAAATTTAGCAACCAGCAAACTTTTTTAAATCGTAGACTGTTTCAGTACTGAGGGAATCAGGAAAAAGCTGCAGCCGTTCATTTGCCCGGTCCGCATAGGCAATGGTTTCCGTGCTGCTGCCGCTCTGACGGGCCTTAAGGGCTTTGGACTTGTATCCCACCCGGCCGCGCCCGTACCCCTGGGCTGCCTCCACCAGCAGTCTCTGGATGTGGGCATTCCCCGCACGGGTGATCCCGGTCCTGTGGCGGCTTTCCCCGCTGGAGCGCTCCCCTGGTGTAATACCGAGGCAGGAGGCATACTGCTCTGCCGATGCAAACCTGCGGAAATCACCGGTTTCAACCACAACGGCCAGGGCAGTACAGGTCCGGATCCCCATCAGGCACTGGGCAAGCTTTCTGGCATCCCGTTTGTCCGTCTTGATTTCCCCGGTCCTGAAGCTGGGGACCGTGGAAGGTGCGGGG
>Ga0137309_102322_pt1 | contig 11599 bp, 9 predicted proteins | sample NAcewiD2O_June_FD_97179 | JGI IMG/M metagenome (GOLD analysis project Ga0137309, IMG submission 97179) | Mouse cecal microbial communities from Vienna, Austria - N-Acetylneuraminic amended D2O_June | ecosystem: Host-associated > Mammals > Digestive system > Large intestine > Cecum | place...
GCCCGCTCCCCTGCCGTGATTTCCGCAAGGATACGGGCGGCGGTCCTTTCCTCTTTCGCCACTGCCTTCTCCTTTTCCCTTATACGTGCTATCTCGCTACGGTAATGTTCCTTAAATTCCGCAAGCTGCCCTGCCGTGTACCCTTCCTTTGCAATCCTTTCCGACAGTTCCGCATACTTCCCATGCTCTTTCTCAAACAGGGCTTCCCCACGCTGGTAACAGTTTTCACACTCCAAAAGCGCCTCCATCTGTGCCGCAATGTCAAAGAGCGGCTTCATCCTTGCACGTTCCTTGAATATCCGGCTTTTTTCCCTTGAAGTTTCTTTCTTCCAGTCTGCCATCTGCAAATGCAGCTCTTTTATTGCATCTGCCGTCTGCCCTTTATCCCCGGTCACGTTATGCCTTACAAGGAACAGGTAATCTTCCTGTAACTTCTGCATCTTCCTGATGTCGTCACGGTACTGCCATGCCCTGCTGTACGGACGCTTTTTTAAAAGCCCTGTTTTGTAAAGCCTTGCAAAATAGCGTTTCTGTATGCCGGACATTTTCGCCCTTTTATAGCGTCTTACCCGGCACCGCACAATCCTTGTTTCCTGCACCTCCTGTATCTTTTTATAGGAAGAAAGGCTCTCCTGTTCAATCCGTTCCCGTATGCGCTCCTCCGTGTAGTTCTCCCCAAGCGATTTACACCGCCTGAACCTGCTCATGCCCATAGGCTTGATTGCAAGGTATTTACCCTCTGTACGGTATGCGTTCTTTATCCCATAACCCATACCGGAAAGGACGGATAAAAAGGACTCATAGGTTGCCGACTGTAGGACTGCCGCATCAATGTCACGTTTTATCATGTCCGCCCACACAAATTTACCATCACGGAAATCGTTCCATTCCTTGTAATTTTCGGATTTCTTTGCCCTGTCCTCCGATATTTCAATCGTGGAAAGCCCGTATTCTTCGCACAGGCGGTTCGTAATCGGCTGTATCTCCTTTGCCCAGTCCCCTTTTTTATAACGGTACTTCCTGCCGTCCCGGAAACTTACGCTGTTAAAGATGATGTGACCGTGGATATGGTCTGTGTTGTCATGCACCGCATACAGGGCTTCATAATCTTTTCCGAGATACTCCTTTGCAAACTTCCCAATCACTTCAAAGGCAGTATCCGCATCCACTTCCCCCTCAACAAAGGATATGATCAGGTGGTAGCCCTGCCTTTGGTCCGTCTTTCCAAACTGTTCCTTTGTCTGCCGCATCTGTTCATATACCTGTTCCTGCTGGCAGTTAAGGGAACCCACGAGCCGTCCGCCGCACGTTTTCTCCGGCACAGTGATATAGTCGAGCGCCTGTTTCAAGTGTTTCCCTGCATATCCTGAACCACAGTCCCCGATATAAAGTATCTTGCTGATTGCCAACCGTCCCTGCCCCCTTTACATTGCCCTTCCCCTGTCATGTTTTTTATCCTGTTCCATGACATACTCCTGAAGCTCATGTGTACAGGGCGTGTATTCCTTCATCGTTTCAAGGCAGAAGAAAATATCCGCTTTCTTATCCGTGGACGCAGCATAGAACCCTTCATAGGAATATGGGTGTTTTTGCTTTCCGTCATAATCCGCTTCCATCATGCCAAGTTCATCGTCACGTCTCAGCCGCCTTGTCTTTTCAAAAAAGTCCCCGTCCTTTTCCGTGAACTGGCGTACAGGCTTGAAATGACAGCCCTGATAGGGAAAATAGCCGTTCTTACGCAGGCGTTCTTCCTGTGCCGCCGTCAGTGTTTCCGTCAAATGGTTCCCCCCTTTCCTTACATGCTGCCTATCCTGTCCGCCGCCTCCCTCACGGTCATATTGAGTTTTTTCATATAGGCGCTCAAAAGCTCCCTGTCCTCTGTACGGTACAGCTTTGAATTATAGTTCCTTGTAATCTGGTTGATGTTGTTCCCGATTGCGTTGACCTCATTGATCAGTTCTTTCAGGAGGATACGGATTTCAGGGTAATCGTTGGGCTTCTGCGACAGCAGCAGCCGGATATACTCTGATTCTCTCATGCCGCTTTCCTGTGCCTGTTTTTTCAGCCTGTCCGCTTCCTGCTGCGTCAGACGGAAAGGCTTGATGATGTCCTTTTTTTCTGCTGCCATCTACCGTGACCTCCCTCCGTCCTTCTTTAATGCAGGGGAAACATCCGGGAGCAGGTCCTCCCCCGCTTTTATCTGGTCTGTCATTTTCCTGACAGCGGCATCAATCCCGCCCTCCCTGCTTATATCCGCAATCAGCTCCTCAGCAAGCGTCACCGCAAGCGCATCAAGTTCTTTTCCGTACCTTGTGCGGTCAAACATCTTATCCAGAATTTCTTCATCTTTCCGCAGGGTGTCAAGATAGTTTTTCTTATCTGTATAATCATCATCTCCCGGATCTAACACTGCCGTTTCTGCCTCCTGCAGCAGCTCATAATTCCATTCCGCAGCTATATTGACCGCATCTTCTATATCATATGGTTCCCAATGCACTTTCCCCTGCTCCCAGCACAAATCGCCCCGGAACATCTTTCCGTCAATGTGTCCCAGGCAGTAATCATGCCCTTCCATATAGCCGATCAGTTTCTGCCCTTCTTCCTCCGTTATTGAAATTTCCCCTGCAACAAACTCCGCAAGTTCTTTCCCATCCTTAAAATCTTCCGGCTCCTGCCCTCCTATTACCTGTGAAAGATACATCTGCCCGCCCGTATAGCTGAAATCCTCATATCCGAATTGCAGGGCTTTTTCGTTTCCCAGTTCCATCGTTTCCGTAAAAAGAACCGCTCCAAAATAATTTACCCTGACGCTTTCCTCCACGGACACCGGGAACCCGTCGTCATCGCCATGCCGCAGCTCATAACAGTGCATCCCTTCCGGCACTGTTTCCTTATCCACACGCAGCTCCGTGAAATATCCTGTCCGCCCCAGTAATTCTACTTCCTCAAGCACCTCTTTCTGCACGTCCACGGTTTCCATCTGCAACCACCTCCTTATCTGTATATAATAAAGCCCATGATTTCTGCCCCCGCTCAAATTCCGATAGGAATTTGCCAGATACGCACTTTGTAATACAAGTGCCTCTGGTTAGGGGACTGCCCCTAAAACCCCGCTGATACATATAGTGAACTTAAAATATGATAGAATATTTTTATTTTGATTGCACTTTCTGCAATCATTTTCCTGTTCTGATAGCACTTTTTAAGTTCATTTTTGGGAGGGCAGCCACGCCGCTTTTTCTGCCGTTTTTCAATGATAGTGCTTTTTGCAATCACTTTTACAGAATGATTGCACTTTTTAAGTTCTTTTTCCATGAATGAACTCACTTTTTGCAATCAGGCAGATTACCGTGCCATTTCCCGTTTTGGCGTGGCTGCTATGAGACATTTTTTTGCTTCCTGCAGCCACTGGTTGTAATCCTTGAACGGCTTCGGCGGCGGGCAGTTCTCCACCTCATAATCCAGTCCGTAGTATTTTTCCATGAGCGCATCCGCCGCTTTCCTGCCCGGTTCGTCATTGTCAAGACAGAAAGAAATCTTCCTGACTTTCGGGTGTTCCTCTAAAAATGTGGCAAGCGGCGCATCGGAAAGCATCCCAAGCGCCAGCTTGTTTGTCTCATAATCCCCACGGATTTCCACATAACTCATCAGGTCTATTGCCGCCTCAAATACCATGACCTCATCGCTGTTCCCATACCAGATATTGAACCCGTAATTCTTGTCATTGCCTGCCACGTCGCACTTAAAGGCTTTCCCGTCCCGGTCAAACACTCCCCTCATGCTTGCAAAGCGTGTTTTCCCCTGCACGTCATTCCCCTTAAAGACAATGTTGTGGTGGCTCTTTTCTTCATAGATCAGTCCGCAGCTTACAAAATAATCCACTGTATGCCTGTCAAGCGCCCTGTCCCCTGTCAGGTACGAATAAAGACAGTCATTGTTCTTTGAACGGGCGGGAAGTACGAAAGGCTTTTTCTTTTCTTCCGTGGAATGCTTTTTTTCCACATACACATTGGCACTCTTTTTGTCCCAGTCCCCGTCCCTCCGGTATCCTGAAAAATCAAGCAGCCAGAAAACAGCGTCCTTGACTTCCATGCCCGCAAAGACACGCAGGAAATCTATCTGCGAACCGCCGTTGTTTCCCCTTTCATGTTCCCTTGACCACCGGAACCAGTTCGTGCGGTTGTAAATCCGTATCGAATCCATTTCTTTCAGGGTGTGGTATCTGCCTATCTTTTTCACAGTGTAGCCGAGGCTTGCCGCTACCGCTGTCAGGTCAACGCTCTTTGCAATCGCAAGTTCCTCTGCCGTAAAACTTCTTCTTTCTTCCATCGCCTCACCTTGCTTTCCCTTTTTCCGCTACCATTGCCGTTTTCCCAAAATCCAGTGATTTATAGTCTGTAGAGAGATAAATTTTCGGGTGTTCCAGCAGCCCTTTTTCATTAAAGCTGAAATATTGGCTGTTGTCGCCTCCTACGATCACATGGTCATGCAGCGTAATCCCCATCAGGTCCGTCAGTTTCAGCATCCGGTCTGTAATCATGGTATCCTGTTTGGAGGGGGTAAGGCTACCGCTCGGATGGTTATGGACTAGGATCATCTTCGCCGCATTGGAAAGGATGCTTGCCTTAAACAGCTCCCTCGGCTCTGCAATGGTCTGATCGACTGCCCCCATGCTTACAATGCTGCAATTAATAGGGCTTCCATCCGATTTCAGGTTAATGATGCACAGCACCTCCCTGTCCATTTCACATAAAAAATCCCCCACTACTTTTACGGCATCCTGGGGAGTTGTGATCTTATGGTCTGAAAACAGCGGCGCATCCTTTACCAGCCTTACCGATACGACTTCCAGTTTAAAGGGTTCCTGTTCCTGCATCTGCTTTCTCCCCTCCCGGCTCAATACGGATAATAAATTCCCCCTCCTGCCGCTGCACCAGTTCCATAAGTTCCTTTACAGTCAGTTCTTTTGGTGTTTCTTCCATAAATATCCGCTAAACCTCCTATCTGGACTGCTTCGCTTCATAAATGTGTCCCTGTTCTGCCACAACTCCGTCCAGCCTTTTGTTTGGCGTGTCAGTTGCAAGCGTAATCTTCCGCAGGTCTTTGTCATAGTGGTACACCTGATTAGAAAGTCTCTCTCCCAGTTCCACCTGATCCATGTTTATTTCCGCAACCATCTGTGCCAGTTGCTCCGGTTCACCCATATTTACAGACACAGCGATCACCTCATGCACGGAAGAAGGCATCACATACAGGTCACTTCCCACTTTTTCTGCCAGTTTGTGCAGCTTATCCTCATAAAGCATGGAAGCCGCACCGCTGATTTTACACTCATTTGAGATAACCCACATGGTCTGTTCCGGTTCCATTTCTCCAATCATAAGGTCTGCCATTGATGGCGGCATACCGTCAGCAATAAACATTTCCCTCATTACCTCATTCATGGATTTTACTGTGGGCGGCAGGATACGCCTTGTGTTTTCCGCAGCAGCCTTAAACAACTGTTCCTCTCCCATTCCAAGCTCCTTTGCCAGATTGTTGTTGATCATGGTGCTTGAAAATCCCTTCTCATCCATGCTTACTACCCATCGGTAAATAATGGACAGGTCCTGAAACTCCCTGTGCGGCATTTTCTGTAACATATCTTCATTCTGTATGGTATTTACAAGCTGGAATATGATATTGTCCTTTGCCGCCTGCAAATCCAGCGGCGGCAGCACTGTCTGCTGAAATGCCTTATCCATTGCCTCTGCCGCATTCTGCATAGTTTCCTGCAAATCCCCTGTCCTTAAATACTCCTTATACATATCACTGATGTATATGGTTGGTGAAATACTGCCCCCACCCTCCAAACGAAGGCTCAATCCATCCATTTTACGGTTGATTTTCTCCACGGAGTCAACCCGCATCTCCGAGTCCTGATACTTCTCCGGCATATAATCCAGTAAATTTTCTTTTACAACTTCCTTGAAAACCTCATAATCCATCATAAATTCCATTCCTCCAATCAAAAGCGTGGTACATGCCTATGCCCCGCATTATTTTTCAATTCCATTCATGAACCCGAACTTCTTTTCAATATATTCCGTTTCAGACAACTGCCCTTCCAGAGCCATATTGTATTCCGACATAAAAACCTGTATTTCTTCCAGAACTGCATCTGTCAGGGACAGCGGATAGTCTGACGACGGAAGGATATACGCCCAGCACAGTTGAAAGACAATATCCTCATGCGGCATTTCCGCATCCCACATCAACACTTTTGGATTTACGCCCAAAGCCTCTGCAATACAACGGTTACGGTCCGGTTTTGGTGTACGGGTTCCATTTTCATACTGTGCAATGAACAGGTGTCCGTTCTTCCCAAAATTGCAGGCATTTCCAAGCTCCTTCTGCGTCATCTGCCGGAATGTGCGTATAAATTTCAGCCTGTCTCCATAAGTCATGTTTCTTCACCTCACTCTGCACTTTTTATTGCAGATAATAAGCCGGGGATTTCTCCTCGGCTTATCCATCTGTTCTGTTTCTATGCTTCTGCGCCGTCCCCGTCTTTTCTCTTTTTCCAGAAAAGAGCTGCAAGTCCGGCAGCAACAGCCGCAAGCCCGAACCCTGCAAATACCCACGGGTTCATGTTGTCCCCGGTCTGCGGGAGTTTCGGTTCCGTAGGCTTGTTTGTCACTTCAAGGGTGTACAGGGCCACTTTTGTCTTTCCGTCCTTGTATTCAAACTTCACTTCCTTTGGCGTGGAATCAAGGAGATACCCTTCCGGTGCTTCCACTTCCACTACGGTATAAGTGACTGCCTCCTCATACTTGCCGTCCTTAAATGCTGCAATCGGAAGTTCGCCGCTCTCTGCATGACCGTCCTTGTCCGTGGTAAGTGTCTCGATCACTTTCCCGTCCGTGTCACGGATTTCAAATTTTGCGCCTGCAAGCGCTTTTCCGTCCTCTGACTTCTTGCTGATGATGATCTTTCCAACTGCCGCTTCGTCCTTCATTGCTACTTTCTGGATTTCATCAGTCTCCTTCACCTCAAACTCAATATCCTGTGCAATTACATATCCGAATGGCGCTGTCTCTTCACGGAGAATATATTTTCCTGCAGGCAGCTTCTCGATCATGTGCGGCTCTTTGCCGGAAGTCCACTTCTCAACCAGATTGCCGTCTGCATCAATGACGGAAAGGACAGCGCCTTCAAGCTCATTGTCGCCCGTGATGTCAGTCTTTGAAATCTGCACCTTGATCGGCTTGTTTTCAAATTCTGCCTCAAATTCGATTACTTCCTTATCATCGCCCTGATATGACGCATCCACATCAAATACCTTATCGGACTTCACATATCCCTTTGGCGCTGTCAGCTCCTGCACATAATACTTCCCAAGCGGGAGGTCAGATACAAAGGTCAGCTTTCCGTCCTTTCCGGTCACGCCACGCTCAATTTCAGTTCCGGCTTTTACAACTACTTCGCCATCCCTGTTCACGATGTCCTCTTTCGCAAACAGTCCGAATACAGCCCCCTCAAGGACTTCTTTCGTGCCTGCCTCTTTCTTTACCACGGTGATCTGCACTTTCTGTCTCTCATTGCTGATGTTCATTCCTGCATAAACCACTGCTGTTTCCTGATCGATATAGGAAAGGTCTGCTTCGATTGGTGTATCATCCAGAACGAACCCTTCCAAAGTCTTTGTCTCCACAAGGTAATATTTCCCAAGCGGTAAACTGTCAATGCTTGCATAGCCTTTCTCGTCAGTGACGATGGTTGCCACAAGCTCGTCCGCCTCATAATAGATTGTATCAAGACCGTCCGGGCTTACAATGTCCTCTGCTGCATAAACTTCAAATTCAACACCTGCAAGGCTGTCCTTGAAATAGTTGAAAATGAAATCATACCAGTGTCCTTTCATAAGGGTAGTGTCCGTTACAAATTCGCCGTCCTTGTTGATGATGATTGCGCCTGTTGGAACTTCGTCTTTCATGACTGCACTCTGAATGTCAGCGGTATCTTCCACCGTAAACTGGATTTCCTCTGCTTTCAGGTAGCCGTAAGGCGCAAATTCCTCACGGAGCGTATAAGTCTCCCCTGCCACAAGTCTCTTGATCACATGAGCCTCTCCTGCCACCGAAGTCCATCTGTCAACCTCATTGCCGTCCTTGTCAATGACTGTAAGCATTGCGCCGGAAAGCTCTGCGCCGCTTGCAATGTCCTCCTTAGTGAACTCAAAGGTTGTAGGTTCATTCAGAAATTCGCTGCTGTATTCTGCAACTGATTCATGCTGTCCCTGATACTCTGTCTCAAAAGTGATTACTTCCCCACTGGAAACGTAGCCTTTGGGCGCTGCCAGTTCCTTTGCCTCATAAACTGCAAACGGGTAATCCTTCCCAAAAGCGATCCTGCCGTTTTCATCAGATACGGCAGTTTCAAGAAGTGTTCCTGCCCACACGATCACTTCCCCGTCAATGTTTTCAATATCCTCTGCGGCAAACAGACCGAACACTGCACCTGCAACCGGGGTATCTTCCTCTGCATCTTTCTTAAATACTGACATATCCAGTTTCTGTCTGTCATTGATAAATGTCACGCTTTCATAGATTACCGGGGTTTTATCGTCCACATAAACGAATGTTACAAGCTGCTCTTCCCCGTTCAGCACATATCCATAAGGCGCTTCTGTTTCCACCACACGGTACTGTCCGAGCGGAAGCCCTGAAATGCTGGCTTTCCCATTTTCCCCGGTTGTAAGCGTTGCAACAAGATCGCCCTTGCTGTAATATCTTGTCCTGTTACCGTCCCCGTCTGTCTGCATGTCAGCAGTATAAATATCTTCTGCGGCATAGACCTCAAATTTTGCCCCTGCAAGGGAGCCTTCCCTGTAAACGAACTCCTTTTCTTCAGAATCAGCAAACAAGCCGCCCTTGTAGCCGTCAAGGATTTCGCCTTTCTTCTCCACTGTCAGTTCCCCGACAACAGGTTCGTCCTCATATTCCACGGTAATGATTGCATCATAAGTGTCCGGATCAGTCTCATAGAACGTATCGGAATCAACCGCCACTTCCACATAATTTGTGTTCAGCACATACCCGTAAGGCGCTTTCACTTCCTCAATGCGGTAATTCCCAATCTTCAATACGTCAGGCAGGATCAAGTCGCCATCTTCGTCCGTGAAGAAAGAAGTGTGTGTAACCTTTGACGGATAAGTTGTAACCATCTTGACATATTCGTTTTTGTCAAGGTTGAAAATCTTAAACTCTGTATTAGGGATAAGGACTGTCTGCTTTGTGTCAGCGTCCTTCTTGATCACACGCAGCTTTGCGGTAAATTCACGGTCAATGAATACACGCCATACCTGCGGCTCTGCCGGGTGGTTCTCCACAATCCTTACTTCAAAAGGTCTTACCGTCTGCATGTTATGCGGTGTGACTGTCTCAACTACCACATAAGTCCCATAAGGGATTGGCTGTGTCACGATATGCCCCTTTGCATCCGTGAAAAGGGTAGTCTCACCCTTGCTGCCGATTTCAACAGGTTTTGCGCTGTCAAAATCATAATTTCCATCTTCCAGTACGGATAAGGAAGATTTCAGGTATGCGGTAAAGCCTGCGCCGGATAATACAGGCGCTTCAGTGTCGTCCCCGTTGTCGGATACCTTGATAAGCTGGAACGGCTGCTTGATGACCTGCTCCGGCGATGTTGTGCTTCTTGACACTTCCGCTACCAGATCGCCCTCATAATCGCAGATAACATCGTGTTCCTCTTCATCAAGGAGATACCCCTCTGACGGTGTGATTTCCTTTACATAATAGTTGCCGAGATAAAGGTTCTTTACCTCTGCATTGCCGCCCTCGTCCGTTGTCATTGTCGCAACAAGGTCCCCTGCATGGAAGATAATGCCTGTTGCACCGTCCGGGTGTGCAATATCGTCACGGGCATACAGACCATAGACTGCGCCCTCCAGTTTTGCGTCTCCCTGCGGAACGGCTTTTCCTGTCTCCTTATCCTCCTTGTAGATATGGATTTTTGCCGTTGTCCTGTCATTTGCAAAGGTGTGGGTAAATGCTGCCTTTGCGGTTGTTTCCGGCAGGTAGTTGAACGTAAAGCTGTATACGTCAGAACTGTTCCTGTAATATGCGTAAGGAGCCTGTGTCTCTGAAATATAGTAGCTGTTTGCAATCGGAAGGTCTACCGTGTAAGCGGCGCTGCCGTCCTCCCCTGTTGTAACGGTCTGTAATGCAGTCCCCTTTGTCACAATGACCTGTCCTGCATAGTTCTTGATGTCATTTCCCGCATAAAGCGTATACTGTCCGCCGTCCAGCGGGTTTGTTGTCTCGGAATCTTTCTTTGTAACGGAAACTTCCGCCTTCTGTCTGGCATTCAGGACCGTTGTTGCCTCATACTGCACTTCCACCGTCTGATCCTTATACTCAATCTTCACTGTATGCGGCTCTGTATTGATGGTATATCCGTCAATGCTCTTTGTCTCTGTTACGATATAGGTTCCAAGATGAAGGTCTGTAAGAACCACCTGCCCGTCACTTCCTGCCACAAGGTTTTCAGCGATCACATCCCCTTTGCTGTAGACCTTTGTGCCGTCAGCCTTGTAAATGTCTGCGCCTGCTGTCACTTTGAAAACAGCACCCGGCAGTTTCTTTTTCTCATAAGTGAAATTGCTGCCATTCCATCCGGTCAGGACTTCCCCTTCTTTATAAATGGTAATCGCCCCAAGCTGCTCTTTGTCTGTTGCACTGATCCCGGTTGTCTGCCCTGCCCTTACGGTCAGTGTGTGGACTTTACCGCTGAGTACATATCCCTTCGGGGCGGTAATTTCCTTTACATAGTAGGTTCCTGCCACAAGTGCATTGGATTTTGCATAACCATTGGAATCCGTAGTCATGGTGTCTACCCTGTTGCTGCATCCGCTGTCGGAATAAATCCCGTATACGGCTCCTGCCAGCTTCACGCCGCTGGACTCATCGGTCTTTATGATCTCCCCGTAGCCGATGTTTTCCGTCTTTACCTTAAAATAGGCATGGATAGGATCGGCGCTCGGTCTTTCCGAAACAAACTCCTGATAGTTTGCCTTTTCCGTAAGCCAGAACACACAGCTTGAAGTAGTCTCTACCTCTCCTGCCGTGGAGTTCATGGTTGCCATTGTTGCCGCCGTGTTTACTTCCTTACTGGAAATGGTAACGCTGTTCCCGTTCTTTTCCACCGTGTACCCGCTCAGTGAAATGTCAAAACTGGAAAGTACGCCATTGCTGTCAGTAAGGGTTTTCTCAAAACGCTGGTTTGCTTCATTCCATTTCAGCTCATAAGTCTCCGCACCGCTCTGTGTCCTGCTTGCAAAACTCGGTCTTGTGGCATTATAAGACTTGCTAATGTTGTTTTTCAGGCTTGTATAATAATCGTAAGACGATGACGGGTTTGGAGCCGTATCGCACAGCTTCCTTGCCGCTGAATCCCCGCTGCCTGTGCCGAACAGGTTCCCTACGATCACCCACACCATTGCCTGTGTCGCTATGAACTGGTCACACTGTTCATTTGAAGGCGGCGTTGCGCTGTTGCTGTTAAAACCAAAATAGAGGCAGTAGCTTAACAGCTTCTC
>Ga0137309_102333_pt1 | contig 11565 bp, 4 predicted proteins | sample NAcewiD2O_June_FD_97179 | JGI IMG/M metagenome (GOLD analysis project Ga0137309, IMG submission 97179) | Mouse cecal microbial communities from Vienna, Austria - N-Acetylneuraminic amended D2O_June | ecosystem: Host-associated > Mammals > Digestive system > Large intestine > Cecum | place...
CCGCGCCGTCAAAACCTATGACCGGGAACAGGCGAAAAATAAAGAAAAAAATATTGAAAAACCTCTTGCAAAATCGCCCGTGATGGACTATACTAAGGTCAAGGAAGAATTTAACACTGTAAAGCGTGAAAGTGAAGAAAGGAGCGTCAATCATGACGAAGGAGCTGACCTACAAACAGGCGGGCGATTATCTGATTCCCGACCTGACACTGGACGGAGCGGAGGAATTGGAGGAAATGCCCCTGGGCAAGTACGGAATGCTGCGGGAGACGTTTCTGGAAGAACGGCACCCAGGGACGTACACCTCCATGCTGCTGACGGGGCGGCTGTACCCCCACCTGCGGGAGATCGACCGGCAGGCGCGGGAGCAGGTGGACCGGATGGTGGCCGAGTTGAAGAAGCAGAACGGAGTGGACGAAGCGATGAAGGCCCGCGATCAGATGGGCTGGGTCCAGGCGGTGAACAGCTTCACGGCCCAGGCGGAGGAAGTGGTTCTGACGGAGATCGTCTACAAGTAAATCCAGAGGGTGAACCGGCGGCGGGCGAACAGCCCGCCGCTTCTGCGTCTGCGGAGGAACCGCCTGTCCCTGGGTCGCCGGACCTCTCCCTGTTCTCCCTGTTCCCCACGGTGGAAGAACAGATTGAGAATATCGCCCAGGCCCAGGCGGAGGATCGCCAGACGGCCCAGCAGCAGACATCCCTCCCTGCCGGTCTTGTGCCGCCTGCGGTCATTGGCCGCGCCCTCACCAGCGGCGGCAATGGGCGGCACAGCATCGAGCATATTGTGGCCTTCTTCCAGAAGGGTCCCACCGGTTCCGCTGCCGCCTCGTTTATGGCAAAAGAGTTTGGCGAGGGCGGCAAGGGCGTTACCATTGACGGACAGGAATATTCTCTGTGGTTTAACAGCGAGGGCTTCCGCATCGCGCCGGGACGGTCCGCATTTGGCCCTGGCAGCACGCTTATATCCTGGGTGAACGCCGCCGCTATGACCTCCAACCTCCTGCGGGATGGAACATTTGCTACGCAGGATAAAGTTGACGCCGCTCCTGATAACGAAGTGCGGGAGCTGGCGGAAAAGCTGTGGTATCTGCGGCAGGATTTCAGCGACAGAGCAAAGGAATTTCACCTTCTGTCCACGATTTCTAGTCATTTTATGCAAAAAGGCTTCCCGGAAGATACAAAGGAGATTGCCCGCCTGCTGAGAATTCCAGCCTACTGGAGCGACATTAAACGCCAAATGGACGTATTTGTGGACGTATATGAATCCGAGCCAGACCTTTTGCGATTCAGGCAGATACATGACCCGCAAAAATTGGCAAATGACCTCCACCTTCTGTTTACGTTCAGAGAACAATTCCAAGGAGCAGAGGGCTTTACTCCGGCAAAGGCCAGCTTCATCACGGAGGACGAGATCACCCGCCTGCTGACCGGAGGCCCCAGCATTGCCGAGAGCAAGCTGCAAATATACTCCTATTTTGTCCAGGGCCACAACGCCAAAGAGTGCGCTGATTTTCTGAAAAGCAGCTATGGCGAAGGTGGACGCTGCTATACCGGCTATGACGAGAACTATGGCACCAAGGGAATCCGTTTCACCCGTTCGGATGAGGAATCCGGCTATAAGGGCTATGATACGGTCACGCTGAACTGGAACCAGGTGCAGAAGCGTGTCCGAGCCTTGATTGACAGCGGGCAGTACCTCAACGATCAGGAAAAGGCGTATCTTCCGGCCTATGAGAAAGTAACCCTTGCCCGGCGGATTTATCATTTTTACAGCATGGACCCCAACCGGACCAATCCCCCCGGCAATGATATGGACGCCGCCGTGAAGAAAATCCGGGCCATTCTGGAATCTGATGATTCCAAGAAACACTCTAAACTGTACGGCGAAATGTTCACCATTATGGCTGCTGTTTCCCCGGACAGCCCGGAGTACCGGCGGATGATCCCCGTCCTGCGGGATATGGAGACATTTACGCGGGGTGAATATTCTCTGTATGAACCTCTGCCGGAAGTTGTTTTGCAAACGGAGCGTCAGGCGAAACAGGCGGCAAAGGAGGCCCAGCGCGCGGCCCCCACGCCCCAACGCACACCTTCCGAAGCCCCGCCCGCTTCCAGCGACCGGCTGGCGGCTGCGGCCCGCGCCCTGGCAAATAAGAAACGGCCAACGGCCCAGGAGGACCAGAGCGGCCAATTCAGCCTGTTCTCCCCGGCAGCGTCCGCTCCGCTGGAACCGGAACCCTCTGCCCCTCCCCAGGCGGCAGAGCATGAGGAAACCTCCCGCTCTCCGTGGTGGGACGGCTACAAGGAGATCAAAGAGGCAAATCCCCACAATATCGTGCTGTTTCAAGTGGGCGATTTCTTTGAGATGTTCGGTGAGGATGCCAAAACCGCCTCTGCCCTGCTGGACCTCAGCCTGACTACCCGGCCCATAGCTGGCGTTGGGCGTGTGGAGATGTGCGGCGTTCCCGTCCACGCGGTAGAGCAGTACGTTGAAAAGCTGCGGGAATTTCATTCTGTGACCCTTGCGCCCGTTGAGGCGCAGACCGGGGAGCGCCAGCCCAGCACCTTGCTTTCCCGGCAGGAACAGGCCATTCAGGACAGCGGCGAACAGGGATGGCAAACTACTGTCACCGAGCGCAACTATCAGGCCACGGTAACTGCGGAGGAAGCGCCGCTTCTGGCAAGGCTCATGCAGACCAATGAAATCAGTGCCGCGCAGTTTAACCATGAGAACGGCGAAGTTACATTCAGCTTCCCAGCGGCGGACCGGGACGCGGTTGAAAATCTGATCGCCAAATTGAGGGCGGAACTGGCGAAAGCGGTGGCGGCATCGTATCCCTCTGAAAAATCCCAAAAGCCCGGACGGACCAAGGTGGAGCTGAATTACCGCAATTTTGTGAAGCTGTTCCCGGAAATCGCCAGCGGTGAGTACCGCTATCTGCGCATGGAGGCAGGCGAGGACGGCGGGGCTATGATGCCCCTCCACCTGGAATGGATTGACACGGACGTGATCGCCGTCAGCCATACCTATACGCAGAATGGCGATCTCATGCGCGACCCGGAAATGACCTTCCGGGTGGACCGGGAGAAGGGGACCCTGGAACCGCTGACCTTCCGGCAGGACGGCTCTATTCAGATTTATCAGGAGGTCTACCCGGAACCCGGCAAGTGGATTCCCAAGCTGCACCGGGATTTGAACACCTTTGCCCAACAGTGGTTGAAAAACATCAGTCAGCAGGGCTACCACAAGCGGGAGGCCGTTGTGGTCCGGGGCGGCGAGGACGTGCGCCTGACCTTTGACCAGGACGGCAAGGCGGTGGAAAATGGCGGTTTAGGCGATAATCCTACCATCAGGCAGATTTATGAGCATTATGCGCCTATGGTCAAGAATCTGGTGCTGGCGGATACAGCATATCGAAACGCTTGCGCCAATTCTGACCAGGACCTTGCCCGTCTGGAGGGCAACGAGGCCATCAAGCGGGCGGTGCTGTCTATCAATGAGACGCCGCTGTTAAAGCAGTATTATGATAATACCGCTTTCCACAACCAACTGCACCAAGAAATCATCGGTGAAACTTACCCCGCGCTATCCCAGCCGGAGCAGGCTGCAAAAGCGCCCGTTTCAATGGATTCCCCGGAGCGGTTTGAAGTTTCCCGGCTGTGGGGGGACGGTCCTTTTGTCATTTATGACAATGCGCTGGAACGCTTCTACAAGGAAGGAAACCATATACTGCAATTCGTGGAGCAGGGCAGCGCAGAGAATTATCTGGCGAATATTCACCGCACCTCCGGCCAGACAGTCCCCACGGAACCTTCGGCAGATTGGGTGGTCACTCCGGTCACGCTCTATGAGAAAGCATTGACCATTCTGGACCGGACAGTTTGGAATAGTAGCCATTTTAACTTCTTATACGACCGTGATCTGGATTACGATGAAGCGGCGGACGCCCTGAACGCTGAAATGCCCGATCTTATAGAGGCGGCGAGGGGCTATCCCGACATTCTCGCCGCGTTCCACTCTCTCCCCATGTTCCGGGAGTGGCTAGTAGAGGACCTCATGGAGCGCAGCTATCAGGATGTGATTATGGACCCGCGCCTTGCGCCGGAACGGTATGCCGATTCTCCTGATTGCCCGGAGTGGGCGCGGAAGGTTCCCGCCGTGGACCATTCGGAACCAGAACAGGGGGAGGCCGGTACAGAGATACCCCCAACACCGGAGACTGTGCCGGACCCCACCGGGGCGGGTATGCTGGAGCAGGTGGAAAGGGCCGACGCCGCCCCCGCTGAACCTGATCTTACCCCCAATGTTGACGAATATCTGGACCTGAAAGCTCGATACCCGGACAAGCTCGTCGGCGTTCAGGTGGGGGACTATATGCTGTTCTACGGGAAGGACGCCGAAGCAGCGGCCCCCGCCATGGGGAAGGACTTGCTGACGCGGGACATTCCCGGCCTGGGCAGCACCTTTGTTACCGGGACCTCCCTGGGCTGGCAGTCCGCATTGACGGACCTGCTGGAGCATGGGCATAGCGTGGTCATGGCACGGCCTGACCCTGAACGCGGCCCGGACGCGCCCTATGAGATCATCAAGGAGCGGAGCGCGGCGGAGTTCATCCCCCTGGGCATGGAACTGACCATGGACGGGCGGCGCATGAAGATCGACAGCGTGGACTTCCAGGCGGGGACCGTCAGCCTGCTGGACTTGGATATGAAGGGCTGGTTTCCTATTTTCCGCTCAGAGCCGATTCCCTTTGTCCGTGAATTTATAGAGGAAGCCCAGCGCAGAGAGGAATACACCATTGCGGAGGTGGCGGCACACCGTCAACGGCTGGAGGCCGCTGATGAAATCCCCGTGGGCACGGAGCTGACGGTGGACGGACAGCGTGTCAAAATCCACAGTGTAGATGTGGAACATGATATTGTCCGCCTGAAAATTCTGGATACGGCCTATTCCTATCTCCAGCGGTCCATCCAGGCGGTGCGGGACCTTGTTGCCAAAGCCCGCACCGCCATCCTTGGCGCGGATGATTCCCCGCCTTCCCCCGAACCGGAGTCGGAACAGGTGGAGATTGACGGCGGGCAGGTGGTTCCGCCCCCTCCGCCAGCTTCCCGCCAACCGCGCCGGGAACGTCATAATTTCCAGATCACCAATGATAACCTGGGCGTGGGCGGCGAAAAAACGAAATATCAGTACAATGTGGCGGCTATCCGTACCTTGAAACAGATTGAGGCGGAGGGCCGTCTTGCCACGCCAGAGGAACAGGAAACCCTATCACGCTATGTGGGCTGGGGCGGCATTGCCGGGGCGTTTGATGAAAATGATCCCAAGTGGGTCAAGGAGTATGCCGAGCTGAAGGAGCTGCTGACCCAGGACGAATACAATTCCGCCCGCAGTACGGTACTCAATGCCCACTACACCAGCCCCACCGTCATCAAAGCCATGTATCAGGCGGTGGAGAATATGAATTTCCAGCCGGGGACCGTGCTGGAACCGTCCATGGGCATCGGCAACTTTTTCGGCCTCCTGCCGGATTCTCTGGCGTCGGCGAAGCTGTACGGCGTAGAGCTGGACGATCTGACCGGGCGCATTGCCCGACAGCTTTATCAGAACGCCGATATTACCCTTGCCGGTTTTGAACAGACAGACCGGAAGGACTTCTATGATCTGGCGGTGGGCAACGTGCCTTTCGGCCAATCCCCCGTCAATGCCCCCGCCTATAACAAGCTGGGCTTCAACATTCACAACTATTTCTTTGCCAAGGCGCTGGACCAGGTACGTCCGGGCGGCATCGTGGCCTTTGTCACCAGCCGCTACACCATGGACGCAAAGGATTCCACCGTGCGGAAGTATCTGGCGGAGCGGGCTGACCTGCTGGGCGCGATCCGTCTGCCCAACAACGCTTTCAAGGCCAACGCCGGGACCGAAGTGGTGTCCGATATTATTTTCCTGCAAAAGCGGGACCGCCCCGCCATTGAGCAGCCGGGATGGGTGCAGGTGGGTGAAAATGAAGATGGATTCAAGATCAACAGCTATTTTCTGGAACACCCGGATATGGTGCTGGGCACGGCCACCTCGGAGAATACGCAGTACGGCAGGCAGGATTACACCGTTGCGCCCATTGCCGGGGCGGACCTCTCCCGGCAGCTTGCCGGGGCCATTCAGAACCTTGCCCCGCCTGACCGGGAACTGCTGGAGATCGAGCCGGAGCAGGAGGACGGCAAAGAGGTTGAATCTATCCCTGCCGACCCTTCTGTACGCAATTTCAGCTACGCACTGTTCAATGGCAAGCTGTATTTCCGCGAAAATTCTCGCATGAAGCCCGTGGACTTGGGCAAGACCCCCACGGAACGGGCCATGGGCATGATCGCCATTCGGGACTGTGCCCGGAAGCTCATTGATTTGCAGTTAGGAAACGCCGGGGACGATGAAATCAAGGCGGAGCAGGCCAAGCTCAACCGCCTTTATGACGCTTTCACGAAAAAACACGGCCTGTTGAGCAGCCTGGGCAACAGGAGGGCCTTTGAACAGGATTCCTCCTACCCGCTTCTGTGTTCCCTGGAAGTGCTGGACGATGAAGGAAATTTGGAGCGCAAGGCGGATATGTTCACCAAGCGCACCATCCAGAACCGGCAGGCCGTCACCAGCGTGGACACGGCGGTGGAGGCCCTGGCGGTGTCCATTGGCGAGAAGGCCCGCGTGGACCTGGAGTATATGGCAGGTCTGATGGGTGGACCTGAGAAAATTCCGCAGATCGTGGAGGATTTGAAGGGCATTATCTTCAAGGACCCCGCCACCGGCCCCTTTGATTTTGCCGAGGACGGCGAAAACTGGTCGAAGGGCTGGCAGGCGGCGGACGAATACCTTTCCGGCAACGTCCGGGTGAAGCTGGCCCAGGCCCGTGCCGCCGCAGAGGATAACCCGCAGTTTGCTATCAATGCTGAGAAGCTGGAACAGGTACAGCCCAAGGACCTGACCGCTTCGGAGATCAGCGTCCGCATTGGCGCGTCCTGGGTTTCCCCGGAGTATTACCAACAGTTTATATTTGAGTTGCTGCAAACGCCGGAGCGCCTGCGGGAGAAGAAAATCCGCCTTGATTATTCCGATACGTCCGGCGAATGGCGGGTGCAGGGCAAGAGCGAGGACAGCGCGGATAACGTCCGTGCCTATACCACCTACGGCACCAAGCGCATCAACGCCTATGAAATCTTCGAGGCCACGCTGAACCAGCGGGATGTGCGGATATTTGATAAAAAATGGGAGGACGGAAAGGAGGTCCGCGTCCTCAACGAGAAGCAGACCGCGATTGCCCAGCAGAAGCAAGAGGCGATCTGTGAAGCGTTTAAGGAATGGATTTTCAAAGACCCGGAGCGCCGGGAGGCTCTGTGCAGGAAGTACAATTCCGTATTCAACGCCATCCGGCCCCGCGAGTATGACGGTTCCCATATCCGCTTTGCGGGCATGAACCCGGAAATCTCCCTGCGGCCCCACCAGCAAAACGCCGTGGCGCATATCCTCTATGGAAAGAACACACTGCTGGCTCACTGTGTCGGCGCGGGCAAGACCTTTGAAATGATCGCCGCCGCTATGGAGAGCAAGCGCCTGGGCCTGTGCCAGAAATCCCTGTTCGTCGTCCCCAACCACCTGACGGAACAGTGGGGCGGCGATTTTTTACGTCTTTATCCAGGAGCGAAGGTGCTGGTTGCTACCAAGAAGGACTTTGAACCCGCCCGCCGCAAGAAGTTCTGCGCCCGTATCGCCACCGGCGATTATGACGCGGTTATCATCGGTCACAGCCAGTTTGAGAAGATTCCCCTCTCCCCGGAGCGGCAGAAGGCTGTGATTGAGGACCAGATTGACGAAATTGTTACTGCCATCCGTGAAGCAAAGGAGGAGGATGGAGACAACTTTACCGTCAAGCAGATGGAGAAAACCAAGAAAAAATTGGAGGCCAAGCTGGAAAAGCTGGCGGCAAAAGAGAAAAAGGACAGCGTGGTCACGTTTGAGGAATTAGGCGTTGACCGGCTGTTTGTAGACGAGGCGCACAGCTTTAAGAACCTCTTTTTACACACAAAAATGAGCCGTGTGGCGGGCATCGCTCAGACGGACGCGCAGAAATCCAGCGATATGTACGGCAAATGCCGTTACATGGACGAGATCACCGGCGGGCGTGGTATTACTTTCGCCACGGGGACCCCGATCTCCAACAGTATGGTAGAGTTGTATACCATGATGCGCTACCTCCAATTTGACACGCTGGAACGGAACGGCCACCGTCACTTTGATTCCTGGGCGGCGGACTTTGGTGAGAAGGTGACGGCTATGGAGCTGAAACCGGAGGGAACCGGATTCCGGTCCAAGACCCGGTTCGCCAAATTCTACAATCTCCCGGAGCTTATCAGCATTTGGAAGGAGGCTGCTGATATTCAGACGGCGGATATGTTGAAACTGCCAACCCCGGAGGCTGTCCCCATCACTGTCACCACCGAACCCAGCAAGTTTCAGCAGGAGATGGTGGCGGAGCTGGCTGACCGGGCGGACGCTGTGCGTAACAGGCTGGTGGACCCGTCCGTGGACAATATGCTGCGGATCACGTCTGACGGGCGCAAGCTGGCTCTGGATCAGCGTTTACAGAACCCCCTCTTGCCGGATGACCCAGACAGCAAGGTCAACGCCTGCGTCAAGAATGTTCTCACCGAGTGGCGGAACAGCATGGACATTCGGGGGACCCAATTAGTGTTCTGCGACCTGTCCACGCCCAAGGGGGACGGCAAATTTAACGTCTATGACGATATAAAAGCGAAGCTGATCGCCCAGGGCATCCCCCAGGAGGAAATCGCCTTTATCCACGATGCCAACACCGAAGCGCAAAAGGCGGAGCTGTTCGCCAAGGTGCGCCGGGGGCAGGTGCGCGTCCTCATCGGCAGTACGCAGAAGATGGGCGCTGGCACTAACGTCCAGGACCGGATCGTGGCCTCCCATGACCTTGACTGCCCATGGCGTCCGGCTGATTTGGAGCAGAGGGCGGGCCGTTCTCTGCGCCAGGGCAACATGAATAAGACGGTTAAAATGTTCAAGTACGTTACCAAAGGAACCTTTGACGCATACAACTGGGGTCTGGTGGAAAGTAAGCAGAAATTTATCGGGCAGGTCATGACCGGGAAATCCCCTGCCCGGTCCATTGAGGACGTGGACGCTACCGCCCTCTCCTACGCCGAGGTCAAGGCCCTGGCTACCGGGGATGACCGTATCCGGGAGAAAATGGAGCTGGATGTGCAGGTGGCAAAGCTGAAAATGCTCAAAGCCAACCATACATCCCAGCAGTATGAAATGCAGGATAAGGCGCTGAAATATTATCCGAATAAAATTGCGGAGACAAAGCTGTTTATTGAGGCGCTGGGGAAAGATTTACCCATTGTGCAGGCCAATCCGGTCAAGGACGATGCGTTTACCATGACCGTCATGGGACAGACCTTCACGGAGCGGAAGGACGCGGGCGTGGCCATTATCAAGGCGTGCCTGCTCATGCCCGACCCGGAGAAGCCCCTCGACCTGGGCGAATACCGGGGCTTTCCCATGCAGCTTCATTGTGATGGGTCCAAGTTCAAGATCACCATGAAACAGAATTTGACCTATACGGCGGAGCTGGCCGATGATCCGGTGGGCAATGTTACCCGTATCAACAACGCTCTGGAAGGTATGGCTGAAAAAATCAAGGGGCATGAGGCGCGGCTGGTGACGTTGGAAAAGGAGTTGGTGAACGCCAGGGAAGAATCTGAACGGCCCTTCCCCAAGGAAGATGAATTACAGCAGAAATCGGCTCGTCTGCTCCAGCTTAACCTGGAATTGGAGAAGGCTGACCACAAGTCGGAGGAACAATCTCAGGACGGCGAGGATGAAGCGGATTTAGGGGACGGCGAGACCCCCGCGCCAGAGCCGCCCGCGCTTACCGTATTGAGCGGTGATAAGCCGTCCATCCGGGCGGCGCTACGCTCCTACGTTCCACCCGCACCGGTGGCTGCTGGAGCGGAAAGAGATCAGCGAAGGGAGGCGGCACTGTGAGAAAGTACGAGGGCCGGACGGTGGGCCTTTACACAAAGGTGTCCCCGGAGGAAAAGGAGGTGATTGACCGGAAAATGGCCCTCCTGGGGACCATAAATCTGCGGGCGTATCTGCGGAAAATGGCGGTGGACGGGTATGTGGTCCAGTTGGATATGTCCAGCGTAGTGGAGCTGGTGAAGCTCCTGCGCTCCATTTCCAGCAACGTGAACCAGATCGCCCGCCGCTGCAACAGCACACACAACCTCTACGCCCAGGATGTAGAAGATCTGCGCCAGGGTTATACGGAGGTCTGGCAGGGTATCAGCGAACTGCTGAAGAAATTTGAAACGCTGTGACTATGGTGGCGGCGGGAGCATTTTCGGATGTTCCCGCCGCCTCTGTTTTCGTATTGGGGGTGATTTTATAGCGGGCGTTTCTAAAGAACAGATTGAAAAAGCAAAGGAGTGGGACCTGCTTTCATACCTGGAAACCTACGAACCCCATGAGCTGAAACGGTGCGGCCCCCACGAATACTGCACCCGGACCCATGACAGCTTGAAAATCTCCAACGGAAAATGGTGCTGGAACAGCCGGGGCATTGGGGGCCGGACGGCGCTGGACTATCTGATAAAGGTCCGGGGGATGGACTTTGTTGGGGCGGTGGAGGCTCTGTGCGGCTATCGTGCCCCGCCGCCCCAGGAGCGGCCAAAGCCAAAACCTCCAAAGCCCTTTCAGCTCCCGGAGGCCAGCCGCTTCCCCGCCGCCATGCTTTCCTATTTGCAGAAAAGGGGTATCCACCCGGAACTGCTGCAAGCGTGTATTCAGGCCGGTACGCTCTATGAGAGCCGGAAATATCAGAACTGCGTTTTTGTCGGGAAGGACCCAACGGGCCGCGCCCAGTTCGCCTGCCTCCGGGGGACGCGGGACAACTTTCGGGTAGATGTGGAGGGCAGCGATAAACGGTACAATTTTTCCCTGCTGGCCGCTGACCCGGAATGTTCCCGGCTGGCGGTGGCGGAAAGTCCGATTGATACTCTATCCCTGGCCTCGCTGGTGAAGCTGTCCGGGGGCGAGTGGCGGGACAGCCATTACCTTTCCCTCGGTGGGACCGCGCCCCGTGCCATGATTCAATTCCTTCACGATCATCCCCACGTTACCCAGGTCAGTCTATGCCTGGACAACGACAAGGCGGGGCTGGTCGGCATGGAAAGGCTGGAACAGGCCATTCAGGAGGACCCGAACCTTTCTCAGCGGGTGAAGCTGGTCCACCGCAACCCGCCGCCCCCCGGACACGGGAAGGACTACAACGAATTTCTCTGTCAGGTAAAGACGGAGCGGCAGAAGCAGTACCAGCGGGAGGGGGACCGGTAAATTATTTACCTGATGAAGCAAACGCCTCAAACAGTTTGTTGATAATATTACACGCAATTTCAAACTGTTCCGGTGGAAGATTGCTCAGGCGCTCAGATATGCTATGGGCATCATTCCCGGTTCCTTCTTCAAAAAGGATAGAATCGCTGGAAATA
>Ga0137309_102345_pt1 | contig 11496 bp, 7 predicted proteins | sample NAcewiD2O_June_FD_97179 | JGI IMG/M metagenome (GOLD analysis project Ga0137309, IMG submission 97179) | Mouse cecal microbial communities from Vienna, Austria - N-Acetylneuraminic amended D2O_June | ecosystem: Host-associated > Mammals > Digestive system > Large intestine > Cecum | place...
CCGCCTCTGCTCTTAACCAGCAGCGGGCAAAGCTCAAAGCCACGGCTCCTGAAGCTGTTTTCCGGCGCTTCAGTACTTCTGTGGATCCCTGCTTAAATACACCATTGGAGTGTCCGGCTTCCATTCATACAAACCGGAATACGTCCGGCAGGAAATATGGGCGAAGCTGACCGCCTACAACATAACCGAAACCCTGGTCAGCCACGTGGCTGTTGAAACCCGTGGCACAAAATATGATTACTAGAGCGTGTCTGAAAATTCATTCCCGGCACCTGCACGTCCCACTTCGCGGTATATTTGGGCCAAATTCAGGTTACATAGCCCACTATGCGCCCTTCATTTGGCCCAAATCTCCCACAAACTGTGACGCACATCTGCCAGAAAGCAATTTTCAGACACGCTCTAGGTGAATTTTTCAGCCGCCGCCCATATCTGCCGGGTTTTCCTGCGCCAGTCCGCAGGCCGAAACCGGATCAACGTAATGGTCCTGCTGGGGAGAGAACTGGTTCCCATACGGAAAGGGCGCCAGAAACCACGGAAGAAAACATCGCATTTCCGCAGGCCGCGCTATTTCACCTGCCGCGCATCCTGAAGCAGCCCCATCCTGTGTATCATAACTTTTTTTGAAACAGATGCAAATCTGTTTGTTTGCCATGGAAAAAAATATCCGGAAACGTTGATTCTGCAAAAGTGGGGGGGCCGCAAATGCCTGCTGCGTCCAGGAAACTTGCAATGATAAAGTTATCTAAATGACATTGGTTCAGCCAGATCATCGTCTGGCTGAACTGTTACAAAAATTTCCGCATCTGGCCTTGAATGGTAACGTGAATTATAATGCGTAATGAATATTTAAGAGAATGTTCTCAATTAGGAAATGGTAAAACCAACCACAATCTGTTATACTGTGGTTGTCGCACAGAAACCAGCGAACCTGGTCACTGACGGTTTTCTAACCCCAGGGCATTCAGACAGACCGTTACCGGCATCTGCCCCTATGTCCAGGTATCTAATTTAGTAAAGGAGATTTTATCATGAAAAAGAATTATAAAGCTATTTCCCTTCTCATTGGCGGAGTGATGCTTGTAGGATTTTCCGGTTATGCACTTGCCGGTTCCCCTACTATTGAGGCAGGCAGGGGACAGACCATAGAGAGCGCCGCCGTTACAGAACCGGCTGCCGAGCCGGAGACTCCTGCGGAGGAGACCGCAGAAGGTACAGGAACTTCCGGTACCATCCTCGCAGGTACAGAAGCCGCAGAGGAACAGGGACCTGCATTCCCGGAGCTGGCAGAGGAGATCCCTCCCATCTGGGGCCCGGTACTAAGCATAAACGAAAAGACCATTATGATCGACAACCAGTCCGGCGTCTCCTACAGCGGTGAGATCGTCCTGAACATTGATCCGGAAGCTACCAGGGTCCTGGATGCGGTAAATGGATTTCCCGTTCAGCTCTCTGATCTGAAGGAAGGTGAGATCATCTACGCCTATATCGGACCGGCCATGACCATGAGCATTCCGCCTATGACCACTGCCACCACTGTGATCTGCCAGATCCCCCAGGATTTTGCGGTTCCTTCCTTCCTGACAGTGAAGTCCATGGAACAGCAGGCAGATGAAAGCTATGTCCTTACCGGAACCGACGGCACCGTCATCCAGGTTCCCGCCGACTGCAACATCCTTCCCTATCTGACCCGCAACCTGGTCCGTCTCACCGATGTGGAGAAAGGCTCCCAGTGTCTGGTCTGGAGCGGCAGTGACGGACACGCAGAAAAGATTGTCTTATTCCCCGCAGAATAAACGTATCAAAAACCCCCAGCAGAGAGCGTAGACCTGCCCTCTCTGCTGGGGGTAAATTTCAACTTACAAGGAGGTAACCATGAAACATTCATCTGACCAATCCATCCGCATCACCTGGCTGGGACATGCCTGCTTTCTGCTGGAATCCGGCGGCTACCGGATCCTTCTGGATCCCTACGGGGACAACCACGTACCCGGTTACGGTATTCTCCGCCAGCAGGCCCACCAGGTTCTGTGCAGCCATGACCATGGCGACCACAATTACACAGAGGCTGTCTCCCTTCTGCCAAAACAGCCCTGCCCCTTCCGTATCACCGCCCTGGACACCTTCCATGATGACCAGCAGGGAACACTGAGAGGAACAGACATAATCCACATCTTTGACAATGACTCTCTCCGGGTGGCCCATCTGGGAGACCTGGGCTGTGATCCTACCGACGCCCAGAAGGAGACCCTGAAAGGCCTGGATGCTGTCATGATTCCCATTGGCGGCTTTTACACCATTGATGCCGCCCAGGCAAAAAAGCTGGTGGAGGAGATCCAGCCAAAGGTCATCATCCCCATGCACTACCGCAACGGTTCCCTGGGCTATGATGTGATCAGCACCCTGGATCCGTTCACCGGTGCCTTTGACACGGTGGTGGAATATCCCGGCAACACCCTGGAGATCACACCGGATACAGATCCCCATGTGGCCGTGCTTACTTATGAATTCCCGGCCGATTAATTTCAGCCGGCTTCCCCCAGCCGTCCATAACGCCGGGTCATGCCCAGAATCCTGCTCTTAAGCTCCTCATCCAGTTCCCCCTCCTGCAGCCGCCATTTCCAGTTCTCTCCTACAGTTGACGGCTTGTTCATACGGCAGGAATTGTCATAGCCCAGATAATCCTGCATGGGAATGATGCACAGATCAGCGCGGCTGCGCATCACCAGACTGATCAGGGGCTGGTACAGCTTTGCCTCCGGTGTGTAATGATCGCACAGATACTCCCGGGCCAGCTCCTTCTCTTTCTTTGTGATGCTCCCCAGCCATCCGGCTATGGTCTCATTGTCATGGGTTCCTGTATAAGCCACACTGTTGGTGGGGTAATTGTGGGGCAGATAGTCATTGGCACAGCCTGAATCCCTGGAATCAAAGGCAAATTCCAGCACCTTCATGCCGGGGAAGCCGCTGTCTGCCACCAGCTGCCGGACGGAATCCGTCACATAACCCAGATCCTCCGCGATGACCTCTTGTTTGCCCAGAGCTTCCTCCACCCGGCGGAAAAGATCCATTCCGGGCCCCTTTTCCCAGTGACCGTTCAGGGCTGTTTCCTCCCCATAGGGAATCGAGTAATACTCGTCAAAGCCCCGGAAATGATCAATCCGCACCACATCATAGAGCCGGAAGCAATGGGCCAGTCTGGAGATCCACCACTGGTATCCGGTCTGCCTGTGATAGTCCCAACGGTACAGCGGATTCCCCCACAGCTGTCCGATAGCTGAAAATCCATCCGGCGGACAGCCGGCTACCGCTACAGGGACATTTTCCCCGTCCAGCTGGAACAGCTCCGGATGAGCCCAGGCATCCGCGCTGTCCATAGCCACATAGATGGGAATATCCCCGATCAGCCGGATCCCTTTCTCGTTGGCATAAGCCTTCAGCCGGCCCCACTGCCTGTAAAAGATAAACTGCATATACTGCTGGAACTCAATATCAAAATACAGCTCCCGGCGGTAGTAGTCCATGGCATAGCCGTAACGCAGACGGATGTCCTGGGCCCATTCATTCCAGGGCGCCCCGTCAAACCGGTCCTTCACCGCCATGAACAAGGCATAATCATCCAGCCACCAGCGGTTCTCCTCCAGAAATTTCTGGTAATCAGGATTCTGGCTGATATTGCTGCGCTGGTAGGCCTTGCGCAGCAGCGGATAACGGCTCTGGTACAGTTTCTCATAATCAATGGTTCCCCCTTCATCGCCAAAGTCGACCGCTTCGCATTCTGCCGCTGTCAGCACGCCTTCCTCCACCAGGGCTTCCAGACTGATAAAATACGGATTCCCCGCAAAGGTAGAGAAAGACTGGTAGGGGGAATCCCCATAGCTGGTAGGCCCCAGAGGCAGGATCTGCCAGTAGTTCTGCCCCGCCTCCTTCAGCCAGTCCACAAACTCATAGGCACTTTTGGAAAAACAGCCGATCCCATACCTGGACGGAAGGCTGGTCACCGACAACAAGATACCTGCGGCTCTATTCATATAAAATCCTCCCCTTGCTTAATTATTAGTAACAGTTCAGACGGGCAGCAAATCGCAGAAGAAAGTGTGTTGCAAACCTGCTTTTGGTTTGCATAAGCGCTTTTTTCTGTGATTTGATATCGGGCTAACGCCCGAAGCTTCTTGTCCCCGACGCTCTTCGGGGGCAAGAAGATGCCCCGTCTGAACTGTTACAATCATTATTCATATTCATGGCTGCACGGTAAATGTGCCGCTGACACATTTCCGGTACATTGAATGATCCGGCAGAATGCACCCTGGGCACTTTGCGGATTACTTCTGATGAGCTTCTCTTGTCTCAATCATAACTCCGTAATGGTCCGACACCTGGGGATCCCTGATACCGCTGCACATTACCCGGGAACGGAGTACCTGCACCGGCTCACTGCAGAACAGATAATCCAGACGCATCCCTTTCTGCGCCTCTTCCCCTGATGGCCGCTCCCTCCAGCCATCAATGACATGTCCGACGGTAATCCCGGAATCCTTCTCCTCCGCCAGGTCATAGGTGTCCAGCCAGCCGTCCTTCATGACGCAGTCATACCCCTGGTCACGGACGTCCGAAGGACTGTTAAAATCTCCCAGCAGCCAGACTCTGGCGCCTGCTGCCTTTTTCTCCTCCATATGGCGGTTCAGCACTCTCCACTGGCTTTCAAAGGACTCCTCATTATCATCCCACCAGCCCATATGCACACAATAATACCATACCGTGTCCGGGCCCTCTGTCCGGATCCCCAGAATCTTCCGGGTCTTCCAGTTGTGGTAGTCATCCGCCTGACTGATCCGGCAGACCTCCACTTCTGCAACAGGAACCCGGCTGAACAGAGCCATGCCCTCATCATACCTGTCATATCCGATCTTGGCGGGCAGCCAGCTCCACTGACAAGGTAGCCCTTCTGCCGACAGCCTCTCTGCCAGCCAGAGGGCATAATTGTCCTCCCTTAAGGGAACAGACACTCCCGGGCAGGGCAGGTAGCCGGAACTGCTTCCGGAACCGGCGGTCGGGGCTGTCATGGTCTGGTTCACCTCCTGCAGGGCCAGAATGTCCGGACGCTCCCGCAGAAGCACCTGGACAAACTGCTCCCGCTTCTGTTCAAAATCCGGCTCAGCCAGACTGTGGGTATTCATAGTCATGATCTTCATGGATTTTCCTCCTGGCAAACTCTCCTTACCATGCATGCCTGCACGGACAGTTTGCACGCTCATTTCTGCTTTCTGCCATGCATCTTCTTGTTTTCGAAACCCACCGAAAACAAGAAGCTCCGGGCTTCGCCCTATAGAAATGACCGTGCAAACTCTCCTTACCATGCATGCCTGCACGGACAGTTTGCACGTTCATTTCTGCTTTCTGCCATGCATCTTCTTGTTTTCGAAACCCATCGAAAACAAGAAGCTCCGGGCTTCGCCCTATAGAAATGACCGTGCAAACTCTCCTTACCATGCATGCCTGCACGGACAGTTTGCACGCTCATTTCTGCATGGCTCAATGCTTATAGTATATCATTAATATCTGATTTCAGTACATCGGCTTTGGGGCCGTAGACTGCCTGGATTCCGTTGTCTTTTTTCAGCAGTCCCAGTGCTCCTTCTGCCTTCCAGGCCGGAAGCTCTGCTACCTTGGACGGGTCCTTGACTGTGACGCGCAGACGGGTCATGCAGGCATCTACCAGAGTGATATTTTCCCGTCCGCCAAGCAGGGTGATGATCCGTTCTGCCTGACTGTTCCCGCCGCCGGAGATACCGGAACCGGAGGAAGCAGCTGCACCGCCTTCCTCGCTGTCGGCATTATCATCTGTGTAGTTGCCCAGACGTCCCGGTGTCGCAAACTGGAATTTGCCGATCATAAAGTATGCGACAAAATATCCGATGGCAAAGAATGCCACCACACAGATCAGGAAATTGATTACATCCTGGCCCAGTCCTGCTTTCAGGGACATAGGAACCCTGGTGATGTACTCCAGGTTACCAAAGGAATGCTGCCGCAGAGGCAGGATCCCGGCCATGGCAAATGCGCAGCCCTGCAAAACCGCATACACCACATACAAGGGCAGGGCGCAGAACATGAACATGAATTCCAGCGGCTCCGTAACACCGGTCAGGAACACGGCCAGTACTGTGGAGAAGAACATGGAGCGGTAATTCTTTCTCTTATCCGTATCCACACGGCGGTACATAGCCAGGGCAACCCCCAGCAGCAGTCCGGTGGCACCGATCATCTGGCCAACTTTGAAACGGGCCGGGGTCACCGTAGTCAGCAGGTTCGTGTAGGAAGCCATATCTCCGGCATCCTTGAAGTTGATCAGGTCAGTCACCCATGCAAGCCACAGCGGATCCTGGCCGAATACCTGGGAACCGGCATTGATGCCTGTCTGGATGGTATAGGTGCCTCCAAAGGAGGTATAGTTCATAGGTATCGTCAGCATATGGTGCAGGCCAAAGGGCAGCAGCAGACGCTCCAGAGTTCCGTAGATAAAAGGCGCAAATACCGGGGAAGTGGAGTTTGAGTTGGCAATCCACACACCGAAGCTGTTGATCCCGGTCTGCACTACCGGCCATACCACGGCCAGCACCACAGAAATGACCACGGACCAGGCGATGACCACCATAGGCACGAACCGTTTTCCATTAAAGAATGCCAGGGCATCCGGAAGCTTACGGAAGTTATAATACTTATTATAAACCGTTCCGCCCACAAATCCAGAGATAATTCCCACAAATACACCCATATTCAGCGCTGGTGCACCCAGAACCGAGGTGAAATATCCGTTGACCAGGATCTCCTGGCCGAACAGTGTATGGGTCACGGCATCGGGATCATTGAGCATGGCGCTGGTAACACCGAAGATAGCGCCAGTGATACAGTTGATCAGCACAAAAGCGATGACCGAAGCAAACGCGCCGCCTGCCCGCTCCTTAGCCCAGGAGCCGCCGATAGCTACCGCGAATAAGATGTGCAGGTTGTTGATAATGGCCCATCCGATATTCTCCATTGTGCTGCCGATCATCATGATCATATGGATATCCGTGCCGCCCATCTGAACCAGCTTTCCAAGGCTGATCATCAGTCCGGCTGCCGGCATGACTGCGATAACCGCCATCAGCACCTTGCCCAGCTTCTGAAGGAAATCGAAATTGATCTTAACCTTCTTCCCCTGCTGGTCTGGCTGGCTGCCGGAGGCTGCTTCAGGCTTCCCTGCCGCCCCGGCCCCACTTCCTGCACCGGCTGCGGTTCCGCTTCCGGATGCAGCGCTGGTTTTGGTTCCTGTTCCGGCTGCGGCAGCCTGGGCCGTGGCCTCAGCCGCCTCCGTGACGGTAATGACCGTATCTTTCCCGGCCTTCACGGCTCCCTCATGACCGTTCAGCTGCTTTCCATCCATTCCCCCACATACCAGCACTGGGGTGATCGGATTGATATTCCGTTCTTTTAAGAAGGCCAGATCCACCTCCGCGATCTTGTCACCAGCCTTCACCTTATCACCAGCCTTTGCAAAGACCTTGAAGCATTCCCCCTTTAGTGCAACCGTTTCCAGACCCACGTGGATCAGCAGCTCCAGTCCGTCCCCTGTCTTGAATCCGAATGCGTGCATGGTCTCTGCCACCGATGCGATCTCGCCGGTCACCGGACTGACGATAGTGCCGTCCGTCGGGATGACTGCCATACCGTCGCCGATAATCTTCTGGGAAAATACCGGATCCGGAACCTGATCCAACGCTACTGCCTGCCCGGTAAGGGGCGACAAAATCCCAAAGCCCTTTTCATTCTTACCCATATCTCATAACCTCCTGTCATGTTGTTTTGTCTTCACGGTGTCTCCGTACACCTGACCTTATGGGATCCCTTGAACACATGGTCTTGCTTTCTGCTGTGCATAGGAAGTGCAATATTTGCATTTCTTTTATGCAACCGCTTGCATAAAATATAATACTTTTGCACAGGGTTTGTAAATAGTTATCTGCTATTTTTTTCCTTTTCTACTTTTTTCACAAGAAATTCTTGGATAAATTGTGCATTTTTCACCAGAGTTTCATGCAATGCTTCCCTGATTTTGCATTCCTTTTTATGCAACAATTGACATTTGCAGGAAATTCCGATAAAATGACGTACAGAGACATGCAGAAAACATACGACAGGAAGCAAATTCGGCATCCTATGGTTGAATGGACGGCGCCAGATACATGAAAAGGGCCGCCACAAAAAGGAGCACTATTATGGCTGTTACCATCAAGGAGGTGGCTGCTCTGGCAGGCGTATCCCCCTCCACAGTTTCCAGAACCTGCAAAAACAATTCCTCCATCAGCGACGAGACCAAGGAACGGGTACGCAAAGCCATGGCAAAGCTTGGCTACGAGCCGAATTTCCAGGCCAGCAATCTGGCCTCCCAGAATTCCCGCACGATCGGCATCATTCTGCCTGTATCGGCAAAGGAGGCCTATGAGAATTCCTTCTATCTGGAAACCATACGGGGCATCAGCCAGTTCTGCAACCACCGGCAGTATTTCAATACCATCCTCACCGGGCAGACAGATGAGGAGATCCTGCAGACGGTCCGCACTATGACCCGCAGCGGCCAGGTGGATGGCTTTATTGTGCTCTATTCCAAGCAGGGCGATCCAGTGACAGAATACCTTTACAACGAGGGACTCCTGTATGCCCTGATCGGTAAGGCTTACCAGTTTGCCAACCAGACTGTATATATTGACAATGACAACCTGCTGGCAGGCCAGGAAGCCACCGAGTACCTCTATAACCTGGGCCATAGACGGATCGCCTACCTGGGCAGCGATACCAGCATGATGTTCTCGGCAGACCGTCAGGCCGGCTATCAGACGGCACTGCTGCGCCATGGTCTGCCTGTGAACCCGGATTACTGTGTAGAGGTTCCCTCCCTGCTGAAGGATTTCTCCGGACGGATCCAGCAGCTGCTGTCCCTCCCGGAACGTCCTACAGCCATGCTGGTCAGTGACGATATCCTGGCTGTGGCCCTGGGGCGGGCCTGTCTGGAGGCTGGTCTCTCCATTCCCGCAGACCTTTCCGTCATCTCCTTCAATAACTCCCTCCTGGCCAGACTCTCCGTCCCCCAGCTGACCTCCATTGATGTCAACCCTCTCCAGCTGGGCATTGAAGCCGCCTCCCAGGTCATCAACCACATCGAGAACCCCAACCTGATGGCCACCAAGATCATCGTCCCCCATCATCTGATTGAGCGGAACAGCTGCAGCAGGGTGGCAGAATAATAGGAGGCCCTGGCCTCTTATTGTCCCGCTATACCTGCCGCAAGGCATCCGGCATTTATGGACAGTTCCTTACCTCACTTATATTCTTTTTTCATGGAGAATCCCCTTCCGCTGACCTCACTGACCCGGCTGACCACCATAAAGCTCTCTGGATCAATCTCATGGATCAGCCGCTCTACTGCAGGCAGCTCCCTGTTAGAGATGACGCTGAAGATCATCTGGAGCTCCTGGTCCAGATATCCGGTCCGGGCATCCAGCATGGTAACCCCCCGGTCCATCTGTTTCAAGATAGCACCGCGGATCTCCTGGGCCTTCTGGCTGACTACCTTTACCTCGGTGCGGGTAGTTCCCATAAGCATCAGCTTGTCCAGCACGATGGTGTAGACCAGCACCAGAAGAATCCCGTACAGGATCTTCTCCGCCGGATTGTAGAACATCTGGGCGATCAGGATACAGAAGTCAAACACATAAAGGCTTACGGAAACCGGAATCCCAAAATATTTGTTCAGCACCAGCGGCGGGATGTCCATCCCTCCGGTGGAGGCCCCGGCACGGATCACCATCCCCAGGGCCGTGCCGATCCCCAGACCGGAGAAAAACATGCACAGCAAAATGTCCTGGGTCACCGCAACCTCCCCCAAAAGCCGGTCGAACAGCTCCAGGGACAGAGGATAGATAAATGTACTGACCACTGTCGTGACCGCGAAGGTCTTCCCCAGCAGCAGATATCCGGCTACCAGCATCGTCACATTAAACACCAGCACGAACAAGGATACCGGGATCCCTGCCACATGATTCATCACCAGGGCGATTCCCGTAGTTCCGCCCGTGATCAGTCCTGACGGAAGAAGAAACAGCTTCACTGCCAGAGCATAGAGCATATTGCCCAGAACCACCATCACCAGCATCACTGCTGTCCGTGCCAGCCGCGCGTTATCTTTCATACATATATCCATCCTTTCCCAAACTAAAAAAATACGTCTGTCAGAGATTTTCCCTGACAGACGTGGATCGAGGCTTCGCCTAATACCTTTCCATTATAAAAAAGATTACCGAAAAAATCAAGAATTTTTGAACGTCAGCTCGCTTATTCCAGGTACCGCCCATAACAGTTCAGATACCCCTTGGACGGTTACTGCCGCCTATCTGAACTGTTGCCTGACAGATAATTGATAAACTGCTGGGCTGTCCGCCCGGAAATACCGCCATGACTCAGCTCCCACTTATTGGCCTCTGCACACAGCTCCTTCTCCGGCATGGTGAGTCCGGCCCTTCTGGCCAGCTCTACCACAATATGGAAATACTCCTTCTGGGACGGCTTGGAGTAATTGATGGTCACGCCGAACCGGTTCACCAGGGAAAGCTTCTCCTCCATGGTGTCAGACCGGTGCATGCCGTTATTCACCTCCACATCATTGCGGTCACTCCAGTTCTCCTTGATCAGGTGTCTGCGGTTGGAGGTGGCATAGATCAGGATATTGTCCGGACGTGTCTCCACACCACCCTCGATGACTGCCTTTAAGAATTTATACTCTACCTCAAATTCCTCAAAAGAGAGATCATCCATATAGATGATGAACCGGTAGTTGCGGTTCTTGATCTGGGCGATCACTGCGGACAGATCCTTAAACTGGTGCTTGTAAATCTCGATCATCCGCAGTCCCTGGGGATAGAACTCGTTGACAATGGCCTTGACGCTGGTGGATTTCCCGGTACCGCTGTCACCGAACAGAAGAACATTGTTGGCTTTGCGCCCCTCAACAAAGGCACGGGTATTGTCCACCAGCTTCTTCTTCTGGATCTCATAGCCCACCAGCTCATCCAGCATCACCGTGTCCATGTTGTTGATGGCATGGAATTTCACCATCCCATCCTCTGAGGAAGCAATCCGGAAGGCCTTGTTGAGCCCGAACATGCCCACTCCATAGTCCTTGTAGAAGCCTGTCACCAGATCAAAGAAATCCTGCTCGTCCCGGGCCTTCTCCAGCTTCAGGCTCAGGGCCTGGACCTTCTCGCTGACATTTTTATTGTACATCAGCTCCTTCTTGCCAATAGCCTGGTAGTCGGAGATCCGGCTGAAGCAGTCCACCTCCAGATAAGATTCCAGTCTGCTGAAATCATAATCAAACAAATCCTTAAATGCCTTAAAATCCCCTTTTGCAAAATAATTGACACTGCCTTCATTAGCCCCTACTTTCTCGCAGGTGATGCT
>Ga0137309_102346_pt1 | contig 11495 bp, 11 predicted proteins | sample NAcewiD2O_June_FD_97179 | JGI IMG/M metagenome (GOLD analysis project Ga0137309, IMG submission 97179) | Mouse cecal microbial communities from Vienna, Austria - N-Acetylneuraminic amended D2O_June | ecosystem: Host-associated > Mammals > Digestive system > Large intestine > Cecum | place...
AGCGTGGCATCTGGTACCCGGAGCCACCCCTTCTGCATACGGCGGGGGATTTCGCCAACGAAAAGGCGTTATGGGCATACCTCAAGGCTGACTCCGAGAATCTGGAGGCAGTAAAGACAGTTTCCCACTTCATCTCAAACGCGCTGGAGGACGGCTATATCGAGAACCGCATGCTCAACGACTTCCCCGGAACCCTGGGGTTTGGGCTGGCTGCCCTACGCCAAACAGTGTGGGAGGAAATGTTCACCGTCACCCAGCTCAAGGAGAAGGAGGAAGACGGGCAGAACCATATTTTCCAGAGCATCTTGCTGGTCATGCTGTCCTATGTGGAGTTTGGGGAGATAAAATACGGTGATGAAGAACTGGTCGATATTCGCATTCAGACCATCTTTGACCTTATCAATGAGTTGGACAGCTCGATAATCGACCCTGACCCCAAGACCAGGCTCCGCACAGTAAACCTGATTCTGGTGCGCTGCTGGGAGCATATTGAGGACTACTGCGAGCGGCTCAAGGCCGAGATGGAGGCCAATGAATCCATGGTCGATGCAGTGAACAAGAGCCTTGGCGGTATGTCCGGCGCTACCACGGCGGGAACAGGCGGCACGCCGGTTCCCGGGGCTGGAAGTTCCGGGAGCTCTTCTGCTACAGCGCCCCGCCGTGCGAAGACCCATGAAGACGCTGCTGGAGCGAACGGCGATGATTCCGCTGAACAGGAGACTAGTGAGCCAGAAGAAGAGAATGGGGATGACAAACCAGTGGAGGAAGAATCCGCGCAATCCGACGAGGAGCTGCCGCCTATCATGGATTCTGCTCCCAATACGGGGAAGCAGGAGGTTTCAGAATCCGAGGGCGGGCGCATACCGTACCACCAGACAAATTCGGTTTCAGAACCAGTAGGCGGCTCAACGGAGTACAACGCTGACTATGAGCGGGAGCAGTACGACAAGGCCGCCTCTGACATTGACCGTATGCTGGACAAAATGGCCGAGCGTGCAGCAACTGAGCAGCTGGAAAATGAGCGCCTGTCTGAGCTGAACGAGATGGCAAACAGCATATCCTACGGTGACGTTCATAAGGGTGTGAATATTACAATCAACCGCATGTCAGGTGTAGATACCGTCCTGATAGAGCAGTACGATGCCGCCGCGCCACGATTGATAACGATTTCCAAGCAGCTCCAGCGGAGCATCCAAAAGGAGCTCAAAGAACACCGTCAGGGCGGTAAACAGACCGGACTGGTCATGGGCCGGAGGCTCGATACCCATGCTCTATGCAGGAATGACGGCAAGGCGTTCTACAAAAACAACCTACCAAACGAGATACCCGAGCTGGCAGTTGGCCTGCTGGTGGATGAGTCCGGCTCCATGAGCTGTGGCGACCGCTGTACCTATGCCCGGGCGGCGGCAATCATCCTTCATGATTTCTGTGACAGCTTGGATATTCCTGTTATGATTTACGGCCACTCTACAGACGGACGCGGTGTTGCGTTATACTCCTACGCTGAGTTCGACGGCTTTGACAATGATGACCGCTACCGTCTCATGGACATCCATGCCAGGAGCAGCAACCGGGATGGGGCGGCTCTGCGGTATGTGGCCGAGCGGCTCTCGAAACGCCCTGAGGGTGTCAAGCTGCTGATCTTGGTGTCAGACGGCCAGCCCGCGGATATTGGCTATGATGGTACCGCCGCCGAGGAGGATCTGCGGGGCATCAAGCAGGAGTACCAGCGTAAGGGGATCGTCTTTGTGGCTGCGGCCATTGGAGACGATAAGCCCAGCATCCAGCGGATTTACGGCAGCTCTTTTCTGGATATAACGGACTTGGAACAGCTGCCCAGCAAGTTGACGGCAGTTGTGAAAAAGCATATCAGGATTTAGTATGAGCAAATCCTGTGACGGACCCGTTGATTTTTAAGTGTAGGCACGGTATAATATAAGCATACAGACGGCAGAGGAGGAACGAGAATGGCCGCCCCAATATCCGGTAGCTGTGAACTAATCGAGGGGGAAAGAGTTTGTTTAGATGTGCCAACAACCTCCCATCAGCTGGTGCTGGCTGAACTCATACGGCAGTTGACGAACTTCTTAGAAGGAAAGCCCTGCAGGGCCATACCGGCCCCTTTTGAGGTCTGCTTATTTGAGAAAAACACGGTAGTTCAGCCGGATATCACGGTCATCTGTGACAAATCCAAGCTGGACGAACGGGGATGCAAAGGTGCGCCGGAGATGGTGGTAGAAATCATCTCCCCAGGCAGCTTGCGGCATGACCGGCTGGTGAAGTTTAATCTGTACCAGAGGGCCGGAGTAGGCGAGCTTTGGCTGGTAGACCCGGCAAGCAGTTCGATTGAAGTTTTTCTTTTGAAAGATGGTTTTCTGCTCCCCCACGAAGTATACACCGCAAAGGATGTTGCCAAAGTAAACAGCTTGGAAGGGTGCTTTATTGAGGTCAGCAAGGTGTTTGCGGGTATTTAGCGAAAAATATTATTTCCATCAATTGGGGCACCGGTTCGCCGGTGTCCTTTGTTTTTTTCTCAGTTTGTAAAAACACTTGATTGCATCCTAATGATATCCTCCGCCATTTCCAAGTAAAGCCCTTGTGGTGACTCCCGGCGAATGTTGGACTTGATTCCCTACGCAAAATGCGAAGATTAACCTATAGTTTTTTCTATATCTGTCGATACCTTTATTTCGGACTGCTCGCATGAAGGCCGTTCTACAGAAATGTAGCCCGGCCTTTTTGTCTTTTTATATCATTTTGTCCAGGCATACCATTGAAGATATTTTGCTTTTTTTGTTACAAAAGCCCTATATGGACAGTGAAATAGGGATACATTGAGAATTGATTTCTCAAATGCAAATAATAATTCGGAAGGAGAAACATAATGAGCAAACGAGAAGTCTCAATTTTGGAAAAGAGTAATTTGACTTTAGAGGAAGCTGCTGCAGATATTTCGTCTGAAATGTAGAAAAGACCGAAGAAGTATGGTATAATTTAACAAACCATATCAGGCGCTTTTCTGGAAAGGAGCATATAGAAATGTCTGAAAAGCGCAAAGATAACAAGGGGCGTGTCCTGCGTGATGAGGAAGCCTACCGCAAGGACGGCCGTTATATGTATCGATATACCGATATAAAAGGTCAGCGGTGCTGTATCAATGCCCACTCCCTGAATGAGCTGTGCGAACAGGAGAAACAGATCCAGCTTCACCTTGACGAAGGCGTAAGCTACTCTTCCGGCGCGATTACCGTTTCGGAGTTGGTGGAACGCTACATTTCTCAGAAGCTGGGAGTCAGGTATAACACCAGAAAAAACTATAACTTTGTCCTGAATCTCTTGAAAAAGGAAGAGTTCGGCTGCCTGCCCATAAGAGAGATCCGTCCCTCCGACGCCAAAGCCTTTTGTATCAAGCTGCACAATAATGAAAAAAACTGCAGTGCGGTTTCCGCAGTGCGCGGGGTTTTGAAACCGGCTTTCGAGATGGCCGCTGACGATGAAATTGTTCGCCGGAACCCATTCATGTTCCGGGTAGCGGACGTTGTTCCCAACGATGAGCGCTAAGCCAAGAGGAAAAGGAAAGATTCCTGGAAGATGTTCTCCATGACAAATGCCGAAAGAAGCATTATAGAAATCGTTATTTTGCTTGGCGCCGGCCTTCGTGTTTCAGAGATGTATGGGTTGATAAAGTCAGATATTGACTTTGAGAGCCGCAAAATACGCATAGAACGTCAGCTTACCAGGGACAAGCACTGTGAATACTACATCGAGCCGCCAAAGACCAAAAGCGGCACACGCTTTATCCCCATGAGCGACATGGTTTATCAAGCGCTGATGGATACGCTCGAAAGCCGTGAACCCCAGAGGGTAGAGCATATGATCGATGGCTGTGCCGGGTTCCTATTCCTTGATAAGGACGGCAAGCCTAAAGTGGCTCTCCATTTGGAGCACGCACTCAAGCGGATGGTTGATAAATATAATGCCACCCATGATATCTTGTTCCCACCAATTACTCCCCATGTCCTGCGGCACACATTTTGTACAGAAATGACAAATGCTGGCATGGACGTCAAGACCCTTCAGTACCTGATGGGCCATTCGGACGTGAATACCACCCTGAACATCTATACACACTCCAGCTATGAGACAGCGGCAGACACCTGTTGACACCAGTTTTGACGCCAAAAGGTCTCAAAAATATGGAGATTTGCGGAGATTTTCGTAAGCAGGCCAGAATCTGCCGAAGGAGAAAAACCGCGAAAAACCCAGCAATCAAGCCAAAAAACAGACTTATAAAGAATTGAGATGAGGCTATGAAAATCCTGTTCATCTGCACAGGCAACACCTGCCGCAGCCCCATGGCGGAGGGGTTGTTCCGCCAGCTTTTGGCCCAGCGCGGAGCGGAAGCCTCCTTTGCCTGCGCCAGCGCGGGGCTTTCCGCTGTCAACGGCGCGCCCCCCTCGGAAAACGCCGTGCTGGCCTGCCGGGAGGTGGGTGTAGACATCGCCGCCCACCGGGCCCGCCGCCTGAGCGCCGGGGATTTGGACAATTGGGACCTGTTCTTCGTCATGACCGCCACCCACGGCTATATTTTGGAGCAGGCCGGGGCTTCCGCGCAAAAAATCTACGTCCCCCAAAACGTGGCCGACCCCTTTGGCGGCGATTTGAACGTTTACCGGGCCTGCCGGGACCAGCTCTCCGCCTGCCTGGAGGAGTTTCTGGGGTCTCTGCCCCAGGAGGCACGGCCATGACTTTACAGCCTATGCTCCCCCAGCATCTGTCCGCCGCCGCGGCTTTGGAGCGCCTCTGCTTCTCCCTGCCCTGGAGCCTGGAGAGCTTCGCCGCGGAGCTGGAAAACCCCAGCTCCTACTATGTGGTGGTTGTGGAAGGGGACCGCCTGCTGGGCTACGCGGGCATGCGCTTTGTGCTGGACGAATTTTACGTGGACAACATCGCCGTGGCCCCGGCCTGCCGCCGCCAGGGCGTAGGCCGGGTTTTGATGGGCGAACTGATCCGCCGGGCCCAGGAGGGGGGCGCCCGGTTTCTCTCTTTGGAGGTACGGCTCTCCAACCTGCCCGCCCAGGCCCTTTACCGGGGGCTGGGCTTTGTACCCGCGGGCCTTCGAAAAAATTATTATGACCAGCCCAAAGAGGACGGGCTTATTATGACCCTCTTCTTTGGCGGACAGGAGAATGCATCATGATCATATTAGGAATTGAGACCTCCTGCGACGAGACTGCCGCCGCGCTGGTGGAGGATGGCCGGAAGGTTTTGTCCAATGTGGTGGCCAGTCAAATTGAGGAACACAAAATCTATGGGGGCGTGGTGCCGGAAATCGCCTCCCGGCGGCACAGCGAGGCCATCTCCGCCGTGGTGGAAGAGGCCCTGACTCAGGGGGGCGTAAGCCTTGCGCAGGTCTCCGCCATTGCGGTTACCTGCGCGCCAGGGCTGATTGGGGCCCTGCTGGTCGGGGTTAACTTTGCCAAAGGGCTGGCCCTTTCCACCGGACTGCCCCTAATGCCGGTCCACCATCTGCGGGGGCACATTGCCGCCAACTACCTGTGCCACCCAGAGCTGGAGCCGCCCTTCCTCTGCCTGGTGGTCTCCGGGGGGCACAGCCACATCGTCATGGTCCACAGCTACACCCAGCTGGAAGTGCTGGCCCGCACCCGGGACGATGCCGCCGGAGAGGCCTTTGACAAGGCGGCCCGGGCCATGGGCATCCCCTACCCAGGGGGCGTGGAGCTGGACCGCGTTGCGGAATCGGGAGACCCCCACGCCTACACGCTGCCCCGGCCCCGCGTGGAGGGCGCGCCCCTGGATTTCAGCTTTTCCGGCTTGAAAACCGCCGCCTTGAACCTGCTGCACAACGCCGCTCAAAAGGGCCAAACCGTCCATGTGCCGGACCTGTGCGCTTCCTACCGCCGGGCTGTGGTGGAGTGCCTGGTGGAGAGCTTCCGCACCGCCGCTTTGGAAACCGGGGCCAAGGCCCTGGCGGCGGCAGGGGGCGTGTCCGCCAACCGGCTGCTGCGGCGGGAGCTGGAGAGCCTGAGCCGGGAACTGGGGCGGCCGCTGTATGTACCGGAACTGAACCTTTGCGGGGACAACGGGGCCATGATTGCGGCCCAGGGGTATTATGAATATCAAGGGGGAGTCCGGGGAGGCATGGACCTAAACGCCTCCCCGCAGTGGGAGATCAGCCAAGCCCTAACCGTATAGAGTAAACACAGCAAAAATACCGCAGGCGCAGCAAAAGTTTTTGAAAAAGCGAAAGGAACTTCTTTCCGGAAGTTCCTTTCCAACCTTCAAGCCTTTCCCTGCGCCTGTGCTATTCGGATGCTACTCCCTCACTGTTGCCGCCCAAACGGTAGGACTGCGCCAGCGCTGCTTTTAAATCCGGGATCAGCACCTTTCCGCTTTCCCCATCAACCAGCTCCACCCGCTCAAAGGGCTCCGCTCCATACTTCGCTACCAGCCACTCCGGCAGGTACATGGCCATCTCTAGGTAGAAGCAGTCCTCTCCCGCCTCGCCCATGTTCCAGGACGCAAAGTAAGAGCCCTCCGGGCCTCTGCCCTGTTCTGGGCCATCTCTCTCAAAGGTAAGGGGAAAGCTTAGTGCCTGCACCGCCTGACCCTCCAGATAGCCATACAACGTCAGGGCCTGCGTGCAGAATGGCATCTGAAGGGAGAATCTTTGGGAGTACCCGCTGGGCGATTCGGCGTCAAAAGACAGGTCCCCTACATGGAACACCCGAATGCCATCCGTCAGCCCAACCCCCGTCAGGCTGGCCGGGTCCCGGGTAATGTCCAGCGGCTCCCGGCCCTCTTCCCGGAAGTGCTCGCTGGCATAGACCCGCCCGGTGCTGGGGTCAAAGGTGAACTCCGCCAGCACCCGCCGCAGAGCTAGAGCGTCCACCTGGTTGCCATAGCCGTCTTCAGCGGGCAGCTCGTAAAAGGTCAGCCGGAAGGGCCCCTGGACCCGCTGGGGGTTCGTCTCGCTGGCAAAATGAACCCGGACACCTAAAGAACTGGAGCCCGCTTCCAGCGGTACCCCGGAATCCAAGAATTCCACTTTCTCCATATGGTACTCCACGGGCTGCCCCGAGCAGTCCACCAGCTCCGGGAAGAGCCCCAGGGGCGCTTTGTCGCCGTAAAGCTGGCTGTCAAAGCCCGTCAGCAACGTGTCTTGGAGCAAGCCGGTAAAGGGCAGCTCCGCGTCCACCGCCACCCGGCTGGGCGCATAGCACAGAGCGCTGATGGCCGCGCCATTCTGCTGGGCGGCGGCGCGCACCGTCAGATTCCGGCTCCGGTCCGCCTCCAGCGTGAAGCTTCCTGAATAGCCGGGCGCATAGGCGTCCACCAGCTGAGAGGGGTCTCCCTGGGCGCAGATGCAGTAGTTGGGCAGGTCCAGGCCGATTTCCACGCTCTGGCCCACCTCTATGTCCGCCAGATCGGCTGCGGCCTGAGCCTTCACCGTCTTCTTCCCTTCATAGGGAGCAAATTCCAAATTCCAGCGCCCCTGCATGTCCAGGCCGTTGACCCGAAGGGAGGCGTTATTTTCCACCCATTGGGACGCGTCCTCCATCACCGGCGTCCCGGCCCAAATTTGATAATTGAATTCCCCATAACCCGTTTCCGAATAAAACGGCGGCACGTCCAGCTCTTCGGGAATCTCCGCCTGCCGCTGCAGCAGCACCTGGACCTCCTCCGGCAGGTCCATTTCCAGGTCCAGAAAGAGGGTTTTGCCATCGGTCCAGGCGTTGGCCACGGTCAGGTCTCCATCGTGGTCCTTGCTTGGCAGAACCACTGGCTGGAACTCCGGCCTGGGGCTGGGAGAAGGAGTGGGCCCAGGCGTTTTTTCGCCATTGATGGCCTGAAAAACCGGGCCCAGGCCGGGCAGGGCCTCGGTAAGCTGGGGGTAGGCCTGATTTACCCCCAGCAGGGAGCAGAAGGCCAGGGCCAGCACCGCGCAGGCGGCCGCGGCCTGCCGCACAAAGCGCCGGAGGGGGCGGGAGGGCACGGGCAGTTCATCGGGAAGGCCTTGGTAAGTTTTTTCCATGGCCTGCCGGAAGGATGCCGGGGGCTTTTCCACCCCATAGGCCTTGGCCAGCTGGGTCCGAAAGGCTTTGTCCCGCCGGAGGCCGGCTGGGGCACCGCTGTGTCTGCCTTTTTGGAACATGCTAAAGACCTCCTTCCGCCTGACCGGCAAGATAGACTTCCCGGAATTTTTTCCGCCCGTGAGAGAGGCGCATCTTTGCCGCGCCCTCGCTGATGGAGAGCAGCTTGGCAATCTCTTTGACGGGCAGGTCGTTTAAGTAATACAGGGTGAGGACCAGCTGGTCGTTCTCGCTTAAGGCGGCCAGGGCGGCCCGCACATCCAGGGGGGTGTCGTTGTCCTCCTCCCGGCCCTCCTCGGGCAAAACCTCCAAGGGGAGCAGGCCCTGGCGCTGGCGGAGCAGGTCGTAAGAGCAGTTGATGACCACCCGGGTGAGCCAGGTTTTGAAAAACTTGGGCTGGCGGATGGAGCTGATCTTATAAAAAGCCCGGTACACCGCCTCCTGGACAGCGTCTTCCACATCGTCCTCGTTCTGTAAAATCGCCTTGGCGGTGCGGTACATGGGGAGCTGGTACTCGTCCATCAGGCGCAAAAACGCGTCCTTGTCGCCTTTTTGGGCTTTGCGCACAAATCTCTCCACGAACTTCACCCCTTTCTCTGGCGATGCTATGAATTAGACGGACGGGAGAGGCAAAAGGTAAGACGGAAAAACCGCCGGCAGAAAAAATTTCTCCCTTTGTAGAGAGAACTTGCTGTTCCTATTGTAGCGGATTCTGACGAAAGATGCAATGGGTTTTTGCGGGGAACCCACGCGGTATTTCCTCCACGCTTTACACAGCCCCATACGCTCCCCCGCGCCGCCCAGGCTGGAGGCGGCGCCTCCCGCTAAATTTTGCGGAGAAAATCATGAAATCCATTTGACAAATACGCGCAAATCGTTTAAAATAGAAAAAGTCCAGCCCACATACCGTTTGCCGGGCTGGCGGGAAATTTTATAAAAATGCGCCTCCTTAGTTAAATGGATATAATACGCCCCTCCTAAGGGCGGGTTGAGGGTTCGATTCCCCCAGGGGGTGCCAAAAAACCTAGATTTTATGCGGGTTCCCAGCTTTCCCCTCTGCTAATAACTTTCACCTTGTATTAGCAAAAGAGCTTGCTAATACAGTGGCCCCGATTGGAGCGGATTTCGTGATTTTGCAATCACACTTGCTAATACGATTTTCCTGCCGGTCGGGTTTCTCTGCTAATAAATTAAGGTTTATTAGCAAGCTGGAGCGGACTCACACTTTCTTTCAGAAAGTGTAGGAATTGTTGCAGCAAATCCGGGTTATCTTGAACGAGCTTTAAGAGAGTATCGACTTGAGCAGTTTGACTCTCTTGGGGCTCGTTTTTCTCTCGGTTTTTGCCGTAGAACTCCGTTTCCATCTTGTCAGCAATCACTCGCCAGTTCTCGTCCAGGATATGGGCGTAACACTTAGTGAGCATATCCGGCGTGTTCCACCCGCCGTCGCCCTGGACAGCCTTCAGGTCGCCCCCGGAGAGCACTAGCTTGGTGCTGGCGCTGGTGTGACGGATGCTGCCCTCGGTCTTTGGCTGCTTCAGCACGATGACGGTTCTTGTGCCCATCATAAGATTCGGGAAGGTGTAGATAATGTCCATCTTTGATAGCTTCTCGATGAGTTTCTTATCAACCCGGTCAATCACTCTGTCGATGTAGATGGCTTGGTGCTCGATGGATACCCGGTCCCACTGGAGACCACCCACTTCCCCGCCCCGCATGGTGCAGGACAGGGCCAGGTGAATAGCGCAGTGGATAAGAAACCGGTCGTAGAACTCCGGCCTGTCGGTGAACTCCAGAACCTTATAGAGTTGTTCTGGGGTCAAGGCTCCGCGCTTACGTTCCTTGTGTTCCGGCAAAGTAGCGTCAAGGAATGGATTCTTTGCAATCAGTTCCCAGCGCTTGGCCTGGTTAAAGGCACAGCGCAGTACCTTGTGGATATCGTGGATTGTAGAGGGAGAGATGTGCTCCCGCCTGGGCCTGCCGGGATTCATCGCTGGTTCGGCCTCGGTGAGCAGAAAGTGGTAGTAGTCGTCCACCGTCTTGACCCGGATAGACCGCAGTTTCTTGTCCCCCAGGTAGGGGTAGACGTAGTTTTCCAGCAGTCCCACGTTACCGTCATAGGTGGAGGCCACCCACTTTTTCTCCCCATACTTCTGCAAGAACTCATGCAGGAACTCGCTGACGGTGATGTTGTTCTGGTCGATGTGAGTGTTGTTGGCCTCCTCCATTTCCAGCTGCACCTTGCGGGTCTTTGCGGCAGAGTAACTCAGGCCGGACTCCCAGATCTGGTGACGGTCTTTCCCCTCACCTTCGTAATGGACAACGGAATAAGACTTGCCTCGTTTGATAATTGATGCCATGCTGATTGCTCCTTCTATTCTGCGCTGTCAAGCCAGTTGTCAAAGGAAGACTTTGAGATACGAACATACTTCCCAATCTTCACAGTCTTGAACTGGGACTGCTTGCACAGGGCATATGCCCTGCTCTTGCTGATCTGCAGCATATCCGCCACCTCTTGAACGGAATAGGTTCGCTTCTCAGGATGAGCCTGACAGAGCGTGGTATTTTGATAATTTTCGGCTGCCATAATTTACTCCTTTCCTGCAGCCAGAAGCGGGTAGCACGGCTTGGTTCTCCATGAGACCTATTATACACCATACTGGCCGGTTCTGGCTACAGTTTTTTTGGGTTTTTGATTTATGCTGACATTACACCGATAGTGCTTATCTTTTGCAACTGAAAAAAGAAAATATCTTCCCCGGCGTCCGCGGCTAACGAACTGCGGAGTAGTCGGTTCTCCCATATCCCATGCGGGGGTCGTCGCGTTGGGGCGGTGCCGCCGCTCCATATGTACTCATGGCCAGTTTGCCAGACTGGTGGATAGCCGCTCGCCCGCAGGATATGTACCAGGTCAGATTATGAGATTGTCAAGGTTCGGGGCATGGGGAAATGCCTTTCATACAGTAAAAACACTTGAAAACGCGGAAATCTAATCGTCCCATGAAAAAATTTCTCAAATTATAAATTTTGGTATCTTTTCGAGGAGATGGAGTAGGATAGCCTGCCGTAAATCTTCATCCAGCTTGCCATCCACATAGCTATAATAGTTAATCAGCGGCATATATAGCTTCACAATGTCAGCCAACGCTTCAGTATCTCCTGCAACAGCCTTTGTCAAGGTGGCTCGGAACTCCTCCTTAGTCATGCTCTTCACCACCTTCCAGTGCCTTGCGGAGCCGTTTTAAGGCCAGCGAGCGCTGGTTGTACACATTCTGCACCGTACAGCCAAGCTCACTTGCAATTTTCTCCGGCTCCATTTCAAGGACAAACAGCATAGTAAGAATCTGCTTTTTCATAGCTGGGAGGTTGGCAAAAGCCACT
>Ga0137309_102351_pt1 | contig 11489 bp, 13 predicted proteins | sample NAcewiD2O_June_FD_97179 | JGI IMG/M metagenome (GOLD analysis project Ga0137309, IMG submission 97179) | Mouse cecal microbial communities from Vienna, Austria - N-Acetylneuraminic amended D2O_June | ecosystem: Host-associated > Mammals > Digestive system > Large intestine > Cecum | place...
GTATCAGTGCGGACTGGCTTATGCGGTGGCGCTGATGGTTTACCAGATTGGATTGGCATTTACAGGAAACCTGAATGTCATTGGTCTGCTTGCAGCTATCGTAATCCTTGGCGGCATGATTTATATGCTGTTCAGACCGTATAAAGAGGCAACAAAGCTGACAACAAATATGAAACTGAAAATGGCGAAGTAATGACGCGGAAAGCGTCTCTAAAGGCGTCCCGCCATAATACGGGGCGCCGGGTTTCGTTTTTAGATTTGTAACAGGGAAACAGGAGGGATTTCGATGCTTACATGGCTTATGGAAAATATGGCGACAATCATCATCAGTGCGGTTTTGGTTCTCGTGGCGGCGGCGATTCTTGTCAGTATGATACGCGGTAAGAGAAAAGGAAAATCATCCTGTGGCTGTGGGTGCGCGGGCTGCGCCATGAATGGAGCCTGCCATCCGGCAAAGCCGGAAACTTTGCGAAAATAAGGACTTAAAGATAAAGGAAGGTTTATAAATATGAAGAAACACTGATTCTGGGCACGGGCGATGGCGGCCTGCCTTTTTATGGCGAACCGGCTGGTGGACTTTTCCTGTGCGTTAAAGCTGGCGATGCCGATTTCCGTGCTTTAGCCACGCCCTAAAATGGACAGGATGCATTTTTTCATTGCTTCATAGCTTTCCGGTGTGATGTCATGCTCCATTTTGCAGGCATCGCCCGCCGCGATTACGGGGTCAACGCCGAGATGGACCAGCCAGTCCGTCAGCAGGGTGTGGCGTTCATAGACGCTTTCCGCGATTTTTCGTCCGTCTTCCGTCAGATGGAGAAACCCTTCTTCTGAAACGGTGATGTATCCGCGGTTTTTCAGGTTTTTCACGGCGACGCTCACGCTCGGCTTTGAAAAATTCAGCTCGGTCGCCACGTCGATGGAGCGCACCACAGAGAGGCGGCTGCTCAAAATCAGTATTGTTTCGAGGTAATCCTCAAGGGATTCCTCGGCTTTGTGCCGGATATAACTCATGGTATTACTGTACTCCTTTCCGGAACGGAATCCCGCCCGTGAGCTATAGTAAACGACATAACAAATTTCTGTTTCTGCCTCTTGCAGAATTCATATACGGTAGCTTCCGCAAGGCCGAAAACGAAATTTCTAATGTCGTTAACTATCATCCTAACACTTTAGGGAGGGCGGCGCAAGGTCTGACGGCAAAAAGGGTGTTATCAAATTTTATTAAATTTTATCAGCGGCCACTGACAGGTGCGCCGCATTTTTGAAAATCAATGGTTAGATTTTACTAACCAGAGAGAAGAGAGGGATGTTTTATGGTTAAGATCACAGTGGGTATTGACGGGATGGCGTGCAGTATGTGTGAGGCGCATATCAATGAGGCGGTGCGTAACGCCTTTTCGGTAAAGAAAGTGACCAGTTCGCACACAAGGAAAGAAACCGTCATCCTGGCGGAGAGGGAGATACCTGAACCGGCGCTTCGTAAAGTCATTGCGGAGGCAGGGTATGATGTAATGAGCGTGAACTGGGCGCCGTATGAGAAAAAGGGGCTGTTTGCAAGACGGGAGAAGAATGAAAATTGAAATTTAAGATGCGCAAAAACCCGCACAGAAATGGGGAAAATAACGGGTTCTGAATGGTTGATAACGTTACAGTTTGGCAAGGCTGAACTGCAACATAATAACATGGAAGAAAGAGAATATTTTTGACATAGAGAAAACAGGACAGAAGGAGGTGGAGGCTTGAAACAGAAAAAATCGGTGGAGGATTATCTGAAAACAATCTATATCCTTTCCCAAAATAAGGACGTGCACGGGGCGGATATTGCAAGGGCGATCGGCGTTTCACGGCCGACTGTCTGCGTGTCCTTGAAGGCGCTGGAGGAGGAAGGCTATATCCTCATGGGTGATGCGCGAGAAGTCCACCTGACGGAAAAGGGTATGCGGATTGCGGAAGAAACCTATGAACGGCACAATACGTTCTGCCAGCTTTTGACGGAACTTGGCGTGGACGCGAAAACGGCATCGTCAGATGCCTGTGAGATGGAGCATGCGGTCAGCAATGAAAGCTATCAGGCGCTGAAGACGCTTGTGGCGGAAGGAAGCGGAGGAACATAAGGATGAATACGTTACAGAGTGTGGCTATTGCAGTTGCAACGGCTTTTCTGGTACTGGCTTTCTGCACTGGAATTAAGGCAGCATGCCGTAAAAAGCTGAAGCGGGACAAAAAAAGCTAAGGTAACATATGACGGATTTGGGAAAAAGAGCTATCCCAAAGCTGTCGGAAAACTTTTACGTTATATGGATGCTCCTTGGGTGGCACACTCGCCGCCATGCTGGCGGAGCGGGGAAATGTCCGAATCAGTGGGGGCAGAGTATCAAAGAGAGCGCGGTCGAAGTAGAAAAGGCGCTGGCTTTTCCGGGAATCATCTTATACGGTGTCGCGCTTTTTGCCTTGGAAGATTTCATACGGTCAGAAAAGGAACGGAAGGTATATCGCACGCTGACCGCTTTCGGATTGACTCCGTGGATCGCGCTGCACTTGTTTTATATTATGATATTATACATATTTTCATGGTTGAGCACGGACAGCTATGCGGAGGCGGCACTGCCTCTTGGCGAAGCCCTGTTTGCCCATTTTTCATGGGTTCCGCTTGTCAGTGAGATTTTGATGCTGCCGCCTTTTCTGCACTGGCTTTATCTTCAGATCATGCTGGCGTGGAATCTATGCGGGAAACGGGATGCGGGACAGGAGAAACAGGAGGCAGAGGATAAAGCGGAAAATCGCGGGAAAGGCAAAGAAAATAGGATGATGAAAATTCCCCTTTGACAAAATACAAAAATGCAAATATAATAATACCGTCGAGTGGCAGAAAGCGTAAATCCAGATGATGGGTTTGCGCTTTTTTGATGCACACGGGCATTTAAATAAAATATGGTTGTGGCAGCTTTCCGAAAAAGTCTCCTGAGCGTTTTCTGCTGCGGCAGATTTCTCAAAAGAAACGGAGGAAAATTGAATAAAGAAGTAACAGCAAACAAAATGGGAACCGAGACGGTTCCGAAAGTCATGTTAAGTATGGGGATACCGATTATTTTATCAATGGTACTGCAGGCATGCTACAACATCGTGGACAGCATGTTTGTGGCGCGTATTCCGGATTCCGGCAATATAACCAATATGGGGGAGTATGCGGTAAATGCGTTGACACTGGCGTTTCCGGTTCAGATGCTGATTGTAGCGTTTGGCATCGGGACAGGCGTGGGCGTCAATGCACTGCTTGCAAAAAGTCTGGGACAGCGGGACGAGGAAAAAGTTGCAAGGACTGCAGGAAACGGAGTGACATTAGCGCTTATCATCTATATCGTATTTTTACTGTTCGGTCTGTTTGGCGTGAAGGCTTATATCGGAAGTCAGACGAACGATGAAGTGGTGCTTGGAATGGGGATTTCGTATCTTTCCATCTGCTCCGTTGTTTCATTTGGCATTGTCTTGTTTTCGATTTACGAAAAACTGTTACAGTCAACAGGAAAGACAATCTATTCGACGATTGCGCAGGTGTCGGGCGCCGTTGTCAATATCGTGTTGGATCCGATTATGATTTTCGGCTATTTCGGACTGCCCGAGATGGGGATCCGCGGTGCGGCGTATGCGACCGTGATCGGGCAGGTGGTATCCATGCTGATTGCAATGTACTTCCACTATCGGAAAAATACGGAAGTAAAATCGGGAATGCAGTACCTGAAGCCGGACAAAGGTATTGTAAAGGAAATCTATGTCATTGGTCTTCCGGCGATTATCATGCAGGCGTTGATGTCATTTATGACATACGGCGTGAATCTGATTTTTGGCACCGTTTCGCAGGCGGCAGTGACGGCGTATGGTATTTTTTATAAAATCCAGCAGTTTATTTTTTTCGCGGGATTCGGTTTGCGCGACGCGATTACGCCGATTGTATCCTTTAATTATGGAATGGGTGATAAGAACCGTGTCAAACAGGGCATTTTTTATGGAATTTTGTACACGGAGATTATTATGCTGATCGGCATGATCGGCCTGGAGGTCTTTGCAAGTCCCCTGATCGGATTATTTGCCATGTCTGAGGAAACGGAAGCGTTATGTGTCCTGGCGGCGCGGATCATTGCGACAAGCTTTTTGTTTGCAGGCGGGAATATTGCAGTACAAGGGGTATTTCAGGCGCTTGGCTGCGGGTTAAATTCACTGATTGTATCCCTGCTTCGGTTGTGCGTTGTCGTACTGCCGCTGGCATGGCTGTTTACCAAGCTTGAAAATGCGACGTTTATGATCTGGTGGGCATTTCCAATTGCAGAGCTTGTGGCGCTTGCGGTCGCGGCAGCGCTCATGGTTCAGGCAAATAATAAAATGATAAAACCGATGAAAGAGTAGGAGAAAGGAGCGGTGTGTAGACCTGATTGTAGGGCTTGCAAAGGATGTATAGGGGTGGATGTTTCGCAAAGTGAATGAGGAATTCAAACAAGGAGAGTGGGTGAATCGGGTATTTCCTGACGAAATAACATTAGGTACCTTGACAATTTTCTTTTTGCGATGATATAATCAAGGTACCTAAAGAAAAGGAGGAGCGATTTATGCAGGAAAATAACATTTGCCCAGGCTGTGGGCGGCATTGCGATCTGGAAAGGCCGCACTGCGGCAGAGGAGAAGAATACCGCCGTACCGGGAAAATGCCGGAGCATCAGAGGAAACAACGGGATCAGGAAATGCACACAGCCAATGATTTAGCAGCAGGTATCGATGACAGGCTGGTTATCAGTCTGCGGGATCTACATCATACCATGCGCTCACTGTATGAGGGAAAAGCGAGTCAGAAGCGCATCCTGATCATCCTGAACGAGTCGGAAGCCATTACTCAGAGGGATTTGACGGAGCGTTTGGGAATCCAGCCGGGTTCGGCCAGCGAGATTCTGTCCAAGCTGGAAGGCTCAGGATGGATCGTCCGGACACAGAATGAGGCTGACCGCAGGACGACGGACATCTCCCTGACAGACAGCGGCAGGGAAATTGCGGAAGAAGCGCTAAGGCAGCGCAGGAAACGGCATGAGGAGATGTTTTCCTGTCTTTCGGGAGAGGAAAAGCAGGAACTGCTGTCACTTCTGGAAAAAGTCCGCTGTGACTGGAAAAAACGGTACAGGGAAAACGAGAATACATTCAAACATGGGCACGGACATGGATGCCGGGATGACAGCGGACATCATGAAGGACATAGACACCGGGATGACAGCGGACATCATGAAGGACATAGGCACCGGGATGACGGCGGACACCATGAGGGACACGGGCACCGGGATGACGGTGGGTACCACGACGGTCACGGACACCATGGAGGCTCAAATGGGCATGGAGGACGTTGACCATGTGGAAATATATCAGAAAGTATCTGCTCTTTGCCATCATCGCAGGCCTGTTCATGATTGGCGAGGTGATGATGGATCTGCTGCAGCCGGGATTCATGAGCCGGATTGTGGATGACGGTGTCCTTGGCGTCAACAGCGGGGGCAGGGCCGACCTGCACCTGATATGGATGCTGGGGCTGCAGATGATCGGTCTTGTTCTGCTGGGAGGGCTTTGCGGCTCCCTCAACAATGTGTTCGTACACATATCCAGCCAGAATATTGGAAATGAGATTCGAAAGGACTGCTTTCGCAGGATCATGGATTTTTCTTTCCCGCAGATGGACCGCTTCGGCACAGGCTCTCTGGTGACAAGGGTGACCAATGACATCACCCAGGTGCAGAATTTTGTCTCGCTGTTTATCAGGGGGCTGATCCGCACCACGCTTCTTACGTTTGGAAGTATGTATTGTATGTTCCGGCTGAATTTCCGTTTCGGACTCATTGTACTGTGCGCCTTCCCGTTTCTGGTGGGCATCATCGGGGTCTGCCTGTGGAGGGCAGATCCACTGTTTTCCAGACTGCAGGCGTATCTGGATGCCATCAATGAAATCATGCAGGAAGACGTGTCCGGCATCCGCATTATGAAAGCCTGCGTCCGGGAGACCTATGAAAAAATGCGCTTCGGGAAGGCGAATGATGATCTGGTCAGGACGCAGCTGAAAACCCTTGTGATATTTGCCTTTATGAATCCCCTTACGAATGCGGTTATGTACATGGCTGTCACGGCCGTTTTACTGGCAGGATCCTTTTCAGTGGCAGACGGCAGTGCAACACCGGGAAATGTCATGGCGGCGCTGACCTATACCACCCAGCTTCTGAACGGTATTCTGATGCTGGTCATGCTGTTCCAGAATATTTCCAGAGGACTTACCTCATGGAAACGCGTAAAAGAAGTGCTGGAAAGCGTGCCGGAACTGAAAGACGGCTCTTTTGACGGGGCAGCGCAGACACAGGGGGAAATCGAATTCCGTGACGTTTCCTTCGCCTATCCGGGAAGCACCCGAAACGTGCTGTCCCATATCAATCTGAAGATACACAGGGGAGAAACCGTGGCGGTCATCGGGGTTACCGGATGCGGAAAGACTACACTGGCCGGACTGATGATGCGGTTTTATGATGCGGTTTTATGATGCGGATTCCGGCGCGGTTCTGGTGGACGGAATTGATGTCGGGGAATACCGGCAGCGGGCGCTCCGGGAAAAAATAGCCATAGCCATGCAGAAAAGCGAGCTGTTTGGCGTGACGGTGGGGGAAAATATTGCATGGGGACTGCCGGGAGCGGATAGCATGTCGCTTGCATCCGCAGCATCCATTGCGCAAGCGGATAGTTTTATTTCTTCCCTTGGAAACGGGTACGATACAATGGTGGCGGAGCGGGGCATGAGCCTGTCCGGAGGCCAGAAGCAGCGGATTTCCGTTGCCAGGGCAGTCTTAAAGCCTGCGGAAATCTTTATTTTTGACGATTCCACCAGCGCCCTTGATCTGAAAACGGAAGCGGATTTATACCGGGCGTTAAAAGAGTCCCGCCCTGACAGCACCAAAATCATCATAGCCCAGAGGATTGCCTCCGTGCGTAACTCCCGTGATCCGGAATTTTACACTGACTGTCCCGAATGACTCATTTCATGCCTCTACAATATTGTAGACCAGATATTTGTGGGCAACGGCGTGGGCTATCTGGGCAATGCCGCTACCGGCGTGATCTTTCCGATCACGGTAGTAGGGTGGGGGTTAAGCCTGTTCTTTGGTGACGGAGCCGCCGCCGCGCTGAGCGTTTCTCTGGGGCGCGGGGAAACAGAGGACATTCACAGGAGTGTTGGCAGTGCGGTTCTTGGATCGTTTTTCTCCGGAGTGGTGGTGATTGTCATTGCCTATTTTTGGGGTGACGGACTGCTGCGCATGATTGGCGCAACGGATGCAAATATACAGATGGCGCACGAGTATGGCATGATTATCTTTGCCATGATGCCCCTGGCCATGACGCAGAATACGCTTGCCTCCATTATCAGGGCGGATGGCAGTCCAAAATACGCCATGATTGCCATGCTTACCGGCGCAGTCATCAATATCATCGGCGATCCCGTAGCCATTTTTGCACTCGATATGGGAATTAAGGGTGCGGCATGGGCTACCATCCTTGGGCAATTTGTCAGTTTCCTGATCTGCGCGGCTTATCTAAGGCATCCTAAGACTTTCCCGGTGGGCGCCGGCAGTTTCAGACCGAGTATGGCGCTCCTAAAGCCGGTAATGGCGCTGGGGACTTCCAGTCTCCTGACGCAGCTTTCCATCGTAATCATTACGGTTGTCAACAATATCCTGCTGGTAAAGTATGGCGCAGGCTCCGCTTACGGCGCGGATATCCCTCTGGCGGCATTCGTGGTCATTATGAAGCTCTTTCAGATTGTGCTGAATATTGCCATAGGTATCGCTGCGGGCGCGCAGCCGATTGTGGGGTATAATTATGGCGCAAAAAATTATGGTCGGGTACGGGAGCTGCTGAAATTGATGGTTAAGTGGACGGTTATTGTGGGACTGGTCTGCACCGTCATGTTTGAGGCTGTCCCCGGTGTGTTCATCCGGATGTTCGGCTCTGCGGATGACCCCGTTTATTTTGATTTTGCGGTACTCTGCCTGCGGATTTATCTTTCCCTTATCCTTGTCACCTGTGCACAGAAGGTCTGCGCCATCTTCCTGCAGTCCATCGGCAAGGCAAAGGCAGCCGCACCGTTGTCCGTCCTGCGGGATGTGCTGCTGATTGTTTTTTCCCTGTTGATTCCTGTTTTCATGGGCGTTACCGGCATTTTCTGGGCAGCCCCGGCAGCGGATGTGCTTGCCATTTTCGTTACGGCAGCAGTCATGGTACGGGTATGGAAAGAATTAGGTCAGGAGAAGAAAACGCAGGAGCCTGCTGCGGCAGCAATCCGGCCGTCCCGTCAGGGAACGGTTATCACGATTGCCAGGGAGCATGGCTCCGCCGGAAAAGGCCATCCGCCATATTGCGGACGCCGGTTCCTGCGTTATCATAGGGCGCTCGGCGGACTATGTGCTGCGTCATTATCCGAATGTGGTGCGTATCTTTATCTATGCCCCGGAAAGTTACCGGGAGAAAAAGGTAATGGAGATGTACGGGGACAGCCCGGAGGCTGCGAAAAAGAGCATTGCAAGATCGGATGCCGCAAGGAGCGCATATTATAAAAGCATTTCCGGGCAGGAGTGGGGCAATCCACACGGCTATGAACTGTGTATTGACGCATCGGTGGGCGAGGAGGCTGCAGCAGACATGATCTGCAGTTATATCAGACGGATGGGCAGGAGCTAAATAAAGAATAGGATGCCTGTATAAGATGGTACATGCCGGCGGCTGGTATAATTTGGGAGCAATGGAGTAATGTGTCCGTTGCTCCCAAAGCGCTGGTATATAAGGAAAGTTACTTCATACACTCATTGACCCACGCAATGAAATTCGTGGTGCTGTCTCCCGTGCGTTCTGCCTTGACATGCTTCTGGCCCCAGACAGTTTCAAAATCAACAGATTCCACGCCGCCATAATTCTGAAGCGCAAGGGCAAGGTTTACTTCTGTGGTAAGCGAAGTGTCACTCTGCGCAATGCCGGTGCGGATTCTCCAATGCTTTGCAGGCGCGCTGCTTCTGTATCCATCCTCAGATTCCAGCAGATAATAAAGAGGCGTGTACATGTTCAGTCTCTGAGCCGTTGTATAACCAACAGCATCCGTTTTTTGAAGGTCCTCTTCAAAATCTGAAACATAGCTATTGTCAAGTTCATTCAATATATCCGCAAGCAAAGCGTCAAAATGGGCTCCATTTCCGTCTCCGTATCCAAACAGCACATTTTCACCCTGTCCGGCATCCAGATGGTCAAACGCAGCAAGATTTTTCGATACGCCCTTAAGGGCTTTTGCGAAATCGCTGACACTTGTAACGGAAGCCGAATTTGTTTCGGCATCATAGGTAACCCATGCGCCGTTTGCATTGAGGGCATCAATATAGTCGCCGACAGTTTCATAGGTTCCGGAGATTGCAATATCGCCTGAAGCCTCGATACGGGTTATATCATCCAACTCCTCATAAGGGCCTTCTTTTGCTCCATTCGGTCCACCTATGTCATCTTTTCCCGCCGGCCCGCCAAAGCCGTCTTCTTTGCCACCCGGCATGCCAAAACCGTTCAGATCACCGGGTTTTCCAGGCCTGCCAAAACCGCCCATTCCACCATTCTTTCCTTCGGAAGCAGAGGAATCGTACGGAAATTCCGTATCGGAAAGGAAGTGGTTCAAGGACGCTTCAATCACGCCCAATATGTAATCATAATAGCTGCCTGCCTGATAAATACCGTCTGCTGATTCTTCCAGAGTCAGGACATTTCCCGTTTCGTCTTTTATCCCCGCCTGATTGATGTAATCAGCAAAAGAAGCTGCCAGCGCATCAGAAATTGCCTGCTCATCGTCCGAAAGCCCATTCCTTGTTACGCCCATCATCCATTCATAGGCTTCATCTGCGCTGTCCAGATTGGTAATCGGGCACCAGTCCATGGAACCATAAACGGCATCACTGACACCCTGTACCGCGCCGATTTGTTCAAGGTAAGGCTCATAGAGCGCACTGTCACCGGCTGCACCGACAATGGCAGACTGTGCGCCTCCGCCGCTCATACCGAATACAAAGATTTTTTCCGCATCTCCGGGTGTGGTTGCATCTGTATACCGCAGATAACGGATTGCGGCTTTGAGATCCGTGACACCGGCCGGCGCGCCCGCATCCCTTCCGCGGCATCCTGCGTGAACATACACTAACCCTGCCTCCATATACTCTGTGAGACTTGTATAGCCGGTTAATGCAGCCTGAGCCGAATACCCCGGCGTCTCAATCGGCATGACGATCGGAGCGTTTTGGGTCGTGTAACCATTCACATTCGCATCTGAATTTACTTTGCAGGTGTACGTTCCGTCGCCATTATCTGTTCCGGAAAAGTAATCACCCGGTACAAAAACAGCCAGTGTTTCATAGGCTGTGTCCGCAGGCGTTTCACAATACGGTATGCCGGTCTGATAATAGACGTTATCGTCGGAATGGTACATCCATTTTGACATATCTATTTTCTCCAGATTTGTGACAATACTTCCATCCTGCGGAGTATCTTCTGTTTCAGTTTTGCCGATTGATGACGAACCACAGGCTGTCAGCAGACAGGTCATCAGTGCTGCCATTGTAAGAGCAACTTTTTTTTTCAACATTTTTTATTCCTCCATTCTGTTATCTTGGAGTGTTTTGTAATGCGAACTGCCATCCGCAATAAGACTGGCATTTGACATCCTAAGTTCAAGCATTTACGAGTATACCATAAAAATTTTTGGTTTTTCAATTTGTTGCTTTAATTTTCACAAACTTTTCAAATATGGAATAAGGCAACCTTGACCCATATTCTCACAAGGCAGGAGTATTGCGGTGATGTGGTCAATTTCAAGATCGCAAAGCATTTCCGGGATAAACGAAACCGCTATGTAGACAGAAGCCAGTAGCACATTACAGAAAAAGTCCATGCGCCGGTTATCAACCGTGCCGATTTTGAGAACGTACAGCGGATTTTGGAAAACATTCCCGTTAAACGCTCCAACGGGGACGGGGAAATTCACCCCTTATCGGGCCGGCTTTTCTGTAAGGACTGCGGCGCAAAAATGCACATACGGATAGATTACAGGAACGGCGGCAAACGGCAAGGTTGCTTACAGACGAGGCTTCCATGATGGCATACGGTTTATGGCGGAAGTGAAGAAACCTTGACCGCTAAAAATTAAATAGTCGCGTATCTGAAAAAGGCACTACCCAGATGGAGCGTAAAGGGATTGACAATCAATCCATCAATCCTTTCCATTCCGTAAGGCGGTCAGCTTCTTGCAGTGCAATTACATTTCCACCCTGTTCGAGTTGCAGGAAACGCTATAGGGAATGAAGAAACGGTATCGGAATACCAACAGCGAGATAAAGCAGACGGAAAAGCTGCTCCACGGGCGGAACGGTATCTGAAAGAACATTTAGGGAGCGACACCA
>Ga0137309_102355_pt1 | contig 11481 bp, 8 predicted proteins | sample NAcewiD2O_June_FD_97179 | JGI IMG/M metagenome (GOLD analysis project Ga0137309, IMG submission 97179) | Mouse cecal microbial communities from Vienna, Austria - N-Acetylneuraminic amended D2O_June | ecosystem: Host-associated > Mammals > Digestive system > Large intestine > Cecum | place...
ATGTGAATCCTCTTGGTATTCCGGAGACGGTTAAAAAAGCGATGCATAAGGCGGTTGAGGTGTGCGGGCATTATCCGGACATCAACAATGACCGGCTGAAGCAGGAGGTCAGCCGTATGAAACATGTGCCGGAGGAGTATCTTTTGTTTGGAAATGGCGCTTCGGAGCTGTTTATGGCGATTGTTCACGCCGTAAGGCCGGAAAAGACCGTGATACCGGTTCCTTCTTTTTATGGATATGAGTACGCGGCCAATTGTCAGGATGGGGAGATTGTTTACTGGGAGACGGGACGTGAGAACGGTTTTCGCCTGACAGAGGAGATTTACGGGGTGCTGACAGAGGGTGTGGACCTTCTGTTTCTGGCCAATCCCAACAATCCTACAGGGGGGCGGATGGACAGGGGGATGGTGAGAGGGCTTCTGAGGCACTGCAGGGATAAGGGGATTTACGTGGTTATGGATGAGTGTTTTATAGAGTTTTGCGGAGGCGGATATTCGGCGGCTGCGGATGTGGGACGGTTTGATAATCTGATTCTGGTAAAGGCGTTTACAAAGATTTTTTCCGTGCCCGGGGTGCGGCTTGGGTATCTGCTGTGCAGAAACAGGGAGCTTCGGGAACGGATAAAACGGCAGCTTCCGGAGTGGAATGTGTCCTGTTTTGCCCAGGCGGCCGGGTGTGCGTGCGCTTTGGAGACGGAGTTTGAGACGGCGACGGCAGGATATGTGAGGAGGGAGAGGCAGTTTCTGGAAAAGGGGCTGGGGGGGATTGGGTGTCAGGTGTTTCCTTCGGAGACGAATTTTATTCTGTTTTACAGTGAGGCGCCTGTTTATGGGGAATTGCTGAACAGGGGGATTTTGGTCAGGAACTGCGCGAATTTCAGGGGGCTGGGGCCGGGATTTTACCGGGTGGCGGTGAAGACCAGGAAAGAGAATGAGATTTTGCTGAGGGAGATTGAGCGGGTGGCAGGGGGATGATGGGGGAGCGGAGAGAGGAGGAAGGCTGCAGAAGGAAAGGTGAAAGTTTGGCGGGAGATATGAAGGATTGGAGGAAGGGAGGGGAACGTATGCCGGCAGAGCGGGAAGATTGCAGAGAGGAAAGAGAACAGATGCAGGGAGAAAGGGAAGGCTGCAAAGAGGCAGGTGAGTGTTTGCTGAACCAAATAGAACGTCTGCTGCCCAAGGAGATTGAGCGGCGGAGTTTTGAGATAATTGAGGAGGAACTTTTGCGCAGGGGTATCTGTATCCCGGAGGCGGAGAAGGCGATTACGAAGCGGGTTATCCACACGACGGCGGATTTTGAGTATGGGCGGACGCTTGTGTATACAAGGGGAGCGGTGGGGATTTTGGAGGAGCTTGTGAGAAAGGGAGCGGATATTGTGACGGATACCAATATGGCTCTGGCGGGGATTAATAAGAAGGTGCTGGCGGGATTCGGCGGACAGGCCCATTGTTTTATGGCGGATGAGGATGTGGCCAGGGAGGCAGACAGGCGGGGAATGACAAGGGCGGCTGTCAGCATGGAACGGGCGGCGAAAATAGGGAAGCCGGTTATTGCCGCTGTGGGCAATGCGCCGACAGCCCTTGTAAGGCTTTACGAACTGGCGCTGGAGGGCGGCTGGCGGCCGGCGTTTGTCATCGGGGTTCCGGTTGGGTTTGTGAATGTGGAGGCGGCGAAGGAGCTTATTTTGAGTACGGATATTCCCTGTATCGTGAACAGAGGGAGAAAGGGAGGCAGCAGCGTGGCAGCGGCTGTCTGCAACGGGGTGCTGTACGAATTGGCAGGACGGGAGAGGGAGGGAAGCGGGGGATGAGGTATGGTTTTACCACGGGAAGCTGCGGGGCCGCCGCGGCAAAGGCGGCTGCCTATATGCTTTTGACAGGCAGGGAGAAACGGGAGATTGCCATTGAGACTCCAAAGGGAATCCTTTACAGGGCCAGGATTTTGGACATCTGCAGGGGGGAGAGGGAGGTCAGCTGCGGTGTGGTAAAGGACGGCGGGGACGACCCGGATGTTACGACGGGGGCCCGGGTCTGCGCCAGGGTTTCTTTTTGGGATAAGGGGATTGTGATTGAGGGCGGCAAAGGGGTGGGGACGGTGACCAGGCCGGGGCTTGACCAGCCGGTAGGAAGCGCCGCCATTAACCGGGTGCCAAGGGAGATGATAGAGAGGGAGGTTCTTGAGGTGTGCCGCCTGGCGGATTATGAAGGCGGCCTGAGGGTTGAGATTTCTGTGCCCGGCGGGGAGCGGCTGGCGGAGAGCACGTTCAACCCCAGGCTGGGGATTGTGGGGGGAATATCCATTTTGGGGACCACGGGGATTGTGGAGCCTATGAGCAGCCGGGCGCTGCTGGAGACCATACGGGCGGAGCTTAAGCAGAGGCGGGCGGAAGGGTTTGACTATGTTGTGGCGTCGCCGGGGAATTACGGGCTTGATTTTATGAGGAGAGCGTTCGGGTATGATTTGGACAAAAGTGTGAAGTGCGGCAATTTTATAGGGGAGACCCTTGATATGGCGGCAGAGCTGGGATTTGAGAGGCTGCTTTTGGCGGGGCATGTGGGGAAATTAATCAAGGTGGCCGGGGGGATTATGAATACCCATTCCAGGGAGGGAGACTGCCGGATGGAGCTTCTTGGGGCGTTTGCGGTAAGGGCCGGGGCGGACATGGGAAGTGTGGAACGGATTTTGGAGTGCAGCGTTACGGAAGAAGCGGTACCTATTCTGGAGGCCTGCGGGAAATTGGAGGCGGTGATGGCTTTCGCGGCCCGGAGGATTTGTTTTTATATGGAAAAGAGGGCGGGAGGCCGGATGAAGGCGGACTGCGTGTTATATACCAATGAACTGGGAGAACTGGCAAGGAGTAAAGGAGTGAGGGAATGGTTTATTTTGTTGGAGCGGGAACAGGCGCGGCGGACCTGATAACGGTGAGGGGCATGAGGCTTTTGGAGAGGGCGGATGTAATTATCTATGCGGGCTCTTTGGTGAATCCGGAACTTCTTTCTTACGGGAGGCCGGGGTGTGAGATTTATGACAGCTCCCGGCTGACCCTTGAGGAGGTAATGGAACTTATGAGGAGGGCGGAGAAGGAAGGGAAAATGACGGTGCGGCTCCACACGGGGGACCCAAGCATTTACGGGGCCGTGAAGGAGCAGATGGACCTTTTGGACGAAGCGGGGATAGGGTATGAAAGCTGCCCGGGGGTCACCGCCTGCTTCGGGGCGGCGGCGGCCATGAACCTGGAGTTTACGCTGCCGGGGATTTCCCAGTCCCTGATTATTACAAGGCTGGAGGGAAGGACCAGGGTGCCGGACGGGGAGCGGCTGGAGAGTCTTGCTTCCCACGGGGCTTCCATGGCGGTGTATTTGAGCGCGGGGATGATGGATGAGGTGGGGCGGCGGCTTATGGCCGGAGGCTATGGGGCGGATACCCCGGCGGCGCTGGTTTATAAAGCTACCTGGCCGGAGGAGCAGATACATGTTTGTACGGTGGGAACGCTGGGGAATGTGGCCAGAGAGCAGGGGATTAGGAAAACGGCGGTGGTGCTGGTGGGGGATGTGATTAGGGGCAAAGGGTACGACAGGTCGCGGCTGTATGCGCCGGATTTTTCTACGGAGTTTCGGAAAGGGCGCTCCGGCGGGGATGGCGCGGAGCATTTGGGGAAAGTCAGTGTTATCAGTTTTACGGAGAAGGGACGGAAGCTTTCGGAGGTTATCCGTGAGCGGATGGATGCTATGGAGGTTTCACTGTATACAAAGTACAGGAGCTGTAAGGACCGGGGGAACGGGGAGTTTGTGGAGACTTCTGTGGGGCAGTGGACAAAGGCGCAGATGGAGCAGGGGAACGCCATGGTTTTTATCGGGGCCTGCGGGATTGCGGTCAGGGCGGCGGCGCCTTATCTTACGGACAAGCTTCGGGACAGTCCGGTGGTGGTGATGGATGAGGGGGGAAGGTATGTGATTCCTGTTTTGTCCGGGCATATGGGGGGAGCCAATGAACTGGCCTGCCGGTTGGCGGGGACAATGGGGGCTGTCCCGGTGATTACCACGGCGACGGATATTAACGGGAAATTTGCGGCGGATTTGTTTGCAAAGCGAAACGGGCTGTTTATTGTGAACCGGGAGAGGATTGCGGCGGTGTCTTCTAAGGCGCTGGACGGAAAGGCGGTTGTGTGTTCGGTTGAAACGGGACATTTGCGGCAGGGATGCAGGGCGCCGGAGGGAGTGGAACTTGCGGATTATCCTCCCGGGGGGCCGGTGGATGTTGTGGTTACTTCGGAGAGCGGGGATTTCGGCGGGGCGGTTTTGTTAAGGCCCAGGGAGTATGTGATTGGGCTGGGGTGCAGAAAGGGGAAGGGAGCGGGAGAGATTGGCCCGTTTATTTTGGAGCGGATTGGGAAGCTGGGGATTTTGCCGGAACAGATTTGGGGGCTTGCCTCCATTTCCCAAAAGAGCCGGGAGCCGGGGATTGTGGAATGGTGCAGGAAGGAGAGAGTGGCTTTTGTAACGTATGACGCAAAGGAACTGCGGGACGTGAAGGGGGAGTTTCACGGGTCTGCTTTTGTGGAGGAGACGGTGGGGGTTGACAATGTGTGTGAGCGGGCGGCTCTTAAGGCCTGCGGTCCGGGAGGGCGGCTGGTGTGCGGGAAGCAGGGGAAGGCGGGAATGACGATTGCCGTCGCAAGGAGGCAGTGGATGGTGGATTTTGAGGGAGGGCAGGATGGAGCATAGGATTTATATTGTGGGGATGGGGCCTGGGAGGGAGGATATGATGACCGGGGAGGCCGTCAGGGCCCTGGAGCAGGCGGATGTGATTGTGGGGTACACGGTGTATCTGGACTTGCTGGGCAGCCGGTTTCGGAACAAGGAGATGATTTCCACTCCCATGAGGCGGGAGGAGGAGCGGTGCAGGATTTGTTTTGAGGAGGCCCGGAAGGGGAAACGGGTGGCGCTGGTGTGCAGCGGGGACGCGGGGATTTACGGGATGGCATCTTTGATGTATGAGATTGGAAGGGAGTATCCGGATACGGAGCTTGTGGCGGCGGCGGGGATTACGGCTGCCAGCAGCGGGGCGGCGGTTCTTGGGGCGCCTCTAAATCACGATTTCTGCACGGTGAGCCTCAGCGATTTGCTGACGCCCTGGGAGGTGATTGAGAGACGGCTGGAGGGGGCTGCAAGGGGGGATTTTGTGATTGTGCTTTACAATCCTTCCAGCCGCAGAAGAAGGGATTATCTGAGGCAGGCCTGCAGTATTTTGCTGCGAACCATAGAGGGGAGCCGGGTCTGCGGGTATGTTGAGAATATCGGAAGGGACGGCACCAGGGCAGAGGTGTGTACATTGGAAGAATTGAAGGACAGGGAGGTAAATATGTTTACCACGGTGTTTGTCGGGAATTCGGATTCGTTTATTTTGAATGGGAAATTGATTACAAGGCGGGGGTATGGCATTGAAAGAAATATTGATTTTTGCGGGAACCACTGAGGGAAGGGTTTTGTCGGAGCGCCTGGCTGCGGCCGGGGTGAGAAACCGGGTCTGCGTCGCCACGGAGTATGGGGAGCTTCTGGTGAAATCCGGCCCTCTGGTGAGAGTTCATCGGGGGAGAATGGGGATGGAGGAGATTCGGAAACTGGCTGAGGAGGGGGATTTTGGGGCTGTGGTGGACGCCACCCACCCGTATGCCTGTGTGGTCAGCCGCAATATAAAGGAGGCTGTGGAGGGGATGGGGATTCCTTATCTGAGGCTTGAGAGGGAGAGGTGGGGGGACGGATGGGAAAGGCCTGTGAGTGGAGGGCGGGAAGAGGGGGATGAAGGGTATGGGAAGGAAGGACAAGGGCAGGTCACATGGTTTGCCAATCACAAAGACTGTGCCGCGGCGCTGGAGCAGGTGGAAGGAAATATTCTGCTGACTGTGGGCAGCAAAGAGCTGGGGGAGTACTGCATTTCCAGGAACTTAAGAAAACGGCTGTACGCGCGGGTACTGCCTGCGGCGGAGAGTCTGGCGCTGTGCGGCAAATGGGGGATTGGCGGGCGGCAGATTATTGCCATGCAGGGCCCTTTTTCGGCGGAGATGAATGGGGCGGTGATTCGGCAGTACGGGATTGGCTGTCTGGTGACCAAGGACAGCGGCAGGGCGGGAGGCTTCGGGGAGAAGCTGGAGGCGGCTATGAGAACGGGTATAAAGGTGTTTGTGATTGGGAGGCCCCGGGAGGATGGGGACGGGATGGGATTTGAAGAGGTGTGCGGAAAGCTGGGGAGGATTTGCAAAAGGGAGATTAGCGGGAGGGAGACCTGCGGGGAGCTGGGTGAGGAACCGGGAGACGGAAAAGAGGGGGACAGCGGATGGGGAAAGGATGACGGACTGGAGATTATTCTGGCGGGGGCAGGCATGGGCAGCAGGGGCTGTCTTACACGGGAAGCGGAGGAAGCCATATCCAGGGCGGATATTCTGCTGGGGGCCAGGAGACTGGTGGATGGGCACCGGGAGGTGCCGGAGCGGTACGCTTTCTATCAGGCAGAACAGATAATCCCGTTTTTAAGGGACATTCACGGGAAAACGGTGGTCATCCTTTTCTCCGGGGACACGGGGTTTTACAGCGGCTGCAGCCGTGTGTACCGGGAGATAAAAAAAGAGATTAAGGAGGGACGGCTGAAAGGGTCTGTGCAGGTGATGCCGGGCATCTCTTCGGCGGCGTATCTGGCTTCCGCCATAGGGGAGAGCTATGAGGACGCGGCCGTTTACAGCATCCACGGGAGAGATTTGTGTAATCTGGCGGGAAAAATCAGGAGAAGCCGGAAAGTGTTTTTGCTGGTGTCCGGTGTGAAAGATGTAAACCGGCTTGGGCAGATTCTGGAGGAGGAGGATTTGTCCGGGTGCAGGGTAGTGACCGGTTACCGGCTGTCCTGTGAGGATGAGGACATCCGAAGCCGTACGCCCCGGCAGTGCCGGGAACTGAGAGAGGAGGGCCTGTACACCTGCTTCATTGAAAATCCCCGGGCCCGGGAAGCCCGGGCGGCCCACGGAATCAGTGACGGTGAATTTATCAGGGGAAAGGTGCCTATGACCAAGGAGGAGGTAAGAGCGGTGAGCATCTGTAAGCTGAGGCTCCACCGGGGGGCCGTGGTCTATGATATCGGAAGCGGAACAGGTTCTGTTGCGGTGGAGATTGCCGGCCTGTCCGATGATATACAGGTCTGCGCCCTGGAGAAGAAGGGGGAGGCAGTCTCTTTGATTGAGGAAAATAAGAGGAAGTTCCGGCTGGAAAATATTTTCGTCACACAGGGGGAAGCGCCGGAGGCGCTGGCGGGGCTGCCGAAGGCCACTCATGGGTTTATCGGAGGAAGCGGCGGGAGGATGAGAGAGATACTGGACGCGCTGCGGCAGATAAATCCTCATATGCGGGTGGTGATAAATGGGGTCACCATGGAGACAATCTGTGAATTGAAGGAGATTTTGGGGCGATACACAACAGAGGATGCGGAAATCGTGCAGCTGCAGGTCAGCCGGATGAAACAGGCGGGGACCTGCCATCTGATGAACGGGGAGAATCCGGTCTGGATATGCGCATTTCGTTTTCGTCCGGATGAAGGAGAGGAAGGAGGGGAGCGTGGGGAATGAAGGGAAGAAGCGTTATGATTGCCGCGCCCAAAAGCGGCAGCGGAAAGACCGTAATCACCTGCGCGTTGCTTCAGGCGTTAAAAAACCGGGGGGAGAAGGTGGTTTCGTTCAAATGCGGGCCGGACTACATTGACCCCATGTTCCATGAAACGGCAATGGGGATTCCGTCGGGCAATCTGGACACGTTTTTCACGGATGAGGAGCAGACCAGAAGGCTTTTTACGGACGGCGCCGGGGAGGACCAAATCGCTGTTCTGGAGGGAGTCATGGGAGTCTATGACGGGCTGGGCGGCGTCAGGAAGGAAGGCTCCTCTTACCATCTGGCCCAGGTCACGGGGACGCCCATCGTTCTGGTGGTGGACGCCAAGGGGATGGGGCGTTCGGTGATACCGCTGCTGTCCGGGTTTCTTGCCTATGACAGGGACCGGCTCATTGGGGGAGTGATACTGAACCGGATGTCGGAAGGATACTATAACATTATAAAACCGCTGATAGAACGGGAACTGAAACTTACGGTTCTGGGGTATGTTCCGGAGCAAAAGGAGCTGGGATTTGAGAGCAGGCACCTGGGGCTGGTGATGCCGGATGAGCTGGAGGACATAAAGGGAAAGCTTGAGAAGGCGTCGGGGCAGCTGGAAAAGACGGTGTCGGTTGACGGGATTGTGAAGCTTGCGGGGGAAGGCAGGAGGCCGGACGGAGGCGGCAGTGAGAGGCGGGGAAGAGGGCGGGAAATGTACCCGGCCTTAAAGAAACGGCCTGTCATTGGGGTGGCCAGGGATGAGGCGTTCTGCTTTTATTACCGGGAGAATCTCCGGATGCTGGAGGAGTACGGAGCGGAGATTCTCTATTTTTCCCCTCTTCACGACAAGAAGGTGCCGGATAAATGTCACGGACTTTTAATAGGCGGAGGTTACCCGGAGCTGTACGCGGGGGCGCTCAGCGAAAATGAGCGGATGCGGGAGTCTGTGAGGCAGGCTGTGAATAGGGGGATGCCCGCGGCGGCAGAGTGCGGCGGGTTCATGTATCTCCACACAGAGCTTATTGACCGGGAGGGCGTCCCTTTTGCCATGGCCGGTGTGCTGCCTGCCTCCTGCTTTTATACGGGCAGGCTGGTCCGATTTGGCTACATAGAGCTTCAGGAGAACAAAAGCATATTTCTTCCGGAGGGCGAACGGATAAAAGGGCATGAGTTTCATTATTATGACAGCACGGACAACGGAGACGGCGCAGAGGCCATAAAGCCGGGAACGGGAAAGACCTATTCCTGCATTGTGGAAAATGAACACTGCTGGATGGGATTTCCCCATTTGTACTATCCGTCAAACGACGGGTTTGTGAAAGCATTTGTGGAGAAAATGAATAAAATGTCCTGAAAAAGTTCAAAATCCTCTTGACCAGACAGTTGCTGTACGGTTTATCATGATAGCAGAGAAACATAAATCAATGATTAAAGGAGAAGCTGCTATGAAGAAAACCAGACTGTTCTGCAGAGTTTTGATAGGATTTTGTGTTGTGCTGGGGGTAATATGGATTGGCTTTGGGAAAAAGATAAAGATTCTCTATACGTCCCTCAACAGTTTCAAGGATGAAAACCTGGCTCACACGTTCCAGAATACCCCTCAAATCCAGCCGACGAAAACGATTCACAGAGGTGAAAATACGTTTCAGTTTCTGAAAGAAGACAGTGCGGCCCTGGAGGGCAGCTTCTGTTTTGAGGGCGTCAGCTATCCTCTGAAGACATTTATGGAGGATACCAGGACTTTGGCCATGGTGGCTGTGAAAGATGATGTTATCAGGTATGAGAATTATTTTTCCGGGGGAAATGAGGCTACGGTGTTTTCTTCCAACTCTATGGGCAAATCCTTCGTGTCGGCTCTCATGGGAATCGCCGTGTCGGAGGGATATGTGGACAGCGTGGAGGACCCGGTGGGAAAGTATATTCCGGAGTTTGCGGGAACGGAGCTGGAGAACATTCCCATCCGGGCCTGCCTTATGATGGCTTCGGGAATTAATTTTGATGAGGACAGGGATATGAGCGGGTTTTCCATGCGCACACTGATGGGAACTCCGGCCATGAAGGTCATCGCGAAATACGGGACGCAGGAGGAGCCGTACACCTACCGAAGATATCTGAGCATCAACACGGAGATTTTAGGGCAGGTTATCGTAAATGCCACAGGCCGCAGCCTGGCGGAGTATATGGAAGAAAAGCTGTGGAAGCGGATAGACGCGGCCCACGACGCGTTCTGGACCTTGAGCAACGGGACGGAGCTTGCCATGGGAGGCCTGAGCGTTTCCATGAGAGATTACGTCCGGTTTGCCAGGCTGTATCTGCATGAAGGCGCGTATAACGGGGAGCAGATTCTTGACCGGGAGTGGGTGCGGGCCAGTATGGATGTCAGTGAGGAGTTCGCAAAGCCGGGAGCCAACAACGACGCCTACAATGCCATTGGATACGGGTATCAGTGGTGGATTCCGGAAGGGAACCAGGGGGAATTTATGGCCATCGGCGTTTACGGCCAGTGGATTTATGTGAATCCCTCTAAGCAGGTTATCATCGTAAAAACCAGCGCGGATCCTGATTTTATGGAGCCGGGATATGAGCTGAAGCACGTGGAATTTTTCAGGGCTGTGGCGGAGGCGCTATAGGAATCTCAATCCGCACGATATAGTCCTCAATCCGGTCAATGACCGTTTCATTGATTCCTTTTTCATAGGAGAATCCGGACAGCGTCAGCTTCTGCCTCCGGGCATAGTCCAGGATATCCCGATACCTTGAGGGGATGGTGTCCCATCCCCCTTTATGGAAGGCCCTCAGATACCGCCCTTTCGGCTGTATGTGGAGGCCGCTTTTTTTCGTGAGCGCCGGGATTTCGATAAACAGCCTGGTGTAATCGTCAAACCTGCCTGCCTCTATGCTGGACACAGGTATCATGGAGCCGTAGGAGGCGTCGTGAAGGCGTCCAAGGCGGAATCTGGCCGTTTCGGCTGTGATAAGTTCCACTTCCTGTTCAAATGCGGTGTCTTTGTCTATGTTTACGGTCACCAGACAGCGCTCTTCCTTTTCCACAACCGTGATTTCGGACAGGTCCATGGTCAGAAGGGCGGTCATGTTCTGATGATGGTTGCATAATGTTTTCTTGACAGCCTGCAGGTGCATAATCTGCAGGTCCAGGTCTCCAATCTTTTCATCCAGAAGATTTCGCATGGCTTCGGCAGAGCGGTTTTTCATGAAATCCTGTATCTCCGTTATGGAAACATCCAGTTCCCGCAGCAGAAGAATCGTCTCCAGAATGGGACTCTGGTAGTAATTGTAGCAGCGGTAGCCGTTGACCGGGTTGACGGCTGCCGGTTTAAACAGCCCAATCTCATCGTACCACATCAGTGTTTTTTTGTTGATGCCGTGGAGCGCGGCGAATTGCCCGATTGTCAGCAGTTTGCTTTTTTCATCCATACGCCTGTGGCTGAGCTGACGGCGCTGGCGCTGAGCGGGTGGATGTTTGTAAAATACAGGAAGAGGTATGGGTATTAAATGGCGTGTAACGGCGGCGGACGGGTGACGGGTAAAAAAGATAGACAAAGGCCGCGGCTGCGGTATAATCCCGTCTTGATAGTTTATAAGATCATAAAACGCTGTATAGCCTTTATTTACAGGCTCTTTTTCCCAAAACCAATTCATACTTCCTCTATCGCAGCACAAAATCCTATCATAATTCCGCAACACAATTTAGGGTTCTTCACCGTTATTGAATAGATAGTACCAAAAGGGCTCATTCATCTCTGCCAGGGTGTTTACTCAGAATTAATATCCAAACTATAAACACAATCACTCCCCTCACACTAAAGGGCCAATCTTCCCCGCTGTCTTTGCA
>Ga0137309_102356_pt1 | contig 11479 bp, 8 predicted proteins | sample NAcewiD2O_June_FD_97179 | JGI IMG/M metagenome (GOLD analysis project Ga0137309, IMG submission 97179) | Mouse cecal microbial communities from Vienna, Austria - N-Acetylneuraminic amended D2O_June | ecosystem: Host-associated > Mammals > Digestive system > Large intestine > Cecum | place...
CTTTTTTCTAGAGTATCATTGCGTAGAAGAAGTTCTCCGATTTCCAGATTATGGGAGATGCATTTATTTTCGCATTCTAAGGTCATAATTGCATTATCCTTTTGATCCTCAGAAGAGTCTTCATAAGCAGTAATGACTACTTCAGTGATATTCTCTAAAGCTCCAAGACCAATCCCGTTACGAAATTTAAAGAGAATATCTTCGTTGCATGTATAATCTACGATACCAGATATCATCATCGTTTTTTTGCATTCGGAATTCTTTTTTGGGGGCCAGCGCTGTCCTGGGATTTATCAATAGATTCATTGTGGGTAGTTTCATCTATTTTGATATCTGTTTCACTTTGAACAGCAACCGTTTTTGCACTGCCGTGTTCCATACGATCTTGGTCTGCACCATATACGATCGATGCATGACATATCAGGATTGAGCATATCGCCGCTGACGACAAACAATGTCAATATTTTCTGTTTTTCATAGTTAATCACTCTAATCGACTACAAACTCCTCAATCACATCCGCAACCCGTGCGCTGGCCTTCCCGTCTTCAACTACTCCGCATTCCGCCAGGAATTCACCAACCGCATCTTCATACCCTTTCTGCTCAAATCCCCGAATGATCTCCCGCAGTTCCTCATTCGTCTCTGCTACTTCAAACGGCAGCTTTTTCATATCCCACATCAGTTCCCCGCGGTCCTCCACATACTCCTTCAGATCATCCGCATACAGGAACACCGGTATCCGCATATTCACCGCATCGAACGCTGAACTGGAATAATCTGTCACAAAGACATCTGCCGCCGCCAGTACTTCGTTCATATCGTCCGCCTGACTGACATCCACCATATATTCCGACTGATTCTTAAGCGGAATCCCTTCCATCTGTGCTGCCAGCTGCGGATGGAGCCTCAGGAATATGTACCAGGTTCCTCCAAACTTCTCATGCAATGTGTTGGAAAGCATTTCAAAATCCAGTGTAGGCTCTTCCGAATAGACCTGCCGTTTTCCTTTTTGTCCTCCTCCGCGAAAGGTTGGGGCAAACATGACAACCTTTCCATCCGATGGGATTCCATACCGTTCACGTATCGAGCGATACAATTCCGTCCGCTTCGTTGTGAAAATATCGCAGCGTGGAGAGCCGGTCTTTAATATCTTTCCGTCATAAAGCAGCATTTTCGGATACCGCTGTGTACACCACTCGGAATTGGAGAGTACATAATCCGCAAGCCTGGAATCATACCTGCTGACCAGGTATGCGATCCTGGGAAACAGCTTACCACGGAACATGCCGACCGCCTTAAACTCCAGCGCCGCATGCCAGGTCTGGATATACAGCTGATTTTTCCTTTTGGCGGTACCGTAAGCTTTTCGGCTGTTGTCCACCCACACCTGGGCAGTGGCAAGATGATACGCTCTGTTTAAAAACGTATTTTTTACCTTCTGGATTCCTGCCGGAAACTCACGCTTCATATCATTGACAAGCCAGATCAGTTCATATCTTTCGTCTCTGTCACTTCTTTGCCTGTGGAGAAGCTCCTCGGCAATATACCTTGGATTACAGCAGAAGCCTCCATCACCTTCAAATGTAGTAAAGACGATTTTCCCTTTTTTTACCGGAAAGATTCGAAGCATATGATAAAAATGATGAATCATATATGCTTTTCGCTTCCGCTTCCGAATACTTTTTTCTTCTTCCTGGTTACTCATACCTTTCCAAATTCCTTTTCTGCCAGCTTAACCAATCCTTCTGCAATTTCTTTCCCGGCTTTTTCGTAATCCTCTTCAAAATCAATCTCTGCCCAAAATCGATGCTCTGTCGGCAGGACTTCCAATTGATATTTGTGAAGTCCGATCAGTTCCTGGATGGCTCCTTCAAAATAGGATCCGAATTGCTTTTCTTTCATCAGTTTTTTTACAGCAAGCTTCAGATCCGGCAGGATTGTTTTGCTGATTTTTGCAATACCGATAAATTCGCCTTCGCCGATCTCGCAGGGAATCTCTTTGCTGATCTTTGTAATGCATCCGTTTTGAGTCAGAACCTTCATGGCTTCCTCATCGCAGTCCTTAAAATCGACGGGCAATACCATATCCCCGCTTTTTTTCAGCATATCCTGAAAGATATCCGGCGAGCACAGTGTATCGGCATGCAGATATACAGTATCCTCTGACAGATATTCCTGAGCCATGTAAAAAGAACCCAGAACATTTACCATTTCAAAAAAAGGATTATAGATACACCGGAGGCCGTTAATCTCCCGGGCCATTTCCTCAAAACGTTCATTTTGATATCCGGTTACAATGAAAATATCTTTGATTCCGTGCGCATGCAGCAATGCGATATTATACTCAATCAGTTTGATTCCCCTGATCTCCAGAAAAGCCTTTGGGATCTCTTCTGTTAAAGCGCCGAGTCTGCTGCCTTTCCCGGCCGCCATGATAATTGCCTGCATATACGATGCCTTTCTTCATATAGTTTCTGTAACTATTCAGAACCGCGGCAGACGGGTCTTTGGTCTGTCGTTCTAAATAGCTGCTGATTTTTATTACCGTGATGCAATGAGCCATGCAGCCATGCCTGCATGGAGCTTTGACTATTGCCGGGACAGGTATGATTCTTTCAAAATGCTCCGGATGATGCCTTCTTTTTCAGAAAGCCTGTCATTTGCCAGATTCCCTGTCACCTGATCCGCCAGATCATCGATCATGGATTCACGGATTCCAAGTTCCGAGAGTGAATATGGAATCTTCCACTCAGTTTTCAAATCCTTAAAAAGTTGTTCTGCCTGTGCCGCGTCATTGACCGGATCGTATCCAAGCCATCGGAATACATGGTTCAGCTTCCGGGGATTGACTTCGAATTCATGCCTGATCCATGAAGGATACAGGGCGATCAGTCCCGCTGCATGGCTTGATTCCGTGCAGGCTCCGATTGCATACTGTATCCGATGGGGCAGGCAGGTTCCTACATTTGCCAGGTTGCTTCCCATGATCATGCTTGCAAAACACATCTGCTCCCGCGCGGCATGATCTCCTGGATCGCGGATCAGCTTCGGAAGGTTTTCCCCTACTATGCGGATTGCTTTTTCCGAAAACATTTCCGAAAAGGCGTTGGACTTTACTGCTACATAACTTTCTACTGCATGGGCCAATACGTCAAATCCGGTTTCGCATGTAATGCGTTCCGGTACGGTCCAGGTGTATGACGTATCAACTACTGCCATACGCGGAAGCAGCTTTTTGCCCCGGATTCCCGCCTTAATATGATGGGCAGGGCTGGACAGGATGGCTCCTTTGCTGAGTTCACTGCCGGTTCCTGCAGTAGTGGGAATCGCAATGATGGGCAAGACGTTTCCGTCAGGTTCTCTGCCGTTCAGTAAAAAGGTTTCAATATTTTCATCAGAGGCAATCCCTGCCGCCACAGCTTTTGCGGCATCTATGGAACTTCCGCCCCCAAATCCGACTACAGACTGTACATGCTCCTTTTTTCCAAGGCTAATTGCTTCCTGCGCTTCTTTTAGCTTGGGATTTTGTGTGATCTTATCATACACGACCACTTTTTCATTGCCTGGTAAATGTTCGATCGTGGAAATCAATTTCGGCAGATATCCATATGTGATCAGGGACCTTCCGCTGGTAACAATCAGAACATTCCCTGCAAATTGCGCGGATTCTTTCTGCAGAACATCCTCAGTCATATTCGTACCAAAATAAATTTTGGTAGGTAATGCGAATGTGAACTCTTTCATATAAATATAATCCTTTTATAGGTTTTCAATCTGGACCGCCCTGCTATCCCGGATCTGCTCCAGCGCATGGATTCTCCGGACATACAGATCCTTTACGGTCTGATAGGTATCTTTATATAGATGATACATGTGGAGATACTTTTCGTGGCTCTCCTGGTTTGGTTTTATGATCATCCGGATTCTTGCGAATCGTTGAGCTGCTTGTTTTATATCTCCATAAATGCCCTGGCCGATCAAAGCCAGCATAGCCGCGCCGGAAGCGGTGGTTTCAAATTCTGACATGACCATGATCTCCCTGTTCAGGATATCAGCCTTGATCTGGGAAATGAGGTTCACACGGGTCAGGCCTCCGGATAAGCGGATAGACTGCACATCGACCCCGGCCTCCCGGGTTGCCTCTATGATGTCCAGGTCAATAAAGCCCGTACTTTCAAATACGGCGCGCGTCATATCCTTTCTGGTATGCATCCGTTCCAATCCGAAAAATACGCCTCTGGCATTGTCATCCCAAAGAGGTGCGCGTTCGCCTAAAAGATATGGAAGAAACACAAGGCCTCTTGCGCCGATATCAGACTCTCCGGCTTCCTTTTCCATAATTTCATATGGATATTCCTCTTTTTGGTAGTAGCATTGCTTGACCCATTCGATCAGGCCGCCCCCTAAATTATTGGAACCGCCTACGATGCTGGCATGTTCCTGGCAAAAAGGAACCCGGTAGATTTTGGTGCTGTCTTTGATATTTTTTTTGCGGCTCAGTGTGCGGAAGACCGTTACCGTGCCGGATACATCGCTGGCTTCCCCTTCCTCGGATACTCCGCTTCCTATGAAAGAGCAGATTGCGTCATAGGAGGTGACAATCACCTCTGCGTCCGCATTGATTCCGAGACGCTTGGCAAGGCTGCTTTTCAACGTTCCTGCCTTCGAACCGATATCCAGGACTTCGGGGAGAGAGGAGAGTGGTATCCCCAGCTTTTCCAATAGTGTGACAGGATATTCTTTCCGCTCCGTGTCATAATGGTACTTGACCGCATTCAAATAATCTGTGACATACCGTCCGCTGAGTATGGAAATCAGGTAGTCATTCGGCGTTAAAAAGTAGGCGGTTTTTTCGAAAAGCCCGGGGTTATTCCTCTTCATCCAAAGGATTTTCGGAAGCATCAGGCTGACGGCAGCATCAAGGCCGGTCTGTTTGTATACTTCTTGAAATTCCGGCATTGACCTGACAAACTCCGCTTCCTTTTCAGCCCGTTTATCAGAGATCATCAACGCGCTGCCAAGCGGGAGCCCTTCCCTGTCTACGCAGACCAGGCAGGATGCGGATGCGGTGACTGTAATATAATCAATCCGATCTTGTTTCGATTCATGAAAGGCTTTTTTCATGACCAGTTCTGCTTTTTTACCCCATTCCCCCGGAACCTGTTCCACACATTTATCATTAATTGCGGTGTTGATCGCCAAGGCGGCACTGCTTAATTTGCGGCCCTTCGAATCAAAGATAATACAGCGTATACTTTTCAAGCCCATATTGATTACCATTACGCTACACATATCTTCCTCCTGTTTTACAGATACATTTCCGGTTCATTCAGGAACACATCCGTAATCCCCTGCTTTTCCAGGAATATGAGATCCAGCTTTGTTCCCGTGGGCCGTTCCGGATAAAGATGCCCGGTCAGCCATGCCCGTACCGGATATCCACAGAGCTTTTCCTTGGGAAGGTCCATCCCCTTCCAAAATGGATGAAGCGCGTCAGCACCGCAGCCACCCTTCAACTTGTACAGACAGTCAGAAGCTTTGGTATCCAGGATTCCAATTTCAGCTTCCGAATCCAATTGTCTGATCCGTTCCAGCGACAAGGCACTGAAAGAAGAGTAGATTACATTGTTTTGCAAGCCGTATTGATGAACCATGTCAATGATTTTCTGTTCCATACCTTCATATGGAAAAACACTGTTTTTTAACTCGATATTCATCTTTAATCCCTGCTTTATTTTGCCTTGAAGCAGGTCAAACACTTCTTCCATTGCGGGGATTTTCTCAGGCTTTCCGTTTCCGGCATCAATCCGCAGTTCTTTCAGTTCAGACAGAGTATATTGCCTTAACTCGCCGCATCCGTCTGTAGTACGGTCTATCGTTTCGTCATGGAAGACCACCAGATGCCCGTCCTTTGTGAGCTGGATATCCAGCTCGATTCCGGTAAGTCCATCTATTTCCGCGGCTTTTTTGAAAGCGGTCAAGGTATTTTCCGGATACATTTGACTGCATCCCCTGTGCGCCCATATATGCATGATCGAATGTTCTGTATCAGTTCAGTATGTTTACAGGCTTGCCTGCAACCTTCGTTCTGAACAGCTACAGCTCCTTTCCTAATGTATCCCCAAGGACATCCCGTTATGGTCGTTCGGCCGTTTCGCAGTGTATCCCCAAGGGCCCCCCGTTATGGCCATTCGGCCATTTCGCAAGGTATAGTTTTGTTACAAAATATTTGACAAATGACACGGCTGTCATAGGTTTCGGTGTTCCTTCAAAAATGTTTCCATAATCCCGGCCATTGTCACGGATTCCCCGCGTGTCAGCTTGAAGTCATTCTTATTGCTTCCATTAATCATGGAAAGGAAATCGCTGATCTCATACCTCAGTCCTTCCCCGAGGAAACGGTCAGAAAATTTTTCTACTTTTCCGGGGTCCTCGTAATGAACTTCAAAATAGGTTGTTTTCCACCAGGGAGCTTCGGATACAATATATCCTTTGGTTCCGGCAATCAGCAGCCGTCCCTCCGACTTTACGCCAAGCCCGCAGGTAGCGGTGGCAATCCCGTTCGGATATTGGAAAGAGGCTTTGGTAAAAAGATCAATTCCGTTTTTATCATTGATGCTGTGGAACTGAAGCTGTTCATAATCCTTACCGAATAATTTCAGGATCGGGAGCATGACATAGCTTCCAAGTTCCGTAAAGCTTCCTCCGTATTTGATATTCGTAAGCTCTCTGGATTCCAGATCTTCCAGTTTCGTAAAGCAGGTTTCGATATTGCGTATATTTCCAACGATTCCGCTGCAGGCAATCCCAAGCAGATTGGCAAAACCGGGGCAGTAGGCCGTCTTGATCCCTTCCATGAGGATTAGGTTTTGGGCTTTTGCATAGGAAAACAATTCCTCGGCCTGCGCCATTTTCAGCACCATCGGTTTTTCGCAAAATACATGCTTTCCATGTTCCAATGCGGATTTGACATATCCGTAGTGTGTTTCGTGGGGGGAAGCAACATAAACTGCGTCCACTGCCGCATAAAATTCTTCCGAATTTCTATAGGCATTGATTTCCCACTTTTTTGCAAAACGGGCAGCACTTTCGTGGTGCGGGTTATATACGCCCTGTGTACTGACACCGCTTACCAGCTTGGCTTCCGGAATAAAACGCTCCGCAATCCTGCCGGTTCCAATGACCCCGATCCGCTGGATTCGTTTATTCTGGGTCCGCAGCATGGTGCTGGAAATATTTTTTGTCCGTTCCAGATATATAACTTGACAATAGTCCTTCAGGTAATCGAACTGTCCGGTCCAGTCAGAACCGACCGTAAAAATGTCGATTTTGTATTTCTGGATGTCACGGAACTTCTGCCCGGCAGCTTCCTCAATGATGATCTCATCAGCAAATCCGGTTTTCTTTACATTTTCAATTCTTGTCATTAAGGAATCAATGACGTTTAATTTTCCCCGTGTACGGTCGTATTCTTCTGTAGTGATACCGACTATAAGGTAATCACCAAGCTGCTTTGCCCTTTGCAGAAGCCGGTAATGACCTTCGTGGAATAAATCATAGGTTCCATATGTAATAACCTTAGTCATACCGTCATCCTCCCTGACTTTTTTACGATATAGGCAGCAAAAGAATCCTCCGTATCAGGTACTTTCTGCCGTTATACAGGCAACACTATATGCGTGCAGCGCCTAAAACAGGAAACTGCGCTTCACATATGCCTGCATACATATTGATGTGTTTTCTCTCCGCATGTCCCATCGTTGTTTGCCGCAACTTTGCCAAATGCCTGAATCTGTTCTGCTTTATCAAATGCATTGCCTGTTATATTTCCGTCAAGAAAATCATGCAGTGTATTAAACACATTTTCCTCACAGGCATATTGAAGCCATTCGGAGTTTTCTTTGAAGCCGGGTTCATGTTCTTCCAGTTCTTGGATATCGAACTCAACGGGTATTTCTTTGTATTCTTCTGTCTCCATATTAATAAGGAAGAGTTTCCTGTCAAAAACGGAGAACAGAAGATACTCATTTTCACCATAATTCCCAGATGGACGGAAAAAATAAGCCTTTGCCCAGGAAGGGTAGTAGCCGTTTTTCTTCTCCTCCGGAACTTCAAAAGGCGGCTTCCAATCGGTCATTTCCCCTGTCACTTTATTCAGGCGGATAAACATATTCGCCCACTGAGGCGGGAAGTAAACATAATCTCCGCAAAATGCAGGGACACTGAATGGAATTTCCATGCATTCATAACCGTGTACAATGTGAGCACACGCCAACTGATCCGGATAATCGGAATATTCACGAATTTCGCCGCTGCCGGGATTCCACCTCGTAATCACATTGCCATGATATGGAAGCAACCACAGATCAGTACCGTCCGGTATGATTCCCATGCAGCCGCAGGAATGACCTGCGCCTGCTCTTATGAGCTGTTCTTCCCCGGTTTCCGCATGGATGAGCCAAAACTGATCATCCACAGGAGAGGCCAGATACAGGCAACCCTCGTAAAGCCAGGAACCGCCGATTTTCTTTTCTCCATTTACCATCTGTACAAATATATCCAGATGCTGAGCAAAGTAACGGGTCTCGTCTGTCTCCGTGTCATACCTCACAACTGCCGGATAATTATTGGGAATGAGGAACAGGTATTTCCCATAACCAAATGCTCCGGTAAATGCCCCGGCCTGTTCGATACACTGCTCTAGTACAATTCGTTTCTTGATTTTTCCATCGCTGACTACAACAATGTCACGTGCATTTGCAGGGCAGACATAGTGTTTTTCTCCAATTGTGATCACCTGCGAATAATAATTCCCGTACGCATAATCGGACAGATCACAGAAATAGTGGTATTTGTAATCACCGGCGGGAGAGTAGTAGAGCTTGTTTCCCTGAGCGATCATCCAGTCGTTATCCCCGGTGATGCTGAATCCTGGAATTACCTTTCCCCTCCAGTCATTCTCCTCAGGAATTGTATTGATATTATTATCCAGGATAAACAACGGCTTTCCGGCAATTCCGAAGAGGGAAGTGACCGAGGTAGCCGCATCTCCGAGGTAGGCGTCACAAAGTGCGATTGTATTTGTAATATCTGGCGTCTCATCGTAAATGCCCAGATTATATTTCATAAAATAATTCTTCAGCAGGTCATATGCCGGCCTAAATTCCATGCGCATGGAATCCAGTGAGGACTCGAAAAGTGGATGCGGCCGCCACAGTAGACAAGCATCTTTTCTGTCACGGAAGCAGGAGAAGACATATTCCATCTTTTTCAAAAAACTTTTTGTGTCTCCCAGCATCCCATTTAAGCTTGTATTGAAGAAATATACTTTCTTTCCTTCCAGCTTTTCCTTCCACTCTTCCGGCGGCTCCGGCGGATTGCTGCAGATCCGGATGATCCGGTCGAACTTCGGAGAACCGAGGGGAAGAAGCTTTTCCTTCGGCAGCGCCGGATCAAAAAACTTTCGGTATTTTTCGGACTGTATCACAATATAGTCTGCTGGATAATAGGCAGAGCAGGAAGCCTGCGCCTCACTCATTCCGCCCGAAGTTGAGTAATAAGGAATATATACCAGCCTCTCCGTCCGCTTTTTCAGTTCATAGGAGTAAAATCTCGGGTCAACACTGGTGACATAATTATACTGATCATAGGGATTATGGATATAAACAATATCCGGCCAGCGCTTTTGGATGTCATAGTTTTCATAATGGGTGATCGGTACGTAGTCCGGCAGTTCATCGCCTTCATAGTGGTATTGGCTGAATGTGCCGTCCGGGTTGCGGTCGTAGTAGGGGATGGGGACTACGTAGGTATCGCAGTTCTTATCCGCATCCGCTGCCATCCAGACACTTTCCAGAGAATCCCACATGGCTGCTTTATATGGAAGAAACACGATTTCCGGTCGGTCGGGAATCTGGTCTCCAACCAGGCTTCTGACCTGTTTTACCTGGCCGATAAGATCGTGCAGGATTTCTCGGCGCTTTTCCGGATTTTTCAGCGCAAGGGTCATCTGATATAAGCTTTCGCAGTATTCTTCCAGCTTAAGTACACTTTCCGTTCCTTCGCCGTACAGCATTTCCAATTCACTGCCGACAGCGATTGCCGTTTCCTGGCAGTCGGACAGGAGCTGCTGGATTCCATCTTCATTTATACGTTTTGCAGTCAGGCTGATCTTCAATGTTCTGTTTGCCTTATCAAGCAGATTGATCATTGTGAGGGCCTGTCTCCTGAATGAACGGCTCATATCATTGACCTCCTTCAATCCGAATTTATTGTTATTCACGCTGGGCAGTACCAGGCCTGATATACAGGACACACGATTCTCTGTACCAAAGGCGTATTCAACTGCCTGGTGAAAATAGTGCATATCTGCGGAAGCTGCTGCCCCTGTGAAAGCTTAACCAGGAAGCTGCTGCAGAACATGCTGCCGCATCCGCAGCAATTCCAGATCCTCCGGAAGGAGAGGGGAGAGCTGCAGGATCACAGGCAGCGCTTCCACGTATTGCCCGTTTGCAATCATTGATTCCAAGGCTTCCTTCATCTGCTGTGCAAGCATCTGAAATTCTGCTCCTGTATTTTGTACCGGAGTGTTGGCCTTCACCGTCATCTGCCGGATTACTTCCCGGATCACGCTGGTCATCGAAGGGTAAAACCGGAGGGCAGTCCTGAATGAACGTACGGCTTCCGGAAATTCCGCATGATCCATCTGCTCCAGCCCTTCCCATACAAAAAGCGCAAAACGGCAGTCTTTGGGAAGCAGGATGCGTTTTTCGTTGCTGAACATTTCATCATGATATTGAATCTGGTAAAAACGCAGAACATATCCGCAATATTCTTTCAAGCGGCTGATCAAGGCACTCCCTACAAGAAATCCCTGGATAAGCTCTTTTTCATATAGCAGCTTTTTCAACCAGAGACCGTATGCCGGGGCATCCTGGGCCAGTTTTTCCGCCGCCGCTTTCAATTTTTGCAGGCCATCCGGCTTGACCAGATTCTGCGGCACATCCTCTATGGCTTCCGGCTGTTCTGTTTCATCTGTCAGAAGCTTCCGAGTATGTTCTGCCTGGGACTCCGACGGTTCTGTTTCATCCGTTGAAACCAGGCCTTCCAGTTTTTCCACACATTGCTTCCATGTGTCCAGATCCATTGCGCTGACAATCTCAGCCAGATCTACCTGGAGCAGGACGGCTTCTTTTACAGCCTGCTGTTTTAGGTATGCAGATTCCGTTTTTTTCACGCATTGCGCAAATAATTTTCGGCGTTCTTCATTTTCCAGATCGCTGCACTCACGAACCGCAACCTGTAGTTGTTTATAAGGCGAACCTTCCGGAATATGTTCCATGAGTCCGCTAAAAAGTTCGACATAGGAGTTCCTCCAATTATCAAAGACGGGATAGTACCGCTGCATCCAGGTTTCCTCCTCCCAAGGGAGCAGTTCCAGGAAACGTACTGCCTGCGCCATATTGCCCAGCGTTAAT
>Ga0137309_102358_pt1 | contig 11464 bp, 9 predicted proteins | sample NAcewiD2O_June_FD_97179 | JGI IMG/M metagenome (GOLD analysis project Ga0137309, IMG submission 97179) | Mouse cecal microbial communities from Vienna, Austria - N-Acetylneuraminic amended D2O_June | ecosystem: Host-associated > Mammals > Digestive system > Large intestine > Cecum | place...
TTATAAGAACAGCCGTCACCGGGCAGGGTGGCGGTTGTCCTTTTCTACGATACGGATCGTTATGGTAAATCGATACCAATGTAACGTGATCGTAATAGGCATTTAACACACCCCCTTTCGGAGAGTGTGGCTGACCGCTCACCAAGGTCATCACAGCGCCCCGTCCCAAAAGCCGCGGGGGCTGGTCTTATTCTACCATATTCTGCAAATTTGTCAACTGTCCCCGTAAATATCAAGCCGCCCCTCGCGCCTTTCGGCGCGGGGGGCGGCTCCTTTGCTTAAATCAGATGCCGTCGGGCATGTTGTTCGTGGTGTGCTGGGCGTGATAGTCGCTTACCCGGCAGATCACGGCGCAGACCTCCTGGCGGAGCAGCGGGGAGCTGTTCTTGAACAGAGGCTTGCCGCCGTTGGGGTTCGGGCTGCCAGCGAAGATCTGGGGAGACGTGTAGTACAGCGCGGCCGCGTAGCCGTTGGCCTCGTCGGCGAAGGGACTGCCGCTGGTCACCGCGGACACGCCCAGGACCTTCGCGGTCAGCTCGGCGGTGGCGTTGCGGGAAATGGCGGCGTTCAGATCAATGTCGCTGCTGATCCAGCCGCGGCTCACCGCAAGGTTCTTGTAGTTGATCGCCCAGTTGCTGCCGGTGCCCAGGGCGGCCGTGTAGCCGCAGGACTCCAGGACCATCTTCAGAGCCTCGCCGTAGGTCACGGTGCCCAGAGGATCGAACTTGCCTTCGCCCTTGCCGGTGATGATGCCCTTGCGGACCAGGGTGGCCAGGTTGTCGCGGTACCAGGCGGTGGCGGAAACATCCTTGAACTGGCTCACGTCGCTGACGCCGCCGGGAGTGCCGCCGGGCGTCGTGCCGGTGGTGGGATTGCCGATGACGGTGATGTTCACGGTGCCGCTGGCAACGGTGTTGTTGCTGGCGTCATAGGCCGCGAAGATGATCTTGTCCTGGCCGTTGAAGCCGGACTTGGGCTGGTAGGTCACGGTGCCCAGCAGAGTGGTGGCGATGTCCACGCCGGAGGCGTTGGCCCCGTTCATGAGCAGGGTGCCGTTGGCGGGAGCCACGAAGCGGACCTTGGTGGCCTTGGACATGGCGCTGTTGGCGGAAACGAAGTCGTTCTGGCTGAAGCGGACGGCCTGGCCGCCGGTGGAGCCGTAGGTCACCACGACGTCGGTGGGGACGGCGGCGGTGCCGTTGAAGACCACCTTGCCGCTGAACTGGGCGGTACCGCCGGAGTAGGCAATGTAATCAATGGTGTCCTTGCCCCGGGTGCCGGTGTAGGTCAGCTGGGCCAGACGGTAGGTGCCGCTGGACTTGGTGGTGTACCGGTTGCTCTTGACGTTGCTCTTGGTCAGGTCCTTGTCCTTGGAGCCGCCGGTGTAGGTCAGGGTGCCGTTGGAGGGCACGTTCTGGAACTCGATGGTCAGGTTGCTGGGAGCGGTCTTGCTGCCGGTGGCCTGCTTGTAGGCCTCGTTGAAGTCCTTGGGATCAAGGGTCACCTTGCCGGCGGTGGTGTTGTAGACGATGTCGCTGGCGCTGTCGTTGAGGTAGAAGATGGTGACGGTGCCGCTGACCTCGCCCGTGCCGGTATCGTTGCGCTTGGTGCCACGGGCGGTGAAGCTGATCTTGACGGTGGTGGACCGCTTCATGCTGCTCTTGGGGGAGAAGTAGATGCCGTCAAGGCTCTTCTGGCTGCTCTTGCTGGGATCAACGTAGTAGCTGCTGCTCCCGGCGGTCTTGCCGTCCTCGTTATAGAGGGTGCCGTTGCTGGAGGAGGAGCCGAAGGTCACATACTCCAGATAGCCGCTGCTATACTTATCGTTATAGAAATCTTCAAAATCGCTTACATCGAAATAGACATCCTCGCCCAGAGCGGCGGAGTAGGTGATATCACCTGCGGAGGTGCCTTCGATCAGGGTAAAGGATACTTCGAATGTATAGACCGTACCTTTGTCATCCTCCACAGTAAGGGTAAAGGTCGCCACATCGCCTACCTTGGCTGAAGAATCGGGCGTGAAAACAACGTCCGCCGCGTCATCGGCATCATACCGATCATTTGTCGGGTGGCCTGAGCCAGACTTGTAGGCATCCAAATCGCCCTTGGTATGGCTGGTGGTATCAAACCAGACATATTTGCAGTATCTGCTGCTGCCCAGCTTGGCATCGATCTGCTCGATGATGGAATCCTTGCCCTTGTCGTCCTCGTCGCCCAAGGAGTAGCCGGAGCTTTCCACATAGACGGAGGCCCCAATGCTATAGTTCGCGCCGGACTTGACAGTAATCGGCTGTGTTACAGTCGCTGTCTGATTGTTGGTCAAATACACAGTAGCCGTAACCGTGGTTGTGCCTACACTATTTGCATACACAGCCACCGAGTTCCCTGTTGTATTACCAAGGGTCACTACATTCTTACTATCCAGGCTCCAGGCAACGGATTTGATCGCTGTTGTAGAGCCACTCGCAACATTCAGGCCGACATTCAAATCAAGCCTGGAGTTCATGCCAACCAAGGTGTTGCTTGTAGATGTAGTCGAGTTGTTCCCGCTCACTGAAATCGTAACCGGCTTCTCAACAGCAATCGTAAGCTCGTTGCTCTTTACGCTTCCAATCATTGCGTAAATCTTGGCAGAGCCCTCTTTCAGGGCGGTAACAGTGGCGGTATTGGTACCGTTGGAATTAGCAGTCACTGTCAGTATATTCTCATCAGTAGATTTCCACGTCACAGTACCAACCGCCGTGGTAGTCAAAGTCACATTCTGGATACCGCCAAGCTTCATGGTGCCTACACCGGTGATAGTAGCAGTAGGAGCTTCCGCCGCCTTGATGGTGATGGTACACTCTGCCTTGATGGTGGTATCCTTCTTGGATGTTGCGGTCAGTTTTACAGTCTGTGTAGTGGCAGGAGCTGTTGTAACGCTTGATTTCAGTTGTACCTTGGTAGATGTGTTGCTAGAGTCGGCAAGCTCAACGCAGTCATTAGGGGCAAGTGCCCACTCTACGTACTTGTCAGCATCCGCAAGGTTTGTTCCCTCCACCGTTGCAGTAACAATCTGCGCGGTAGATTTGCCGACTTCAAAAGTCAGGCTGGAAGGAGACAGGGTGACTTTACTTACGGTAGAAGTAACAGGATCAGCAGCCTCTACGGTCACAGTGCAAGAGCCCTTATATGTCGTTGTAGTTTGATTATCTCCTTCTCCCGTAGTAGCAGTATACGAAGCAGTTATCGTTGCGTTACCTGCTTTATGTGCTGTGACTGTTCCGTTATTATATGAAGCTACAGTCGAGTCAGAAGACTCCCACGTAAGGCTAGAGGCCTCAACACCGGTTGGCAATCCGGAACTATAGGACAACGAAGCAGTTTCCGTACCGCCCATTTTTAAGCTAATCGACGCCTGGCTCAAAGTAAGAGAGGCGTCTTCCGCCAGCGCGCCGGGCACCAGCGAGCAAACCATGACCATCGCCATGAACAGCGACAGCAGCCTGCGTTTCATTGACTTCATAAAGTATCCATCCTTTCTCATGTCCGGTGGGACGCGCCCCACCGGGCAGGCGGCCATGGCCGCCTGCCGGATCAGTTTACGGCCCTACTATACCACCCGGTTGTGGAAAGTACGTATCGAAACTGTATCCTTTTTGCATCATTTCTTAATCCCAGCTGCCTTGCGCGCCTTCCAACCGGGTCCTATGGTCTATTGGACGGAAAAACGGGGAGGAAGGTTCCCGGGGGAGAGGGATTTTTTTTTGGGGGGGGGGGGTAATTTTGAAAATAACGCTGCGTTTGCACGACGTCCGCTACGTCGCCGCCGTGCCGCGCAGACGCTTGACTTCGTCAAGGGTGAGACCGGCACATTCGGCGATCTCCTCCAGGGTGAGTTTTCCGATGGCGAGCATTCTCTGGGCAACTAATTTCTGACCCTCTTCCCGGCCTTCTTCCCGGCCTTTTTCCCGGCCTTCTTCCCGGCCTTTATTCCGGCCTTCTTCCAGGCCTTTTTCCCGGCCTTCCTTCCATAGCTCTTCCACCGCTCTGCACATAGTATCACTCCCTTCCGCTATTGGGGCATGGCAGCGCGCAAGCGCTTGACTTCGTCAAGGGAGAGACTGGCATACTCAGCGATCTCCTCCAGGGTAACCTTTCCGGCGGCCAGCATTTTTTGGGCAACTAATTTTTGGCCTTCTGCCAGGCCTTTTTCCCGGCCTTCTTCCAAGCCTTTTTCCCGGCCTTCTTCCAGGCCTTCATTCCGGCCTTTTTCCCGGCCTTCCTTCCATAGCTCTTCCACCGCTCTGCACATAGTATCACTCCCTTCCGTTCCATTCTTGAACTGCTCCGCACGCCCGGCCAGGACGGTGTAGTGCATATCCTCAGGCCGGGTGCAGAAAAAGTCGTGCATCAGCCGTCCCACGGGGGTATCTCCGCGATAGGCTCCGTTTACATATAGGATATGCGCTCCGTCGTCAAACAACTCGCCTGTATTCAAAATACAGCGCTCGATCTTATAGACCGCTTCGCCCCGTCCCAGCACATCGTGCTCAGTGATGAAGATCACGTAGGTCTCCGGCAGTTTGCCGAAGTCCTCCCCCTTATCCAGCAGGGAGGTGTCCAATATACTGCTGTGATACCGGGCCCGGCGGCTGCCCGCGCCCTTATCGGCGCGCTGGATCTCCACATTAATGATCCGGCCCTCCCCATCGACGGCCAAGACATCCATTTGGACGGACCGGCCATGGAGGTTGTTCAGCTCCTTCTGTGTCCGGACCTCCATCACCTTCAGCTCCGGCATGTCCATCACGATCCGCAGGACCAGCTCCATGCACTCGTTGCTGCCGTCAAAAAAGTTGGTCATAAGGTCGTCGTCGATGATCCGCAGGCCGTCCACGATCTTCCGTATCCTCTCCCGGCGGAGGGCTCTTTCTTCCGCTTCCGTCAAGGCTCCGCCTGCTTTCCGGCGTCGGGGAAGCGGTACTCGGTGGTATAGTCGTACCGCCGCCCGGGACGGAGAAGGATGTCCCCCCACTCGGGATGGTTGGGGCTGTCCGGGAAAAACTGGGTCTCCAGACACACGCCCATCCGGGGGACGTAGTCCACGCCGCCCTTGCCGCCTTTGGCGTTCAGGAAGTTGCCGCTGTAGAACTGGATGCCCGGCTTCTCCGTCCAGGCCTCCATGGTGATGCCGCTGCGGTCCCCGGTGAGACGGGCCGCCAGCCGCAGGCCCTGGGCCGGGGAGAGGACGAAGTTGTGGTCGTAGCCCCCCACGTTATGGAGCTGTTCGTCGTCCGCGCCGATGTCTTGGGACAGGGGCTTGGGGACGGTGAAGTCCAGGGGCGTGCCCGTTACGGGCCGGGACATGGACAGCGGGATGCTGTCGGGCCCCACCGGGGTATAGGCATCGGACGCCAGCCAGAGGACATGGTCCATGGCGTCCCCGCCGCCGTTGAGGTTGAAATAGGCGTGGTTGGTGATATTGCAGTGGGTGGTCTCGGTGCTCACGGCCTCGTAGCGCAGGCGCAGGGCGTTCTCGGTGAGGGCGTAGGTCACCCGGAGGGTCAGCTGCCCGGGAAAGCCCCCCTGCCCGCCGGGGGAGACGTAGGTGAGGGTCACGGCGTCCTCCCCGGACGCCTCCGCCGTGAAGATCTGATGGGAAAAGCCCTCCGGGCCGCCGTGGAGCTGCTTGCCGCCCTCGTTGGGGACCAGGGAGATCCGGCGTCCGTCAATGAGACAGCCGGCCCCCGCGATCCGGTTGGCGTACCGGCCTACCACGGCGCCTACGTAGCCGCCGTTGGTCTCATAGGCCTCCACCGCGTCGTAGCCCAGGACCACGTCCACCGGCTTTCCGTCCCGGTCCGGGACCCGCAGGGCCCGCAGGGCCGCGCCGTAGGTGAGGACCTCCGCCTCCAGAGCGCCCCGGCGGAGGATGTACTTATCCACCGGACGGCCGTCCCGGGCGGCGCCGAAGGGCTCCTTACATACCGGCATGGGAATCGCCTCCTTATCTGTATAGTATATCAACTTTATTATAGCACATTACCGGGGGATTGGCAAGGCGGGATTTTTGGGATGCAGGGAAATCAGTTTTGAGAAAATAATGCCGCACCCGTAGGGCGCGCCGGGGCCGTCGCGCCCTACGGGTGCTCCCGCAGATATGCTGTCAGCTCCGGCGTTTGGGACCAGTAGGCCGCGCCCCAGTGCTCAAAATCCCACTGCTCCTGATAGCCGTTGCACTCGTAGTCGATATAGTACAGCCGGCCGTCCTGCACCACGAAATTGGTGGGAAAATAGTCGATATTCAATCCTGCCGGGTACAGCAGGCGGCACATCGCCTGGACCTGCTCCACAAACTCCGGCCGCATCCGGTCCCGGCGCACATAGTCGAGGATCGTATCCCCGGCAATGTACTCCTTCAAAATGCGCTCCGCCTCCACGTCCGCCGCCAGGAGGCGGGGCATGGGGATGCCCGTCTCCGAGAGCCGCCGGTAGTCGTTCAGCTCCGCGGCCATCTTGTCCCCGAACTGGTAGTACTCGCAGGGCTCGTGGTGGATCTGTTTGAGGACGTACTCCCCCGCCCCGTCCGTGACAAGGTAGGAATAGCCCCCCTTGCCCTTCCCCAGCAGCTTTTTTACGGTGTAGGACGCGCCGTTGACGGATAATTCCTTCGGAAGCTCCATTGCGTTCTCCTTTCCCGCCGCCTACAGAAGCGGCCTGATCAGCCAGACCAGCGCCTTCCGCCAGCCGCCGCGCCGGGCGAGGAGCTGGTCCTTCGCCGCCTCCAGACGGGCCCAGGCGGCTTCGCGCTCCTCCTCCGTCAGGGTGTGCTGGCTGAACCGGGCCTTCCGGCCAAGCTCCTCCAGCAGCTCGTCCTCGCTCCCGCCCAGGTCCACCACCCGGCGGCACCGGCGGTAGGCGTTGATGGTGGAGCGGTTGGTATCCGCGTCCCCCCTCGCCAGACGCCGGGGCAGGAAGGACAGGGCGTATCCGCCCGCCAGCGCCCCTAGAGACAGAAGGGTCCACAGCACGGCCCGCCACGGGAAGACAAAGGCCGGTCCTTCGGGCGCTTCCTCCTCCGGAGGCGTCTCCCCGGGAAGGGGTTCCGGCAGATCGGGCTCCGGATCATCGGGCGTTTCCTCCTCCGGCTCCGGTTCGTCGGGCGTCTCCGGCTCCGCCGGGTCTTCGGAGAGGATCGCGCCGTCCCCGACGCCGGAATAGCCGGGGGTCATCTCCACCGGGTACCAGCCGCACCCGTCGATATAGACCTCCACCCAGGCGTGGGCGTCACTGTCCTGCACGTCGCCCCGGCCCCGCTGGTCCAGCTGGGCAGCGTAGCCGGACACGTACCGCGCGGGGATGCCCTGCAGCCGCAGCAGCAGAGTCCCGGCGGTGGCGAAATGGACGCAGTAGCCCCGGCCCTCCGTCAGGAAGTGGTCCACGAAATCCTCTCCCGCCTCCATGGCGGGGGTAGCGGGGTCGTAGACCGCCAGGGCCTCCAGCAGCGCCGCCGTCCTTGACGCGGCGGTCATGACGGCGCGGAAGCGCTCCAAGGGAGACATCCCGTCCGTCAGCTCCACCATGCCGCCGAAGTCCTCCAGGGTGCGGCTTGCGTTGGCTGCCTGAAGCACCTGCTCAAGACTGGCCTCCAGCGCCTCCCGCTCCTCCTCCCCGGCGGTTTCCAGCTCCGCCTCGAGGCTTCCGATCACCATCTGCCATTTCTCGTTGGTCAGGCAGTTTGACAGAACGTCCCGGACGGAGTTGGGGACGATCAGATAGTCCGGCACCACCTCCCGCCGGTAGCCCAGCTCCTCCTCCGCCAGGTAGCCGGTCAGAGGCGTGAAGCCGTCCTCCGGGGTGCCGGGGATACAGCCCACCTCATAGCGCTCCGAGGAGGAGAACAGTCCCTCCTCCCCGCCGGACACGGTGAGACGCCCGGACTCGTCCGTCGTCCCCCAGCCATCGGTGAGGCGGTAGGGGTAGTAGTACGTCCCCTGGAAGGAAATATCCCGGATGGTCAGGACGGCGCGCTGGCCCTCCGCCGCCGTCTGGGCGGGGTACAGGGACGGCGCGGCCCCGGTCTCCGCCTCCAGCCGTTCCCAGGCGTCGCCGGTATAGATGCCCAGGGACCCGCCCCGGAGGTAGATCCGGCCTCCGCCGGGCTGGCTGGAGGACACGGTCATCACCGTCCGGCCCGCGTAGCGCCGGGGGCCCGCCGCCAGCAGGTCCTCCCGATCCCGGAGGCCGGTGCCGCCGGGACCGGTCCCGATCCCGGGTACCGCTCCGGCCGGGCCGGAGACCTCGACGCTCCCGCCCTCGCCGGGGATGCTGAGGTCCAGCCCCAGGTCCGCGAAAATGCCCGATCCCAGCTCCTCCACGTCCATATCCATCAGCCGCTCCATCTGGGCGGTCACGCCCCGGATCAGGCTGCTGCGGGCATCGGTGGCCCACTGGGGGCGGAGGTAGCCCTCCATGGGCAGGGTCATCACCAGCAGGAGGATCATCGCCCACATGCCGGTAAGGCTCAGCAGCTGGGCGCGGCCCAGGCTCCCCGGGTCCTTCCGGGAGAAAAAGGCGGTGAGCAGCATGGCTCCCCAGGCGGAGAAGGAGGCCAGCATGGCCCCCCACATGGGCAGGGTCCCGTTAAGGATGGGGGACAGCACCAGCAGCACGCTCACCGCCGCCGCCAGATACCACGCCCTGGCCCGCATCACGATCAGGGCCATCACCAGCGCCAGCATGGCGCAGGCCAGATAGGGCGCCTCCGGGTACTTGTTCAGGAAGTCCCAGACCCCCGGCCTCAGTCCGGCCAGGGGCCAGTCCTCGTTCACCTTCTCCCACAGCCGCCAGAAGGCGAAGCCCCCCGCCGCCAGCAGGGACAGAACGGCCCAGAGGCCCCGCCGCCATGCCAGCAGCGCCGCGGCGGCCACGGAGGCCCCGATGCAGCAGGCGGCCAGGGCTCCCAGATCGAACAGCGGGTGGCTGGGCAGCACGTAGACGGATACCCAGGCAAAGGCCCCGCCCGCCGTCAGCAGCAGCACCGTGAGAGCGTCCCCCAGCAGCAGGAGGAGCTCCCCGCCGATGTGCTCGCCGTCAAGCTTCCTCATGGGGGACCTCCTTTCCGGTTACGTGGATCTGATAGATGGCTCCCCCCGCCTCCCAGGACAGGGACTGCTCCAGGATGGAGCGGCCCCGCATGGGGGCGGGGTCGGACAGGATCGCGGCCAGGCAGGCCGTCCAGTCCCGCTCGCCCCCGATCCGGAAGGAGCGCGCCGCGCCGGTCTCCGGATGGAGCCAGCGGACCTCGTGGGGGCGCTCCTGGTCCAGCAGGGCCATGCTGGTCCCCTCCAGGCGGTCCAGGGTCCGGTCCACCTCCGCCAGCAGGCCGAAGTGGTCGAAGGTCAGCACCGGCAGGGGCCGGGTGTCCTCCGGGGGCTCCCGGGTCACCAGCTCGTCCCGCTTGGCGGTCATCTTCCAGTGGATCATCCTGAGGCTGTCCCCCTCCCGGTAGGGGCGCAGCTCGTAGGTCTCTCCGAAAATGGTCCTCCCCTTGGGCTGGGGGATGGCCGCGCCGGCGCCCTCGGGCAGCTCGATGGGCCCCGGATGCTCCGGCACGGGGGCGGCCATCAGGACGGCCGGTCCCGGGCGGCGCGCCGGCAGGGCGAACAGCCCCAGACAGTCGCACACCCACAGACGCTCCACCCGCAGCTCCATCATGCCGCAGTGGTCCGCCTCCATGGTCCAGCGCCGGTCCTCCTCCGGCGCGACGCTCCGGAGGAGGACCTTCTCCCGGTGGACCTGGCCGGTGAGGCGGTTGGCGAGGCACAGCCGGCAGGAGGCCCGGGCCAAGGGCAGCCGGAACCGGTTGGTGAGGGACAGGGACCAGGAGGCGCTCTCCCCCCGGCGGATCCGGGGCGCGGAGACCTCCAGATCCCCCCGGCACCCCAGCATGGCGGGCAGGCTGACCAGCAGTCCCAGCAGAGGCAGGGCCAGGGCGGCAAAGAATATGAAATGGAACAGGTAGCCCACGTCCAGCATCTGGCCCAGCAGGGCCAGGAGCAGGGCCAGGGCGTATACGATCCGCCGTCTCAGCATGGCGTTACCGTACCCTGGGGGCTTCCACGGTCCGCAGGACGGTCCGGGCGATCTCCTTGGGATCGGTGGCCCGCTCCGCGCCGGGGACCATCAGCAGGCGGTGGGCGACGGCGTCCACCCAGATGGCCTGCACGTCCTCGGGCACCACATAGTCCCTGTTCCTCAGGAAGGCCACCGACCGGCTGACCGCCGTGACGGCCAGGGTGGCCCGGGGGCTGGCTCCCTGGAGGAGCTGGGGGTGCTTCCGGGTGGCCCCCACCAGGGAAATGATGTACTTCATGATCTCTTCGCTGACGTGGACGTTCCCGGCGGCCTGGCGCATCTGCTCCAGGGAGGCCCGGTCCACCACCTGGGCCGCGCCGTCCATGCCGTGGCCGTACTGGCGGCGGCGCAGCAGCTCCAGCTCCTCCGCCGGGGAGGGGTAGCCCATGCTCAGGCGCAGAAGGAAGCGGTCCAGCTGGCTGTCGGGCAGCTTCTGGGTGCCGGAGGCCCCCACGGGGTTCTGGGTGGCGATGACCATAAAGGGCTGGGGGACCGGGCGGCTGACGCCGTCCACGGTGACCTGGCCCTCCTCCATGGCCTCCAGGAGGGCGGACTGGGTCCGGGAGGTGGCGCGGTTGAGCTCGTCGGCCAGGAAGAGGTTGCACATCACGGCCCCGGGCTGGTAGGTCATTTTTCCGGTCTCCTTGTTGTAGATGGAGAAGCCGGTGATATCGGAGGGCATCACGTCGGGGGTGAACTGCACCCGGGAGAACTGGAGGTCCAGGGCCTTGGCGAAGGCCAAGGCCAGGGTGGTCTTCCCCACGCCGGGGATGTCCTCCAGGAGGATGTGGCCCCGGGCCAGGATGGCGGCCAGGACCTTTACCAGGATGGGGTCCTTGCCAACGATGGCTTTTTTTACTTCGGTGACTACTTGCGCGGCCAGGTTTCGTTCGTTCATAGCAGGTCCTTTCTTCTTTGCCGCCGCTGCGCGGCGGCCCTTTTGATCTGCGGCCCTGCGGGCCGCTTCCGCTCTCATCTTTTATTTAGATTCGCCCCTCACCGGGGCGGGGGCGTACTTTTCGTGTGAACGAAAAGTACCAAAAGGTCACTTAAGGAACTACGTTCCTTAAGAATCCTCCTTCATTACGGGGGTAATTATATACGCTACGACCTTCGGATTTTTGGGTCTATCGTCCGTGCCTTGGGCCGATGCCAGTGCTTACTTCTGCGCACGGTTCTACCGAGGGACGTCATTGCCGCTTCGCGGCAACGACCGTCCCGGCAGCCCGCAGGGCTGCCCGGTTGCCTCGCGGCACTCGGCACGAGGGTCTGGTGTAGAGGGTGCGAATTTGCGGGATGTACCGTTAGGACGTGTGCTCCTTGCAGGCAGTACCCCTTTGAAAGG
>Ga0137309_100306_pt1 | contig 11460 bp, 14 predicted proteins | sample NAcewiD2O_June_FD_97179 | JGI IMG/M metagenome (GOLD analysis project Ga0137309, IMG submission 97179) | Mouse cecal microbial communities from Vienna, Austria - N-Acetylneuraminic amended D2O_June | ecosystem: Host-associated > Mammals > Digestive system > Large intestine > Cecum | place...
GGATAAGGTTTTAGCTGTATATGATATGCTGGAAGACGATGTTTCAAAAGCAACCTATGCCAATGTACTCTTGGTTAGAATGGGAAAGGCCCAGATGAATACAGAGCTGGTCAAAAAGGGCAATGCATATTTCGCTTTGCCGCCCTTTCACCAAAATGTTTCCAAGGATGTATTTGTGGATTGTGGAGCCTATGTTGGAGATACGCTGGAGAAATTTATTAACAATGGGGAAGGAGGTTTTCACAAGATATTCGCTTTTGAACCGGATCACGATCTCTTCCGCACCTTGCAGATTCGTACAGAACGGCTGCGAAAAGAATGGAATCTATCTGAGGACAGATTGGTGTTGGTAAATGCCGGTGTGGGTGAAGCAAATTGTGAATTGGGTTTTCAAAAAGATGCAGCTACCGGTTTGAATGGAACTTTTCAAAATTTAGACAGCAATGAGTCCTCAGAAAACAATTTGCAGGTGCTTTCCTTGGACAGCTATTTTTCGAAGCAAGGTGTATCTTTTATCAAAGCTGACATAGAAGGCTATGAATACCCCATGCTCTTGGGAGCGGAAAAAGTCATAAAGCGGGATAATCCGAGAATCGCGCTTTCCATCTATCACAACGCGGTGGATATGTTCCGATTGGCGTTGAAAATCAAGGAAATAGATTCTCACTATAAATTTGCGGTTAGACAGCACCAGTATACACCGCAGGATACTGTGCTTTATGCTTATGACGAGAGGAACAGTGTTCTATATTAAATTTTTGAGGAGGGCGCATGAAAGACTTGTACATTGTCGGTGCTGGCGGCTGTGGCCGGGAGGTGCTGCACATCATCCAGGACATTCATCGCATCCAGGGGCTCAAGTGGAACATAAAGGGGTTCCTGGACGATACCGAGGACCCGCTGAAGGGTAAGGCGTGTGACTACGGCGTGGTGGGCACCATCCAGGACTATGTTCCCAAAGAGAACGATGTATTGGTAATGGCTATTGCCTCCCCCCAGGCAAAACAAAAGCTGGCGCCCATGCTGTTGGAGCGCGGGGCGGTTTTTGAGAGCGTCATCCCTCCTGGCGCGGACATGGGGGACCACAATGCGGTTGGAAAAGGCGTGGTCATTTATCCGGGATTTGGAATGTCGGTTAATATAAAAATCGGCGATTTTGTAACCCTTCTGGACTGCACCTTTGGCCATGACGTACAGGTGGGTGATTTTTCCACAATCTCTTGTGGGTGCCGGCTGCTGGGGGAAGCAAAAGTGGGGCCTCGGGTTTTCATGGGGGCTTGCAGTGTCGCGGCGCCGCATTCCGTCATTGAAGAGGACGCCTATGTGGGCATAGGAAGCGTGGTGCTGCGCAGGGTTAAGGCTGGCAGGCGGGTGTTTGGAAACCCGGCCAGAGAGATGGACGTGTAAGGAGGAAACATGGCTGGACTGGATTTGACGGGCAGAAAGTACCTGGTGACAGGCGCTTCTTCTGGCATAGGGCAGGCCGCGGCGGTTTTAATCAGCAAACTGGGCGGAAAAGTCATATTGAACGGCCGCGGGGAAGAGCGCTTAAGGCAAACTCTTATGCAAATGGAGGGCGAAGGCCACCAGGCAATGCCCTTTGACCTAACGAACTTGGAAGGGATCAAAGGCTATGTGGACTCGTGCCTAAACATAGACGGGCAGCAGTTTGACGGAGTGGTTTTCGCGGCCGGTATGGGAGCGGGAAGCGTGCTTCGAACGGAAAGCCTGGAGAACTTGCAAAATGTAATGCAGGTGAACTTTCTGCCGTACTTTTCTGTGCTGAAGGCATGCGGCTCCCGCCGGGTCCTTCATGATGGAGGCTCTATTGTGGCGGTTTCGTCCCGGGCTGCGGAAAAGCCGGACAAGGCACAGGTAAGCTATGCCAGCAGCAAAGCTGCTCTGGACGCGGCCAGCCAGGTGGCGGCTCTTGAGTTTGCCAAACGAAGCGTACGGGTGAACACAGTGCGGCCCGAAATGGTTGACACCCCTATGAGCGCCGGCTTTTTTGAAAGCGTAGACCCAGAGCGGCAGCGGGAGTTTTATCCGCTGGGGCCGCTAACGGCGGAGGATGTAGCCAATACCATTGTGTTTCTCTTAAGTGACATGAGCCGCAAAATCACCGGCCAGCATATCTACCTTTCGGCCGGAAACGATGGCAGGCCCATAGACTTTTTAATTTAACCTAGAAAGGAAGCTTCAGTATGGAACTAAAAGAAAAACTGGCCCTAATTGAAGAGGCCCTGGACACGCAGGAGGGCGCGCTGGCCCCGGAGACTGTTCTGGACGAGGTGGAGTCCTGGGACAGCATTGCGGCCCTGTCTCTTATAGCCATGATGGACGACAATTTCGGCAAGACCTTGTCCGGCAGCGAAATTAAGGCGCTGAAAACCGTAGGGGACATTTTGGCCCACATGGAATGAGGGTACTGCAATTTGCCACCCCTCTTCTGGCCTCCAATATGTACTTGCTGGCAGAAAAGGGCCGCGGCATCATCATTGACCCATATGGCGGATTTATACCCCAGATCACAGGCGAATGTAGCGGAATCGATTACATTCTGCTTACCCACGAGCACTACGACCATATCAGCGGGGCAAACGCCCTGCGGGAACGGTATGGCTGCCCGGTGGTATGCAGCGAGGCCTGTGGGCGGCGGATCCGAAATTCAACGCACAACTTCTCCCGGTACTATGAGGCCTATGCCGCCATACAAACCGGGGAGCCTCTGCCAGCAGGCCTGCCGCCGGTTGCGGAGTGCTTCACCTATGCGGACGAAGTTTTTTCCGGGCAGCGAACCCTTTTCTGGCAAGGCCATGAGTTGGTCCTGACCGAGACGCCAGGCCACTCGCCGGGCAGCATATGCATATTGGCGGATGAAACCCGGCTTTTTTCCGGGGACACGCTGCTGCCGGGAGACGTTACCGTTACCCGGTTTCCCGGAGGCAGCGGGCGGCAGTATAAAGAGATTGCGCTGCCGTATTTGTGGGAACTGCCGGATGAGACATTGGTATATCCAGGGCACTATAAAGCTTTCCCATTGTGGGAGCATAAAATAAAAATGGAGGAATAACACCATGACAAACATTGAAAAGTATAACGAAGCGTTTATTGAGTCCTTCGGCGTAACAGAGGAACAGCTGCCGGACCTTGCCTACCAGGAGATTCCCGAGTGGGACAGCGTGGGCCACATGCAGCTGATTGCGGCCTTGGAGGATGCCTTTGACATTATGTTCGACACAGATGACATCATCGACTTCAGCTCCTATGAAAAAGGCAAGGAATTTATGGCAAAATACGAGGTCGAGCTGTAAAGAGGATGAACTTCTCACGGGAGGTGGAGTATGGCTTTTTGGAATACGCTGGAACGCTTTGGAGAGCGCACAGCCCTTATCACCGAAACAGGAGAGCACATCACGTACAGCGCGCTGTTGGCCCGGGCGGATGAAATCGCCGGAGCGGCGGGCAGCCGCTGTCTGGCTTTCCTTATGTGCCGTAACTGTGCTGATGCAGCAGCGGGATACGTGGGCTTTTTGCGCCGGGGTATCGTTCCGGTTCTGCTGGCAGAAAATCTGGATACATCCATGTTGGAGGGCTTGCTTGAGTCTTACCGTCCGGCCTATTTTTACCTTCCCAACGAAAAGGCGCCGGACCTGCCGGGCGTCACGGCTTGGCGGGGCGAGAGCTATACCCTGCTGCATTTGCCTTACGAGCAGGATTACAAGCTGCCGGAGGAGCTGGCCCTCCTGCTGACCACCTCCGGCAGCACCGGAAGCCCCAAGCTGGTGCGGCAGTCCGGGCGGAATATTGAGGCAAACACCCGCTCCATTGCGGAGTACCTGGGCATTCTGTCTGAGGACAGAGCCATTACCACGCTGCCTATGCAGTACACCTACGGCCTTTCCATTTTGCAGTCCCATCTTTCTGTGGGCGCGGCGGTTATCCTGACGGACAAGACCTTGATGGACAAAGAATTTTGGGCGCTGCTCAAAGAGCAAAAGGCCACTACCTTTGGCGGCGTTCCATATATTTATGAGATGCTGAAAAAGCTGCGTTTTGACCGCATGAATCTTCCCAGCCTGCGCTATCTGACTCAGGCGGGCGGCAAACTTCCCAAAGAGCTGGCGGAAGAGTTTATCCAGACCTGCAAGAGAAAAAACATGAAGTTCATTGTGATGTACGGCCAGACCGAGGCCACCGCGCGTATGGCCTACCTTCCTTGGGAGCATGCGGAAAGCCATGCGGCCAGCATTGGGATTGCCATTCCCGGCGGTGAGTTCTGGCTGGCAGACCCAGAGGGCGCACCCATTTTGGAGCCGGAGACTACCGGAGAGTTAGTGTACCGGGGGCCCAATGTGACGCTGGGCTATGCGGAAAACCGTTTCGATCTGTGCAAGCCGGATGAAAATCACGGGGAGCTGCGCACCGGGGATATGGCCAAGCGGGACGCGAAGGGCTTCTACTATATTGTGGGCCGGAAGAAGCGGTTTTTAAAGCTGTTCGGCAGCCGGGTCAACCTGGACGAGGTGGAGGGCTTGTTAAATCGGGCTGGAATTCCCTGCGCCTGCGCCGGTGTGGACGACCGTCTGGACGTCTACATAACCGATGGGAGCCTGCTGGGGCAGGCGGAGCGGTTTATTAAGGAGCATACGGCAATCAATCCCAATGGGTTCCAACTGCACGTGATTGAAGAGATTCCCCGCAATGATTCGGGAAAGGTGCTGTACAGCGCGCTGGGGGCCCGGCCATGAGCCGGGAAGCGCGCAGGCCGTATGGGAAAATCCGGCTGCTGGACATTACGTGCGATGCGCCTTACGACTGGCGGTTTGAGGACGCTACCCATGTGCGGGTATCCATGCCGGTCTGCCAGGAAAGCCAAGAGGAAATGACACGGCGCGGGTTTGTGCTGGCAGACCGGACCATAGGATGCTCCATCAGCCTGGCCCGCGGTACGGTGGATTTTGCCTCGCTGGTGCGTACCGAACCCCAGCTTACCAGTGGGAGGCGTGAGGAAATTCTTGCCATTGCCAAACAGTGTTTCCCGGCAGACCGGCGGTTTCATGTAGCTCCCGCTCTAAACCAAGCGATTGCGGATGAGATTTTGGCAGGCTGGGTGGATGAGCTGCCCCCATGTTATCTATATGGGCATAAGGGCCAGTCCGTTGGATTTTTGGTGCTGACCGGAGAGGGAGACCGGCGCTTTGTCCACCTGGCGGCGGTGCTGGAGCGGTACCGGGCCTCCGGTGCGGCGCTGTCGCTGTACGCGGCGGCGGCTCGGGACTGTAAATCGCAGGGCGTCCGTTTTCTGGAGGGCAGAATTTCCACAGCAAACCCAGCTGTAATGAATTTGTACGCGTTTTTGGGTGCGAAGTTTTCCCAGCCGGTGGATGTTTACCTAAAGGAGGTGTGACCGATGGCGTTTTGCCTGGACCAGGTACTGGAGCTGGAACCCTATAGCTTGAAACGAGAGGAAAAAAGGAGGTTATTTACCCAGGCCCTCAGCGAACTGACCCGGACCCACGCGGAAGGCTGCGGGGAATACGGCCGGATTTTAGAGGTGCTGGGCCATGATTGCGAAAAGGATTTTGCCCCGGAAGACCAGCCCATGCTGCCGGTCCGGCTGTTTAAGAGGTATGAGCTGTGCAGCGTGCCCCGGGAAGAAGTGGCCAAGGTGATGACCTCCTCCGGGACGTCGGGCCAGCGGGTATCTAAGGTCTTTCTGGACAAACAGAACGTGCGGGCGCAGACCCGGGTGCTGACGGAGATCATCGGTTCGTTCATCGGAAAAAAACGCCTTCCGCTGCTGATTTTAGACACGGCTCTGGTAAAAAAGGACCGCTCCATGTTTTCTGCCCGGGGGGCGGGCATTGTTGGCTTTACCATGTTTGGGCGGGATATTTTGTATGCGCTAAAGGAAGATATGACGCTGGACATTCAGGCTGTGCGGGCGTTTTTAGAAAAGCACAAAGGCGAAAAAATTCTTCTTTTTGGGTACACCTATATGATTTGGCAGTATGTGGCGCAAGCGCTGGAGCAAGCGGGTGTGCACCTTGCCATAGAGGACGGCATACTGTTTCATATCGGCGGATGGAAAAAGCTGCGGGATCAGGCGGTCAGCCCGCAGGCCTTTAACGAGAGCATCCGGGAGGTACTTGGCAGCGTGCGCGTCCATAACTACTACGGTATGGCGGAACAGTTGGGCTCGGTGTTTGTGGAGTGCGAACACGGGCACATGCACTGTTCCATCTATTCCGATGTGCTCATCCGCAGGCCGGAGGATTTCTCTCTGGCAAAGCCAGGGGAAAAAGGACTGATTGAGCTCATGTCTCTGCTGCCTGTCAGCTATCCAGGGCATGTGCTGCTCACCGAGGACGAGGGTGAAATCTTGGGAGAGGACGACTGCCCTTGCGGCAGATTGGGAAAATACTTCAAAATCCATGGCCGCATGGCTGGCGCAGAGCTGAGGGGGTGCAGCGATACCTATGAACAGCGTTGAATATCTCATAGGCGGTCAGAAGGTGGAAAGTGCCCCGCTGCCTGTATACAGCGAGGAGGCCATCTTTTTCCTCTCTGATTTATCCCATGTGCTGTTGCACGATCCCGTCTGCCGGGCTTACCCGGATGTAACATCCTTTGCCTTTTGGTGCCGGAAGGGGAACCTGCGGAAGCTGGCGGCCTCTTGCGTGGACAGAGCGCGGCGGCTGGGGCGCGGTTTGGCGTTTCATGTGGCGCCTTCCAATGTGCCGGTGAATTTCGCCTTTTCTTTCGCCTTTTCTTTGCTGGCGGGAAACGGGAACATCGTGCGGGCGCCGTCAAAGCCGTTTCCGCAGGTGGAACGAGTCTGCAACGCCATAAAAGAAATCCTGCCCAATCATCCGGAGGTAGAAAAGCGTACAGCTTTTGTGCGGTATCCGGTAAATCAGGAAATAACAAAAGCGTTTTGTGATGAGGCTGATGCCCGCCTCATCTGGGGTGGGGATGAAACTGTGCAGGCGGTTCGGAGCTGCCCGGTAAAGCCCAAGTGCGTGGATATCGTTTTTGCAGACAGGTATTCTCTTTGCGTGCTGGATGGGAACTCCATTTTGCGGGCAGATGGGAAAGCGCTGCAAAAACTGGCAGAAGGGTTCTACAACGATACCTATCTGATGGATCAAAACGCCTGCTCCTCGCCACAGCTGGTACTGTGGATCAACGGCGGTCCAAAGGCAAGGGAGCGGTTCTGGAACGCCATACAAGCATATGCGGAACCCCGGTATGACTTACAGGGAATGGCCGCAATGGACAAGTACGCGCAGATGTGTGGAGATGCGGTGGAACATCCGGAGGTTGAAAAAGTTGTGCGGCAGGGCGGCAATCTATTGTACCGGGTGGAACTCGCCTGCCTGCCGGAGGCCGCGGGAGCAAGCCTCCGGGGCAGGGGCGGCTATTTCTATGAAGTGGATTTGACCGCGCCGGAAGAGATGTGCCCGGTTGTCAATGAAAAGTACCAGACTCTGACATACTTTGGACTGGAGCCGGAGGACCTGAGAAAAATGGTAATTGGCAGCCGCCTGCGGGGCATAGACCGCATTGTGCCGGTGGGCAAGGCCATGGACATCGGCGTTGTTTGGGACGGCTATGATATCATTGGGATGCTGTCAAGGATTGTACAGGCTGAGTGAAACAGGAGGGGCATATGCTGAAGGAAAAAAACGCGGTCATAACCGGCGCGCGGCGGGGCATAGGCCGGGCCACGGTGGAGTGCTTTGCAAAATACGGAGCCAATGTGTGGGCCTGCGCCCGCAAACCGGACGAGGCCTTTGAACAGGACATGGCAGAGCTGGCGCGGGAGTATGGCGTGTGGATTAAGCCGGTTTATTTTGACTTGATGGACAGCGCGGAACTGACAGCGGCCGTGAAACGCATTCTCGCAGAGAAGCTGCCGGTGGACGTGCTGGTGAACAATGCGGGAGTGCCCCATGGGGGCACGCTGTTTACCACTTCCGCGGCAAAATTGCAAGAGGTCTTCGCGGTGAACTTTTTCGCGCAGATCTCTCTTATGCAGTATTTTGGGAAGTACATGCTGCGGCGGAAAAGCGGGAGCATCATCAACATAGCCTCGGTGGGAGGACTGGAGCATGAGCCTGGTTATCTGGCCTACGGGTCCAGCAAAGCGGCGCTGATTTGGGCCACCCGCTCCTGCGCGAAGGAGATGGCCCTCCACGGCGTCCGGGTCAATGGGGTGGCGCCAGGGCTGGTGAGCACCGAGATGGGGGCTTACCGCACACAAGCGGAGCTGGACAAGGTGCTGGCCCGCACACCGGCAGGCCGTATGGGCAACCCGGAGGAAATCGCGGAAGCTGTAGCCTTTTTAGCCAGCGGCAGGGCGTCGTACATTACAGGAGAAATACTCAGCGCGGACGGAGGCAGGCTATGATTTACGCACCGGACAGGATACAGGACATAGAGGCTATGGCCAAGCGTATGCGGCTGGCAGCGCTGGATATGGCTCTCTCCGCCGGGAAGGGCGGAGCTCACTTAGGAGGCGGGCTCTCCTGCATAGAGATTTTTGCCACGCTGTATGGGGGCGTCCTTCGTTTTGACCCAAAGAATCCCTGTTGGGAAGAGCGGGACCGGTTTTTCGTCAGCAAAAACCACTGCGTATTGGCCCAGTTCCCCGCGTTGTATGAGGCGGGCTATATAGAAAAGCAGGACTTGCGGGAGCTCACCAAGGACGGCGGGCGGATCAATGGCTATCCCCGAGACGTGGGGCTGGGGTTGGAATACTCTGGCGGCAGTTTGGGTATGGCGGTTTCTGTGGCCATAGGCGTGGCGCTCGCCTTGCGGGAGAAAGAGAGCGGGGCCCATGTATATGTTCTTATGGGCGATGGAGAGCTGAACGAGGGCTCCGTGTGGGAGGCTCTCCTGTCCGCGGCGCAGTATAAGCTGGATAATTTGACGGTCCTGATAGACCGCAACCATCTGTGCTATGACGGAGACACAGAGGACGTGATGGCTCTGGAGGACTTGGAGGCAAAATTTCAGGCTTTCAACTGGAAGGTGAAGCGTTGCGATGGCCACAGCATAACAGACTTGCTGCGTGCCATGGCGGAAGAACGCCCCGGTACGCCATATGCCATAATCGCGGAGACAGTAAAGGGCAAGGGCGTATCTTTTATGGAAAACCGGGCGGAGTGGCACCATGGAGTGCTGAGCCAGAAGCAGTACGAGCAGGCGCGGGCAGAACTTTTGGGAGGTGCAGGATGAAACCGATTACTTCTTCCAGCATACGCACTTGGGCCCGGCTGGGCCAGCGGGGGACCTTCTTTGCGATCGCTTTGCCTGAGTTGGGGGGTGAACAGGAGGATCTGCGGCTTCTGACAGCGGACGTAGCCCAGCTTTCCAGCATGACCCGGTTCCAGTCCGCTTACCCGGAAAAGTTTCTCAACGTGGGCATTGCGGAGCAGAATATGATTGGCATTGCCGCTGGGCTGGCGTTGGAGGGCCGGTGCGTGTTTGCAAGCACCTATGCCTCCTTTGTGGCCGTGCGCTCTTTGGAGCATGTGCGGCAGCACTTAGCTCACCTGCAATGCAATGTAAAAGTGGTGGGCTTTTCCGCCGGGGTGATGTCCGCCCGCAGCGGCATTGCCCACTGGGCCACAGAGGATATAGCCTTTATGCGGGCCTTGCCGGACCTGACGGTTTTCTCTCCCGCAGACTGCCTGGACGCCTATAAAATAGCCCGGTACGCGGCGGAGACGGAAGGTCCTATGTACATCCGGCTTTCCGGCGGACCGAACTGCCCCATTGTGCACAAAGAAGATTATGATTTCCAGCCAGGCAAAATGGACCGGCTCCGGGAGGGGAAGGAGGCCTGCGTATTCGCCACGGGATTGATGGTAAAGGAAGCCCTAGACGCGGCGGAGCTCCTAAAAGAAAAGAACATCGCGGTTACGGTATACAATGTGCATACCATTAAACCTTTGGATTTGGATACCCTTGAGCAGGCCCGGAACAGCCACAGGCTGCTGGTAAGCCTGGAGGAGCATAACATTGTGGGAGGCTTAGGCGGAGCCATCGCGGAATATCTCTCCAGTGTGGAGGGGAGCCCCCGCCTGATACGCATGGGTATTCCGGACGCCTACTGCGCGGCAGGCTCTCAGAAGTGGATTTGGGAGCAAAACGGCATAGACAGCGCCAGCGTGGCCCAGCGAATTGAGGAGGAGCTGTGATGATAGAGGAGTTTTTCGCCCATTCGCCCTATGAGCTGCCCCAATCCCAGAAGGAGCAGCTGCTCTTAAAAGAACTCCGCGCGCTTACCCGGCATCACTATGAAAACTGCCTGCCCTACCGGAACATGCTGGAGGGCCTGGGGGTGGACATAGCGGGCATAAACAGCGTGGCGGAAGTGCCTTTTTTTCCTGTCCGCATGTTCAAGGAACTGGACCTGCTCAGCATCCCCCGGGAGAAGGTGTTCAAAACCACCACCAGCTCCGGCACAACCGGGCAAAAGGTGTCCAGGGTATATGCGGATATGGAGACCGCCATGATCCAGCAGAAGGTGCTGATAAAAATTTTTGGAGATTTTCTGGGGAAAAAGCGCCTGCCCATGCTGGTGATCGATTCCGCTGAAACGGTACGGAACCGCCAGCTTTTTTCCGCCCGGGGCGCCGCCATTATCGGGCTGCAGATGATTGCGTCCAAGCAGATTTTCGCCCTGGACAAGGACATGAACCTGCAAAGGGACATGGTATGTGATTTTCTCCGGGAGCACGCCGGACAGAAGTTCTTACTATTTGGCTTTACGTTTATGGCTTGGCAGCATTTCTATAAAGAACTGCTGAAAATAGAGGAGCGGTTCGACTTGTCGGAAGCCTTTCTTATGACCAGCGGAGGCTGGAAGAAGCTGCAAAGTGAAGCGGTTTCTAAGGAAGCGTTTAAGGCGCGGTTTGAAGAGGTATGCGGCCTGCGGCACTTTTTAGACCACTATGGCATGGCCGAGCAGATTGGAGCTATCCATGCGGAATGTGAATGTGGGCACCTCCATGCCAGCGTCTATTCCGACATCATCCCCCGCCGCTACAAGGATTTCTCTCCCTGCGAAGTAGGCGAGCCGGGGATTTTGCAGATGGTCTCCGTATTACCCCACTCCTATCCAGGGCACTCGCTTATCTCCGAGGACAAGGGCGTGCTGCTGGGCATAGACGACTGCCCCTGCGGACGGAAAGGCAAATATTTTCAGGTGCTGGGGCGCATCAAGCAGGCGGAGATAAGGGGGTGCAGCGATACCTATGCGGCAAAGTTTTGAAAATGTTTCTTATATAATTGGCTCAGAGGGAATTTTGCTGGGCATGGCAAGAACACCTGTGCTGTCTTTGTTTTCCCAGCAGGCTCAGGCGTTTTTAGCGGCGGTTTCCAAAAGGCCGCTGGCAAATCCCCCGGCAAAAGCCTATCCCGATCTTATGGACTACGCCTTTTGGG
>Ga0137309_102037_pt2 | contig 11406 bp, 11 predicted proteins | sample NAcewiD2O_June_FD_97179 | JGI IMG/M metagenome (GOLD analysis project Ga0137309, IMG submission 97179) | Mouse cecal microbial communities from Vienna, Austria - N-Acetylneuraminic amended D2O_June | ecosystem: Host-associated > Mammals > Digestive system > Large intestine > Cecum | place...
GAGCGAAGAGCTGAGTGAGAGCCTAAGCGAAGAGCTGAGTGAGAGCCTAAGCGAAGAGCTGAGTGAGAGCCTGAGCGAAGAGCTGAGTGAGAGCCTGAGCGAAGAGCTGAGTGAGAGCCTATCAGCCAGCATCAGTACTGCGACCAGCGAAACTCCAACTGTACCCGGAACGGGTGATGGTGGTACTGGAGCCGGTACGGATACGCCGGCAGGGGAAGGTGCACCTACAGCACCTGCAGTGACGACAGAAATGCCGGCTGCGGTTCCTGCACCTGCTGTGGCAGCAACAGTTCCGGCCCCAGTAGCAATTCCGGCAGTGGCGGATGAGATTCCGGCAGCAATTCCGGTTGTTGGTCCGGCGGCAGCTGCGGCACCTGTGCTTACACAGGTAGCGGAGGATGAAGTGCCTTTGGCGGTTATGGATCTGGAGGAAGACGGTGCAGAAGAGGAGCTCCGGGAACTTTCAGATGAAGTGGAAGAAGAGCAGGAACTTGTAAGCGTTGAAGAGGAAGAAGTACCGTTGGCCAATAACCTGATTGAAGAGATGAAGCACTGTGTGACACATTTCTGGGTATGGATTCTGACAGCGATCATGTCTGCATTTTATGTTGGCAGTACAAGGAAACAGAAGAAAGAAATCGATGAGCTGAGAAACGGAGCAGAAGACAGGTAAGAAAAGAGGGGTAATATGACAGAGTTGTTTGGAAGTTTAGCAGTTTGCTGGTGGGATATTCCTGCATTGGCGGCTTTGGCTGCAGTTACGGCATGGTTCTTCGTAACCAGTCATAAGTTGAAGAAAGAGAAAAAGGAATTGGAAGGCCAGAGATAAAACTATCATATGGATACGGATTAGCGACCACCATAACGGGGTCGCTAATCCCATCTATAAGAGTGTATTTTTAAGGAGGAAAAATGCTGCATTTTATTCCGGCATGGTATCAGCAGGATTTATGGTGTGAGAATGAGCAGAGCTGGTCAGAACGACGTATGCATACCGAATTTGATGATACGGTAAAGCAGGTACAGCTTTTTCACCGCAATCGATTCTATCTCTATCAGATCATGCTGCTTAGCTTCGCGCCAAATCTCAGGCATTTTCTTCACAGACAGGGAGTGTACCGTGCCCCCTACTGGTCCTGCTTTGATGCGATACAGGAAGTGGGCAGGAAAAAGGCCGCAGTGCTGTCTTTTCATAATCTAAACTGGCCGGAGTCTGTTGAATTTATCTATAATACGTTTGCTGTGATCGCCATGCTCGAAGGTGAGAGATATGCGCAGATAGATTTTGGGAAGGATGGCAATCCGATCCGGATAGATCTGTACAGGAACGGGCAGGTTTGTCGCCGCAATATCTATGATGACCGGGGATTTGTCTCAAGTACTGTTATTTACGAGTGCGGGAAGCCTGTTTATCAGGACTATCTGATGGAAAACGGAGTCTGGAAGATGCGGTGTTTTCAGGAGGATGGGCATGTGGAGATCAATCCGGCGCATTCGGACTTTCTGCTGCAGTACAGAGATAAGACACAGAAAAAAATTTTTTCCAGAGTATGTTATGACAATCTGGATCAGGTGATCTGCGAAGTTTTGACGGCATATCTTGGATTGATCGGGGAAAAGGATCTTTTTTGTGTGGCAATGCATGAGCGGCATAGGCAGGTGTTGCAGAAGGCATTGGCAGATAAGAAGATAATCCTGTCTTTTTTTGCGGACAGATATCTTTTGGATGGAGATTCTGACGGCCTGCAGTTGGTAAAAGATGCCGATTACATTATCACAGATTCGCGGGACAATCTGAGAAAAGTGCAAAGAGCAGTCGGAACACTGGATAAGAGGATGGCGGTGATAGCACCTTACGATTCCAGGATTGAATTTGGAAGTAGCCAGCAGCTTAAGGTTCAGAATCTATTGGTGCCGGTAGATGATATGGACGATAAACGGCTGGAGGAGCTGGTCCGTCTTCTGGCAGGATATCTTCTGGAAAATGAGGATGCCAGGATTTGCCTGTTTACCAGAAGAGCAGATTTTGGACGGGATAAGCTGCTGTTGGAGAAAACGCGTCAGATTTTAGAGAAAGCCGGGTTTGAGACGGGGTGGGCTGCGGACGAGGCTAACAGTGATGGGGCGGAGAACAACCTGGATTTGACGGAGACTGTCCCGATCAGATTTTTTGTAAAACAATGTGTGGATGAATTGTCAGTCAGTAAATGCATGCGGGAACAAAGACTGATCGTGGATATGCGGGAGAATCAGGAACTGTATCTGCAGATTGCGGCAGTCAGTTTCGGCATACCACAGATCGTGCGGACACAGACCGAATATGTGGAACATAAAAAAAACGGTATTATTGTGAATAAGATGGAAGATTTGCAGGGTGCATTGCGGTATTATCTCGATGGCCTGCAAAACTGGAATGAAGCAAGGGTGCATGCCTATGAGGTCGTCACGGAACATACGGCGGATAAGCTGCTGCTTGCATGGAAAAGGGTGATCGGGTTCGTTGAATGAGATTCGTATCTTACAGTTGGGAGATCGGGATTGGAATTTTGAGTATATAATTCCGGATAATATTGTGCTGGATCATGTCTGCAGCTTTCTGGAACTGCCGGAAGAGGTATATCATCTGTATTTTTTGGACAGAACACCTCTGGAGGAGGAAATAGAGCTGTTATACCGGGCGGTTAAGGCATACAGTCTTTTTGTGACTGATAAAGTGGTGTGCTCCGGTAAAGTGGAATGGCTTTGCAGAAGCAGAAAGGCACAGTGTATTGCGGCAGAGGATATTCAGAGATTTCTGTTACAGGAAGCAAGATTTTACTATACAGTTCCTTATGGTGATAAATTGGAGTTGGGGGATTTGGGGATCAACCGCGGATTTAGAGGAGCAGTCAAGTGGAACGGGAATTGCGGCGTGACATTGTCCGGCGCATTTGGGGATGTTATGCGGCAGGCAGTCTTTTGGAGATACAACAGGCCTGTATCCCGGGGACAGGTGCTTGAGCTGTGGCTGGAATACAGGAAGAAAGGGAATGTGACAGTTTCTTTGGAAGTGATCCAGTTTGCTGCCGGAAGTGCAGAGGAAGTCATGGATCACTGGAAGTTTGACGAAGCGGATTTAGAACATATCATACAGATTGAAAATAAATATGACAGTGGCATTCTGTCATTTTCGATAAGGGCCAGAGGAGAAGGAGCGCTGCAGATCATCGCGCTGCACCAGAGGCTCTCCAGAGGCAGTCATGGGTTCTTTCTGCCGGGCGGAGAGCGCTATGTGACTTCGGAGCGGGAAGAGATATTTGCTTATTTTGAGCCGGGAGATCTGAAACCGCCGTTGAATGTGTATTTTTCCGGCTATAAGATCAAACAGGGATTTGAAGGATATTTCCAGATGAAGCGTTTGGGATGCCCGTTCCTTCTATTGTCAGAGGCACGTCTGGAAGGCGGCGGCTTCTATATGGGGAACGGGGAATATGAAAGCCTGTTTACTCATGTCATCAGGAAATATATGGATGAACTGGGATTTACCGGAGAACAGGTTATTTTCTCCGGGCTTTCCATGGGCACATACGGTGCGTTATACTATGGATGCGACTTTACGCCCCATGCATTGATCCTGGGGAAACCATTGGCAAGCATAGGAAATGTGGCTGCTCATGAGAAATATCTGCGGCCGGCCGGTTTTCCTACATCGCTGGATGTACTCAGATACCATTGTGATGGGATGGGCGCGTCTGAGGTGGAGGAGTTGAATAAGCGCTTCTGGGACAAATTTGATGGGGCCGATTGGGGAAGGTCAAAACTGATCGTTTCTTATATGCTGGAAGATGACTATGATCCGGACGCCTACGAGCGTTTGTGCTCTCACCTGCGTTCAGGCGGAACCCGGTTGTACGGCAAAGGAATCCATGGCAGGCATAACGACAATACAGACGCCATCGTCAAATGGTTTATCAGTCAATTTGAGCAGGTATTATCAGAAGATTTTGCAAGAAGGATCGAAGAATAGATGACAGGAGAAAAATGGACGATTTACTGGAATGAATATTCTGCAAATGCTTATCTGTACGGATCGGAGATCTTTTATCACAAAAAGGACGACGTAGAATATATAAATGCATTGATGCCGCCGGGAACCGTGATCAAAGAGTGGTATTCCAGGACAAATTATCAGGCCCGGAGAATAGAACCGGCACTGCCCCTGATCGATGGAGAAGGCAGTTACCGGATGACGGTCAGTCTTGACTGCCCGGAGGGGGAAGCGTGGCTGATGCGGCTGGTGTTTTATGACAGATACGATATAGAGGCGGGAAGTATCCCGGTCAGAGACAATGTGACGGAGTTTCGATGCCCGCTGAAAACATACAGTTATAAATTACAGCTGATCAATGGCGGGATGACGCGCTTCCATTTTCATTCCGTTGTAATACAGGAAATCGTAAATGAGACAGGCAAAGAATTTGAGACAACTGAATAAGATCATGCAGGAGGTTCGAAGCTACGAAGATGTGATGGAGAGGCTGTCCGATGGAGAGCTGGCACATCTGACGGCTGTGTTTAAGAAGAGACTGGCGGACGGGGAGAGTCTGGACGATATTTTGCCGGAGGTTTTTGCTGCAGTCTGTGAAGCCGACCGCAGAATCCTGGGTATGGCGCCGTTTGATGTGCAGATTATGGGCGGTATCGCGCTGCATCAGGGATGCCTTGCGGAGATGAATACCGGCGAGGGAAAAACACTGGTGGCAACCATGCCGTTATATTTGAATGCACTTACCGGAAAGAGCACGATCCTGGTGACGGCAAATGAATATCTTGCTGCGAGAGACGCGGAGGAGATGGGGCAGGTCTACCAGTTTATGGGGCTTTCTGTCGCGGCGGGCGTGTCTTTGAAACCGGGTGTTAATTTTACCAATGCAGAGAAAAAGGAAATATACGCGGCGGATATCGTCTATACGACGCATGGGGCTTTAGGGTTCGATTATCTTCTGGATAATCTGGTGACTTCGGCCCGAGACCGCTTCCTGCGGCCTTTTTATTATGTGATCATTGATGAGGCAGATGCCGTATTGCTGGACGGTGCGCAGACGCCTCTTGTGATCGCAGCTTCTCCCAGAGTGCAGTCCAATCTGTATCAGGTTGCGGATTTCTTCGTCACCACACTCAAAGAGGGCATAGACTATGAACAGGAGGAGAATAAAGTGTGGCTGACAGAAGCGGGGATCAGATATGCAGAGACTTTCTTTCAGATCGATAATTTCTACAGCCGCCGGTTTTTCGAGATAAACAGGCATGTTACACTGGCGCTCAGGGCACATGTATTGTTCCGGGAGGGCAGGGAGTATATGGTATTACAGAAGAGTGATAGGGAGCTTGTTCTTCTGGATAATGGATCGGGACGTCTGATGCATGGCGTGAAGCTCAGGGGCGGTCAGCACCAGGCGCTGGAAGTAAAGGAAAAGCTGGAACTGTCGCAGGAAAATCGTTCCGTTGCGGCGATCACATTTCAGAATTTATTCCGGCTGTTCCCAAAGATGGCAGGTATGAGCGGTACGCTGGCTGATGCTGCGGAGGAATTCCGGGATGTCTATGGTGTCAGAGTCTTGGTGATCCCACCCAACCGGCCGATGAAACGGAAGGATCTGCCGGATCTTTATTACCAGAATGCAGACAGGCAGTTTCAGGCGGCAGTCCTGACGGCTCTGGAGATACACTGGACCGGCAGACCGGTCTTGATCGTGACTTCCACGATCGAGGAGACAGAGTTGATATCGGAGAGTCTGACGAAAAACAAAGTTCCGCACAATGTCCTGAATGCCGGCAACGCTGTCTGGGAGGCAGAGATCATAAAGGAAGCGGGCCGGAAAAATGCGGTGACTGTTGCAACATCCATGGCAGGACGGGGAACGGATATCAAGCTTGGAAAAGGAGTGGAGAAGCTCGGCGGGCTGGCCGTGATCGGTGTTGGCCGTATGGAGAATACGAGACAGGAGCGACAGGCACGAGGAAGGGCCGGAAGACAGGGGGATGCGGGGACGAGCCGTTTCTTCGTATCTCTGCAGGACAGAGTGGTCAAAGAGAATGGGCCTGAGCATCTTGACAAATATATAGAGGGCCGGAAGCTCGGAAGAGGTAAATTGAAGCGGCTTGTCAGCCAGGCGCAGTCCATGGGGGAGGAACAGGCTGTATTATCGCGCAGGAGAGCCATGGAGTATGATCAGGTCATACAGCGGCAGCGGGAGCTGATCTATGAAAGCAGGAACCGTCTGCTTGACGGCGGAGCATTAACAATGGAAGAGATCACCAGGATGGCAAGAGCGAATATAAGGCGGTTCCTGAATGAGGAGAGGGAACCCGACAGGTGTGCGGTCAACAGATACATTCTGGACAGGATATCTTATCGGCTGGAGGAGGATACGGAAGCGCTCAATGTCAGTGATCCGCAGGAGATTGAGAACCTGCTTATGAAACAGGTACAGCAGGGACTGGCAGAACAGGAACAGAAGCTGGGAAGCAGGGAGGGTATGAATGAATTTGTGCGTGTGGCTGTTTTGAATGCGATTGATAATGCCTGGGTGGAACAGGTGGATTATCTGCAGCAGCTGCAGGCGGCTGTGTCCGGCAGGGCGTCGGCACAGCGTAATCTTTTGTTTGAGTATCAGGATGAAGCGTTTGCCTCTTTTTTAAAGATGAAAAGCGCCACTTATGAAAATGCAGTCAGGAATATACTGCAAAGCAGCATATCTATCGACAGTGGGAACAAACTCCATATTATTTTTCCCTAGATAAAGAACAAACGACGGGTTAAAATGTCGCTGTGAGGAGGAGAAGATGGTTTATAATTTTAATCTGGGTATCGGCTGGGTTATAGGAAAATTATTTTTATCGGAAAAGCTTAAAATAGGCTCGAAATTAAAAGAAAAAGCTTTAAAAATTTTCCGATAAAAAATTTCATTTTATCAGGCCAAGAAAAAACTATGTACATAAACTCATATAAAATTTTCCGATAAAAATGAATCACAGCTGGGGTATAAGGTAAGCTATAGTAAGCAGGTTTTCCTGACTATACTATAAGGAGGTAGACATTTATGTTTACACAGACAAATGTACCAATCCCAGGACTGCTGGATGGATACGAGAGCGCCCTGACTGAAATGGGGTATAGCATGACAACAAAATTGCTGTTTATCCGGCGTGCGGATCTGATCATCAGGCAGCATATGAACAAAGGCCTTGAATATCTTGACAGGGATACCATCTGTGCCTACACAAGAGAGATTGACGGGAAGTATTTTAACGGGGGCATGCAGCGACGCCATTATGAGAGGACGAGGCGGGAGATTGACCGCTTTGTCGCCTATGCCTTTTCCGGTATTCAGACTCTGCTTCCCAGTCCCCTCCGCGGCGCAAGGCAGGGACTGTCGCCGGAGTTTGAGGGGATTGTGGCTGAGTTCCTGTCTGGAAACTCCCACCCGAACACGCGATGTGACATGCGCTGGACGGCCACTAAATATTTTGCATGGCTGGAAAACCAGGGCTTTAAAAATCTGGAGGGTGTCGGCGCTATCCAGATACAGAAGTTCCTTTTGGATTGTTCGGAGAAATATGCTCCGGGCACTATCCATGACCTCCAGTTGTATTTAAAAAAACTGTATGCGTTCCTGCATGCATCCGGGCGGTCGGAAGAAGATTTCCGGGAACTGCTCTCTTTCAAAGTAAACCGTGACAAAAAAGTGTACCCGCCCCTCCCAAAATCAGATATTGCAAAGCTGCTGGACACCATTGACCGTACAAGCATAACGGGGAAACGTGATTATGCAGCCATGATGCTTGGGACGGTTCTTGGCCTGCGTGCATGTGACATTATTTCCTTAAAGCTCAAAGACATCGACTGGATGCGTGGGGAGATCCGGATTATGCAGTCAAAGACATCGAGTCCCGTTGCGCTCCCGCTTACGCAGGATGTCGGGGAAGCGCTGCGGGATTATATACTGAACGCCCGCCCAAACTCAGCAGCCAGGCAGGTGTTCCTCCGGATCAAAGCGCCGCACACGCCCCTTGCGGCTGCGGTAACAGTCGGGGAAATCTACGCAAAATGCTGCGCGGCAGCCGGCCTGCCGGTGAACAAGCGTTTCCATGACCTGCGCCGTTCTCTTGGCACATCCATGGCATCAAACGGCGTGCCAGTACATGATGTCGCACAGGTATTTGGCCACACAAATGATGAATCTGTAAAGCCGTACATTGCCACGGACATTGAGCATCTGAAAATGTGTTCGCTGCCTTTCGACGGCATCGCCCCGAAAGGAGGTGACACGGTATGAATGATGAATTTATAAGTGCATTCAGCGGGAGGATCGGGGCTTTCCTGGACTACCGCACAGCACGCGGCTTTAAGCGCGAAACATATATCCGGCATTTTATCAGGTTTGACCGATGGTGTGCGGAAAAACAGCCGGGGCAGGATCTGCTTTCCAGGGAAATTGTCCATGGGTGGATAGATGATGATAAGGCACCCTGCCATGAACTTTCCCACAGGGCCGCCGCGATGAGGCTGTTTGGGAGATACCTCTGCTCCCTCGGCGAGGACGCGTATGTACTTCCTGATAAGTATACGCCAATCAAAAGCCATGCTGCCGTGTTCGTTTTCACGGATGCAGAACTTTCCGCCCTTTTTGAATCCATTGACTTTCTTGTGCCAACAAAGAAAGAGCCTTTCCTTAATGAAATTGTTTCTGTGTTGTTCCGTCTGATCTACACCTGCGGCCTACGCCCGAACGAGGGGCGCGAGCTTCTGGCAGAGAATGTCTTCCTTGATACGGGCGCTGTACTCATCACGCATACAAAACGCAATAAGGAACGGTTTGTCGTCATGTCCGATGACATGGTGGCCCTTGCCCGCAGATATGACCAGAGGCGCAGGATTTTCGGAGGCGGGAGCCCTTATTTTTTCCCGTCAGCCGGAGGCGGCCCGCTGTCAGCGGAAACTATCCATTCCGCGCTCAACATGGCCTGGTCGCATGCGGACATTGATGGGAAGCACCCTGGGAAAATACGGGTATACAGCCTCCGCCACCAGTTCGCCTCTGCCTGCCTGAACCGCTGGCTGGACAATGGAGAGAACCTTATGGCAATGCTCCCGTTCCTGCGGGAATACATGGGTCATAAGAACCTGTCGGAAACCGCCTATTACATCCATATACTGCCTGAAAATCTCATAAAGTCCCCTGCCATTGACTGGGACAAATTCAACGCGATGTTCCAGGAGGTGGAAAAATGAAAAAAACAGACGGTGACAACCTTTTTAAATTCGTACATGACTACCTTAAAGTTTACCTGCCGAAACAGCGCAAGGCAAGCCCGAACACAATCCGCTCCTACCGCAAAGCACTGGATGAGCTTTTTGACTACATAAAAGAAAAGGAAGACATCCCGTTGTGGAACGTGGCGCTTGGACACTTGGACGCCGATACGATACTGTCTTTTATAGAACACCTGGGGACAGACTGTGGATGCTCAGATGCCACATTAAACAGCCGGCTTGCGGCAATACGGGCATTTATGGATTATGCAGCTGACCGGGATGTGACGCTGGTGGACACTCTCAATGCTTTGAAGAAAGTATCCTATAAAAAACCACGTAATGCGGACATCATTGACTACATGAGCATGGAAGCGGTCACCGCCCTTGCGAGACAAGCGGACACGCATACTGCCAAGGGCAGGCGCGACGGATTCTTCATTATGCTGATGTATGATACCGGGGCCAGAGTCTCGGAGGTGCTTGATATCCGGCTTTGCGATTTCCAGCTGGGAAGTGTGCCAAAAGTCACGCTGCATGGGAAGGGGAAGAAAACCCGATCCATCCCGCTTATGGAAAAGACGGTTCAGCACTTGGAAAAATACCTTTCAGAATTCCACAGCGGACTGCCAATATCATCAGATGAGCCGTTATTTTATTCAACAATGCATGGGGAAAGACATAAGCTGACAGCCAGGAACATGCGGTATGTACTCAGAGCATATGGTGAAAAGGCTGGGCTGGAATGCCCAGAAGTGCCCGAGAAAATTTTTCCGCATCTTCTCAGGCATAGCCGTGCCATGCACTTATACCAGGAAGGGATGGATTTGACGCTTGTATCCCAATGGCTGGGGCATTCGCAGCTGGAAACCACACAGATCTATGCACATGCAGACACAGAGCAGAAGCGGAAGGCGATTGCAGCCGCAACGCCGCCCGATAACCCGCTTTATTCGAAACTAAACTCTGCAAGGTATACGGTCACGGATGAGGAAACATTGAAAAAACTTATGGGACTCCGGTAAGATCATTTTTATCGGAAAATTTTATAATTAGCACTATAGTATATTTGATGGGTGCATAGTCAAACAGCTTTTTTTATCGGAAAATTTTGGCTGAAAATCCTTTTAAATAAGGCATTTCTGTCAAGATTTCCGATAAAAATAATTTTCCTATAACAAATCTTATCGGAAATTTCTGATAACCGTGGCAAGCAATGCCCCAGGATAGCCATCCGGCTCCTGGCGCTGCTTGTTGGGGATGGTAGGCCAGCACATCGTCCTCGCCGCGTACCCGTCCGGTGGTAGAAATGTACTCCCGTTTTGCCAACAGAAACTCGGCGTCGGCTACCCGGCTGTCACACGCAAAGCCGGTGACAAGCCTGCCGTTACAGCAGTGTTTCCGCTTTGACCCAAAAATCGTCACCGGCTTTCCCTTCGCCCTTGGTATTGGCAATCAGGGTTGTCACCAGCTTCAAGATGTCCTTTTCGCTGTGGATATAGGCGAAAGGATTGTATTTCATGGATTTTTTGAAGTTGATGGTATTCAGCACCTTGATCCGGTACGGTTCATAGATGGTTTTGCCGTTCTTGTCCTTCATGGGCTTTCCGTCCTTATCCAGCCTGGGCGCGCCCCGTTGGAGCAGCTTTCCACATTCGATCAGGATTGTACCTTTTGGGTCAGTAACCACATACGAGCTATGGAGCTGCATCAGGTTGGGCTTGAGCCAGAAGCGGGTCTTGGTTCGGCAGGGAAGTTATCCGTACAGAATTTATCAAAGCAGCGGAGGATTCGTCCGCTTTCTATATAAGGAAAACCAAGTGTATGTTTTTCCTGGATGAAATCGGAAATATATTGGCCAAAAGCACAGTGAAAGGTTGGATTCATCTCAGTTCCTCCCTTCCCAGCGGAATGGACTCCAACGTCAGGGGACATTCTTTCAAGCCGGACAATTCAACGCTGATATATGGCTTTGTGGAATCGGGGCTGCTGTGTCCGAGAACTTCTTTGATGGTATCAATGGAGACATCCGATGCCAGCATCCGGCTTGCCAGTGTCCTTCTCATGGTATGGAAGCCCTTCCGCTCGTCCGCCTGCCATGCGATGCCTGC
>Ga0137309_102370_pt1 | contig 11405 bp, 8 predicted proteins | sample NAcewiD2O_June_FD_97179 | JGI IMG/M metagenome (GOLD analysis project Ga0137309, IMG submission 97179) | Mouse cecal microbial communities from Vienna, Austria - N-Acetylneuraminic amended D2O_June | ecosystem: Host-associated > Mammals > Digestive system > Large intestine > Cecum | place...
CCGGGGCCTGGACCAGCGCAAGCAGGAGGTCAAGGCCGCCATTGCCGCCCAGGACAAGCTCACCCCGGACATTGAGGCCGCTATTGACGCTGCCTCCATCCTCACTGAGGTGGAGGACATTTACCGCCCCTTCCGGCCCAAGCGCCGCACCCGGGCCAGCATTGCCCGGGAAAAGGGCTTAGAGCCCCTGGCCGCCCTTATTCTCTCCGGCCGGGACGAAAACGGCGCTCCCCTTTCCCAGGGGTTGGAGGAGCTGTGCGCTCCCTACATAGACGCGGACAAGGACGTGAACTCCCCTGAGGAGGCCCTGCAGGGGGCCAAGGATATTTTGGCCGAGGACTTCTCTGACGACGCGGACACCCGCAAGCACCTGCGGGAGAGCATCCAGCGCAAAGGCTCCCTGTCCTGCTCCGCGGCAACAGAGGAGGACACGGTCTACCGGCTGTATTACGACTTCCAGGGCAGGCTGGACAAGCTGCAGAGCCACCAGATTCTGGCCATGGACAGGGGCGAGCGGGAGGATGTGCTGAAAATCTCCCTGCTGCCCGGGGAGTTCAGCCCAAGCCAGGTGATTCTGCGCAAGTGCCCCACTCTGCACCCCTTCCGGGCAGTGCTGGAGGAAGTGGCGGAGGACGCCTGGGACAGGCTGATTTTCCCCTCTCTCGAGCGGGAAATCCGCAAGGCCCTCACCGAGCAGGCGGACGAGCAGGCCATCCGCACCTTTGCCCTGAACCTGCGGCCCCTGCTTATGCAGCCCCCGGTAAAGGGCAAGGTCACCCTGGGCTTTGACCCGGCCTACCGCACCGGCTGTAAGCTGGCGGTGGTGGACGGCAACTCCAAGGTTTTGGAGACCGCTGTCATCTACCCCACCAAGCCCCACAACAAGGTGGAGGAGTCCAAGCGGGTGCTCCGGCGGCTGTGCGACACCCACGGCGTTCAGTGCATTGCCATTGGCAACGGCACGGCCGGGCGGGAGTCGGAAATTTTCGTCAGCGAGTTTATCAAGGAGTACGGCCACGGGGTCAGCTATATGGTGGTCAGCGAGGCGGGGGCCTCGGTGTACTCCGCCTCCAAGCTGGGGGCCGAGGAGTTCCCGGACTACGACGTGTCCCTGCGCTCCGCGGTGTCCATTGCCCGGCGCCTGCAGGACCCTCTGGCCGAGCTGGTGAAGATTGACCCCAAGGCCATTGGCGTGGGCCAGTATCAGCACGATATGCCCCAGGCCCGGCTCAGCGAGGCCCTGGACGGGGTGGTGGAGGACTGCGTCAACGCGGTGGGGGTGGATTTGAACACTGCCTCCCCCTCCCTGCTCCGGCGGGTGGCGGGCATCAGCCCCACAGTGGCCAAAAACGTGGCCGCCTACCGGGAGGAGAACGGGGGCTTCTCCACCCGGCGGGAGCTCTTAAAGGTGCCCAAGCTGGGGCTCAAGGCGTTCGAGCAGTGCGCGGGCTTCCTGCGGGTGCCGGAGAGCAAAAAGCCCCTGGACGGCACCGCCGTACACCCGGAGTCCTATGCCGCGGCGGAGAAGCTGTTGGAGCTGTGCGGCTACACCCTGGGGGACATTGGCGCGCTCTCTGATTTGGATTTGCGGCTGAAAGCCTTTGGCCCGGAGAAGGCCGCGGAGGTCTGCGGCGTGGGCCTGCCCACCCTGCGGGATATTGCCGCCGAGCTGCAGAAGCCCGGCCGGGACCCCCGGGACCAGCTGCCCCCGCCCCTGCTGCGCACGGACGTGATGGACATCGCGGATTTGACCCCGGGGATGAAGCTCTCCGGCACGGTGCGCAATGTGGTGGACTTCGGCGCGTTCGTGGACATCGGCGTGCACCAGGACGGCCTGGTCCATGTGTCCCAGCTCAGCGACCGGTTCGTTCGGGACCCCAACCAGGTGGTGAAGGTGGGGGACGTGGTTCAGGTGAGGGTGCTGGAGGTGGATGAAAAGAAGAAGCGCATCTCCCTCACCATGAAAAAGGAGAGCGGAAGCTAGGGCTTGAAAACCGGAGAAATGCTGGATTTTTGGCCGGAAGCGGTTTCCTCCTTGAAATCGGGCCCTTCCGGTCAAAAGCCCGCTATTTTCAGACAAGCTCAAACAGTTTATCACATCAGGAGGTATATATGTCATGAATGCTGCAAGCTCTCCCCCCCTGGCGGCCCAGCGGCTGCTGCACTGGCTCTTTTTTGGGGCAATGGCCCTGGCGGGCTGCTGGGTGCTGTTCGGCGCGGGAATCTATATGGCCGGGGCCTCTGCCCTGCTGTGCCTGATTTGCTGGCGGGTGAAAATCAGCCGGTTTGACCTGGCCCTGTTCGCCGCTGCCCTGCTGGCCCGGGCGGCTGTTATTTTGGTTCTGCACCCGCCTGTCATATCTGATTTTGCGGTAATTTACAACGCCTCTCAGGACATCCTGGCCGGGGACTTCTCCTTCCAGCACAGCTCCTATTTCCAGACCTGGCCCGGCCAGACCGGCCAGGCGGTGCTGCAGGCCCTGCTGCTCCGGCTCTGGAACAGCCCTGCCTGCATTAAGCTGGTGAACTGTCTGGCCGGGGCTGGCACCGCTGTTTTAGTATACCAGACAGCCCGCCGCTTTTTCTCTGAGACTGCCGCCCGGGCCGCGGGGGCCCTGTACGCCTTTTCCCTGCTGCCCCTGGCCATGTGCGCCGTGCTGTCCAACCATCCCCTCTCCACGTTTTTCACCTGCCTGGCGGCCTATCTGCTGGCCTCCGCAGGGGCCCGTATCCCCCCCCCACCCCCCCCAGAGTCATCTAAGCCTTCCTGGGGCTTCCAGGGGCCTTTACGGGCCTTTCTGCCTTACCTATTGGCGGGGTGCTGTGTGGCTCTGGCCAATGTCATCCGCCCGGACGGCCTGGTGATGCTGGTGGCCGTGGCCGCGTTCTGCCTGTTCGGCGCTGTGGACAGGCCCTTTCCCCGGCGGCGGCCGTTTACGGGACAGGGCTTGGCCTGTTCCTGCTGGGATATTTCCTGGTCTTCCAGGGCATTTCCCTTACAGTCTCTGTGCTGGGCATCCAGGAGCACGGGCTTGCCGGAGGCAATTTCACCCTGAAGCTGGTATACGGATTCAGCCAGGAGCGCATGGGCCAGTACAGTGAGCAGGCAAACCAGCTCATCCGCCAGCAGATAGAGCAGGGCATGAGCCGGGAGGCTGCCCAAAGAGCCGTGTTAAGCCAGGAGCTCCGCGCGGGGCTTGGCAGTCTGGCGGCCCTGATGGAAGGCAAAGAGCGGATTCTCTGGCTGGGGAACGCCCTCACCCTGCCCCTGGTGCACCTGCGGGAGAGCAGCCCTGTTCTGTACGCGCTGGCTCTGCGGGGAGAGTCCTTCTGCTCCCTCTCGGCCTTCGCGCTGGGAATGCTGGGCTTTTTTTACAGCCGCCGTCCAGGCGCTGCCAAGCTGGAGAGCCTGCTGCCCGCCCTGTATGTCTTTGCCAGCTTTTCGGCCTATCTGTTCATTGAGGTCCAGGCCCGGTATGTATACGGCGCCCAGGCCATGCTCTATATTTTAGCCGCCGGGGGGCTGGAGGCCCTTGCCTCCCTGCTCCAGAACCGGCAAGCGCAAACCGATTGACTGCAGGAAAGGCAGGATGCTATGATTCAAGCACTGACAAGCCTGGACGAATATATGGACTTCATCCAGGATGTAAACTCTGACCCCCTCTTCCACGAGCCCATGCTCAGCAGCCAGGAGCAGTTCCAGCACCACCTGGCAGACGCCATCACGGAGCCCAACAAAGATGTGTTCGCCGCCTTCGACGGAGACGGGCTCACGGGCATATTCTCCTTCGTGACCACCCCGGCGGACAGGAATGTGGAGATGCTGGTGGGCCTGTCCCGCCGGGAGGACGCCTATAAAGAGATGCTGGCCCGCCTGCGGGAGAAATATCCCGGCTATCGGGCCGACTTCGTCTTCAACCCCAGAAATCCGCTGCTTACCGGGCTGCTGCGCTCTGAGGGCGCGGTGTTCTACACCGAAGTGCTGAAGTTCCGGCTGAAAAAAGAGGTACCCTTTACCGGCAGCCAGCAGGTGGAGCTTTACAGCCCCAAATATCACGACCAGTATGTGGCCATGCACGATGACAGCGACCGTTTCTGGACCGCCGGGAAGGTCATCGCCGCGCCGGACCGGTTCCGGATTATCCTGGCCGTGGAGAACGGGCAGGCGGTTGCCTATGCCGATGTCACCCACAAATACGAGGAGAACGAGTTATACGACATCTTCGTGAAGGAGGAGTACCGCCGCCGGGGATTTGGCCGGGCCATGCTGGCCAAGGCCATCGAGCTCAACCGCCCCAAGGACCTGATGCTCCTGGTTGACGGGGATGATGGGCCCGCCATCGCCCTCTGTAAGTCCCTGGGCTTTGTCCAGGTTCTGGGAGAGGAGAGCGTCACGGCCTATATGACTTTATAGAGGGGTGAACCCCCGCCCCACAGAACAATTGCAAAGGAGGACCTGTATCAATGCCCGCTGAAAATGAAAAAACCGAGCTATTTGAACGCACTCCCATTCCAAAGGCAGTGATGTCTTTGGCCATCCCCACTGTGCTCAGCTCCCTGGTGATGGTGCTCTACCACCTGGCTGACACCTACTTTGTGGGGATGCTGGACGACCCCATCCAAAACGCGGCCCTGACCCTCTCGGGGCCAGTGCTGCTGGCCTTTAACGCTGTGAACAACCTGTTCGGCGTGGGCACCTCCTCCATGATGAGCCGGGCCCTGGGGGTAAAGGACTATGACACAGTGTACAAGAGTTCTGCCTTTGGGTTCTACGGCTCCCTGTTCAGCGGGGTTCTGTTCTCTGTGGGCTTCACCCTTTTCCGTGGCCCCCTGCTCCAGGTGATGGGCACCCAGCAGAGCACCGCCGCCGCCACCAGCGGCTATCTGTTCTGGACCGTGACCTTTGGGGCGGCCCCGGCCATCCTCAATGTGGTGCTGGCCTATCTGGTCCGCTCAGAGGGGGCCTCCCTCCACGCCAGCATCGGCACCATGAGCGGCTGCTTCCTGAACATACTCTTAGACCCCATTTTCATTCTGCCCTGGGGGCTGAATATGGGCGCGGCGGGGGCTGGCCTGGCCACGTTCCTCTCCAACTGCGCGGCCTGCCTGTACTTCTTCGTGCTGCTGTTTGCGCGCCGGGGGAAAACCTTTGTGTGCGTAAAGCCCTCCATGTTCGGGTTCCGCAAGGCCATTGTGCTGGGCATCTTCGGGGTGGGCATCCCGGCCTCTATCCAAAACCTGCTGAACGTGACCAGCCGCATGGTGCTCAACAACTTCACCGCTGCCTACGGCCCGGACGCGGTGGCGGCCATGGGCATTGCCAGCACCATCAGCTCGGTTTCCATGCAGATTGCCCTGGGGGGCTCTCAAGGCATCATGCCGCTGATTGGCTATAACTACGCCAGCGGCAACGTGAAGCGCATGAAGGAGACCGTGGGCTTCCTGACAAAGCTGGCCCTGGGCTTTATGGTGGTGTGCACCGCGGCAATGTTCTTCGGGGCCCGGTGGTTCACCCTGCTGTTCATCCAGAACCAGTCGGTGGTCACCTTTGGCGCGGCGTTTTTGCAGGGGCTCTGCCTGGCCCAGCCCTTTTTGTGCATTGACTTCATCGCGGTGGGCGTGTTCCAGTCCTGCGGCATGGGGAAACGGGCCCTGCTGTTCGCGGTGCTGCGGAAGATTATCCTGGAGATTCCCGCGCTGATTCTGCTGGACAAGCTCTTCCCGCCCTACGGGCTGGCCTACTCCCAGCTGGTGGCCGAGCTGATTTTGGCGGCAGCGGCGGTGGTCATGCTGCTGCGGATTTTCCGGAACCTGGAGAAGAAAAACTCCCCCTTGGAGGGAGGCGGCCCAGTATGAGCTTTCGGGACGAGATATATGGGCTGGTAAAACAGATTCCGCCGGGGAAGCTGGCAACTTACGGGCAGTTAGCGGCATTGTGCGGCAGGCCCCGGGCCTCGCGGATTGTGGGGGCTGCCATGCTTCACGCGCCCCAGGGGCTGCCCTGTCACCGGGTGATTTACCGAGATGGGACGCTGTGCTGCGAGCAGGCCTTTGGGGGCAAGGAGATACAGCGGCAGATGCTGGAGGCAGAGGGAGTCAGCTTTCTGCCGGATGGGCGGGCGGATTTAAGAGCCTGCCAGTGGGAGGGGCCGTCCTAACCCCCGCCTCTCACTATAAATTTAGGAGCGCCGCCAATCTCTGGGCGGCGCTCCTTTTTTTGCCTGCTATTATCGTTGGGTTTCCACCTTTGGGCCCTGCTTTGCGACAGCTCCCACTCCGCGCCCTCAGGCAGCGCTTAGCCCTCCAGCCTATCCGGCGCGTAGAAGAACCCCTGCATCAGCCCATGCTGCACCACCGCGAACGCTATGGGCTCCCGCTCCCGAATCTGCATACTCTGAGTCTCCCCTTTCAGCTCCCCGCCGCGCACCAGCCGCGCTGTCTCCTTCACGTCCTCTATGTACTGCCCTCCCAGCGGGGCATTGGCCTGGCCCCGATGCCCCGCCAGGATGGTTATATCCTTCCAGCCAGCTGTCTTCTTCTGCAGCCGCTCAACCCCGGCCTGGAACACGCTCAGGGGCATACTGTGCTCCAGCTGGAGCCAGATAGGCCCTGAGCCAATGCTGTCGCCGGTTATGAGGATGTGGTCGGCCTCGTCCAGCAGCACCACGCTGCCGGGAGTATGGCCTGGCAGTGACATCACCGTCAGGGCGCGGCCGCCCAGCTCAAAGGTCTGGCCGTCCGCCAAATCAGTGAAGTAGTCACCGGCAGGGATGTCCCAGGTGACCATGGACTTGGCCACCTGCCAGTCCGCCCGGGCCAGATAGATGGTGCAGCCAGCCTCCTTGAACTCCTTGGTGGAGACCCCGGCGTGGTCATAGTGGCCGTGGGTAATGATTACATCCATAGGCAGGGAGGTCAGCTCCCGGGCCTTGGCGTAAACACCCTCAGCCTCCTGGAGGGTGTCGATAAACAGGGCCCGGTCTGTGCCGCAGACCAGGTAAGCGTCCACAGCGGTGCTGGGGGCATCCTCGGTGAAATTCCAGATATGGTCGTTCAGTTGGGTGATGGTAAATGGGTTCATGGTTTGCACTCCTTTGAATTAAAGTATATATAAGCCTGACGGCGAGACAGCTGCGCGGTCCAGGGGCGGAGAGTTGGCTTTGGCCAACTCTTGGCCCCTGGCAGGGGTTCGGGGGTGAGCGAGCGCCAGTGGCGCTCAAGCTGCGAACCGACCGAGCCGGCAGGCGAGACCAGAGTCCCCAAGGTCTGGCCCTTGACCTTAGAGGGCGGCGCTCACAGAGAAAGGAGCGGCGCACTACGTCCAACGACCCCAAAACGTCAGCGCGTCGAAACCGGAGCGCCGCCAAAGATGCCAGTCGCGCGATTCCGTTGAGTTAGGAAAGCAGGGCTTTCCTAACTCACGGAGAGCCGCAGGCCGTCTGTAGGGACGTTGGGCCGCTAAGCGTTCTCGCAAGATGCCGCTGACGGTCGGGAAGCCGTTGACCGCCTGGCCCTTGCCCCAGAGCCACCGCCATCCCCTGGGAACGCTTAGCCTCCCAACGCGGGTGCTGGCGTCCGCCTCTCTCCGAAAGTTAGGAAAGCAGGGCTTTCCTAACTTTCGGAATCTTGCTAAGTGCTGCGGCTTGTGGGCGGCGCAGTTTGGTGCTTCTAACGGACTCGGGGAGTGGGAGTTAGCTTGTGCACCTATTGGAGACTTGATGCGCCGCCCTAAAGGCAAGGGCCAGACCTCGGGGACTCTGTCCCCGAACCCCTGCCAGGGGCCAAGAGTTGGCCAAAGCCAACTCTCCGCCCCTGGACCGCGCAATTGGCCCACCGTTAGGTTCTCGCTCACCCCCTGGATCCCGGGATGGGCTCACCCCAAGCTCTGCGTCCTCTCCGTTCCCTCCCCTTCTCCCCTCTATTATACTGCCCCTCCCCCCAAAACACAAGGGCCGCAGGGCCCTTCCAGGCTGCCTGCGGCCCTTATCTCTTATCCAGCTATCTTACACTTCTCACTCTCAATTGCCTGCCCCCGCGTCCAGCTCGTCCAGCACCGGCTGAATCATGGGCATCTTTTCATTGACCCAGGCTTTCCAGTTGGTCTCAATGTCGCCCTCTTTCACAATCAAAGCCGCGTACTCGTCAGCATAGGTCATGGTGGCCAGGTTCAGGGCCTGGGAATCATGCAGGGCCACGTTCCAGTCAATCTCAGAGGGGAAGCTCTCCTCTGTGGACTGCTCCGCGTGGAGCACGTGCAGCTGCGTTGCCTTGTCCCGCAGGCTCTGCTTATAGATGGGGTTCACAAAGCCAAAGTCATCAGACAGGACCATCATGTTTACGTACACAGGCAGCAGGGCATACTTTGTCCACAAATCCTCGCCCTCTTTCAGGGTGGAGGTGATTTCGCCGGTGGACTCGTCATAGGTCCAGTCCACGTCCTGGATGCCGCAGCGAATCTCATACTGCCCCAAATCCGTGCAGGAATAGTCCATCATGGACAGGACGCGCTCAAACTTGCCCTCGTCGATATGGGGAGAGAAAATGTTGGTGCCCCAATAGTTGCCATAGGTATTGGCGTGGAAGTAGCCGTCCTCGCCCAGGGGGGTGACGATTTCCACCGCCTCCTCAAAGTTCACGCCCAGGGACGCGGCCATCTCCTTGTCATAGGTGTCGATTTGGGAGATAACAGCCTCGCTGTCGCACACCGCGGAAATGCCGGAGGTGCGGAACGCGCCGTAGTCGTCCATATCCTGGATGGTGTAGAACTCAGGGTCAATCAGGCCGTCCTTATAGGCCTGGTTCAGCATTTTCAGGGCCTCCAGGGTGCTCTCGTCCGCGGGGCCCCAGTGGTATTTGCCGTCATCCCCCTTATAGAAGGGCAGGTCGTCCAGGCCGGCATAGGTGTTGTTGGCCTGCACGAACCGGGCCAGCCGGCCGGAGGTGTTCACGATGGGATAGAAGTCGCCCTCCACATTGCCGGGGTTCTTCTCCTTCACCTTCCGGGCATACTCAATAATCTCAGACACCTTCATGGCAGGCTTGACCTCCACGTCCACAGCAGCGCCCCAGTCCTTGCGCATGTATACGGACATATGGTTGGCCATCTTGTCCGCCGGGCGGTGGTTGGAGTAGGCGGGGCGGAACAGGTAGAAGGTGCCGCCCATGGTGTCCTCAGCCAGAGAGCTGATGGGCACCTTCTCCTGGGCCGCGGCCAGGTTGGGATAGGCGGTCTTCCAGTCCTCGGGCAGCATTTTCACCAGGCCCTGGTCCGCGTAGTTCACAGCCTCCGCGTTGTTGTAGTTATAGACAGCCATGTCCGGCATATCATCAGAGTTAATCCAAATGCGCAGGCGCTCGCCCCAGTTCTCAAAGGTCAGGGGGGTGATTTCCCACTCAATGTTGAATTTCTCTGTCCACTGGCTCACCCAGTCGTCGCCCTTGTTATAGTCCCGGGCGTCCTCAATCTGGACGCTGGCCAGGGAGATGGTATAGTGCTCGCTGAAATCCCTGCCCTCAAACCAATCAGCGCCCTGGATGCCGCTGGCAGAGGTGCCGCTCTCTTCGGGCGCGGAGGCGCCGTCCCCGCTCTCCTCCGGGGTGGAGGCGCTGCTCTCCTCCGGGGCGGAGCCGCTGCTGCTGCCGCTGCTGCTGGACTGGCCCCCATCGCCGCCGCAGGCAGCCAGGGACAGAACCAGCGCCAGGCACAGAATCAGAGCCGTCAACCGTTTCAGTTTCATTGCTTTCATCCTTTCTTTTACGTGTAGATTATATTTGCCTCGCCGGTCATCCGGCGGTATGGCCTGTGTTTTGGCTTATGCCTTGATGGCCCCCACCATCACGCCCTTGGCAAAGTGCTTCTGCAAAAAGGGATACACGCACATAATGGGCAGCATGGTGACCACTACCGCGGCCATCTTGATGCCGCTGGAGAAGCTGCGGTCCTCAATGGCCACTGTGGCGGCAGCCTCGTTGGCCACCTGAGAGTCCAGAATCATAGAGCGCAGAATCAGCTGCAGGGGCTGGATTTCCGCCTTGCGCACAAAGACCATGGCGTTGAACCACTCATTCCACTTGTCCACAGAGTAGAACAGGGTCACTGTGGCAATAATGGGCAGGGACAGGGGCAGAATCACCCGGAAAAGGATGGTCCACTCTCCCGCGCCGTCCAGCCGGGCGGACTCCACCAGAGAGTCCGGCAGGCTTTGGAAGTAGTTATACATCAAAATCATGTAAAAGGTGTTCATGCCAGAGCACAGGATAATAGACCAGATGGTATTGGTCAGGTGCAAATCCTTCATCACCAGATACAGGGGCACAATGCCGCCCTGGAAAATCATGGTGAACAGCACCAGCATCAGAATCAGCTTTTTGCCCGGGTACTTCCTCCGGCTCAGGGCATAGCCCATGGAGGAGGTGAGGAACAGGCTCAGGGGCACGCCGATAAGCACAATAATCAAGGTGGTGCGGTAGCCAATCCAGATGCGCCCGTCCTCGAACAGCTCCTGATAGGACTTGAGCTCCGGCTCTTTGGGGAACATCAGCAAGGGCGTTGCCAGATATTCCTTATAAGAGGAAAAGGAGATGGCAATCACATTGATAAAGGGCAGCAGGATAATCAGCCCCCAGGCCGTGAGGAACAGGAACAGGACAACATCCACCAGATCGAACTTTTTTTTCTTATGGAGCTTTTGGGTGCTTGCTTGATTTGTCATCTGTCTCTCCTCCTCTCAGCCGAACAGGCCGTTGCCGCCCATCATCTTAGAGCCCCTGTCCGCCAGCACCAGAAACAGCATGTTCAGCACAGAGCGGAACAGGGCCACTGCCGTGGAGAAGGAGAAGTCCGCCGCGGACTGGAAGGTGATGCGGTATATGTACATATCCAGCACCTCCGCCGCCTCCTTTACAGCGGCATTGCTCATGTTGAAAATCTGGTCAAAGCCCAGGGACATAATCTGCCCGGTGGTCATAATAAACATCACGATAATGGTGGGCATAATATTGGGCAGGGTGATGCGGAACAGCTTCTGGGCCCGGGTGGCGCCGTCAATGTCCGCTGCCTCATACTGGTCCATATCAATGCCCGAGATGGCCGCCAGATAGACAATGGAGCCATAGCCCGCGTACTTCCAGATATCCGTCACGTACAGCATGGGGATAAAGGTGCCGGGAGAGCCCAAAAAGCTGATGGGTTCCCCCCCGAACAGGGTAATTGCATGGTTCAGAAGCCCGTCCAGGGAGAGCACATTGGTGGCAATGCTGGCCACAATAATCCAGGAGAGGAAGTGGGGGAAGGTGTACACGGTCTGTAAAACCCGCTTGTACCGCTTCATCCGGAACTCGTTGAGAATCAGGGCCAGAATAATGGGGGCCGGAAACTGGAAAACCATGCGGCCCAGGTTGATATA
>Ga0137309_102383_pt1 | contig 11358 bp, 8 predicted proteins | sample NAcewiD2O_June_FD_97179 | JGI IMG/M metagenome (GOLD analysis project Ga0137309, IMG submission 97179) | Mouse cecal microbial communities from Vienna, Austria - N-Acetylneuraminic amended D2O_June | ecosystem: Host-associated > Mammals > Digestive system > Large intestine > Cecum | place...
CTGCCCAAGAAAAAAAGAGCCGGGAAAGCTTTTTACGGCTTTCCCGGCAAAATAAAGGGGATTTGGTATACGCTTAGTTTTTCAAAATTTCCTTATACAGGCGGATGTATTCTCCGGCAGACTTGCCCCAACTGTTGTCGCAGCCCATAGCCCGGTCTACCAGAACACCCCAGCCCTCCTTGTCAGAGTTGTAGGCGTAAATGGCCCTGTGCAGGGAATTGAGCATATCCCCGGCATTGTAGGTGAGGAAGGTGAAGCCGTTGCCCTCTCCGTCCCCGCTGTCAGCGATGGAGTCTTTCAAGCCGCCGGTTTCCCGCACTACAGGGATAGAGCCGTACCGCAGGGCTATCATCTGGGAGAGGCCGCAAGGCTCACTCTTGCTGGGCATGAGGAAAATGTCGGAGGCCGCGTAAATCTTCCGGGACAGCTCCGGCACGAAGCCCAAGCACAGCACAAACCTGCCGGGATACTTCTCCTGCATCCACTTGAAGTAGTTTTCATATTCTAAATCACCGCTGCCCAAAATTACGATTTGCGCATTGGAATACTCCATAATATTGTCCACAGCATCTTTCACCAGATCCAAGCCCTTGTGGGACACCAGCCGGGTGACCATGCCAATGAGGGGCACGTCCGGATCTACATTGATACACAGCCGTTCCTGCAGCTTTTCCTTGTTCACAGCCTTATTTTTCTTATCCTTCTGGCTGTAATTCGCAAAGAGGGCCGGATCTGTCTCCGGATCATAGTTTACAGTGTCAATGCCGTTCAAAATGCCGGAAAGCTTCCAGGAACGCTCCCGCAGGATGGGATCCAGCTTATGGGCAAACCAGGGATCCAAAATCTCCTGGGCATAAGAGGGGCTTACAGTGGACACCCAGTTGGAGCACTCGATAGCGCCCTTCATCAGGTTCACGTCCTTGTTGAACTCCAAAAGCTGGCTCTCATAATTCGGTATGCCAAACACATCCTCCAGGATTTCCTTGCCATACTGGCCCTGATACTGGATGTTGTGAATGGTAAACAAGGTTTTTATACCGGAATACCACTCATTGTTGGCATAGAACAGCCGGTAGTAAACAGGCACCAAGCCGGTTTCCCAGTCGTTGGCCTGGATGATATCCGGCTTGAAATCTACATAGGGCAGCATCTCCAGGATGGCCCGGGAGAAGAAGGCAAAGCGCTCCGCGTCATCAAAATGCCCGTAGAGGCTGTTGCGCTTAAAGTAATACTGGTTATCAATGAGATAATAAATTACATTGTTAATCTTGGCCTCGAAAATGCCGCAGTACTGCCGCCGCCAAGCCACCGGCACGCTGATGCTGGTGATAAACTTCATGTTGTCCCGCAGCTCCTGGGGGACGCAGTCATACAGAGGCGTTACCACACGGCAGCCAATCAGTCTCTGCCGCAAAGCCTGGGGCAGGGATCCGGCTACATCAGCCAAACCGCCGGACGCGGAAAACGGGAGGGCTTCACTGGCGCAAAACAGAACCTTCATACGGAAATCTTCCTTTCTTACGTCAATTGGTAAAAAGTCTTTGCCCGCTGGGAGAGAGCAGGATTATACCTGCCCGCCCTTGGCCACATAGACGGGATATGTCTGGTAGCCAGCCATCGTGCGGTTGTCGGCAAAGGTCACGTTCTTGTCCGCCACCACATAGTCAAGCTTGGTGTTCTCGCCGATGACGCAGTTCTGCATAATCACACAGTTCTTCAGCTTCGCGCCCTTCTTCACCTTCACGCCCCTGAAGAGGATGCAGTTTTCCACCTCGCCGTCAATAATGCAGCCGTCCGCAATAATGGAGTTGCTGACAGAGGAGCCTAAGCCGTAACGGGCGGGCATTTCGTCACGCACTTTCGTATAGATGGGGTGGTCCGGGATAAACAGGGAGCTGCGCACCTTGGGATCCATCAGGGCCATGTTGGCGTTGAAATAGCTGCTGAAAGAGGTAATGGTATAAGCGGCGCCTGTGTACTCATAGCCGCAGATACGCAGATCCCCCAGGTTGCGCTGCATTAAATCCCTGTCAAAGTCGGAAAGGTTCCGGCTCATGCAGTCCTGCACCAGGTTGATAAGCAAGTCGCGCTTCATCAGGCGCATGCCCACCGCGTAATTGCAGTCGGCATCGCTGCCCCGCTTAATGAGCATATCCCGCACCACGCCTTCGGGATCCACTGTGTACACCACATTCTTGTCGGTGTCAGGGGACATGCCATGGCGGTAAATCACCGTAATATCTGCCTGCTTCTCGGTGTGGAACTTGAACACATCCCGGTAATCAATATTCATAACCGTGTCGCAGTCGGACAAAAGCACATATTCCTCGTGGGAATTCTGCAGGAAACGCATGATAGAGGCCAAAGACTCTATTTTCCCGTCTGTGCGCCGGGTGTCTGCCCCAAAGGGAGGCAGCATATACAGGCCCTCGCTTTTGCGGGAAAGGTTCCACGCCTTGCCGGAGCCTAAATGATCCATCAAGGACTGGTAATTTTCTTCTGTAATGACGCCCACCTTGTTCATACCGGAGTTTACCATGTTGGACAAAGGGAAGTCTACCAGGCGGTAGCGCCCGCCAAAGGGGATAGAAGCCATCACCCGGTTCTGGGTCAGCTCCCGCACACGCTCCTCATGCACATAGGCAAAAAGGATGCCAATAACTTCATTGCCGCGCATTATTTCTCCACCTCCTCAGCATCGATCATAGCCTTGGGGGGCACCACGCTGCCTGCGGGCAGCTTGCAGTCCGGGCCTACTACAGCCACGCCCCACTCGTCCTTGTTTTCCACTTCCTCGGGCCGCTTGCCTACAACAGAGTTAGGGCCTATCACAGCATTTTCCGCCACAATGGCATACTGCACATGGGCGCCCTCCTCTATCCTTGCGCCGGGCATGACGATGGAATCCGTCACTACAGCGCCGGGGGCTACGTACACCCCTGCGAACAACACAGAGAACTCCAACTGCCCGTACACGTTGCAGCCCTCTGCAATTAGGGAGTTCTGCACATGGGCGCCCTTTGCCACATAGTGAGGAGGCATAACCGGGTTGCGGGAATAGATACGCCAGTCGGCGTCGCTTAAATCCAGAGGCACGTTGGGATCCAGCAGATCCATGTTGGACTCCCACAGGCTGTCAATGGTGCCCACGTCCTTCCAGTAGCCCTCAAACCGATAGGCAAACATCTTCTCGCCAGCGTTCAGCATGGCGGGCAGCACGTTCTTGCCAAAGTCATTGGAGCTTTTGGGATCCTCGTCATCAGCCAGAAGGAACTTGCGCAGCTTCTCCCAGGTGAACACATAAATGCCCATATTGGCTAAGTCAGACTTGGGCTTCTTGGGCTTCTCGTCAAACTCATAGATGGAATCGTCCTCATTGGTGTTGAGGATGCCGAAACGGCTGGCCTCTTCCATGGGCACAGGCTGTACGGCAATTGTCACTGCCGCGCCCTTTTCCTTATGGAAGGAAATCATCTTGGAATAGTCCATCTTATAGATATGGTCGCCGGAGAGCACCACCACATAATCCGGGTTATACCGCTCGATAAAGGGGATATTCTGGGTGATGGCATTGGCAGTGCCCTTATACCAGTCGGTCTTTTTCCGCTTTTCATAGGGAGAGAGCACATGTACGCCGGCGTTCATGCTGTCCAGATCCCAAGGCTGCCCGCTGCCGATGTATTCATTCAGCTCCAGGGGCTGGTACTGGGTAAGCACGCCTACCGTCTCAATGCCGGAATTGACGCAGTTTGACAGCGGGAAGTCGATGATGCGGTATTTCCCTCCGAAAGGCACGGCGGGCTTGGCGATATCCTTCGTCAGCACCCCCAGCCGGCTGCCCTGGCCGCCTGCAAGCAGCATGGCCACAACCTCTTGTTTGGGTAACATTTCTTTGTCCTCCTAAATCATATATTTTATTGCCTGTATAAAAAGCCCTGTTTCCAAAACGGTAAAAAACATGCGCTTTGCCTGACCGCAGCAGTCCCCTATCAGGGGGCCTGCACCCCCGCCGCCCGTGGCTTGGGCGCCTGCTTTGCCTCTGGCTTTTTGGGGACGGGCAATGCCGCGGGCCTTTCTTTTTTGGGGATTTTCTCCACGCACTCCAGGAAGAACACGGAATTTCCCGGCAGGGTCAGGCTTACGCTCTGCTGGCAGCCATGCATAGGCTCGTCCACAGTTTTGATTTTCCTGCCGTTTGTCACGCCCTCCCCGCCAAACTCCTTGGCGTCAGAGGAGAAAACCTCGGCCCACACGCCCCGGAAGGGCACGCCTATGCAGTAGTTCTCCCGCTGCACCGGCACAAAGTTGCACACAGCCACCAGCTCCTTGCCGTTCTTTGCCTTGCGGCGGAAAGCAATAACGCTTTGCTGGTAGTCGTCATTGGATATCCATTCAAAGCCTTCCCAGGAGAAGTCGATTTCCCACAGCTCCGGACGGCTGAGATAGAAGTGGTTCACAGCTTTAAAGAACCTCTGGGCATCCTGGTGCTCCTTATACTGGAGCAGGCCCCACTCCAGCTCCTTTTCAAAATTCCACTCGTTTTTCTGGGCAAACTCTGTCCCCATAAACTGTAATTTCTTCCCAGGATGGGCCATCATGTAGCTGACAAAGCACCGCATTCCGGCGGCCTTCATCTCATCGTCCCCGGGCATTTTATTGATAAGGGAGCCTTTGCCGTACACCACCTCGTCGTGGGAGATGGGCAGCACAAAGTTCTCAGAAAAGGCATAGAAGAAGGAAAAGGTCAGGGAATTGTGGTTGCCGCTTCTGAACAGGGGATCCATGGACATATACCGGAGCATGTCGTTCATCCAGCCCATGTTCCACTTGTAGTTGAAGCCCAGGCCCCCCAGATAGGCGGGCTTTGACACCATGGGCCAGGAGGTGGATTCCTCCGCAATCATCATGGGGTCGGGTATCTCGGCAAACACCGCCTCATTCAGGGCCTGGAGGAAAGCGATGGCCTCCAGGTTTTCCTTGCCGCCGTCCTTGTTGGGCACCCACTCCCCGTCCCGCCGGTTGTAGTCCAGATACAGCATAGAGGCCACCGCGTCCACACGCAGGCCGTCTATGTGGTATTCCTTCAGCCAGAACACAGCGCTGGAAATGAGGAAGCTCATCACCTCAGGCCTGCCATAGTCGAACACCAGGGTGCCCCACTCCTTGTGCTCGCCCTTCCTGGGATCGGCATATTCATAGCAGGGGGTGCCGTCGAATTTGGCAAGGCCAGCCGCGTCCCGGGGGAAGTGCCCGGGCACCCAGTCCATAATCACGCCGATGCCCGCCTCGTGGCAGCGGTCTACAAAGCGCATAAAGTCATGGGGTGTGCCATACCGGGAGGTGGGGGCAAAATATCCCATCACCTGGTAGCCCCAGGAGCCGTCATACGGGTATTCCGTCAGGGGCATGAACTCAATATGGGTGAAGCCCATATCCCGCACATAGGGAATCAGCTCATCCCCCAGCTTTTCATAGGAGAACACGCTGCCATCCGCATATTTGCGCCAGGATCCGGCATGCACCTCATAGATATTCACCGGCTGGTTATAGTGGGGGCTTCGGGCCTTCTGGTCATACCAGGACTTATCGTGCCACTGATACCCTTCCAGGTCATACCACCGGGAGGCTGTGCCGGGCCGCGTTTCGCAGTGGCTGGCATAGGGGTCTGCCTTGTAGGCATCCTCTCCCCCTGCTGTTTTGATATAAAATTTATACAGCTCATAGGGAGCAAACTCAAAGTCTGTATAGCCCTCCCACACCCCGTCGTCCAGGCGCTGCAGGGGGTATTTGGCAGCATCCCAATTGCAGAAATTTCCCACTAAAGACACAGCCTTGGCGTTAGGCGCCCAAACCCGGGCTACCATGCAGGGCCTGCCGTCCTTCACAGACTTGTGCAGGCCCATATACTCATAGGCGCGGCGGTTTTTCCCGCCGCGGAACAGGTAAAGGGGAAGATTTTCCTCTTGCGTTTTCAGTTTATCAGGGGCCGTAAGCTTATCACTATCCATTGCGCCATACTCCTTATTCCGGCATCACCGGGTTGTTTGGTACTATCATATCATATTTTGGAAAAATTTCAAGTAGTTTTTAGTAATTTGATTAAAAACTTGGTGTGGTTTTCTGAAAACTTTGTCTCCATTTCCCAATATAGCTCCTAAATCCAGGCAGCGGCCCTCCCCTCTGCCCAGTTAGGCATCGCTACAGGCCGGGCTAAACTTTCCCCTCCCCGCAGGCAAAGCCCCTTTTATTATATAGCAAACGCACTTAAAAATCGGTATAGCCCGATTTTTAAGCACGCGGCATTGCCACTGGTTCAAAAAAGGCTGTTGCCTCTTTTGAACCGCGTTAACTATAGCACATTTTTGCCCCGAAGCCTGTCAGTTAAAGTAGTCCAAAAGAGACACGCGATCTCTTTTAAGCCGGCGGCGGAACCCAAAACCCTTTGGCGCGGCGGGAATGGAATCCCCTTGCAAAAGCAGGAATGCCGCAAGCAAAAGCGCTTGCGGCATTCCTGCTTTTGCAGTCTATTCCTGTTCCACCGCCCTCACCTGCAGCACCCCTTCCGCCACGGTGAACTTCACTTCCAGACCGGAAAACGGCAGGCCATACACCCGCTCCGGGTCATGGTGATAGCCAGGGCGGGGATCTCCCTCTAAAACGCCCCAAAGAGCTTCCCGCAGCTCCTCTGGCACTTTTGCAAGCAGCTCCGGAGGAAAGTCCACAGAAAGCCTGTCTGCCCGGTGATCGTCGGAAAAGCCGCCTCTGGCCTGAGGCCGGCAGTCGGAAAGGGGCACATAGGGCTTGATGTCCAGAATGGGCGTGCCGTCCAGCAGATCCCCGCCGCCCACTGTGAGGACAGGGCCTTCCGGGGTGTAAAGATCGATGCCCTCCAGGGTCACGCAGGATATGCCGATGGGGCTGGGACGGAAGGGGGATCGGCTTGCAAACACCCCCACCCGCTGGTTGCCTCCCAGCCGGGGCGGGCGCACGGTAGGCGACCAGCTTTCCCGGCGGTTTGCGGAGAATTCCCACAGCAGCCATAGATGGGAAAAGCCCTCCAATCCCCGGAGGGCCTCAGGAGAGCGGAACTCCGGCTCAAAAACGATTTGCGCCCGCAGGGCCTCCACCAGCCCGCTCTGCCGGGGAATACCGAATTTCGCAGGGAAGCCGCTGCGCGCCCGGGCCACCACACGCATCTCTACTGTTTCCATACGCACTCCTCCCTCTGCCGTCTCCGCTCTCTTTCCCGGGAAATGCCGAATCCCTGAACACAATTTGAGAATGGGCAGGGCTGCGCCCTGCCCATTTCAAAGGGTTCTGCTGTTTCAAAATCTTCCGGCCTCAGCCAATATCCACTATATACTCATAGCCGGTTTCATCCCGGTATGTATACACCGTATAGCCGCCTATGGCCAAAATACCGTCCTCGCCGGTGCCCATACTGCTGCTGGTATAGGAACTGCTGGTGGGGGCGCCATACACGCTGGTAAAGGCTCCCAGGCTGCCGCCAATATAAGAGGAAATGTCCGGCGGCGAAGGGACAGGTTCCGGGGTGGACTCAGGAGGAGGTTCCGGCGTAAAGTCCGGGGCGGGGGTATCCGCCGGCTCAATTATCGCGCCGGGAGGAGGGGTGCCCTCCACGCCCTGGCTGGGGCGCTGGCTGCTCTCGCTGCTCTCCTCAGAAGAGGATTTTTCTTCCTCCTTCTCCTGCCGGGACGAAGAGGAAGGCTTCTTGCTGGCCTTGGGGCTTGCCTTTGGCCTTTTGCTGGCCTTGGGCTTTACAGAGGGGCTTGCCTTGGGGCTGGGGCTGGCACTAGGGCTGGGGCTGGGCGAAGCAGAAGAGCTTTCCGCCTCGTCTTTGCCGCCGCAGGCGCACAGGGCCAGGGCCAGCAGAGCCGCCAGCATCCATACCATAAGCTTTTTCATAAACATTCCATTCCTTTCCGGCTAGAGGGCGGCGCCAGAAAGGGCCTGCTCCCAGCTTTGATAAAATTTATCCCAAAACCTTTCCTGCCGCCCGGGCTGCCCTCCGGTTTTCCGGAAGGCTTCCCTTCTGCCAGCAAAGCGTTTATCCTCCGTTTACAAGCCGTTTCTCCTTGCGTATAGTTACAGGCAAGGCCGGCGGGAATACCGCCGGATTCTGCAGGGGAAACCAGAAAAAAGCAGAATATAGTACGCGAATTTATAATAGCACAAAATCCCGGGGAAAGTCAAGCCGCTTTCCCGTAGGGACAAAGCCCCGCCGCCTGCTGTATACCTGATTTAGACAGCAGAGAGCAGAAATAAGGCAACAGGTTATTCCTGAAAATTTTCTAGAATTTCTCCACATGCAAAACCCGGCGCTGCCGCAACGCCGCGCCGGGCGGTTCCTGAACGGGCAGCAGGCTTTTTCCCTCCATGCCTGTTCCGGAAAACTAGCTTGTGTTTACAGGGGCTGGGTTTCCGGGCGCTGGCGCAGATAGCGGCTGATTTCCTCCTCAGTGTCCATGGCCATCACCGCTTCTGCCGCAAGGCGGGCTTCCGCCAAAGACCAGTGGGAAATAAAATTGCGCACTGTCAGGACAGAGGCTGGGGCCACGCTGAAATCTGTCAGGCCGAAAGCCAGCAGCAGAGGGGCCATCAGGGCGTCGGCGGCGGCTTCGCCGCACATGCCCACCGGGATATGATGGGCGTGCGCCTGCTGGACAATGTGCCGTATAGTCCGCAGGACACAGGGCTGGAGGGAAGAAAACATGCCGGAAATCTGGGGATTGTTCCGGTCGCAGGCCAGCATGTAGCCGGTCAGGTCGTTGGTGCCGATGCTGAAAAAATCCGCGTCCCGAGCCAGCACATCTGCCAAAAGGGCGGCAGACGGGGTTTCCACCATAATGCCCACAGGAATGTGGGGGTCAAAGGCCATGCCCTGGGCAGTCAGCTCCACTTTGGCCTTTTCCAGCAGGGCGCGGCCTGCCCAAAGCTCCTCCGGGATGGAGATGAGCGGGAACATTAGCCGCACATTCCCCCAGGCGCTGGCCCGGAGGACGGCCCGGAGCTGGGTGTATAAAATTTCCGGGTGCTGCAGGCAGTACCGGATGCCCCGCAGGCCCAAAAAGGGGTTTTCCTCCTTGGGCATGTTCAGGTAAGGCAGGGCCTTGTCCCCGCCTAAATCCAGGGTGCGGATGGTCAGGGGCCTGCCCTCCAGAACCACTGCCGCCCGCTTATAGGCGGCAAACTGCTCCTCCTCCCCGGGAAGCCTCTCCCTGTCCATAAAGAGAAATTCCGTGCGGAAAAGACCCACGCCTTCGCCGTCCTCTTCCAACACCTTCTCTGCGTCCTCAGGCTTGCTGATATTGCAGAAAAGCCCGTAAGTCTCCCCACTGGTTGTTTGGGTGGGCATGCCCCGGAGTTTGTTAAGCTGCCGCCTGCGCCGCAAAAACCGCGCCCGGCGCTGGCGGTATGCCTGCACCACTTCCCCGTCCGGCTCAGGGATTACCTGGCCTTCGGTGCCGTCCACAATGACAAAGGAGCCGGGCTTTAAAAGGGTGGTGGATCCGGGCAGGCCCAGCACAGCCGGCACCTGCAAGGCCCGGGCCAGAATGGCGGAGTGGGAAGTCCTGCCGCCGATTTCCGTTACAATGCCCACAATGTTTTTCGGGTTAATCCCCGCCGCCACAGAAGGGGAAATCTCCTTTGCCACCAGCACTGTGCCCTTGGGGGCCTTTGTCACCTCAATTTCCTTCAGGCCCAGCAGCACGCACAGCAGCGCTGTGCGGATGTCCCGGATATCTGCGGCCCGCTGCTGGGTCATATCGTCCCCGGAAGCTAAGAACATGGCGATAAAGAGCTGGCAGATTTGATCCAGCGCCGCCTCGGCCCGCTGGCCCTCTGCAATGCGCTTTTCAATCTCCCCCTGGAAATAGGGGTCGGAAACCATCTGGATGTGGGAGGAGAGGATCTGGGCCTCCTTGTGCCCGGCAGATCGGCGCAGCAGCTCCGCCTGCTTTGCCGTATTCCTGCAAAAGGTTTCCATGGCCCCCTGGAAGCGCAGCAGCTCCGCCTTGGGGTCTGCCGGGGGCAGGTCGCTGTAAACAAGGCTGTGTTCCTCCAAAAGCATTACCCTGCCTAAACCAATGCCGTCCGAAGCGGCAATCCCTTGCAGCATACCTCTGCCCCCTTTCTAGTCCTGCGGAACGGTATCATACTATATGGGATATTATACTGGATTCTCCTCCAAAATGCAAGCCGGAAAATCCCGGTTCTTTGGGAAAAAGAGACAAGAAAAAAACAAAGAAAAAAGGCCCCGAAGGGCCTTCTTCACTTTGCCGCAGGGTCTTTGTCCCGCTCCCATACCAGCGTGCCATAATCCTGCACAGCCTGTTTGATTTCTTCCGGCGGCAGCCCGAAGCTTACATGGTTCATCATGTCGTAATCCTCGAAATAGTACGCCTTGGAAATAAAATTTCCCCATTCTTCCTTTGGCGGATCTATGCCATAAAAGGAGGCATACGGCGCATAAAATGTCCAGTCCAGATCCAGGTAGTATAAATTCGGCCCCGAGTTCCGATAGTCCATCAAATGCAGCTTTGCCAGCAGCATATGCCCCAAGGTCGCCCGCCGGCTTATTAAAAGCGCCCACTCTGTATCCTCCCGGCTCTCGTCTAGGGGAACGGCCTTGCAGTTCAGCCCCACCTGGGGGGAATCCTCGGAAAAGGTCAGCCGCAGTGCGCTGTCAATGGGCGTACCGTCCCCCCATTCCGTGGTAAACTGCACGTCCAGCAAGTCGTCAACAGGGAAATCCACCGTGATAACGTTCAGCAACACCATCACCCCAGTGGTAATCCCCGCGCACAGCGCCAGCACCCCCAGCACAATAGCGGCATATTTCATGCGTATCCGGCGCTTCACCCGCCGCAGGGCCATAGCCGGGGGCGGCGGGGCTAAAGGCACAAGGGCCAGCTTTTTTTCGTCCTGCAGGCTGTGGTAAAATTCCTGGCAGGGTTCGCAGCCTGTGAGGTGTTCCTCTACAGCGGCGGCGCTTTCCGGGGCGCACACGCTGTCGTGGTACAGGGGCAGCAAGTCCCGGACAATGGAACAGGGCAGTTTCACGGTAATTCCTCCTTTATTTTCAATTTCGCCCGGTGATAAGTCACTCTGGCCCAGCTTTCGGTTTTGCCGAACAGGGCGGCTATCTGGGCAAAGGGCAGTTCTCCCAGCGCCCGCAGCCAGAACACCTCCCGGTACGGCTCCTCCAGGGTGTGCAGCACCCGGTGGATGGCCAGGGCCTGCTCCTTGTCCCCGAAGCGGCTTTCCATGTCAAAGGGATCGGGGGCTTCCTCCGGCAAGGCCTGGGTGCGCCTGCGCTTTTCCAGCAGGGAGAAG
>Ga0137309_102390_pt1 | contig 11324 bp, 12 predicted proteins | sample NAcewiD2O_June_FD_97179 | JGI IMG/M metagenome (GOLD analysis project Ga0137309, IMG submission 97179) | Mouse cecal microbial communities from Vienna, Austria - N-Acetylneuraminic amended D2O_June | ecosystem: Host-associated > Mammals > Digestive system > Large intestine > Cecum | place...
ATGCAGAGGAAGAAGAGTTTAAGGGCCGTGCGGCGTGGGCCAGCGCTATGTGATTGATGTCAGCGCCCAAACCCTGACTATTTCCGGCACAGGAGAACTGGGCGCCTCTGCGCCGTGGAAGATCCACAGCGACATCATCAATAAAGTGATTATTGAGCCCGGTATCACAGGAATTGGCGGAGAGGGAATATTCGCCGGAATGGGTTTTTCTGAAATCAGCCTGCCGGGCACATTGACAAAAATTGGGTACCAGGCCTTTGAGGGCTGTGGCTTTCAGTATATTGACATTCCGGACAGCGTGACGGAATTGGGTGATAGGGCTTTTAGCGACTGCAGTAAACTGGAGAATATGGAGTTGCCTGAGGGGATTACTGAAATTCCAGATTATGCTTTTTTAGGCTGTAGCTCTCTTGTCTCAATCAAACTCCCGTCTAACATAAAGCGTATTGGCAAGTGGGCATTCCGCACCTGCTCTGCATTGAAAAACATCAACCTGACCGAGGGGCTGGAAACCATTGGCAGCGAGGCGTTTTTAGGTACTGACCTGGAGCGGGTGGTTGTCCCTGCCTCTGTTTCCTCCATGGGTTCTGGCGTGTTCTATGAATGTGATAAATTGAAGACTGCGGTCATGCTGGGAGGCGGCACAACTCTGCCAACAGAGACTTTCAAAAGCTGCAGCTCTTTGGAGCGTGTTAAGCTGCAGGACAATCTGGAAACGGTTGAATACAATTCCTTTAAGGGCTGCTATGCACTGACCCGGCTGGACTTTCCTATGTCAGTCACCTATATTTCTACGCCTTTTACTACATTTGACCAAACATACCCGAACCTGAAAACTGTCGTCATTCCAAACCCGGAATGCGTCATGGGCTCTGAACGTTGGGAGGGTTCGCTGGGTAAACCCGGCACAACCACGCTGTATACCAAATCGCCCAGCATCATTGAATATGCCATTGACCGTGGATACGACGTACAGGACCCGGGCAGCGAACCCGAAGACGACTGGGACCCCTTCAAAGAGCCCGACCCGCCCAAGATGCCCAGCAATGTGTCTGTCAGCGTCACTGGGGACTACGTGGTGGGAGGCAGCATCCAAATCACTGCCTCTGCCCAGGACGCGGAGACCATCACGGTGATTGTGGAGCATAACGGCAAGGAGGTTCTGTCTCAGAACGGGGGCCCCGCTGTGTATGTGTTCCCCGAGACGGGGACCTATGAGGTCTACGCCCGGGCCACAAACCAGAACGGCTCAGTGGAGTGCGAACGGCAGATTTTTATTGTCCGCACGCCCGAGCCTACTGCCACACCCGAGCCTACTGCCACACCCGAGCCCACCCCCAGCGCCTCTGCCACCCATACGCCCCAGCCGGCGGACAAATTCAAGGATGTAAGCATGACCCACTACGCCCGCAAAGCCATCAACTGGGCCCTAATCAACAAGATTACCAGCGGCGTATCTGCCAACATCTTTGGCGTGGGCCAAAACTGCAAGCGCTCTCAGGCTGTGTTCTTCATCTGGGCCGCAGAGGGCAGGCCAGAGCCTACCTTGACGCAGAACCCCTTTGTGGATGTGAAGCCCAGCGCGTACTACTACAAGGCCGTGCTGTGGGCCAAGGAGAAGGGGGGCACCGGGGGAACGGACTCCACCCACTTTGGCCCCACCGGGAATGTGACCCGGGGCCAGATTATGACCTTCCTGTAGCTGCCCAGGGAAAGCCTGCCGTGAGCGGCTCCAAGAATTTCAGCGATGTGAAGCCCACCGACTACTATAACAAGGCCGTTGCCTGGGCCGCTGAGAACGGCGTCAGCTCCGGCAAGGGCGCGGGCACCTTTAAGCCCAAAGACAACTGTAAGCGGGAGGAAATTGTCACCTTCCTTTTCCAGGCCTACAAATAAACAGCAAATAAAGGACCGCCCTGGTGAGGGCGGTCCTTTATTTTATCCCATTTTCACAGGCATCCAGATTTCCCATCTGTAGTCCGGGGCGTTTATGTCCCCACCAGGGAAGACCTCCAGATTGGGCGCGGACTCGTCCCGATGGCAGCCGCTTTGGGGGAACCACTCGGTAAGAATGCGGGCATAGGCCTTGGGCACATGGGGGTTCCCCGTGGGCCCTGGGAAGGAGAACACCGCCCACTGGGCTGCGGGCACAGTGCAGAGCTCCATTCCCTGGGGACATTTTCCCTTATACTCCGCGCCAATGGCAGTCTTCCCATCCAGCTCATAGCTGTAGGCCGCCACCTGCCAGAATGGGCTGGTGTACAGTCCTTCTTCATACAGCCTGGAATCGTACTCCTCCATGAACCGCCGCCACAGTGGGCCAAGAACAGGCTCGCTGTCCATATAGTCCTGACAGTCCGGGTTTCCCCTGTCCACCAGGCCCACGATTTTGAATTCCTCTGTGTGCTCCATCCTGAATTCCATTGGGCTCACTCCTTGTATGGTTAGTTGAAAGGAGAGCGGCGGGTAGGTTTTTAGGACAACCCCGGGCTTGCGCGCCTGGCTGGGGCTGACCCCGTGAAGCTCCCGGAAAGCCCGGGCAAAGGCAGTGGGGGAGTCATAGCCGTACCGCAAGGCGGCGTCAATCACCTTCACCTGGCGCTGCTGCAAATCAAGAGCCGCCTGAGACAGCCGCCTGCGCCGGATGTACTCCGAGACCGGCATCCCGGTCATAAAGGAGAATATCCGGGAGAACTCATACACAGAGCACCCCACCATGCCAGCCATGATTCTATAGCTGAGGCGCTGGTTCAGATGGCTCTCAATGTAACCAGCCACATCGTTCATACCCTTGAGCCAGTCCATACCAATCCCTCCTTTCTGACTATATTTTATCATAGAGCGAGCGGGATTTCGCCACAGTTCCTGCGGGATTTGGATAGGTTTTGGCAGCTTCGGGCTCTACCCCTTGATTACATCCAAATTATCCTTGATATAGATAACGCCGGAAATCACTGTCACTGCCGCCACGGCCCAGCACAGCGCCTGGGTGGCCATGGAAATCAGAAACGTGCAGTCCGGGGGCAGAAGCGCTGCCGCAAAGTAATAGACTAAAATGCAGCTCATTTGTAAGACGGTCTTCACCTTGCCCCACATGTTGGCCGCAATTACCTTGTTCCCTGCCGCGGCCACCATTCGGATGCCCGCCACCGCGAACTCCCGGAACAGGGTCACTGCCAGCACCACCGGGCTGCAGACGCCGTCCATCATCATGTAGATAAAGGCCGCGGTGGTCAGCATCTTGTCTGCCAGGGGGTCCGCGAACTTGCCGAAATCAGTCTCCAAATGGTATTTCCGGGCAATTTTCCCGTCCAGCAAATCCGTCAGGCTGGCCAAGGCGAACAGTACCCCCGCAAGCCCGCACCACAGCCGGCTGAACTCTCCGGTGCCGAACCGGGTCAGCGCCGCGAACACCATAAAGGCGGGCACCATTGCCACCCGCAGCAGGGTCAGCTTATTGGGCAGATTCATCTTCATATCCATTTTCCTCCTAGACCAGGTTCCCGGTCAAGTCCCCGTCCATCCAGCCGTCAATTTCCACTTGGGCGAACTGGCCCAGCACAGGCCGCTTGTCCTTGGCAGTGAAGAAGATTTTCCCGTCTACGTCCGGCGCGTCCATGTACGAGCGGCCGAACCAGCACTCGGCATACCGGTCAAAGCCCTCCACCAGCACCTGGAGCGTTCTGCCCTCATACGCCTCACACTTCCGCTCTGAGATGTCCATCTGCATTTGGGCAATAATCTCCGCCCTGCGCTCCTTCTCCTCCTGCTCCACCTGGTCTGGCAGGGCGGCGGCAGGGGTGCCCTCCTCCTGAGAGTAGGTGAAGCAGCCCAGCTTATCGAAGCCAATCTCCTTCACGAACTCGGCCAGCTCGGTAAAGTCCCCCTCTGTCTCCCCGGGGAACCCGGTAATCAGGGTGGTGCGCAGGATGACGCCAGGCACCTTCTCCCGAATCTTTTGGATAAGTGCTGTCAGAGATGCCCTGTCCCCCCGCCGGTTCATGGCCTGCAGCACTTTGCCTGAGCAGTGCTGCAGGGGCAAATCAATATAGGGAACGACCTTCTCCTCCTGGGCCATCACCTCAAGCAGCTCGTCGGTGATGGCGTCCGGGTAGCAGTACAGCACCCGCAGCCAGGAAAGGCCCTCAATGCCCGCCAGCCGCCGAAGGAGCTTGGCCAGGGAGTGTTCCCCATACAAATCAATGCCATAGCGGGTGGTGTCCTGGGCAATGAGCACCAGCTCTTTGGCGCCGTTGGCGGCCAGTTCCCGGGCCTCGGCCTCGATTTCCTCCATGGGCCTGCTCCGGTAATGTCCCCGGATGGAGGGGATGGCGCAGTAAGTGCAGCGGTTGTCGCAGCCCTCGGCAATTTTCAGATAGGCAAACCAGCTGGGCGTGGAGAGCTCCCGCTGGCCGCAGATAGGCAGCTTCTCCTTCTCCGGGAAGGCCTCCGCTGTGCCCTGGTCCAGCATTTGCTGAATGAGGCTGGCAATCTCCCCGTTGGCCCCAATGCCGAACACCCCGTCCAGCTCTGGGAGCTGGCGGCGCATCTCTTTTTGATAACGCTCTGCCAGGCACCCGGTGGCCACCAGCTTTTGAATGCGGCCCTCCTCTTTCAGCAGGCTCAGCTCCAAAATTTCGTCAATGGACTCCCTCTGGGCGCTCTCAATAAACCCACAGGTGTTTACAATGGCCACGTCTGCCATGGCCACATCGTCCACCAGCTCAAAGCCCGCCGTTTTCAGGCTGGCCATAAGTACTTCCCCGTCCACCTGGTTTTTAGCACAGCCCAGGCTTATCATTCCCACTTTCACTGCCATTTTGATTCCTCCTGTGTATGTATCTGCGCGCTGGCCGCCAGACGGCCCACTGCGCTGAAAAATTCATCCGTATAGTCCCCTGCCAGAATCACCCGCTCCCGGGCCAGGCGCTCCCAATCTGTCAGGGAGAACCACCGGGCGCCTGCTGTCTCGCCCTTTTGGAGCCGCAGCGCACTGGGCTCCCCCTCCCAGCAGAGGGCGTATACGTCCATGAAAATGCTGTCCCCTATCTGCCGCCGGTGGAGAAAGCGGAGCTCCTCCTCCTGAACGGCAATGCCTGTCTCCTCCCGCAGCTCCCGGATTGCGCCCTGACGGCTGGTCTCTCCGGCCAGCACGCTGCCCCCAGGGCTCTCCCAGGTGTTGGGGGCCCCGATTTTCTCCGGGCTGCGCAGGGTGCAGAGAATGCGGCCCTGCCTGTCAAAAATCGTGATGGCCGATACCAGACAGAGTTCCCCCGGGGCCAGAGGCTCCCCCCGGCGGACGCTGCGGCCGGTCAGGTTCCCGGCGTGGTCGTAGATGTCCAGCAGCTCTCCGGGAGAGGGCTTGTCCGCCGGGGCCTCTGCCAGACTGTACACAGCGGCGTAATATTCCTCCCCATAGCCAATGGCGAACAGCTCCCCGGCCCGGGCCTTCTGCTCCCACTGGGGGATGGGCATCCACTGGGCCCTGTCCGTCTCCTCAGGCTGAAGGGTAAGCTCCTCCAGGTCAAGGTCCCGCCGGAGGCCGTAGTCATCCATATACCAGTCCGGCCCCTGCCGTCTGGCCAGGTAGACAAGCTCCTCTGGCAGAGCACGGATGCCGGTTTCCTCAAAAAGCTCTCGGACAGCGCCCTGGCGGCTGGTCTCTCCTGCCAGAACGCCCCCTCCCGGGCACTCCCATTTTCCGGGGCAGAGGGTTTTCTTCCCGCTCCGCTGGGTGAGGAGCAATTCCCCCTTGGAATTCACCACTGTGACTGTCACCGCCAGGTGGAAGTCCCCTGGGGCCAGGGCCTCTCCCCGGCAGGTGCTGCGGCCTGTCAGTGCGCCGTCTTTATCATAGACATCCCAGATTTCCATTACTTTTCCTCCTTTTCCACCGTGGCCTGAGTTTTGGCCGGGCCGCGGCGCATCTTATACTTTTTCGGCTTGCCCCGGAGAAGGGCCTGCAAGTCCTGGCCCACGCCGCTGGTTTCCAGCCACATGCTCACCTCGCCGCCTAAAAACAGGATGTACATACAAAAGAACAGCCAGAACATGAGAATCACCAGCGTGGCCAGGCTCCCGTAGATGGAGAAGTCGGAGAAGTTTTCCACGAACAGGGAGAAGAAATAGGAGAACAGCACCCAGCCCCCGGCCCCAAAGGCCGCGCCTGCCAGGTTGCGGCGGAGCTTCACCCTGCGGCGGGGAACAAAGGTATACAGCAAAGTGAAGAACAGGAACAGCATCACAAAGCCCACCAGGGACTTGAAATGAATCAGCAGCGCCGCCAAGGTGGGCCACCGCTCCTGCAAAAACCGGTAGATGGTAGAGCCGAACACCAGCAGCAGAGCAGCGGCAATCAGCACCACTGCCAGCATAATCACATACACCACAGCCATCACCCGGAGCATAATGTAGTTCCTGGGGGTCTCGGCCTCATAGATATGGTCCAGGCCCTTGATAATGGCAACCATGCCCATAGAGGAGGACCAGATGGCGGCAATCACAGCCACAGGCAGCACCCCGGAGGCCACAATAGGGCTGGGAATCACCTCATCCAGGGCCAGGGAGATAGAGGGGGGCAGAAGCTCCAGCGCGGCCTCTATCATAGTCAGGCCCGAGGAGAAGTGGATGCGCTGCATTAGGGTCAGGAGAAAAGCCAGGAAGGGCAGAAAGGAGGTCATCAAGAAGAAGGCGCCGTGGGCCGCGGCAGAGTCCAGACGGTCCTGGGTGACCCGGTCCATGAACCAGAGGGTGTGTTTTTTCAGGAACGTCCACATAGGGAAGCCTCCTTTCGCGGGGAAACCGCAGCTTATTATGCGGTAATTATATCATAGGACAGGGATAAAGTCCAGCGCGGGCGCGAGGAAAACTCTTTTGCAAACCCATTGATTCTGTACCGAAACTCTGATACAATATTTTAGAGTCTGTTTGGTTTTCAAATGGGCTCTGAAAGGAGTTGTTATTATGGACTATCAGAAGCTGAAAAGCGGCACGGACGTGCGGGGCTCAGCTATGGAGATTCCCGGGACGCCGGTGGAGCTGACAGACCAGGCTGTGGAGGACATTGCCTCAGCCTTTCTAGTTTGGTGCGAATCTTACCTGGATATACCTGCCAGGGAGCTGCGGATTGCTGTGGGCCGGGACTCCCGGCTCTCCGGGCCGCGTATTATGGAGGCACTGCGCCGTGCCCTGGTTCAGTGCGGGGTTCAGTGCCTGGACTGCGGCCTGGCCTCTACCCCCTCTATGTTTATGGCCGTGCTGGATTTGCCCTGCCACGCAGCCATACAAATCACTGCCAGCCACCACCCCTGGCACAGGAATGGCTTGAAGTTCTTTACCAAGGACGGGGGCCTGGACGGCCCGGATATTGGGAAGGTGCTGGATTTGGCCAATCAGGGCGCCTGCCCGGCTCCTGCCCAGGGTGGGACCTGGACGCCTTCCCCCCATATGGAGCAGTACGCTGCCCACCTGCGGCGGATGATTCAGGAGGGGGTCCGGGCCGGGGAGGATGAGCACCCTCTGGCAGGCTTCAAAATCGCTGTGGACGCTGGCAACGGGGCTGGGGGCTTCTATGCCCAGCAGGTGCTGGCCCCTCTGGGCGCGGATGTGTCCGGCAGCCGGTTCTTAGAGCCGGACGGCCATTTCCCCAACCATATCCCCAACCCAGAGGACAAGATTGCCATGGCCTCTGCCCAGGAGATGGTGACAGAGAGCCAGGCGGATTTGGGCATTATCTTTGACACAGACGTGGACCGGGCCGGGGTGGTGGACAGCTCTGGCCGGGAAATCAACCGGAACCGGCTGGTGGCCCTGGCGGCGGCGATTGCCCTGGAAAAGAACCCCGGGGGCACGGTGGTCACGGATTCCATCACCTCTGACGGGCTCAGGAGCTTTATTGAGGACACCCTGGGCGGCAAGCACCACCGGTTTATGCGGGGCTATAAAAACGTGATTAACGAGTCCCAGCGGCTGAACCGGGAGGGCTGCCAGAGCCCGCTGGCCATTGAGACCAGCGGCCATGCCGCTTTCCAGGAGAACTATTTCCTGGATGACGGGGCCTATCTGGTGACAAAAATTATCATCAAGCTGGCAGCCCTCCGTCGGGAGGGGAAGGGCTTAAACGACTTGCTGGCCCCTCTGCGGGAGCCTGCGGAGGCCCAGGAGGTGCGCATCCCCATTTTGGAGGATGACTTCCGGGCCAGGGGAGAGGCCCTTATCGCCAGCCTGGAGGCCCACGCAAAGGCCCAGGGCTGGCATGTCGCCCCGGACAACCGGGAGGGCATCCGGGTCTCCTTCCCCCAGGGGGAAGGGGAAGGCTGGTTCCTGGTGCGCCTCTCGGTCCACGACCCGATTCTGCCTATCAATATAGAGAGCGACGTGCCCGGCGGAGCGGCGCTTATCCGGGGCAAGCTCCGGGATTTTTTCCAGGCCAATGCTGGGGGCCTGGACTGCGCGGCCCTATGAGCAGGGGCTTGGTGAACCCGGGTGCTCTAGGCCCGGGGGTAAGCTCCGCCCAGGAGAAGCGCCGGGTTCTGGTGGCCATGAGCGGCGGGGTAGATTCCAGCGTGGCAGCGCTGCTGCTCCAACGGCAGGGGGCAGAGGCCCTGGGGGTCACCCTGAAGCTGCTTGGCAATGAGGACTTGCCTGCCCCGGCTTCTATCGGAAGCGAGAAGGCCTGCTGTTCTCTGGAAAGTGTGGAGCAGGCCCGGGCTGTAGCCATTGGGCTGGGTATGCCCTTTTACGTGTTCAACTTCTCCGGGGACTTCCGCCGGGAGGTCATTGCCCGGTTCGCGGAGGCCTACTGCAGGGGGGAGACCCCCAATCCCTGTGTGGACTGCAACCGGTATGTAAAGCTGGGCAAGCTGTTCCGCCGGGGAGAGGAGCTGGACTGCACCCACATTGCCACCGGCCACTATGCCCAGGTGGAGCAGGATAAGGCTTCCGGGCGCTGGCTGCTGAAAAAGGGCCTGGATGAGGCCAAGGACCAGAGCTATTTCCTCTATACCCTCACCCAGAGCCAGCTGGCCCGGCTGCTCCTTCCCCTGGGAGGGCTCACGAAAGCCCAGGTCCGGGAGCTGGCCCAGGAGGCTGGGTTCGCCAATGCCCACCGCCGGGAGAGCCAGGACATCTGCTTTGTGCCGGACGGGGACTATGCTGGGTTCATCGGCCGGTACACAGGAAAAGCGCCTGTTCCCGGAGAGTTTGTGGGCACGGCTGGTCAAATCTACGGCTGCCATAAGGGGATTATCCATTATACGGTGGGCCAGCGCAAGGGCCTGGGACTGTCCTTCCCCCAGCCCATGTACGTGTGCGGCATCCGGCCGCAGGAGAACCAAGTGGTTCTGGGCAGGGACGAGGAGCTGTTCTCCTCTGCCCTCACTGCCCGGGATTTGAACCTGATTGCAGTGGAGAGCATCCCCGCGCCTATGCGCGTCACGGCGAAAATCCGGTACAGGCATAAAGAACAGCCCGCCACAGCCCTGCAAACCGGGCCGGACGAGCTGCTTGTCACCTTTGACCAGCCCCAGCGGGCCATCACCCGGGGCCAGGCTGTGGTGCTGTACGATGGGGATACAGTGATTGGCGGGGGCACTATCTCAGGACATGAGCAAAAATAGCAGGGCGAACATGAGCTCATGGTTCCCCTCCTCCCCGCCCAGCAGGATGAGCAGGGCCAAAAGCATGGTGCGCTCCCTGTCCTTAAAGAGCTCTTCCAACAGCCCGCTGGAGGGAGGCCCGGAGGGCTCATCCCCCATCAGCAAGGGCGGAGGCTCAGCAGGCGCTGGGCCTGGCTGAGTCTGCTGAGCCTGGGGAGGCTGTTGAGTTTGCTGGATTTGCTGTGCCTGGGAGTTGTGCTGGTTCTTCTGGGGCGGGTGGTTTTGCTGAGCCGGCTGGGGTGGGCTCGGGGTGCTTGATGTGTTCGGAGAGCTTTGGGGGCTGGGCTGGGGACGGGGCCTTCTGGCCCGGGACTGCATCTCCCTGGCCCGCCGAGCAGCTTCCTCCTGCATCCGTCTCATGTCCATTTCCGGCATACCTGCACCCCCTTTAGAACAGCCCCGGCAGGCCGCCCAGCTCTTTCAGCATGGGCAGCAGCCGCATGAGCTGCAAGATTCTCACCGCCTCGTCTATCTTGGCCCGGCGCGCTTCGCTGAGCATGGGCCGCAGGGCCTGCAGCAGCCGGGTGGAGTCATCCTCCCGGTTCAGCTGGCTCAGCAGCGGAGCCAGCTTTGCCACCATGGCCAGGCTGTCGGCTCCTGCCAGCGCGCCCAGGCCTCCCGCGGGGTTTCCTGTCAGGGCAGGCTGGGCTGACTGGGCAGAGCCCTGACTCTGGCCTGACCCTCCCAGGGCGCTCAGGGCCCTGGTCAAGGCGGACAAATCCAAAGGGGGCGCAGGGGGTGGGGAGGCCGGCTGGGCCGGTTGGCTCCCCTGGGCGCTCTGTCCCCCCTCCTGATTGCTTCCCAGGCCCAGCGAGCCCAGCATGGACTGCAGCTGTTTCATACTGTTTGGGTCTGAGAGGAACTGCTCCAGCTGCTGATTCAGATTTTCCACGGGCCGCGCCCCCTTTCTGGCAGAATTGGCGTCTTAGACGGTCTCTGGCTATTTGTCCCCTTGCAGGAGCTTCAGCAGCGCCTGGGCCTGGGGGGTGGAGAGCAGCTTTTTCGCTGCCTCTGGGTCAGAGAGCACCTTTTGCATGGCCTGGCTCTGTTCTCCGGTCATATTGCCCATCACCTGGTTCAGGTTCCCGTTTTGGGCTGCCTGTTTCAGGGCCTCGGGCGTGGAGCCCATGCGCTGGGCCGTGAGCTTGAGCAGGGCCTCCAGCTTGGTATTATCCATTTTATCACTCATTCTTCGGACCTCCCTTCGAATCCGTTTTCCATCCCTTGTTCCATTTCAGAAACGCAGTTGAAAATCCCCTGTTTCCCGATTTTCAGCCGCCTGACCTATACTATGCGCCCGGACCTGGGTTGATTCCTCCCGCTGGACGCCCAGGGGAAACCATATACTATTTGGAGGTTACACTGTTATGCGCATTCTTGTCACATCAGACACACATGGGGATGTTATGAGCCTGCGGCGGGCTATTTTGGCTCAGCCCCAGGCAGAGCTTGTGATTCACCTGGGGGATGGGGAGGGGGATGTCTCCCTGCTCAAGCCCACTTTTTCAGAGCGGATGTTTTTGCAGGTCCAGGGCAACTGCGACTGGGGCTCCGCGCTGCCGGTGCGGGGGGAGTTTGAGGCCCAGGGTGTGAAGCTGTTCTACACCCACGGCCATGCCTATGGGGTAAAGTCCGGGGACGGGAGCCTTCTGGCCGCTGCGCGGGAGC
>Ga0137309_102403_pt1 | contig 11271 bp, 12 predicted proteins | sample NAcewiD2O_June_FD_97179 | JGI IMG/M metagenome (GOLD analysis project Ga0137309, IMG submission 97179) | Mouse cecal microbial communities from Vienna, Austria - N-Acetylneuraminic amended D2O_June | ecosystem: Host-associated > Mammals > Digestive system > Large intestine > Cecum | place...
CCGGGAATTTGAAAAAAGCGTAAAGATGTTCGGGCAGATAAGACCAATCGTCATAGATGAAAATAATATGATTCTGGCCGGGAACGGACTATACGAAACATTGGAACGTATGGGAGCCGTGGAAGCAGAGTGCTATCAGTACACCAGTCTGACCGAAAAACAGAAGATGAAGCTGATGATAGCCGATAATAAAATCTTTTCTTTGGGAATTGAGAACCTGGACACTCTGAATGATTTCCTGGTGGAGCTGCAGGGGGATTTGGATATACCGGGATTTGATGAAGAAATCTTAAAACAGATGGTGGCAGATGCAGACGAAGTAACGGATAAGATTTCAGAGTATGGCACACTGGACGATGATGAGATACAACGTATCCGGGAAAGTGATGAAAAAAGGCAGCAGAAATCGGCCGAGACCGCAGCGTCTCCAATAGCTCCGCCGGAGGGAGAGCATATCGCCATGAGTGAAGTGTCTCAAGAAACATATTCGGCGCCGCCGGAAGAACCAGGAGTTGCTGATGTGAGGAAATTCGTTGTCTGCCCGAAGTGCGGTGAAAAGATATGGCTGTAAAGCGATGTATAGCAAGCATCAACGTGGTACAGGCCGCAGAAATCCGGATCAAGAATGTGTTTAAAAATGGGCTGCCGGTGTTTATGTCTTTCAGCGGCGGCAAGGACAGCTTATGCATGGCTCAGCTCATCTTCAATCTGGTTCAGCGGGGGGAAGTCAATCCGGCACAACTGACCGTACAGTTTATAGACGAAGAGGCAATATTTCCATGTATAGAGGAAAAAGTGAAGGAATGGAGAAAGAAATTTCTTCTCATGGGAGCAAAGTTTGAGTGGTATTGCTGTGAAGTAAAACACTTTAATTGTTTCAACGAGTTATCAAATGATGAAAGTTTTATCTGTTGGGATAGCACAAAAAGGGATGTATGGGTGCGACAGCCTCCGGCATTTGCGATTAGGACACATCCTCTTTTGCGACCAAGGGTAGATGCATATCAGGATTTTCTTCCCAGGACCTGCGCTGGTGGGATTACGATAACTGGAATTCGAACTGCCGAATCAGTGCAGCGGCTACAAAATATAGCCAGTATGACACGGGCAGGGAAGAACATGACAAATAAACACCAGGTATTCCCCATATATGATTGGTCCGATAAGGATGTATGGTTGTACCTGCTCCGGGAAAAAGTGGATATTCCGGAAATATACCTGTATCTATGGCAATCGGGAACTGGACGGGGACAACTCCGGGTATCACAGTTCTTTTCAGTGGATACAGCAAAAAGCTTGGTAAAAATGAACGAATATTATCCCGATCTTATGGACCGGATAATAAAAAGAGAGCCGAATGCTTATCTTGCGGCATTGTACTGGGACAGCGAAATGTTTGGTCGCAATTCCAGGAAACGTAAGGAGTTGGAAGCGAAAGGACCGCCAAAGGATTACAAGGCGGAACTATTAAAGATGTTCGGAGATATGGATGCATATTTCACGACGCCACACAAAAAGAGGATTGCGGAGAGATACCGCAATTTTTTTATGGGCGCTTCCTCCATAGCAGAGGAGAAGGATTTTAAGATGATTTATGAGGGCTTGATTTCAGGAGACCCCAAACTCAGAACATTTAGGGCGCTATACCAGCGGATATACGGGAAATACATTGCAGATGCAAAAAAAGCGGAGGCTAGAAAGCATGAATAAATTATGGAATCCCCTGAAAGGGCTTAAATGGGTTGAACGGGATGCATTAATTCCAAATGACTACAACCCGAACGTAGTTTCGAGACAAAACTTGGAGCTGCTGACAACATCAATCTTTGTAAATGGGTTTACACTGCCTATCGTATGCAGGCCGGACAACACAATTATTGACGGCTTTCATCGATATACAGTATTTGGGTCCGAATGGAAATATGTGCCCAGTTTCACAGATGAAGAATGGGAAAAACTAGGATACGATACTTCGCGGAAAACTCTTTTTGAAAGAGCTGGAGGCCAGGTGCCAGTTGTCACGGTTTCGCAGCTTGATGAGAGCATGTATGTCTATGGCACAGTGACCCATAACCGGGCGCGAGGTACACACCTTCTGGAACCCATGAAGGCCATTGTGAAGCGGCTCATGGATGATGGTAAAACGGTGCAGGAAATAGGAAAACAACTTGGGATGCGGCCGGAGGAAGTGTTTCGACTATCCGATTTTACAAAAGAAGATTTTCTTCGGATGCTTACTAAAGGGTACGACGGGTATAGCAAGGCGGAGTTTATAACAAAAATATAATATGTTATGTAAACTCGAACCGGCGGCCGGGGGTTCAAAACGCGCTGGGCTAAAATCCGAAACAAACAAAATAGCGAGGTGGTGGTATGAATGAGGCGAGGGCGCCGACGGATGAAAAGGTAAGAGAGCAGGTGCTATCTGAATATCGGAACGGCGCCAAGCCTAAAGCTCTATCGGAAAAAACGGGAATATCTATAAACACAATAAAGTCTTGGATTAAGAGAGATAAAGCAAGAAAAGAGAAAGCTACGGAGGATGCACCCCAGAAAAATGAAGGTGCACCCCAAAAGAGGAAACGGGGTGCACCTCTTGGAAATAAAAATGCCAGGGGAGCAGGGGCGCCGCAGGGAAACCAAAACGCATTGAAACATGGGGGGTATTCGGCTGTATATTGGGATTCCATGGATGAAGAAGAAATGGATATAGTAAATGGAGTGCCAGACGATGAAGAGGAATTGCTTATAGAGCAGATTGCCTTATTCTCTATCCGGGAACGGCGGCTGCTGAAGGCTATAGCTAAATATAAGGATGCCCAAGGAGGCCAGTATATTGCCGGAGTTATTAACTTTGAGGATAAGCGGAAATTCAAGGATGATGAAGAGGAGAAACTTTACACCGAAATCATAATGGAAAAAGTCAAAAACAAAGACCGTCTTCCGGGCCGGCAATATAGTGTCCAGACCAGTACCAGTTCCACTATTGACCTGATAAGCAGGCTCGAACGGGAGCTTACCAGCGTACAATCAAAAAAGACGAAAGCCATTGAATCCCTTGCAAAACTGCGGCTTGAAAAGCAGAAAATCGAGGGAGAAAGCAAGGGCAACGAGTTTGTACGCACTTGGGCTGAAAATGTATTGAAGTCAAGGAGGGCGCGAGATGGCAAGTGATTTAAGCTGGCTCGATGAATTTCTTGAAGAAAGTATTCCATTGTGGCAGGAAGACCCAATTTTGTATTTTGATGAAGTCCTGCATTTTGAACCGGATTCATGGCAGAAAGAGGCGGCCATAAATTTGGCCCATTATCCTAAAGTCAGTATTAAGTCAGGGCAGGGCGTTGGAAAAACAGCTTTTGAAGCAGCTATGTTGCTGTGGTTTATCACATGTTTTCCGTATCCACGTATAGTTGCGACGGCTCCGACAAAACAGCAGCTCCATGATGTGCTGTGGAGTGAAGTATCCAAGTGGATGAGTAAGTCTGAGCTGCTTTCCAACCTTCTGAAATGGACAAAGACATATATTTATATGATTGGAAATGAAAAGCGTTGGTTTGCCGTTGCCAGGACCGCTACAAAGCCAGAGAACATGCAGGGATTCCATGAAGATAACATGCTTTTTATTGTTGACGAGGCATCCGGTGTCGCTGATCCGATTATGGAGGCAGTGCTTGGCACCTTATCCGGTGAAAATAATAAGTTGCTTATGTGCGGCAACCCAACAAGGACAACCGGGACATTCTACGATAGTCATACATCGGACAGGGCGCTATACAAGTGTCATACCGTATCATCTGCAGACAGCAGTAGGACAAACAAAGACAACATTGAATCCCTTATCAAGAAATATGGATGGGATAGCAATGTTGTTCGGGTTCGTGTTCGAGGAGAGTTTCCGAGTCAGGAAGATGATGTGTTTATCAGTCTTTCGCTTATAGAGCAGTGTTGCAGTAAGGTGTATGAGCTGCCCGAAGGAAAGGGGATGCCGCAAGTTATCTTAGGAGTGGACGTTGCCCGTTTTGGTGATGATGAGACTGTAGTTTACCGGAATTTCCAAGGGCATACAAAGCTCGTGAGGAAACGAAGAGGGCAGGACCTCATGGCAACGGTAGGCGATATAGTCAGAGAGTACAAACACATTGTCCGAGCCTATCCAGACTATAAGGGGAAAATCTATGTCAACATAGATGATACTGGACTTGGCGGCGGAGTTACCGACCGTCTGAAGGAAGTCAAGAAAGAACAGAAATTGAGAAGGATGTACGTAATCCCGATTAATGCAGCAGAAAAGATTGAAACTGATACCAAGGCCGGGAAAGAGGCGGCAGAGCATTACAACAATCTAACAACTCACATGTGGGCTTCTTTGCGGGATTTGCTTGAGGGCGGTGATATTGTCTTGGAAGATGATAATGAGACGGTTGCCCAGCTTTCTTCACGTAAATATACGATGGCCAGCAACGGAAAGTTGGAGATTGAGCCGAAAAAAGAAATGAAGAAACGGGGGCTGGATTCGCCGGACCGGGCGGATGCGCTTACATTGTCATGTTATCTCGGAAAAATCAAAAAGAATACCGGAACTGCGCCGGATGAAAAAGTTACATCCGGACTCAATAAATCAAGTTACTGGAAACGATAGGAGGATTTTGCATGCTGAAAAAACAAGGAAGTTATGTTGTTAAAGGAAATAAACAAATACAGGATGGGAATACAGTGGCAGCTATGCAGACTGTCATAGAAGGATTGAATTACTACCAAAATAAAGTAATTAAAGCACTCAATCCATATCCTGTAGCGGATGCAGCGCTTATAGTGCTTACTATGAGGACGTTTGCTGATGCCGTTGAAAAACAGAATCCGGACTGCAAAGCCCTGGTAGAAGACCTTGACCGCAGGATGAAATCCCCTGATTTTCAGGTAACAGAGAAGAATCATAGAGTAAAATAGCAGAAAGGAGGTGCCTGAACCGTGGCAAAAGAAATTGGCCGCATAGGACAAAAAAGGTATGGCGGTACTTTCTACGAAGAGTTCCTGCCGGAGCTTCGCGGCATAAAGGGCGTACAAGTGTACAGGGAGATGGCAGACAATGATGATACGGTCGGCGCCATACTCTTTGCAATCAAGATGCTTATAAGGCATACACAGTGGAATGTGGAACCTGGAGGAAGCGCGCCAAAAGATAAAGAAGCAGCAGAATTCGTGGAACAATGCATGGAAGATATGCAAATGACATGGACAGACACAATTTCAGAGATTTTATCATTCCTGACCTACGGCTGGAGCTACCATGAAATTGTGTATAAGCGCCGTATGGGAAAGACCAGGAACCCAAAGACGAAGAGCAAATACAGCGATGGGCTTATTGGATGGAGAAAATTGCCAATCAGGGCGCAGGAAACCTTATATCAGTGGGAATATGATGAAGAAGACAACCTGCTCGGCATGACACAGATGCCTCCGCCTGATTTTGGACTTATTACAATACCGGCGAATAAGGCCATGTTATTCCGGACGGAAAGCATAAAAGATAACCCGGAGGGGCGCAGCATACTTAGAAATGCGTATAGGAGCTGGTATTTTAAACGCCGAATACAGGAGATTGAAGCAATCGGCATTGAAAGGGATTTGGCCGGTCTGCCCGTGATTTATGGTCCTGAAGAACTTTGGAATCCAGATGATGATGACATGGTGAAAATACATGCGTCACTTATTAAGATGGTAAAAAGCCTCAGAAGAGATGAGCTTGAGGGCCTGGTACTGCCTGGGAGTGAAAACTATAAGGCAGAATTGTTGAGCACTGGAGGCAGTAGGCAATTTGACACGAATGCTATAATCGCCCGGTATGACACCAGGATAGCAATGACCGTGCTCATGGACTTTATTATGTTGGGCCACGACAAAGTGGGAAGCTTTGCTTTATCTTCTGATAAAACGGAGCTTTTTTCAGTTGCAATAGGTTCTTTTTTAGATGTTATATGCGAGACTTTTAACAACCAGGGAATCCCATCATTGATTGATATCAACGGATCGCATTTTGATGGTATAACTGATTATCCGTTTCTCTCCCACGGGGATATCGAAGAGGCTGATATTAAGAAAGCGGGAGCCTATATAAAAGATATGGTAGGAATCGGTGTACTTGTACCGGATGATGCTCTGGAAGATTATGTAAGAGAACTCGGAAACCTCCCGGAAAGAACAACGGACAGCAGGGTCAGAGATCCTAAAAGAGAACGACAGGCAGACGATCCGGAGCCGCCGCAGGAAGAAGATGAACAAGAAGACGAACTCTCAGAAGAAAAGGTACAGCATGCAAGGAAAAGCCTTGGAAGGGAGTGATTGAATGTCATTTTTATTCATAAAGCCGAAGGCAAGAGTGCAAAAACGAAGCGATGAGGCCCAGGAGATTCTTGATAAGATTGAGGCATATCTGCAGGAAGAGGTTAATGAGCCATTAGAAATCCTTGTCCGATTCTGGGAGGCCCAGGCGGCAGCGTTTTCCTATAAGGAGATCAGAGAAATTCTGAAAGATGAGGATATACCAGAGAAGATTATCAGAGAGTGGCAGCAGGATTATTCCAAACTGGTAACAGAGTGCTTTGATGATTACTGGAAAGCATCTATGTCCGAAGGTGCCAAAGAGAATAGCTTGGTGAGTGGCTTTGAGTTTGATATGTCTGAAAATCGTGTTATCAACTGGATAAACGAGCATGGAGCGGAATTTGTTACAAGATCCACCGAAGAACAGAAGGATGCTATAAAGGTATTCTTGAAGCGTAGCGTAAAAGAAAGCATGAGCACCGATGAGCTGGCAAGGCTTATCCGCCCATGCGTTGGGCTTACCAAACCGCAGGCGGAAGCGAATCTGAGGTATTACAACACTATCAAAGAGACGCTAAAGTCTGAACATCCTAAAATGCAAGCGGCAACCATTGAGAGAAAAGCGAGAGAGGCGTCTATGAAGTATGCGGAGAAGCAGCATCGGAAAAGAGCCAAGGATATTGCTCAAACCGAAATTGCACAGGCATACAATAAAGGCGCAGATATGGCGATTTTACAGGCCCAGGAACATGGAGAAATGGGCAGAGTAAAACGAGTATGGATTACATCAGGTGATGATAAAGTGTGCCCTGTATGCAGGGCTCTTGACGGCATGGAAATAGATATGGACGGAGAATTTGATAGCCTCTTTGGCGAAGGAAAGAATAAGATTCCTTTGAAACTGAAGCGCAGTCTATTCGCTCATACTGAAGTTCCACCGGCCCATCCACACTGTGCATGTGGTGTGCTATATGAAGAAATTGAGTAGGAGGTGAGAAATGAAAAAGATTTCAGAAATGATTGAAATCCACAAAAAGGCCGCCGGAATCGTGGAAAATGTGGAAAACGCTTTAAATAATCCAGGCGTAGTGTTGAAAGGCAATTTTACAATCCATAAGAGCAATGACGAGAAAAAGCTTGCTTTTGGGTGGGCCAACGTATCTATAACGGCTGGAGGAGAAGAAATTGTAGACTGGCAGGAGGATATGATTGAACCGGAAGAGCTTGAAAATGCAGCATATAAATTTGTTGAATTCTACCGGGAAGGCGGGGAAATGCATGAGCGTGGAGGCTGTGCAGTTCTTGTGGAGAGTATTGTTTTCACGGAAGAAAAGATGGCTGCTATGGGGATTGAGAAAGGGATTCTGCCGATAGGATGGTGGATTGGATTTCATGTGACTGATGATGAGGTCTGGGAAAAAATTAAAAGTGGTGAGTATTCCATGTTCTCGATTGAAGGCCAGGCAGAGCGTGTGGAGGTGAAAGAGGATGAAAGTGAAAACGCCTAAAATTATCATAAAAGAAGATGGAACAATGACAGGTGCCACAATTACCATTGATGGAAAAGAATTGCCAACTGATGGCATTCTTGGGTATAAAATCGAGCACAGAGGCGGCGAGGTTCCGACATTGAGCATTGATTTCTCTGCTATGGATTTGGAACTAAATGGTGTGGTGGTGCCTAGAATCCCGAAAATTTTGGAGGGATATTATGTAAGCAATATGGAAAGTGAAGAGGATAAGCCAAAGGATGCCTAAAAGGGGCATTTTTTTGTTTATAAATTCTATGAAAGGAGGTAGGAGAAAGGATGAAAACAAAACTTAAAGGCCTTGAAGTGACAAAGGTTGATGCCGTTGATGAGGGAGCCAATCCAGATGCACATATTAAGCTGTTTAAGAAAAAAGAGGGATCATCGAGCAATCCCGCTTTAGCGCCAGAGGGAGATCAGGCCGAAACCCTTATCAAAAGAATCACAAAAGCTATTACGGATTTATTCAAATCAGAGGATACCATTAAAAAACGGGAAGAGGCCGAGAGCTTCGGAGAAAAAATTAACGAAGTTCAAAGACGCAAGATTGTGGATGAAATGTGGGATCTGTGTTATGCCCTTCACTCATCGCTGGTGTCTATTATGAATGATGATGAGATGGAAAGCACATCTGCCGGCGACATGATGAGACAAAGCATAGCGGAGTTTTCTGATTATATATCTTCCGCAGTGGTGGAGTGGTCCTCTGGGAACACTGCCGGTGTTGTAAAAAAGAGCATGAACAATGTTACTGAAAATGATGTACTCCATCTGGAATACATCGGAGGCCGAATTGGTGAAACCATCCAGAAAGCAAAACAACAGATTGAAAAATCGAAAGGAGAATTAGAAGAAATGATTAAAATTGACAAATCTAAAATGAGCCCTGTAGAGGTTGCTGCTTACGAAGAAATCGTTAAGAAGTATGGCGTAGATACAGAAGTACAGGAATCTCAGACAGGTGTGGGTAAAAAGAAAGTGGACCCAGAAGGCAATGAAGACGAAATCGAGGAAGAAGTAACGGAAAAGGGTGGAAAGAAAAGTTGCACAAAGTCTGCCGCTTCTCAGGTTCAGGAAGAAGGCAATGACAATATTTACAAAGGACTGCACCCAGCCGTAAAAGCGGAGCTGGAATCTCTTAAAAAATTCCGAGAAGATGCTGAAACCAAAGATCTGAATGAGATTGCAAAAAAATATGAACTCATAGGCAAAAAGCCGGAAGAGCTTGTGCCGATGCTTAAAAGCTTAAAAGCGGCAGGAGGAACCGCATACAATGATATGCTCGGCGTTCTGGATTCCGCTATGGCAATGGCAGAGACAAGCGGAACCTTCAATGAGATTGGGAAGAGTTCCCATAATCATTCTGCAATAGCAAAAAGCGCTTCAGAAGCAAAGGTTGAAACTATTGCTAAGGGATATCTTGAAAAGGATCCGGAAATGAGCTACGTAGACGCCATCGCAAAAGCGTGGGAGAATAACCCGGAACTCATGACGGCCTATGAAGAAGAAGCTGGGTTTTAAAGAAAGGAGGCAAACATAATGAATAGAAATTTTAACGGAACACAAATTAACAGTTCGGTAACTATCGTCGAAAAAGCAGGAGCAGACATTGAAGATTGCAGGAACAGGATTTTGAAATATGACGATAACGGAAATGTGGTGCTGGCAGCAGCAGGTACTGACATATCCATTGGTGTTGCCCTCATCGAAGCAGGAAGCAATGACATTACAGGACGGGAATCAGGGAAAGTAACAGCCGGTGATGATGTGGATATTCAGATAAAGGATATCGGATACGTGCTCGCCGGAGCAGACATTGCGAAGGGCAGCGAAGTGACATCTGGCGCAGACGGAAAGGCAGCGGTAGCGACAAGTGGAAATTATGTGCTTGGGATTGCGCTTTCCAAGGCATCAGCAGGTGGCTATGTGAGAATTCAGTATAGTAAATATCAGAAAGCGTAGGAGGTAAAGTAGAATGAAAAGAACAGCAGCAAGTATTTCAGTTGACATTGCAAAGGGGAATTTTAGACCGCATACCGCATTGAGTAATTTGGCATTGTCTTATTATCAGAATGCGGCGAACTATTTTGCAAAGGCGATTTTCCCGATTTGCCCGGTAGATTTATCATCTGATAATTATTACATTTTTGACAAAGCGGATTTGTTGAGGGACAACTGGAAGAGGAAACCGGCATATGGCAAGGTTGACCCGGCAGCGGTATCCGAGCATACGGACACTTATGCCTGCCAGGTGGATCAGATGATTATGGGGATTGACCAGATCCGGCAGACGGATTTGCAGCGCAGGATGGGGCCGTCTATTCGCGATCCAAAACAGCAGAGGACCAAAACCATTGCGGAGCAGGCAAATATCCATCAGGATTCGCTGTTTGCAAAGTCTTATTTTAGGGCAGGAGCATGGGGGGATGAATACTCCGGTGTTGACAGTACCAGTGTGAGCGGAAAACAGTTTATCAAGTTTTCCAATGGAAATTCAGACCCTATAGCTTTTATTGATGAAAGAAAAACCGCAATGCAGGAAAGCACTGGCCGGACACCTAACCGTCTTGCCCTTGGACCTAATGTTTATAATGCATTGAAAGTTCATCCTGCAATTCTGGAGCGCGTAAAATATGGCGGTTCAACAGCAAATCCGGCAAGTGTGACACCGAATGTTCTGGCGCAGCTCTTTGGGGTAGACAGATTGGTAGTTTTACAGTCTATTGCAAATAAAGCTGACATGGGCGCTGATGCAGAGATGCAGTTTATTGGAGATCCAAACGCATTTCTTCTGGCGTATGCCACAAACGCACCATCCGTGGATGAACCGTCTGCAGGGTATATTTTCTCATGGGATATGCTTGGTAATGGGCAGATTCTTCCGATTTTGAATTATCTGGGAGAAAACGGAACACACACAGAATATGTTGAGGGGTTGATGGCGAATGATATGAAGAAAACGGCTGATGATTTGGCCATGTTCTTCAAGGATGCAGTATAAGAAAGGGTGATAAAATGAAGCTGATTGCACAGAAACCCTGTAATTTTTGCGGGAAACGGTTTTTTGTCGGAGATGAAATTCCTGTTGAATTGGTAGTGAGTCCAAATGTTCAAGCTAAGTTGGGCGTGCTTACAATTTATAATGATGGCGGAGTAATCTCAGACAATGCGCCACTGAAAGAGACTGTAGATGCCGGAGAAGCAGTTGTGCCTTTTAGGGCGGTTGAAGACCAGATACAGGTTACAATACCTATTGAAGCAGAAACAGGCATACAGACCATATCAGCAGCACCAGAGAGTATAATTGATGCACTTAGAATAATGCAAATGGACGTAAAGGCTGCTGAAAAAGAAATAGAAGGTTTAAATGATGAAAATACGCTTATAATTCTTCATGCATGCGATTCTCGGAAAGGAATTA
>Ga0137309_102404_pt1 | contig 11267 bp, 9 predicted proteins | sample NAcewiD2O_June_FD_97179 | JGI IMG/M metagenome (GOLD analysis project Ga0137309, IMG submission 97179) | Mouse cecal microbial communities from Vienna, Austria - N-Acetylneuraminic amended D2O_June | ecosystem: Host-associated > Mammals > Digestive system > Large intestine > Cecum | place...
ATGACGAACGATGCCCGCAGATACCACCCCCATGATGCAGCAATACCTGAAAATAAAAGAAGAGAACAAGGACGCCATCCTCTTCTTCCGTCTGGGCGACTTCTATGAGATGTTCAACGAGGACGCCATCGTGGCCAGTCAGGAACTGGACCTGACCCTGACCTCCCGGGACCGGGCGAAGCCCGAGGACGAGCGCACCCCCATGTGCGGCGTCCCCTACCACTCCTGCGACGGATATATCGCCAGGCTGATCTCCAAGGGCTATAAGGTCGCCATCTGCGAGCAGATGGAGGACCCCGCCGCCGCCAAGGGCATCGTGAAGCGGGACATCATCCGGGTGGTCACCCCCGGCACCGTGGACGCGGCTATGCTGGAGGGCAGTCAGGCCAACTACATCTGCGGCGTCTACATCGATGAAACCAACGCCGGGCTCTGCTTCTGCGACATCACCACCGGGAAGACCCACGCCACCGCCTTCTCCGGGCCGGAGCGGGTCAACCACGTGATGAACGAGCTGGGCCGCTTCTCCCCCGCCGAGGCCCTCCTGAATGAGGGAGCCTGTGAGCAGGGGGAGCTTGCCGCGCTTTTGAAGGAAAAATTCAACTGCCGGGTGGAGCGGGGCGGCGCAGCCCGCTTCCAGCCCGAGGCGTGCCGCCGCCTGGTGGAAAAGCAGTACGGCCGGGAGGCCGCCGGGGCCCTGCCCCAGGGAAATCCCGCCGCCCTGCTGGCCCTGGGGGGGCTTTTGGGCTACCTGTACGAGACCCAGAAGACGGACCTGGGCCACATCAACGACCTGGAATACTACGAGCAGGGCCGGTTCATGGAGCTGGACCTGAACACCCGCCGGAATCTGGAGCTTACCGCAACCCTCCGGGGCAAGGAGAAGCGGGGGAGCCTGCTGTGGGTGCTGGATAAGACGAAGACCGCCATGGGGGGGCGGCTGCTGCGGAGCTGGCTGGAGCGCCCCCTGCTGAACGTAGCCGCCGTCAACCGGCGGCTGGGGGCCGTAGAGGCTCTGGTGAAGGACGCCATCGGGCGGGAGGAGCTGATCTTCGCCCTGCAGGGCATCGGGGATATGGAGCGGCTCATCGGGCGTATCGTCTACGGCAGCGCCGGAGGACGGGACATGGCCAGCCTGCGCGCGGCGCTGGAGAAGCTGCCGGAGCTGCGGGAGAAGCTGTCCGCCTTTTCCGGCGGACGGCTGGGGGAGCTGGGCCGGGAGCTGGACGTGCTGGAGGACGTGTACGCCCTGCTGTGCCGTGCCGTGGTGGACGAGCCGCCCTTCTCCGTGCGGGAGGGAGGCGTCATCCGGGACGGGTACGACCAGGAGGTGGACCGGCTCCGGGACATCCTCAGCGGCGGCAAGGGCGTCATCGCCGGCGTGGAGGCCAGGGAGAAGGAGAAGACCGGCATCAAGAGCCTGAAGGTGGGCTATAATAAAGTATTCGGGTACTATATCGAGGTCAGCAAGAGCTACTACGAGCTGGTGCCGGAGACGTATATCCGCAAGCAGACCCTGGCCAACTGCGAGCGGTTCATCACCCAGGAGTTAAAGGATCTGGAGCACACGGTGCTGACGGCCAACGACCGGCTGACGGCGCTGGAGTACGAGCTGTTCACCAAGCTGCGGGAGCAGGTGGGGGCGCAGATGGGGCGCATCCAGGCCACGGCGGCGGCCGTCGCCCAGCTGGACGCCTTTGCCTCTCTGGCCGCCGTGGCGGCGAAGAACGGGTACTGCCGCCCGGTGATGGACGAGAGCGGCGTTATCGAGATCCACGACGGGCGGCATCCTGTGGTGGAGCGGGTGCTGAAGGACGCCCTGTTCGTCCCCAACGACACGTACATGGGGGAGAAGGAGGACCGGATCGCCATCATCACCGGACCCAACATGGCGGGAAAATCCACCTACATGCGGCAGGTGGCCCTCATTACGCTGATGGCCCAGGTGGGGTCCTTCGTGCCCGCCCGGGCGGCCCGGATCGGGGTGGTGGACCGGATCTTTACCCGCATCGGGGCCAGCGACGACCTCAGCGCGGGGCAGTCTACCTTCATGGTGGAAATGACCGAGGTAGCGGACATCCTGAAGCACGCCACCGGCAGGAGCCTCCTGATCCTGGACGAGATCGGGCGGGGCACCAGCACCTTTGACGGCATGAGCATCGCCCAGGCGGTGCTGGAGCACTGCGCGGACAGGAAAAAGCTGGGGGCGAAGACACTCTTTGCCACCCACTACCATGAGCTCACGGAGCTGGAGAACACCCTGCCGGGGGTGAAGAACTACAACATCGCCATCAAGAGCCGGGGGGACGACCTGGTGTTCCTGCGGCGCATCCTCCCCGGCGGGGCGGACCGGAGCTACGGCATCGAGGTGGCCAAGCTGGCGGGACTGCCGGAGGCGGTGGTGAAAAAGGCCCGGACCATCCTCAGGGAGCTGGAGAGCCAGTCGGGGAAGACCCCGCCCCTGCTGGCCGCGCCCAGGGAGGAGCAGGTGTCCATGGAGGCTATCTCCGAGGCGGAGGTCATCGACCGGCTGCGCCGGGCCCAGCCCGACGCCATGACGCCCATCGAGGCCATGGGCCTGCTGTATGAATTGAAGCAGAAACTGTCGTGACGGGAGCTGCTGCTGTTCCTTCAGGGACCGGAGCTGCTGCTAAAAAGGAAGACACGCTCCAGCGTGTCTTCCTTTTTAGCCCTCCGGTTATAAAGCCGGGAACGGAGAGGCCCCGGCGCTACCCTCAGTCGATGACCCGCGCTTTGGGGAGCCTGCGCCAGTCCAGGCGCTGGCCGCAGCGGTCGCAATAGCCCTGGTACTCCCGCTCCATGGCGCTGCCGCACCGGGGACACAGCGGGAAAAGCCCTCCGGAGCCGTGCCGGGCCAGTTCCAGGACCGCCATGGGCCGCCGGTAGCCCAGCGCCGCCTGGGCGCTCATTCCGTGTCCCACAGCCGCACCATCTCCCGGATGAACAGTTTGATAAATTGCGCCCGGTCCTCCGGCGTCAGCTCTGAGACGCACCGGATCGTGTTCAGGAGCAGCACGGAGACCTCGCTGCTTCCGGGGTCGTATATGCCCAGCAGAATGGCGATCGGATCGACGCCCAGGCATGACGCGATGCACTCGATGGAGGACAGCGTGGGGTTGCCCTTGCCTCTGACATAGGCGTAGAACGTATTGCGGGACACGTCCACGATGATCTGCAGCTTGGCGATGGACAAGCCCTGCTTCGCCGCGAACTTCTGGAAGAACGTTGCCATATTTGCGCGTAGATCCATTTTGATCGCCTCCTGACAATATTTTACAGGATTCGACACGAAAAGGCCATTCCGTTATAGCGGTATTTGTACCATTTTGCTGGTACGGCGGGAAAAATAGGGAGACGCCGTATGCCGGCGGCCGTCTTTTTTTGCAGGTTCCTCCTTCTTCCGGCAGGGAAACAAATCCAGCCAAAAATCTGCATACCTTCCCAGGTTCTGCGGATACTATCCATGTTTTCCAAAGCGATACAATATACTTGCCGCGCCCCGGCGCGGCAGATACGGGAGGAATCGAGAATGAAAGCAACCGGAATCGTGCGCCGCATCGACGACCTGGGGCGCGTCGTTATTCCCAAGGAGATCCGCCGCACCATGCGTATCCGCGAGGGCGACCCGTCATTGACGATATTGGAACCATGGGAGCGGTTCTGCGGAGGGATGGTGGGGCTGGAGAGGAGAATGGGGCGGGGTACATAGCTGGGCGGGAATATTGCGCCGCCCACCTGCCGCACTTGACAAAACCCCTGGAAGGCGGTATGCTGAAGGAGTCGGCGCCGCCGGCGAAGCCAGAACAGGAGGACGACTTATGCCCATCAGACTATCATCCATCCGGCCGGAGAACCGGATGATCAAGATCTCCGAATTGAATCTTCACTGGATCGGCATCCTCCTGCTCTGCCTGAGCACGCTGAGCACGGCGGTGATCCAGCGGGGGATGCTGCGCCTGGACAGCGCCTCTCCGGCGGAGATGGAGCAGATCATGGCCTCCGGCGCCACCGCCCAATGGGCCGTCCAGGCCATGCTGCTCTCCCTGACCGCCACCCTGGCCCTGCCGCTGTACGCCAAGCTGCTGGTGGAGGCCGTCAATCAGACGGAGGACAAGCGCAGGCTCCTGCTGGAGCTGGCGGGCTGCGCCCTGGCCTCCGAGGTGCCATACGACTGGGCCATGAGCGGGAAGCTCTGGAACGGCGGCGTGCAGAACCCGGCCTGGGGCCTGCTGATCGGCGGCGTCATGCTGCTGTTCTTCCAGCGGAAGGAAGGCAATTTCCAGAAGCGGGACATCGCCGCCCAGGCCGTGGCGGTGGCTGCGGCGGCAGCCTGGACGATCCTGCTGCGGGTGCATCTGGGAGCCCTGCTGGTGCTGCTGTGCGCCCTGTTCTTCTTCGCCTACCGGGCGAAGAAGGAGTGGATCGCCCTGGTGGCCGGCGCGGCGCTGACCCTGTTTTATTTCCCCGCGCCCCTGGGCCTTCTGCTGGTCCATTGGTACGACAACAAGGCCCGGGTCCGGACCTGGGTGTTCTGCGTGCTGTATACCGCGCAGCTGGCGGTCTTCGGCATCCTGGGCGGCATTCTGGCCAGCTAGCAGCAAAAACACGTTGAAATAGTATTCCGGCCCGGAGGCAGATCCCCCGGGCCGGAATATTTAGAACCTGTATTCATAATCGGGAGATGCCGGATGGACGAGGATTTTTCTCGTCAGACAAGAAGATTTTCCGTAGCCATACTGACGTATGGCAAGGGGAATCGACGCAGTATGGCGGGAAAAAGACCGGCCAGACGGCGTGCAACGGTTGTGAATGCAGGTTCTTATATATCGAGAAAAGATTACTCTACCACGGGCAGCTGCGCCAGGCTCCTGGCAATCTCCTCGTCGCTGGGGACGTAGTCGGACATCACCCCGTCGTGGAACTTCTCATAGGCCACCAGATCGAAATACCCGGTACCGGTGAGGCCGAAGAGGATGGTCTTCTCCTCGCCGGCCTCCCTGCAGCGCTTGGCCTCGTTGATGGCCGCCAGGATGGCGTGGCTGGACTCCGGGGCGGGGAGGATGCCCTCCACCCGGGCGAAGTACTCCGCCGCTTCGAAGACCTCCGTCTGCTTCACGGACACGGCCTCCAGGAGACCGTCGGCGTACAGCTGGCTCAGAATGGAGCTCATGCCGTGGAACCGCAGGCCGCCCGCGTGGTCGGAGGAGGGCATGAACCCGGACCCCAGGGTATACATTTTAGACAGGGGACACACCTTGCCGGTGTCGCAGAAGTCGTAGCGGTACTCGCCCCGGGTGAAGCTGGGGCAGGAGGCGGGCTCCACGGCGATGAAGCGGTAGTCCGCCTCGCCCCGGAGCTTCTCGCCCATGAAGGGGGCGATGAGGCCGCCCAGGTTGCTGCCGCCTCCGGCGCAGCCGATGATGACGTCGGGCTTCACGCCGTACTTGTCCATGGCGGTCTTGGCCTCCAGGCCGATGACGGACTGGTGGAGCAGCACCTGGTTGAGCACGCTGCCCAGCACGTAGCGGTACCCCGGCATGGACACGGCCGTCTCCACCGCCTCGCTGATGGCGCAGCCCAGGCTCCCGGAGGTGCCGGGGAACTCCGCCAGGATCTTCCGGCCCACGTTGGTCGTCTCGGAGGGAGAGGGAGTGACGGAGGAGCCGTAGACCTTCATGACCTCCCGGCGGAAGGGCTTCTGCTCATAGGAGCACTTGACCATGAAGACCCTGCAGTCCAGCCCCAGGTACCCGCAGGCCATGGACAGGGCGGTGCCCCACTGGCCCGCGCCGGTCTCGGTGGTGACGCCCTTGAGGCCCTGCTGCTTGGCGTAGTAGGCCTGGGCGATGGCGGAGTTGAGCTTGTGGGAGCCGGAGGTGTTGTTGCCCTCGAATTTGTAGTAGATATGGGCCGGGGTCTGGAGCTTCTCCTCCAGGCAGTAGGCCCGGACCAGGGGGGAGGGCCGGTACATCTTGTAGAAGTCCCGGATCTCCCGGGGGATCTCGAAATAGGCGGTCTGATCGTCCAGCTCCTGCTTGACCAGCTCGGAACAGAACACGCCTTCCAGCTCCTGAGCGGTCATGGGCTGGAGGGTGCCGGGGTTCAGGAGGGGGGCGGGCTTGTTCTTCATGTCGGCCCGGAGGTTGTACCAGGTGTGGGGCATCTCGTCCTCGGACAGGTAGATCTTGTAGGGGATCTTGTTCTCACTCATGATGTTTTCTCCTTTTCTGTTTGATCGAGGGACAAAAGAAAAACGCCTCTGTCCCTAGCTTTCTCTGCTGGGACAGAAGCGATACATGCTTCTGCGGTGCCACCCGGCTTGACGCGAAGACGCGCCCTCTCTGTGCGTACCAACATACGCAGGCTTTGGTAACGGAGATCCCCTCCGGCTCGCCTACTTGCTTCCGCGTTCGGTCCGCCCTCGAAAGCCCATTCCGCCCGGTCGTTCCCGCCGCGGTCCCACCATTCCGCAGCTCTCTGAAGGGTCTCTGCCAGACGTACTTACACTTTCTCAACGGTTTATTGAGGAAGTATACCACGCCTCCGGCGGAGTGTCAAGTGTTTTATTCGAGAATTCAGGGAAAATTCAGAGAAATCCATTTTGCGTCTGTAGGGCGCGACGACCCCGGCGCGCCGTTGGATAATCTGCCCTGCAGCGGCGCGCCGGGTCGTCGCGCCCTACAAATGCGGCGTTATTTTCTCAAAATGATTTCCCTGTCGGGGATCGGAGAAAATTTTTCCCGGGGAAAGGGTGACAAGCGGACGCTTTTGTGGTAAACTCAGTAAACAAACGCGGAAAGAAGGTGAGGCCCATGTCAAAGCGGGAACGCCCCGTCATCGAGCATCTCCTGGCATTGATCGACCTGTTCCAGACCGGCCGCGTCGTGCCGGGCCGCCGGCCGGAGGACCTCCTCCCCGAGGAGGAGGAGCTGCAGGCCGCCCGGGAGATGATGGATTTCATGGAGGAGATGCCCGGTGGATTTTTGATCTATCAGGCCGGCGGGAACGAGGAGATCGTTTTTGCCAACCGGGGCCTTCTGCGGATCTTCCGCTGTGACACCCTGGAGGAGTTCCGCCGCCTCACGGGAAACTCCTTCCGCGGCATCGTCCATCCCGATGACCTGGCCGGGGTGGAGGAGAGCATCCAGCGCCAGATCGCTGGCAGCCGGTTCGACCTGGACTACGTGGAGTACCGGATCACGGCCAAGGACGGCACCATCCGCTGGATCGAGGATTACGGCCATTTCGTCCGCAGCGAGATCGTGGGGGACGTGTTCTACGTCTTCCTGGTGGACGCCACCGAAAAGAAGGAGCAGCGCCTCCGGGAGCGGGCCCGGAGCGAGCAGGAGTGGCAGAACAGGATCGCCTCCTACGACGCGGAGCGGGCCCTCATCAACCAGGAGCATCTGCGCCGCCTGGAGGTCATCGAGGGTCTGAGCGTCAACTACGAGTCCATCTTCTACCTGGACATAGAGGACGAGCGCATCCGCCCCTACCGCATCAGCGGCCGGACGGAGGCCATTTTCAGCGCCCGGGAGGCCATGCCCTACGGGGACTACCTGGCCTCCTATATCGGCCGCTGGGTCCACGAGGAGGACCGGGAGCGGGTGGCCGGGGAGCTCTCTCCGGAAAACGTGCGCCGGAAGCTGTCGGGGGACCTGACCTTCTATATCAACTACCGGGTGGTGGAGCGGGGCGTGGTGGAGTACCTGCAGATCCGCTTCGTCAACGTGGGCCGGAAGGACCGGGCCTCCCAGGTGGTCCTGGGCTGCCGCCGGATGGACGAGGAGCTCCGCCGGGAGATGGAGCAGAAGCAGATGCTGGAGGAGGCCCTCTACAACGCCAACTCCTCCATCATGGCCAAGAACACCTTCCTGTCCAACATGTCCCACGACATGCGAACCCCTCTGAACGCCATTTTCGGCTTCACGGCCCTGGCCCGGCACCATCTGGACAGCCCTGAGGCCATAGCGGGCTATCTGGACCGCATCGAGTCCAGCAGCCGCCAGCTGCTGGACATGATCGACAAGGTCCTCAAGCTGTCCTGGATCGACTCCAACGAGGCCCGGGCGGAGGAGACGCCCTTCAGCCTCTGGGAGGCGCTGAACGAGGTCTATACCTTCCTCCAGCCCCAGGCGGAGGAGAAGGGCCTGGACTTCACCCTGGACTGCTCCCAGGTGGCCCACGACCAGGTCCTGGGCGACCGGGAGAAGCTGGGACAGCTGGTGATGTACCTGGTGAACAACGCCGTGACCTACACCAGCTCCGGGGGCAGCGTCCAGCTGGCCGCCATAGAGGACGAGATCCTGCCCAACCACTGCGCGGTCTACCGCCTGGCGGTCCGGGACACGGGCATCGGCATCAGCGAGGAGTTCATCCAGCAGATCTTCGAGCCCTTCACACGGGAGCGGAACACCACCCTCAGCGGCGTCCACGGCGTGGGCCTGGGGCTGGCCATCGCCAAGGACCTGGCGGAGCTGCTGGGGGGCAGCATCGAGGTGGACAGCGCCGTGGGGGAGGGGAGCACCTTCACCGTCACCCTGCGCCTGCGCCTCCAGGAGGACGGGTCGGCCCAGGTCCACCATGGGGCCGGGGACGTCTCCAGCCGCCGCATCCTCCTGGCGGAGGACAACGAGCTCAACCGGGAGATCGCGGAATCCATCCTGGAGGAGGCGGGCTTCTCCGTGGAGTCCGTGGAGGATGGCGCCGCCGCCCTGGAGGCGGTCCGCTCCGCCCCGGCGGGGACCTACGACCTGGTGGTCATGGACATCCAGATGCCGGTGATGAACGGCTGGCAGGCGGCGGAGGCCATCCGGGCCCTGCCGGACCCGGCCCTGTCCCGGATCCCCATCGTGGCCCTGTCGGCCAACGTGTTCGACAGCGACATCCAGCGCTCCATGGACGCGGGCATGGAGGCCCATCTGGCCAAGCCCATCGACGTCCCCGTCCTGCTGGGCACCATCCGGGGGCTGCTGCGGTAAAACGATCAAAAAGCGGAGAGGCGAACAGCCTCTCCGCTTTCGCAGATATAGGATCGTTACAGCACCTTCGCCAGGAAGGTTTTCAGACGTTCGCTCTTGGGATGGGCGAACAGCTCCTCGGGCCGGTCCTCCTCCAGGATGACGCCGCCGTCCATGAAGATCACGCGGGTACCCACCTCCCGGGCGAAGCCCATCTCGTGGGTCACCACCACCATGGTCATGCCCTCGTGGGCCAGGTCCTTCATGACCTCCAGCACCTCGCCCACCATCTCCGGGTCCAGGGCGGAGGTGGGTTCGTCGAAGAGCATCACCTCCGGCTCCATGCACAGGGCCCGGACGATGGCGATGCGCTGCTTCTGTCCGCCGGAGAGCTGGCTGGGATAGGCATCCGCCCGGTCCCGCAGGCCTACCCGGTCCAGGAGGGCCAGGGCCTTCTCCTCCGCCTCCTCCCGGCTCTTTTTCAGCAGCTTCATGGGGGCCAGGGTCATGTTTTTCAGGATGGTCATGTGGGGGAACAGGTTGAAGTGCTGGAACACCATGCCCATCTTCTGCCGGTGGAGGTCGATGTTCACCCTGGGGTCCGTGATGTCCACGCCGTCAAAGACGACGGCGCCCCCGGTGGGCCGCTCCAGCAGGTTGAGGCACCGCAGGAAGGTGGACTTCCCGGACCCGGAGGGACCGATGACCACCACCACCTCCCCCCGGCGGATGTCCGCGGACACGCCGTTGAGGGCCCGGATGGACCCGCCGTCAAAGTGCTTCTCCAGGTCCCGGACCTGGATCAATACGTCCTTACCGCTCACTGCTTCTCAGCCTCCTCTCCAGCCTGCCCATGAGCCAGCTGAGGACCATCACCATGGCCAGATACACCAGCGCCACCCCGAACAGGGCCATAAAGCCGCCGTAGGTCTTGCTGGTGACCAGCTGGGCCGCCTTGGTCAGGTCCCGCAGGCCGATGACCGTGACGATGGAGGTCTCCTTCAGCAGGGTGATGAGCTCGTTGCCCAGGGCGGGGAGGATGTTCTTCACCGCCTGGGGGATGATGATGTGCCGCATGGTCTGTATGTAGTTGAGCCCCAGGGAGCGCCCGGCCTCCATCTGCCCGGCGTCCACGCTCATGAGGCCGCCGCGGATGATCTCCGCCACATAGGCTCCGGAGTTGATGCCGAAGGCCAGGGCCGCCACGCCCACCAGGTTCCGGCTGGACTTGAAGACCACGAAGGCCATGATGAGCAGCTGCACCATCATGGGCGTCCCACGGATGACGGTGGTGTATACCTTGCAGATACCGTTCAGGATGCCCAGCAGGAATCCGGGCCGCTCCTCCCGCTGCTGGTCGTGGAAGGTGCGCGCCATGGCCACCAGCAGGCCCAGCGCCACGCCCAGCATCAGGGCCAGCACCGCCACCTTCAGGGTGTTGCCCACGCCCTCCAGATACATCTTCCACCGGCCCTCCTGAACGAAGGCCTGATAGAAATCCTTATTCAATTCCGCCCAGGGCCCTAGGGCGCTTCCTCCCTGGGCCTGGATCAGCAGCTGTTCGCACCACGCGGTCCAACCCACGCCGTCACACACCTTTCCTTTTCACCGCGCAGGGGCGGCCCGCAAGACTGGCCGCCCCTGCCGGATTTATTTTCGTATCAGTCCGCCGTAATGTACTTGTCCACGACCTTCTGGACGGAGCCGTCGGCGATCAGCTCGCTCAGGGCCTTGTTCACCTCGGATAGCAGCTGGCTGTTGCCCTTTTTCACGGCGATGGCGTAGTCCTCCACCGCGAACTCGGTGTCCAGGATCTCCAGGCCGGGATTGGCCTTCACGTACTCCTGGGCGGGCTGGTTGTCGATGACCACGCAGTCCACCTTGCCGGCCAGCAGGGCCTGGATGGCCACCGCGCCGGTCTCATAGGCCATGACGTGGTCCTCGCCGTAGCCGCCGTTCTCCACGGTGTCGGAGCAGTAGATGTAGCCGGTGGTACCCTCCTGGGTGCCGATGAGGACGCCGCTGGCCAGATCGTCGAGGGACTGGACGGCGGGGGAGTCCGCCTTAATGATGACTACCTGGATGCCGGTGGCGTAGGAGTCGGAGAAGTCCATGTTGGCCTTCCGCTCCTCGTTGACGGTGATGCCCGCCATGGCGATGTCGCTCTTGCCGTTCTGGACGGCCTCCAGGGCGGCGGTGAAGCCCATGTCGTCCACCACCAGCTCCAGGCCCATCTTCTCCGCGATCAGGCCGGCCACTTCCACATCGATGCCCTCGAAGCCGCCG
>Ga0137309_102406_pt1 | contig 11264 bp, 9 predicted proteins | sample NAcewiD2O_June_FD_97179 | JGI IMG/M metagenome (GOLD analysis project Ga0137309, IMG submission 97179) | Mouse cecal microbial communities from Vienna, Austria - N-Acetylneuraminic amended D2O_June | ecosystem: Host-associated > Mammals > Digestive system > Large intestine > Cecum | place...
CGGTGGTCATGGGCCTTCTGCTGAACCTGGATTACAACTACTATGTGAGCACCTGCCCCTTTGCCGACGTGAGCGGCAACTTTGACTGGGCCAAGGGCTGGGTCGGCGCCTGTGCCGCCAACGGCATTGTGTCCGGCCGCGGTGATGGCATCTACGATCCCGCCGCCACCGTTACCGCCGTTGAGGCCGCCTCTATGATGATGCGTGCCCTGGGCTACTTCCGTTACCAGAACGACTACGCCGACGGCTTTATGGTCTCCACCGTCCGTCAGGGCACCAAGATCGGCATCTTTGAGGGTGTGGGCTCCGACGGCAGCACCCCCATGACCCGGAACCAGGTGGCTCAGATGGCTCTGAACGCCCTGAAGACCGGCATGGTGGAGCCCGACGGCCAGACCATCAACCTGACCACCCCCGACGGTCAGATCTACACCGGCAAGGTCAACTACGTAAACGTCACCAGCAGAAAGGACTTCGCTTACGCCATCAGCGACGTTGAGGCCACCTCCATCGGTTCTCAGAACAGCGGCGCTATCGTGGAGCTGGGCGAGCAGCTGTTCAACGGCAACCTGGAGCTGGACGACGCCCGCGACGACTTCGGCCGTCCCGCCCGGGAGTGGAAGTTCAAGGGCAACGAGATCGGCACTTATGTCAAGAAAGAGCTGATCCGCAAGGAGTGGACCACCGAGGTCACTGGCAAGGATCTGTATGACGAGATCACCAAGTCCGTTCTGGACGACAAGAACTACGATAAGAACGTCTACATCGACGGCCAGGACAAAGCTGAGGTCAACGAGCAGCTGTTTGAGCTGACCGCCACCGCCCTGCGCAACAACAAGGACGGCGTGGGCGCCACCGGCAACGGCGTGCTGACCCAGCTGTTTATCGATCCCAAGTCCGGCAACGACCGGGATCAGAAGGACGTCACCGTGGCCATCATCAACACCTACCTGGCCAAGGCCAAGGCCGACTACAGCGAAAAGAAGGATGAGGTCGACTTCAACGTCTACGGCATTAAAGAGACCACTGTCAAGAACGAGTTCATGAAGCTTGTGGACGCGCGCAAAAACACCGACGATGACAAGGAGACCCTCACCGTTACCGGCGACGACTTTGCCATCGAGGACATCAAGAAGGACGACACCTTCCTGGTGACCGTGGCTGACGGCGCGATTCAGACCATCGAGGAGCCCGAAGTCATTGCCAAGGCTACCATGACCGCTTTCAAGAAGGACAGCAACGTGGTGGTCGAGGGCACCAAGTACGACTACTCCGACACCGCCGAGTGGAACTACAAGGTTCTGGACCGCTACACCGGCAGCGGCCGCGAGAATCTGAAGGACAAGAAGTACGACGTCTACCTGGACAAGTACGGCTACGCCATCGGCATCGACCTGGTGGATGAGGTTGACAATTACATCTTCATCACCGGCGTGGACGACGCCCTGAGCAACCGCTATGCCAAGAACATTGAGGCCAGCGGCATCTTCCTGGACGGCACCATGAAGGAGATCACCTATAACTCCACCGACAGCGATGATATCCTTGACAATGTTACCAACTACGGTCTGGTGAACACATGGTGCAGCTACACCGTAAACAAGGACGGCATCTATACCCTGAAGCAGATCGCCAATAAGATCGACGCTGACAACGGGGACGACGTGGCCCAGAGCCATGATACTTCTCTTGCCGGCAAGACCATTGATAAGAAGAACATCGACATGGTGGGCGGTTCCGGCGAAGGCGATTACAAGAAGGTTTACGGCAACGACAACACCGTGTACCTGAACGCCAGCGTCAAGACCATCAATGTGGATACGCCTGCCAAGGGGTGGCACGGCATCATCGACGACGTGGACAGCGTGACCACCGGTATCGACAATGTGAGCCTGGATGTGTTCACCATGGCCGATGCCAAGACCAACGCCGACACCAACGGCAAGATCACTGTTCCCGCCAATAAGTGTACTGTTGTCGCCTACGGCGCCTACGCCCTGTATGACGACGACGGCTACATCATCGCCGCTGTTACCGTGGCCGACGACGGCTCCACCTCCGACAACTGGGTCTATGTGACCAGCGACGGCGTGACCCGGGAGTCCTACGACGGCGAGGCCGACCAGTGGACCTGGTCCCGCGAGGTCGCTCTGGACGGCGTTGAGACCGAGATCAGCTACAAGGGCGACGCTCTGAAGTACCTGGATACCATGAAGAAATACAACTGGTATGAGGTCAAGTACAAGGGCGACGGCAACGTGAAGTCTGTTACCCTGGCTGTTGACGCTCTGGCCCATACCGCCAACGGCAATGGTACTAATCAGAAGGACGACAAGTACGAGGGCAACATCCACAACCTGGAGTACACCGTCCAGAACGGCAAGGACACCATCCTGTACGAGGCTTCCGGCTATGAGAAGGAGACTCCCAAGACCATTGGCAGCGTCCGTGGTTACGGCGCGTTCCTGAACGAGGCTGGCCAGCCCTACCTGAAGGCCGGCAAGACCTTCTACGTGAACACCACTGCCACCACCGGCTTCCGCATCAAGGACAGCACCAAGGTAGTCTTCATCCAGACCAACAAGCAGAAGGAGACCATCGAGTACTACGAGGGTCCCGACAAGCTGGAGGATGTGGTTGAGGACCTGAACAAGGGCGCCGACGGCTTCTATGACTACGAGATCAGCGCCATCCTGGATGGCAATGTGGCTCGCGTGGTTGTGGTCCGTGACCTGAACAAGGATAACGGAAGCAGCGACACCAAACCCGTTAACAAGAACCTGAAGGTTACCATTGACACCACCAACAGCGGCTGGAAGGGCGACGAGTGGGTAGTTACCGATGTGAAGTACAACGGTACTGTTGCCCCCACTCACGACGAGATTCTGGACGCTGTGAAGGCTCAGATGGCCAGTAAGGGCCTGGAGTTTGTGGACGCTACTGTGTCCGCCGGTGTGATTACCATGGAGTTCAAGGGTGCCAACGGCAGCCGCTTCGTGAAGTACACGCCCGCCTCTGCCCCCTCTATCAGTACTGTTACCAATAGCGAGGACCTGGAGAAAGCTCTGGAGAGCGGCGCCGACAAGGTTGTGCTGAATGGCGACGCCACCCTGAGCGACGGTATCCCCGCCGACACCGCAGTGGAAGTGACCGCGGGCAAGACCCTGACTTTGACCGGCAATAAGACTGTCAGCAGTCCTGTCACTGGTAAGGGTACAACCGAGATCACTGGTACGATCGAGGCTGGAAGCAATATCATGACCAGCGAGGTAGTTGTCGGTCCGAAGGCTTCCGTCGATGGCACCATTGGCGATGCCGACTCTGGCAATCCGTCTAACCTTACCTTCTCTAAGGATGTTGACAAAATCACCTCTGACTGGAATGTCAGTGGCAGCATCACCATTGACCATGACATTACTGTGGCCGATGGCGGCACCCTGAACGCTCCTGAGCTCGTGGTTAAGAAGGGGAAAGAGCTTACATTTGCCAAGAACTCCACTCTTACCACCGTACACGTAACTATGGAGGCTGGTTCTATCCTGACGGCCGCTGTGGGCGAAGGAGTGAGCTATACCTTTACGAAGCAGGTTGAGCTCTGGTTTGTTGGGGTAGATGAGGACGGAAATACTCTGGATAATCCGTATGTCCAGATCAGCTGGGCCGGCGGAGATACCGCTTGCCAGCAGTCCGACGAAACTCGTAAGACTATCCGCAACATTATCAACGCAATGATTGCACTGGATGAGTCTGACGACTAATTCCCGACAGTATGGACTTACCCCCCGCGCCGTAAGGCGCGGGGGTCCCTTTTCATTCAGTCCATTGCGAAAAAGGCCACTACATTGTAGGTCTTACCCTCATCGTTCATCTGGGCCAGCGGGTTTCTGGTATTATACCAGGAGACAGAGTTTCCCTGCCATGTGGCGATACAGACATAGTCGTTAGAGTCCAGATGGAAAATGGACTGACAGCCCTGAATCATCGCGATCAAGACGCCGTATTCAACCCCGCCGATGATGACCAGCAGCGGCTTGCGGGGAAAGGACAGCGTATTAGAGTGCTCCTGACCGTACTTTCCTTTCCCCACATAGCTGGTGGTGTAAATTTGGCAGTTGCCCAGCCTGGACAGGGCGGCGCTGTGGGCGGAGAGAGTGGTGTTAATGGTGCTGTCGGCCGCAGCGCGGGCCTTCGCTTCCGCGGCCAGCGCCGTGTCGATTTTGGCGTTGTCCGCGTTGAAGTCCTCCATCAGGATGCGGTCGTCCCGCTCCCACTGGGAGAGGCTGTAATGTGGTGTTTTGTTGGTTGGCATGAGTTTGTTCCTCCTTTAAATGTTCGTAATGTAGGGCAAGGGCTCTGCCCTTGCCTTTTCTGCCACGGTCAAGGACGCGCCAAAGCCTTCCCCCTTCCAGGGGGAAGGTGGCACGGCCGAAGGCCGTGACGGATGAGGGTGCGGCCGTTAGGCGTACAGCGTCCCCGCCCCGCCCCCTCATCCGCCCCCTGCGGGGGCACCTTCCCCCCGGAGGGTGGAAGGCTTTTTTCACCTCCACCCATACCGTGCACTCCCCCCAAAGTAGTACGTTTCCATACACTTTATGGAAACGGCGGCGCAGTGCGCCCTTTTTTCTTGACACTCACGCTTTAAAGGGATACTATAGTAAGGAAACAGAAAAATCAGGAGGTCAACCCTTATGCGCTCTGATGTAGTAAAAAAAGGCATCCCCGCCGCGCCCAACCGCTCCCTGCTCTACGCCCTGGGCTACACCCGGGAGGAGCTGGAGCGGCCGCTGATCGGCGTGGTCTGCTCCTATAACGAGATCGTCCCCGGCCACATGAACCTGGACAAAATCGCGGAAGCCGTCAAGGCCGGCATCCGGGCCGCCGGAGGCACCCCGGTGGAGTTCCCCGCCATCGCCGTCTGCGACGGCATCGCCATGGGCCACGTGGGCATGAAGTATTCCCTGGTCACCCGGGACCTGATCGCCGACTCCACCGAGGCCATGGCCATGGCCCACCAGTTCGACGGCCTGGTGATGATCCCCAACTGCGACAAGAACGTGCCCGGCCTACTTATGGCCGCCGCCCGGGTGAACGTGCCCACCATCTTCGTCTCCGGCGGCCCCATGCTGGCCGGACGGCTCAACGACGGCCGCCGCACCTGCCTGAGCCACATGTTCGAGGCGGTGGGCTCCTACTACGCCGGCAAGCTGGACGAGGAGGGCGTGGAGGAGTATGAGAACAACGCCTGTCCCACCTGCGGCTCCTGCTCCGGCATGTACACCGCCAACTCCATGAACTGCCTCACCGAGGCCATCGGTATGGCCCTCCGGGGCAACGGCACCATCCCCGCTGTGTGGTCCGCCCGCCTGCGGCTGGCCAAGCACGCCGGCATGAAGATTATGGAGCTGGTGGAGAAGAACATCCGCCCCCGGGACATCATGACCGAGGCCGCCTTCCACAACGCCGAGACCATCGACATGGCCCTGGGCTGCTCCACCAACACCATGCTCCATCTGCCCGCCATTGCCCACGAGTGCGGCGTAACCCTCAGCTTCGACATGGCTAACGAAATCAGCGATAGCACCCCCAACCTGTGCCACCTGGCCCCCGCCGGCGACACCTACATGGAGGACCTGGAGCGGGCGGGCGGCGTCTACGCCGTGATGGCCGAGCTGGCAAAGAAAGACCTGATCGACACCTCCCTGCTCACCTGCACCGGCAAAACCGTGGCCGAGAATCTGGAGGGTGTGGTCAACCGGGACCCCGAGATCATCCGGCCCCTGGAAAATCCCTATTCCCAGACCGGCGGCATTGCCGTCCTCAAGGGCAACCTGGCCCCCGACGGCTGTGTGGTAAAGCAGTCCGCTGTGGCCCCCGAGATGATGGTCCACACCGGCCCCGCCCGGGTCTTCAACAGCGAGGAGGAGGCCATTGAGGCCATCTACGCCGGCAAGATTGTGGCCGGCGACGTGGTGGTCATCCGCTATGAGGGCCCCAAGGGCGGCCCCGGCATGCGGGAGATGCTCAACCCCACCTCCGCCATCGCCGGCATGGGGCTGGACAAGGACGTGGCCCTCATTACCGACGGCCGCTTCTCCGGGGCTACCCGGGGCGCGTCCATCGGCCATGTCTCCCCCGAGGCGGCCTCTGGCGGCAACATCGGCCTGGTGGAGGAGGGCGACATGATCGCCATTAACATCCCTGCCCACACCATCGCCCTGGCCGTCACCGACCAGGAACTGGCTGTCCGCAGAGCCAAGTGGACCTGCCCCGAGCCCAAGATCAAAACGGGCTACCTGGCCCGGTACGCCAAAATGGTGTCCTCCGCCGACAAGGGCGCGATTTTGAGCTGAGACGCTTCCCAAGGCCCCCCTTTCACAAGGGGGGCTTTTTTTCTGCAAATATGTAAAGCCCCCTTGACATCGGATGTAAAGCGTGCTATACTCCAGACAGTAAAGCACGCTTTACACTTTTGACAAGGAGGTGGTCCGGTGACCAATCGAATCGCGGAGCTGCGCAAGGCCCGAAAAATCTCCCAGGCGGAGCTGGCCGACGGGGTGGACGTCACCCGGCAGACCATCATATCCCTGGAGAGCGGCCGGTACAACGCCTCATTGCTGCTGGCCCACAAGATTGCGAAGTATTTCGGCATGACCATTGAGGAAGTATTTCTGTTTGAGGAGGAGATTCCATGAAAGACTGTTTGAAAAAAGCGGCCCCCTATGTGATGTTTGCGGCGGCCTGGGTTCTGATTCTGGCCACGTTCCTGCTGGGGGAGCGGATCAAGGAGCAGCTCAGCCTTTTGCTGTTTACTCTGGGCGGGGTCCTTTTGGGCTTCGGGGCGGTTGGAATCGCGCTAAGCCGCATCCGGATGTCCCCGGAGCAGCAAAAGGAGTATGAGCGGAGCGAACACGATGAACGGAACGTGGCCATCCGGGAGAAGGCGGCCATGTCCTCCTGGTACTGGACGCTGTACATGCTGTGGGCGGTGTTTATGGTCATCCAGATTTTCGTAGGCGGGTTGTGGGGCGTGGCCGTGTCCGTCGTGATCGTGCTTCACTGTACCTTCTATATGATCAACATTCACCGCTGGAACAAGAAGATGTAAGGAGGACTCCGAATATGCTGGTAAAACAACTTTTGACAGGCGGCGGGGACTATAAAAAATCCTTAAAACAGCGCCGCTGGGCGGCGATAGGAATGTTAGTCATCGGACTGGTGGGCTTCGTGTGCTATTTTCTGCTGGTGCCGGACAGCCATCTGTCCGAGCATGCCCAGGGGTTCTATCTGGGCGCGGCCAGCGGCATCACCGCCGGGGCTTTGATTCTTTTTATCCGCACGCAATACCTGCTCACCCATCCCCAGGCCCAGCGGAAGGCCAAAATCAAAGAGACGGACGAGCGGGAGATGCACATCATGCGCACCGCCGCGCAAATGGCGGGGGGACTCACCATTTTCGGGGTAGCGCTGTCCCTGTTCATCGTCCTGCCCCTGAGCATGGAGGCCTACTACGCCCTGACGGGGGTCATATTCTTCTACGCCGCCGTCTTTTTCCTGTCCAGCCTGTGGCTGTCCAGAAAGCTGTGAGCCGGCGGCTGGCGCTGACCGTCACGCCGGAGCTGGCGGGCATCAAGGTGGATACCTTACTGAAGCGCCATTTGCAGCTGTCCGGGACGGTGGTCCGCCGGGTGAAATGGCTGGAGGACGGCATTCTGGTGGACGGGGTCCGGGTGAACACCCGGTTCTGTCCGGCGGCGGGGCAAGTGCTGTCGGTGCGGCTGTCCGACCCCGTTCGGAACAGCGGCATCGTCCCCGCCCCCGGGCCGCTGGATATCGTCCACGAGGACGACGACCTGATTGTCCTGAACAAGTCCGCCGGGGTGCCGGTCCACCCGGGGCCGGGGCACTTCTCTGATACGCTGGGTAATTTTCTGGTGGATTATTACGAAAAAACGGGGCAGGAGGCGGATTTCCACCCCGTCCACCGGCTGGACCGGGGGACCAGCGGCCTGCTAGTGGCGGCCAAGCACCCCCACGCCCAGGAGGTGCTGAAAAACCAGCTCCACACAGAGGACTTTAGGCGGGTCTATCTGGCGGTGTGCGAGGGCTTGCCCGACCCGCCCGCCGGGGTCATCGACGCCCCTCTGGGGCCGAAGCCCGGCTCACTCATGGAGCAGATGGTCCGTCCCGACGGCAAGCCCGCCCGCACGAAATACGGGGTGCTGCGCCGCTGGGGGGACCGGGCGCTGGTGTCTCTGGAGCTGGAGACAGGCCGCACCCATCAGATTCGGGTCCACATGGCCCACACCGGCCACCCCCTCACCGGCGACTTTCTCTACGGCACAGAGGACCGAGCCCTCATTCCCCGCCCCGCCCTCCACTCGGGGTATCTGTCCTTCCGGCACCCTTTGACCGGAGAAAATATGCAGTTTTCGGTCCCACTGCCCGAGGATATGTCCCGGCTGAAGATGTAATTTCCGGTTTACAACCACCTTTTGCTATGGTAGAATAGGGGGACTTGAAAAAAGGAGCGTTTGAACCCGTGGCCTACAACTTTTTCCCCATGATTGCCCGGATGCGGTACATCAACCGCTGGGGCCTGATGCGCAACACCCGGCTGGAGAACATCCAGGAGCACTCCCATCAGGTGGCCGTCCTGGCCCACGCCCTGGCTGTCATTGAAAACCGGTACTTCAGCGGTCAGATCGACCCCGGCGCGGTGGCGGTGGCCGCCCTGTACCACGACGCCAGCGAGATTTTAACGGGCGACATGCCCACCCCCATCAAGTACGACAACCCGGATATCCAGAGCGCCTACAAGGATGTGGAGGCGGTGGCGGAGAAAAAGCTGCTGTCCATGCTCCCCCCTGACCTGCGTCCCGACTTTGAGGAGGCCGTCACCATTCCGGACCCAGAGGTCCATGCCATCGTCAAGGCGGCGGACAAGCTGTCCGCCTACCTCAAATGCGTAGAGGAGCTGAAGGCGGGGAATACGGAGTTTAAAAAGGCCAGGGAGCAGACCTACGCCGCCCTGTGCCAGAACCAGAGTCCCGCCCTGCAATACTTTATGGAGCATTTTCTAGACGGGTTTGAATTGACACTGGACGAGTTGAATTGACTGTAGAGGCCGCCGCCCTCGGCGGCCCGGGTCCTGAATCAAAAGGTGTCCGTAGGGACGCATCATGATGCGTCCGCAGAACAGGCAACGGACGCATCATGATGCGTCCCTACACAGCAGAAAGGAATTTTGTTATGAAAGCCATCGTCACCGTCATCGGCAAGGACCGGGTGGGCATCACCGCCGCCGTGTGCTCCCTGCTGGCCCAGCACAACATCAACATTCTGGACATCACTCAGACCGTTTTGCAGGAATTCTTCACCATGGTCATGCTGGTGGACACCGCCGCCTGTGAGAAGTCCATCGGCGACCTGACCGAAATTCTGGCCCAGGCCGGTCAGGAGGAGGGGCTGTCCATCCGCATCCAGCGGGAGGACATTTTCAACGCCATGCATCGCATTTAAGCGGAGGTAATTATGCTCAACCAACATGAAATCATGCAGACCATCCAGATGATCGACCAGCAGCATCTGGATGTGCGCACCATCACCATGGGCATCTCCCTGCTGTCCTGCGCCCACAGCGACGTAAAGACCGCCTGTGACAAGGTGTACGATAAAATCACCCGATACGCCGAGAAGCTGGTGTCCACCGGCGAGGCCATCGAAAAGGAGTTCGGAATCCCCATTGTCAACAAGCGCATCTCGGTCACCCCCATCGCCCTGGTGGCAGCCGCGGCGGAGACGGACAGCTATGTCCCCTTTGCCCAGGCCCTGGACCGGGCCGCCAAGACCTGCGGGGTCAACTTCATCGGCGGCTTCTCTGCCCTGGTCCAGAAGGGGATGACCGACGCCGACCGCATCCTGATCCGCTCCATCCCCGAGGCACTGGCCACTACAGATATCGTCTGCGCCTCGGTAAACGTGGGCTCCACCAAGGCGGGCATCGACATGGACGCTGTGGCCCTCATGGGCCGGACCGTCAAGGACCTGGCGGAGCAAACCGCCGACAAGGGCGGCTTCGGTTGCGCCAAGCTGGTGGTCTTCTGCAACGCCGTGGAGGACAACCCCTTTATGGCCGGTGCCTTCCACGGAGTGGGCGAGCCCGAGCGGGTCATCAACGTGGGGGTCTCCGGCCCGGGTGTGGTATATCACGCCCTTCAGGAGGTAAAGGGAAAACCCTTCGACGTGGTAGCCGAGACGGTGAAGAAGACCGCCTTCCGCATTACCCGCATGGGCCAGCTGGTGGCCCAGGAGGCCAGCCGCCGGCTGGACACCCCCTTCGGCATTGTGGACCTGTCCCTGGCCCCCACCCCCGCCATCGGGGACAGCGTGGCCCGGATTTTGGAGGAGATGGGCCTGGAGGTGTGCGGTACCCACGGCACCACCGCCGCCCTGGCCCTGCTCAATGATGCGGTGAAAAAAGGGGGCGTGATGGCCTCCTCCTCGGTGGGCGGGCTGTCCGGGGCTTTCATTCCCGTCAGCGAGGACGAGGGCATGATCGCCGCGGCTGCTTCCGGGGCCCTCACCCTGGACAAGCTGGAGGCCATGACCTGCGTATGTTCCGTGGGTCTGGATATGATTGCCGTCCCCGGTGACACCCCCGCCGAGACCATCTCCGCCATCATCGCCGACGAGGCTGCCATCGGTATGGTCAATTCCAAGACCACCGCCGTGCGTATCATTCCCGCCCCCGGCTGTACCGTGGGGGATACGGTGGAGTTCGGCGGCCTGCTGGGTTCTGCCCCCGTCCAGCCTGTCCACCCCTTCTCCGCCAGAGACTTCGTGGCCCGGGGCGGCCGCATCCCCGCCCCCATGCAGAGCCTGAAAAACTGAATGTCCTCCAAAGGCCGCCTTTAGGGCGGCCTTTGACACTCCGTCTACCAAATGTCTACCAAAAAAGCCGTCGATCCCCTGTGCTGCAGGGGGTTGACGGCTTTCCATATTTTAGGACGTCTACCGGATGTCTACCAGTTTTACTTTTTTACATGGAAAGGGGCGTCTTTGACGGATTTTCTTCTCGGTTTCGCAACTTTTTACTCCCACGCAAGGGGCGTGACACGGCGGTGGCAGGGGCGAAATGTTGAAAAACCTCGAAATTTTTGGATAAAATGGCGAAAATTGTTTCAAAAAGGTTAAATCTTCCGGGTCTACCATGCGAGACAGATTTCTACATTTTGTCCAAAAAACGGCCCCTCTCAGGCCGAAAA